>Ga0265329_10000142_pt1 | contig 34860 bp, 33 predicted proteins | sample 41627metaG_FD_202091 | JGI IMG/M metagenome (GOLD analysis project Ga0265329, IMG submission 202091) | Rhizosphere microbial communities from Carex aquatilis grown in University of Washington, Seatle, WA, United States - 4-16-27 metaG | ecosystem: Host-associated > Plants > Roots > Rhizosphere...
AGAAAGCCCAGCAAGGCCCGCGGCGTCGAAGTTGCCTCCCGCATCGACGCTTGCCACTGCGGGCGGCGCATCGGGCTTGGTTCCTGCGTCGGGGACCATCTGAGAAGCTGTGTCCGAGCTGATGCGAGCGTCGGCGACCACTTGAGCGGCTGTGTCGGGGCTGGGTCCGGCATCGGGCGGAGGGACAGGCTGTGCGTCGAATCCCAGGACTGGACTCACCCAAGCGTCGGCAGCGGGTTCCACGTCGAAAGAGGAGTCTGCGTCGGGCGTGGGCCGCGGCTGCAGATCGGTCGAAGTCGCCACGTCCCTCGACCCGTCGGGAATCCCGTCGACGACAGCATCCCTGCCGGCATCGGGGCAGTAGACATACTGGGTGGTGTATATGATCTGCCGATAGTCACTCGCGGTGGCCAAAGACAGGCCGACATCCGGATCCGTCGAGCCGTAGGCGAACGTCAGAGTCAGCTTGGTCAGACGGTCGCCCGTCTGGGCCAGACCGGCCAAAGGGGTAACATCGGCTGCTGCCAGCGCTCCCGAGTATCCAAGCACCCGATTGCCGTTCGCCCCGTCGGTAAAGGCCAGTTGCTGGTCGCCCGAGGTGATGCCAAAAATGCGCCAGGAAAAAGCGTAGGGATAGGAACCCGTCGAGACGGTGCCGGCGGTCGCCATGCGCGAGGGCACGACCGGCACAGTGGACGCGAACGACAGCTTGACCGGACCCAGGGCATTGCAAACCACGCCGCTTCCGCCGTCGGGCATGGCCCCCTGGCTAATCTTGAAAGCCACGAAGTACCAGCCCTTCTGCACGTAATAGGAAAATACGTCCGACGCTGCCGTGCCGTAAGGATACCCGTTGCTCGTCAGCCAATCCGTGAACGACGCCACGGTATCGGCCTTGAGTTGAGCCCAATCGAGGAAACCCACCCGGCCACTCGATACCACGGTGGCGCCGCCGTTCGACCCGGACGATCCGCCCGCCGCCCCCGGGCCGCTAGCAGTGGCCCCTCCCATACATGCGGTAATGGTGACGTACTCCGGCCGCGACAGGCTATCGGCGGTGGTGAAGGCTTGCTGGTCGGACAAGGCCGGGGACGCGGTGAGATTCGAAGGGACAGGCAGGATCAATCCGAAATTGCTGGCCGTACCACAGAACGTAGGCTGGAACACGTAGGTCTCCACCCCATTCTTGTAGGACACGATGATGTCCTGTTGTGGATTGGCCGAGATTCCTGTGCCAAAGGGCGCGCCACAGGGAAACACCGAGCGGGCCGCAAGAAGGCCTACAAACCCGGCGGCGAGTGCAAGTTGAATCTTCATGGTTGGTCTCCTTTGCCGCCGTTCACTTCGAGCCTTCGGGATAGACACAACGGAATCCGACATTGGGTGCCCATAGACCAGGCAATTCGGCCTTGCGGCACGTAGTGCGCAACGAATTCTCGCCACTTATCCAGCAACCGCCGCGCATGACCTTCAATGTGCCGCTGTCCGGGCCGACCGGATCGCTGCTGGGACTGCGACTGTAATAGCCGGCATCGTACCAATCTGCGGTCCATTCCCAGACGTTTCCCGCCATATCGAATGCGCCGTAAGGGCTTTGTCCCGCCACGCGGCGGCCCACGCGATCCGTGTCGCCCACGCAGCCGGCGAAATTGGCCTTGGTGCAATCCGGCGCGCTGTCGCCCCAGGGATAGGTGCGCGGGGCCTCGCTGCCGGCTGCGGCGCGCTCCCATTCCGCTTCACTGGGCAGCCGTCCACCGGCAAAGGCACAGAACTGGGTGGCTTGCTTCCAGGACACGTGAATCACCGGATAGTCCGCAAAAGCAGGGTCGTCGAAGTAGTGGGGCCGCACATTCGAGCTTGAAAGCGCGGGCGCGGCACAAGCACCCGCCTTCACGCATGCCTGATAGCGGGCATTGGTGACCTCGTAGCGGTCCATGACGAAGGCCGAGCCATGGACCCGATGAACCGGCTTCTCGTCGGCTGCTCCGGCCTCGCTTCCCATCAAGAAGGAGCCCGCGGGCACGTGCACAGGGGCGGAATCCAAGGCCGGCGCTGAACAGTCAAGCCCGTCATCAACCAAACCGTTGCAGTCGTCGTCCTTGAAATTGCAGATTTCGCGCGCACCAGGGTGCACGGCCGGATCGCGGTCGTTGCAGTCAGGCCCGGCCGCACACCCGATGCCATAGCCGTCGCCGTCTTCATCCGTGCAGCCCGGCGCGGCCGTGCCTCGAAGCGGGCCGGCCTTGGCCCCGGATCGCGCGAAGAGCACGAATCCAGCAGCGCCCGCCAACAGCGAAACCCCGACCAAAACAACAGATGTCTTCTTCATGGCTCGTCACCCCATGCAATTGCCCCGCCAACGGGAAGATGGCCTGGATTCCGACCCTTGCCCTTGGCGAGGACGACACGATCGGGGCATATATGTCAGCCCCACCACACCGCAGACTGTCATCATGCGCCCGATACCCGGGCGAAAGCAAACCGCGGGCACCGGTGCTACGGTGGGGGCTGTGCCCGAGTTGCCCGATCTGGTTCACGTGGAAGCCGTACTACGCCGGTCAGTGTGCGGCTTGCCTATCACCGATGTCCGCGTCGGCGATCCCGTGGTGCTGCGGCTGATGATGCCGGACCCTTTTCCGGCGGTGTTGAAAGACAAGCGCATCGTCGAGGTGAAGCGACGCGGGCAGTTTCTTCGTTTCGATTTGGACGGCGGCCTGTGCCTGGTGGTGAACGCCATGTTGACCGGCCGGTATTCGTTGGCCGAAGCGGGGACGCGTGCGGGTCGCGATGTGATCTTGGCGCTGGTCTTTTCAGGCGGCACCGAACTGCGCTACGCGGACGAGACCCGCATGGGCAAGATCTACGTGGCCCGCGCCGACCAGTTGGATCAGATCCCCGGCTTCGCCACCTTGGGCGTTGACTTGCTGTCGGACGATTTCACGCTGGCGCACATGCGGCGCCTGGTGGCCAACCGACGTGATCAAGTCCGGCAGTTCCTGCTCGACAAGACCGCGCTCGCTTCCATCGGCAACGCCTATGCCGACGAGATCCTCTTCGCCGCGCGTCTGCACCCCAAGACCTTCTGCCACAAGTTGCAGCCCGACGAAGTGGACCGCCTTTTCGCCGCCATCCGCGACACCCTGAACGCCGCGATTCGCGAAATTCAGGCGCGCAATCAGCCCATCGAAGTGAAAGTGCGCGACTTCCTCAAGGTGCGCGGCCGCGCGGGCGCGCCCTGTCTGGTCTGCGCGACCACAATCCGCCGTGTGCGCGTGGGCCGCGACGACGCCTGCTTCTGCCCCATTTGCCAGCCCACCGCGCGCACGCTGTTCGTGGATTTCCGCAAGGTGCCAGGAACGGCGAAAAAGAAGCTGATGGGCTGATGGTTGTGGGTTGACCTGGCTTGACATGGCGATGGACACGTCGAGGGTCATCCCTGCGACGAATCGCCAGATCCCGCAGCAGGGCTTCGTTCCCGCCATCGTCACCATAACATTTGTGGTATACTGGCAATCGTGACCTCGACCGAAGTCATCCGCGAACTCAGACGCGACGGCTGGGTCGAGGTGAGGGTACGAGGCTCACATCACCACTTCACGCATCCGACGAAACCAGGGATCGTCACGGTTCCCCATCCCAAGAAGGACATTCCAGTCGGCACCCTTGCGAGCATTGGGCGTCAGGCTGGCTTCAAGCTGAGGTAACAACCATGTACTACACGGCGATCATCACGAAGGAAGGCAAGCAGACGCTGGCCGACTTCCCCGGGTGTCCGGGTTGCCAGACCTTCGCCGATCCGGGGGAGGAGATCGGCGAGCGCGCAGCTGAGGCTCTGATGGGATGGCTGGAGGCGCATCTGGTGTCAGGTCAGGCGCCTCCTGAACCAAAGACGGTTCGGACCAAGGGTCGCGCACGGGCGCTGCAGGTTCCCGTCCCGGCCAAGCTCGCCGTGAAACTTGCGCTGCGGTGGGCGCGTTTGCGTGCTGGGCTGACGCAAGCCGAGTTGGCTCGGCGGGCGGGACTGAGCCAGCCGGCGGTGGCCCGCCTGGAAGATCCCGATCACAATCCCACACTCGACATGCTCGAACGAGTGGCCACGGCTTTGGGCGTACGCCTGGAAGTCGGTCTACGGGCTGCTTGACAGCTCCCCCGCCTACCCTGTCGCCGTCGGGTGTAAAGCCCGCTACCGTTCTTGAGTCCGCGCCACGCGCCCCGATCTGCGGTACCATGGCGTCTGGCTGGCGGGCACATTGTGAACAAGAAAGACCTGTCGGAACGGGACATCTGTACCAAGTTCATCACCCCGGCGCTGACCGGGGCCGGTTGGGACATCAGTTCGCAGGTGCGCGAGCAGGTCTTCTTGACCGACGGCCAGGTCATTGTCCGCGGACGCATGGTCCGGCGGGGCGAGCGGAAGTTCGCCGACTATGTCCTCTTCTACAAGCCAAACATCCCCATCGCAGTGGTTGAGGCCAAGGACAACAAGCACCGGGTTGGCGATGGCATGCAGCAGGCCCTGACCTACGCCGAGATGCTAGGCGTGCCCTCGGTCTTCAGCTCGAACGGCGACGGCTTCCTCGAACACGACAGGTCCGGCCAGCAGCGGCGCCCTGAGCGCGAGCTTTCCATGGACGCCTTCCCTTCACCGGCCGAGTTGTGGAAGCGCTACTGCACCTGGAAGGGCATCAGCGGCGCCAGCTTGCCCACCGTCACGCAGGACTACTACCCAGACGCCGTCGACAAGAGCCCGCGCTACTACCAGGCCCGCGCCATCAACGCCACTGTCGAAGCCATCGCCAAGGGACAAGACCGCGTCCTGCTGGTCATGGCCACCGGGACCGGCAAGACCTACACCGCGTTCCAGATCATCTGGCGCCTATGGAAGGCTGGCATCAAGAAGCGCATCTTGTTCCTCGCCGACCGCGACATCCTGTTGACCCAGACCAAGAACAAGGACTTCAGCCCGTTTGGTGCGGCCATGCACCGGATCAAGAACCGCCAGGCCGAAAAGTCCTACGAGATCTACCTGGCCCTGTACCAGGCGATTTCTGGCAACGAGGAGTCGCAGGACATCTTCAAGCAGTTCTCCCCTGGATTTTTCGACCTGATCGTGGTCGATGAATGTCACCGCGGCAGCGCGAACGCCAATTCCGCCTGGCGCGAGATCTTGGACTATTTTTCGTCGGCGACGCAGATCGGACTGACCGCCACGCCCAAGGAAACCACCGACATCTCCACCACGAACTACTTCGGCGAGCCGGTCTACGTGTACTCGCTCAAGCAAGGCATCGAAGATGGCTTCCTGGCGCCCTACAAGGTGGTGCGCATCGATCTCGACAAGGATCTGCAGGGCTGGCGGCCCGAGCAGGGCAAGCGCGACAAGCATGGCGAGGTCATCGACGACCGCATCTACAACCAGCGCGACTTCGACCGCACCCTGGTGCTTGAAAAGCGAACGGAACTCGTGGCGCGCAAGGTGACCGAGTTTCTCAAGGCCACCGACCGCTACGACAAGACCATCATTTTCTGCGAGGACATCGACCACGCCGAACGCATGCGCCAGGCCCTGGTCAACGAGAACGAGGATCTGTCCTCCGCCAACCGCAAGTACATCATGCGCATCACCGGGGACAGCCCCGACGGCAAGGGCGAGCTGGAAAACTTCATCACTCCGGACCAGCGCTACCCGGTCATTGCGACCACATCGAAATTGATGAGCACCGGCGTGGACGCCCAGACCTGCAAGCTGATCGTCCTCGACCAGACCATCCAGTCCATGACCGAGTTCAAGCAGATCATCGGCCGTGGCACGCGCATCCGCGAGGACTACAACAAACGCTTTTTCACCATCATCGACTTCAAACGGGCCACCGAGCTGTTCGCCGATCCCGACTTCGATGGCCAGCCGGTCCAGATCTACCGGCCCAAAGCCGACGAGTCCCCGGTTCCACCAGAGATCCCGGACGAGGAAGGCAGCACGGCCGCCACGCCGGCGTTCGCTGATGGCGAATCGCAGGACGGCGGGGAAGGCAGTCCTGTCGAATCTGCCTCTGCTGATGGCGGCCACCGCAAGAAGTTCATCGTGGACGACGTGCCCGTGACCGTGTTCGCCGAGCGCGTCCAGTACTACGGCAAGGACGGCAAGCTGGTCAGCGAATCTTTGCGTGACTATGTCCGCAAGGCCGTGCGCAAGGAGTTCGCGTCCCTGGACCGGTTCCTCAAAGTCTGGACCGAGGCGGACCGCAAGCAGGCCGTCGTCGCCGAGCTGCGCGAGCAAGGCGTTTTTTTCGAGGAGCTGGCCGAGGAAGTGGGCAAGGACTTTTCGGCCTTCGATCTCGTGTGCCACGTGGCCTTTGACCAGCCCGCCCTGACCCGCAAGGAGCGCGCCAACAACGTGCGTAAGCGGAACTACTTCACCAAGTACGGTCCCGCTGCCCGCGACACCCTGGAGGCGCTGCTGCAGAAATACGCTGACGAGGGCGTGGACGACATCGAGACCATGAACGTTCTCAAGCTGAACCCGCTGTCCCGCCTGGGCACCCCGGTCGAGATCGTGGAAACCTTCGGCGGCAAAGACAAGTACCAGCAGGCTGTCCGCGACCTCGAGGACGAGCTGTACAAGGCTTCTTGACGTCGGGCCTGGCCTGACCGGAGATCTGTCCCATGTCCCTCAGTACGACCATCAAGACGATCCAGGACATCATGCGCAAGGATGCCGGGGTCGATGGCGACGCCCAGCGGGTCAGCCAGCTCGGCTGGATGTTGTTCCTCAAGGTGCTGGACGACCGCGACGCCGAAAAGGAACTGCTGGACGACGACTACAAGTCCCCCATCCCGCAGCGCCTGCGCTGGCGGACCTGGGCCAACAACCCCGAAGGCATCACCGGCGATGCGCTGCTCGACTTCGTGAACAACGACGTGTTCAAGGCGCTGAAGGAACTGCCCGCCACGGGCAAGCAGGCCAAGCTGGCCGCGGTGGTGCGCGACGTGTTCGAGGACGCCTACAACTACATGAAAAGCGGTCACCTGATGCGCCAGGTGATCAACAAGCTGAACGAGATCAACTTCAACCGCGCCACTGACCGTCACCAATTCAACGACATCTACGAACAGATCCTGGCCGACCTGCAGGGCGCCGGAAACGCAGGCGAATACTACACCCCGCGGGCAGTGACCCAGTTCATTGTGGACATGGTCGACCCCAAGCTGGGCGAAACCGTTCTCGACCCCGCGTGTGGCACCGGCGGCTTCCTGGTCTGCGCCATCGAGCACGTGCGCAAGCAGTACGTGAAAAGCGCCGCGCAAGAGGCGAGGCTGCAGGAAAGCATCCGGGGCATCGAGAAGAAGCCCATGCCGCACCTGCTGTGCACGACCAACATGATCCTGCACGAGATCGAGGTGCCATCCAACATCCGCCACGACAACGCCCTGGTCCGTCCCCTGCGCGACTACGGCCCCAAGGATCGCGTGGACGTGATCGTCACCAATCCACCCTTTGGCGGCATGGAAGAAGACGGCGTGGAGAACAGTTTTCCGCAGACCTTCCGCACCCGCGAAACCGCCGATCTATTTCTGGTGCTGCTGATGACCTTGCTCAAGCCCGGCGGCCGGGCCGCCCTGGTCTTGCCCGACGGGACGCTTTTCGGCGAGGGCGTGAAGACCCGCATCAAGGAGAAACTGCTGGAAGAGTGCAACCTGCACACCATCGTCCGCCTGCCCAAGGGCGTGTTCAGCCCCTACACCGGCATCAAGACCAACCTGCTCTTCTTTGAAAGAGGCACACCCACCAAAACCGTCTGGTACTACGACCATCCCTATCCGCCCGGCTACAAAAGCTACAGCAAGACCAAGCCCATGCGCATCGACGAGTTCGCCCCCGAAAAGAAATGGTGGGCCAGGCGCAAGGAAACCGACCAAGCCTGGAAGGTCAGCATCGATGACATCAAGGCACGCGGGTACAACCTGGACATCAAGAACCCGCGCGCCGTGGACGATGGGCCGGGCGATCCAGATGAGCTGCTCAAGCAATACCGGGAAGCGGCGGCCGAGGTGGACAAGGTGCGGGAGAAATTGCGGGAGGAGTTGGCTCGCGCTTTGGAGGCAAGACATTGACCAACAAGCGAGCCAGGTTGTCCAATACCTTCTCAAACGGGACGCCCACCAGTCAGCTGACAGTCGCCGAGGCCATTGATCTCATCACAGCATGCCCGGAAGGAGTCCCGAGGGCGAGAGATGCCATCATGTCCCTTGCACTCCGAGGCGGGCTGTCCGATCAAACGCCGTCTGGAGACAGCACAACGTTGGCTGGGGCCGATGACAGGCCACCGTGCTCGTGGCCTTCGCGTTCCATCGACTCTGTCATGGACCTTGTTACCGACGGCGAACACCTGACGCCACCCCGCATAGGTACTGGAATACCGCTTGTAACCGCAAAGAACGTCAGAGACGGATATATGGACATCGCCGACACAGACTTCGTGAGCCAAGCCGTGGCAGAAAAGTGTTGGCGTCGCTGCGCCCCCCGCGAGGGCGACGTTTTGATGGTCTGCGTGGGCGCCACGACGGGACGGGTCTGTGTTCTACCAAAAATGAGGTCGTTTGTGCTCGTGAGGAGTGTGGCGCTTTTGCGTCCCGACACCTCTCAGATTAGCGCGGCCTGGTTGGTGCTCTTCTTGCGAAGCCCGGAAGGACAGCGGCAAATCTGGGCAGGCGTCAAGGAGCAAGCTCAGCCATGTCTCTATATCAACCGAATGAAGACGATGGTCCTGCCACTGCCCCCACTCGCCGAGCAGAAGCGCATCGTGGCCAAGGTCGATCAGCTCATGGCCCTCTGCGACGACCTGGAGGCCAAGCAAAACAAGAAGCGTGACCTCGCCACCCAATCCACTCTCGCCGCTCTCGCCGCCCTCCCCACCGCTGAGACACCCGCCGACCTAGCGCTGGCCTGGCAGCGCCTTGAGAGAGAGCACAGCTGGATGTGGAGCATCTCGGGCATGGTGGACCAGTTCAAGAAGACAATTCTCGATTTGGCAGCGAGGGGACTCCTCACTTCAGCGGGGGGGGCCGCAGACCCTGGGACAAACGACGGGCCTTTCCTGTTGGTGAAGGGATGGCGCTGGTTGCGCCTCGAAGCTCTGGCCAGCCACTTTGTGGATTGCCTACACTCGACCCCGCGCTGCGGCGCAAACGGGTATCCTTCTATCCGCACGGCGGATGTGGTGCCAGGGCGCCTAATGTGGCGCCAAGCACGGCTCGTTGACGAGAAGCAATTCGCGGAACGGGTACGCAGGCTGGCTCCTCGAGAAGGGGACATACTTTACTCGCGAGAGGGTGAACGCCTCGGAATCGCTGCATGTGTTCCACCTGGCGTCCGCCTGTGCCTCGGCCAGCGTATGATGCACATCCGTGTGAGGGACGACGTCGACTCGAAGTTCGTGATGTGGATACTCAATTCACCTGTCGTCTATTCACAGGCCGTCGGTGACACGGGCGGTTCCACATCGCCCCATGTGAACATGAAGGACATCCGACAGTTCTGGATACCCGTGCCAGAACCCAATGAGCAGAGGCGGATCGTCGTCGTGGTCGAGCGATTGATGTCCCTCCTCGACGACCTCGAAGCCAAGCTCCGCAAGCAAGAGCAAACCGCCACCCGCCTGGCCGAGTCCCTGGCCGCCGCCGTCGCGGCCTGAGGGAACCATGCCGCGCTCAAGCGGCGCGGCGTGATTGCTCGCCACACGACCAGGGGTCGCAGACGCGAGGGAGTGGCGTCGGGTCGCACCTTGGGCTACCGTAGTGGCGCCATGGCTGAATCGCTCAGAAATCCGCCCCTGGCCGAGGCAATCTTCGAGCTGCAGTTGAAGCCGACAGCCGGATGGGACTGGACGGTCGCCGGCCTCTTATATGAGCGCTTCAAGGATGAGTTTAGCGAGAGGGGCCAGGCTCTTGCGGTGGCACTGCCCGGTTTGCCCACGAACCAGCCCGTGATGGGGTTTCAGCGGGTGCAGCTGAAGCGGCCGGACGGGTCGGCCATGATTCAGATCGCGCCGAACCAGTTGGTGGTCAACCACCTTCGTCCGTATCCGGGGTGGGTGAGTTTCAAGAAGCTGGTGTTGGCCATCGTCGAGGGCTTTTTGGCTACCGGACCAAGGCTCGACCCCACTGGGATGCATTTGCGCTACGTCAATCTTGTCGGCCCTCTGCCACGCCAGGGAGATCTTTCTGCTGTCCTCACGGTTCTGCCACAGCTAAGCGGGCCCTTGATGCGCGAGTCAGCGGGTTTTTACCAGCGCCATGAACTCATCTACGACCAGCCCAAGGGAGTCTTGGTCCTTCAGGCAGGTCTGACCGTAATGGAAAAGGGTCCGCAGGTCGTGTTGGATCTCGATTTTGTGTCAGCCACAAATGGTGCTGGCGGCGTGGATACCGTGGAAGCTCTCTCAACATGGCTGGAAGAGGCCCATGAGAATGTTGGAGCAGCGTTCCGGGCGGCCTTGACGGATAGCGTGTATCATGGGTTCAAGGAGTGAACCGATGGTTCCCGAAGGCGTGACACCGATTCACCTGGACACCGAGGTCAGCAAGCGGCTGATACCTGAGAGCTGCGCGTCCAGTACGGCAAGCACGGTCGCTCCTCTCGCGGTTTCGCTGGCCGCAACCCTGGCAGCCGTGATACCAACGTCCGAGTCACTCATGGCTGCCCAGCACGGACTCGAGCCTCCAGCCGACTTTGCCAAAACCATGGTCGAGTGGACGCAGCTTGGCCAGACACCGGCGCGCACATCCCTCGGGCAGCGACTGCGGTTGCTGCGGGCACAGATTGTGCGCTCTGGGGAACGCCTGCTCTCACTCGACGACGTGAACGAGATCGTGTCGGCTGCTCGGAGGCGCACAGGGGTGTGAGCAAGAAGGTCACGTTCGTCGACACGGGCGTGTTGATCGCGGCCGCACGAGGCGACGAGGAAGCGTCGGCCGCCGCGTTTGCAGTGCTCGACGATCCGGAACGTGAATTCGCATCAAGCGACTTCGTGCGCCTCGAAACGATCGGCCCTACGGCGCGGGAAGGTTACATTGACCAGCTTCACTACTACCTCGAGTTCTTCAAGGAAGGCGTGTCGTTCTGGGCTACGGACCTGAAGATGGTCGTCGACAAGGCCATTGGTGAATGCATGTCAACGCCTATCGATCCCATGGACGCTCTCCATGTCGCTGCGGCCGTGCTGGTCGGTGCCGACGAGCTGGTCACGACCGAGAAGCCAGGGCCGGGCAGGAACATCACTAGGACTGTGAGTCTTCCTGTGGTTTCAATTCACAGCGCAGGAAGACCGAATCCAACGGCGGGAAAGCCGCCGGCTGGGTAGGCGGCGAACTACGCGTGAACCAGCCTGGCCGTCGCGCCTGGCCGTCGCTTTCGCACCCGCGGCCGGGGACCGTCTATCGCCAGGACCTCGTGCGCGACTTCGATCTCGTCGTCGATGAACTCGGCACTGATGATCGATTCCAGGATGACGGGGATGGTTTCTGGAATCATGGAGGCCACTTGTTGAAAGGCCAGCGTGGCGCCGTAGGAAATGGGTTCGTGCTTGCTCGCGGCGTTGACCTCGCTCAGGTGCACCTCGGCCACGCGATTGCCGAAGTCGCGCAGAATCAGGTAGGCCTCGGTCATCGTGGGATCGATCTGTCGGACGTGCGCGAGATCCAGGCACAAGGATGTGGTAAAAAGGGGGGTAGAGCGAAGGACGGAACATGGCCCGGCAAGCAGAGGTCCCGATCACCCCCGGCGTGCTCTCTTGGGCAATCGCCGAGTCGGGCTTTGCCCCCGATGAGGTGGCCGCCGCGCTCAAGGTTTCTGCCGCGGTCATGGCCGACTGGCTGGCTGGTCAAGCGCTCCCGTCCCTGACCCAGTTTCGCCGGCTTGCCCACGTTCTTCGGCGGTCCACCGCCACATTCTTCCTTCCGACGCCGCCCCAGGCAGCGGGGGCGCTCGTGGCCTTCCGCGCGCCGCCGGGGGCAAAGGCACGTTCGCTACGACCCAAGGAGCGCGTGCGCCTTCGGGAGGTCACGCGCCTTCAGAAGACCGTGGCCTGGGTGGAGCGCACTTTTGGCGGGGAGCCCGTCGACCTGCCGCATCTTCGCGTTGGCTCCGATGCCGAGGCCGCAGGGTCTGCCCTGCGCGCGTATGTCGGCGTGTCTTCCGAAGCCCAGGCGGCCTGGCGCAGTGATTCCGACGCATTCCGCGCCTGGCGCGAGGCTTTCGAGAACGCGCGCGTGTCCGTGTTTGCTCTTTCCATGGGCGAAGATGCCACGCGAGGCTTTTCCGTTTGGGATGATGAGGCGCCGCTGGTAGCGGTGAACACCTATTGGAACGCGGCTGCGCGCATCTTCACCCTGTTCCACGAACTCGCTCACCTGGCGACGAGGACGGACTCGATCTGCGTCGAGAACGACCTGGAAACCGAGATTCGCGATACCACCGACGATCTTGAACGCTGGTGCGAGCGAGTGGCCGGCGTTGCGCTGATGCCGAAAGCAGATCTGCTTGGGGCTTTGGCGCAAGCTCGGGTCACTGGCAATGCGGACCTGGCCGTTGCGCGCAAGATCGCCAACCAGTTCCGGGTGAGCATGCGGGCTGCCGTGCTTCGCCTCGTGGATGTGGAACGCGCGACGTGGTCGCTTTTCCACGCCATCCCGCCGGCTTCCGACTGCAAGCGGCCTGGGGGGCCTCCCGGCAAGGGTCGCTCGTTGGCCAAGCAACGGCTGGATGAGTACGGGCGCCGCACGCCCCGGATCCTGATCTCCGCAAGCCAACACGAAATGCTCCACCCGGTCGAAGTAATGCAGCACCTCGACGTGACCTGGGAGGGCCTCGAGGAACTGCGGCAAGCTGTCGCCGGGTAGCGCACAATGAAAGAGGGAGAGCGGCGACGGCTGTATGTGATCGACACATCAAGCGTCATCGAGATCCGGCAAGAGGTAATGGCCCAGGCCAAGAGCGCGCAGGTGGCGGCGGTTCACGACGAGTTAGCGGCGATGGTCGAGCACGGTGAAATACTCTTTCCGGAGCAGGTCATCGCCGAACTCAAGCGGGGTCAGGCGGACGTTGCCTTGCAGTGGGCACTTAAGGTAGCCAAGCACGCCGTGCCGATCGTCGAGCTTGCTCTGGCCGTGCGTGACGTCGTTCGGGACGTGCCCTATCTGGTTGATTCCACCAGCACTTCGTCAACCGACGATGCCGATCCGTGGGTCGTGGGCCTGGCCGTTCTTCGATCTCGGCAGGGTGAAGACGTCACTGTACTCACTGAGGAATACAGGGATCGGCCAGACCGCACAACGGTGTCGAGTGCGTGCGGGATGCTGAGGATTCCAACCATGACCGTCCGGGCATTCCTGCTGTACACGAAGATTTGGCCAAAGTAGCGTTTTCCAGCCGCCTGGCCGCGTCCCCGGCTGCGGTCCGATCAGCGCGGTCACAGGTCGGCGAGAGTTTCCGTTGCCGCCTGCCGGACCGCCGCGCTCGGGTCGGACGTCGTCGATGAACTCGGCACTGACGATCGATTCCAGGATGACGGGGATGGTTTCTGAGGCCGCCAGTCTCGGACGCTGGGCGACAGTTGGATCGATCCAGCTTGCGTGGTGCTACAATTCTGGCATGGACAAGGCGATCCGGGAGAAGCGCGCGGAGATCCTGCGCATCATGGGCGCTCATGGCGCGCGCAATCCTCGGATCTTCGGATCGGTAGCGCGTGGCCAAGACCAGCCATCGAGCGATATCGACGTGCTGGTGGAGATGGAACCGGGCCGGACTTTGCTGGACCTGGTTGGCCTCGAGCAAGACCTGGGGGCTACTTTGGGCCGTCACGTCGACGTGGTGACCGACGGCGGAATCAGCCCCTACCTGCGCGATCGCATCGTGGCCGAGGCCGTGCCGCTGTGAAGGACGATCGCGCCTATCTCCTGTTTGCCTGCAAGAGCGAGCGGAGGATATATGCCAGCGGCTAGAAAGCATAAGCGGGACAGCGACGAGATGCGGCCCGAGTATGATTTCTCGGGGGGCGTCCGTGGAAAATACGCTGCGCATTTCGCCCGCGGCACGAATGTCGTGGTCCTCGCACCTGACGTCGCGGAAGCGTTCAAGACGTCGAGAGCCGTCAACGATGCGCTTAGGGCGCAGCTCAAGCCCGCCGCCAGGGCGCGGCGGGTGCCCAGGCATTGAACCTGCTGGCAAGACGCCGACAGCCAGCGCGGGCGGCGAACTACGTGTGAACCAGCCTGGCCATCGCGCCTGACCGCCGCCTTCGCACCCGCGGCCAGGGACCGCCTGTCGCCAGGGCCTCGTGCGCGGCTTCGATCTCGTCGTCGATGAACTCGGCACTGACGATCGATTCCAGGATGACGGGGATGGTCTCTGGAATCAGGGAGGCCACTTGTTGGTAGGCCAGTGTGGCGCCGTAGGAAATGGGTTCGTGCTTGCTCGCGGCGTTGACCTCGCTCAGGTGCACCTCGGCCACGCGATTCCCGAGGTCGCGCAGAATCAGGTAGGCCTCGGTCATAGTGGGATCGATCTGCCGGACGTGCGCGAGATCCAGGCACAAGGATGCCTCGGGCAGCCGGTCGAACCACGTGCACAGCTCGTCCCGCGTGCGGGCGATGGGCTTTCGCTTGTCCATGTTCTCGATGCAGACCAGCTTCCCGAACGGCCGCCACAGGGCATCGTCGTGAATGGAGTCGGGGTGAACCACGATGGGCCAGCCACGCTGGGCAACCGCCTGCAGCTTGTCCACCACGTGCCGCTCGTGCTGGGCATCCACGTTCGATGGCGCGTGGACCGACTTGAACGAAAACTGGTTCAGATCCAAGCCGTCAAGCGACTCCATCAGCGGATCCAGCTCTGCCGCACGCAAAGCAGAAAGCTCCACCGCCTTGGCGCCAGTCTCTCGCAGCATCTGCAGCCCTCGCCGAAAATCGGCGAAAGCCAGGGCACCGGTGGAGAATCCTACAAGACGCATCAAAAAACCCCGTAGTGTCTGGTCAGCTTAGCAAGGTCGGCGTCGCCATCGAAGAAAAAGCCATTGTCACGAGAAGCATGTCAGGCCGGATGTCACACCGATCCAGATGGTCGCGCCTGACCGTCGCTTTCGCACGCGAGGCCGGGGACCGCCTATCGCCAGGGCCTCGTGCGCGGCTTCGATCTCGTCGTCGATGAACTCGGCACTGATGATCGATTCCAGAATGACGGGGATGGTTTCTGGAATCATGGAGGCCACTTGTTGAAAGGCCAGGGTGGCGCCGTAGGAAATGAGTTCGTGCTTGCTCGCGGCGTGACCTCGCTCAGGTGCACCTCGGCCACGCGATTCCCGAGGTCGCGCAGAATCAGGTAGGCCTCGGTCATCGTGGGATCGATCTGTCTGACGTGCGCGAGATCCAGGCACAAAGATGCCTCGGGCAGCCGGTCGAACCACGCGCACAGCTCGTCCCGGGTGCGGGCGATGGGCTTTCGCTTGTCCATGTTCTCGATGCAGACCAGCTTGCCGAACGGCCGCCACAGGGCATCGTCGTGAATGGAGTCGGGGTGAACCACGATGGGCCAGCCACGCTGGGCAACAGCCTGCAGCTTCTCCACCACGTGCCGTTCGTGCTGAAGACCGAATGCGAATGGCACACGCCCCGGGGCCGCTAGGCTGGGGGACGCAACTCGGCTATAGTCGGCGAATGCAGGCGATCCGCACGAAGACGAGGTGACGGCGAGACATGCGCTTCGAGTGGGATCCAGAGAAGGCCCGGCGCAACCTTGCGAAGCACGGGGTGTCTTTCGCGGAGGCGGCGACCGCATTCGCGGATCCGCTCTCGCTGACGACTTTCGATCCCGACCACTCCGACGATGAGGATCGGTTCTTGCTGCTTGGTGCCACGCACTCGTTGCGCCTGGTGGTCGTGTCGCACACGCATCGAGATGAGAACGTCCGCATTATCAGTGCTAGACTCGCTGCCAAGAGCGAGCGGAGGATATATGCCAGCGGCTAGAAGGCAGAAGCAGGACAGCGACGAGATGCGGCCCGAGTATGATTTCTCGGGAGGCGTCCGTGGAAAATACGCTGCGCATTTCGCCCGCGGCACGAATGTCGTGGTCCTCGCACCTGACGTCGCGGAAGCGTTCAAGACGTCGAGAGCTGTCAACGATGCTCTCAGGTCGCAGCTCAAGCCCGCCGCCAAGGCGCGGCGGCTGCCCAGGCATTGATCCTGCTGGCAAGGCGCCGACACCAGCGCGAGCGGCGAACTACGCGTGAACCGGCCTGACCGTCGCGCCTGACCGTCGCTTTCGCACGCGCGGCCGCGGGCCACCTGTTGCCAGAGCCTCGTGCGCGGCTTCGATCTCGTCGTCGATGAACTCGGCACTGACGATCGATTCCAGGATGACGGGGATGGTTTCCGGAGTCATGGCGCAGCACGAGGCCAAGCGCGAGAACGAGTATCGACGCAAGGCCGAATCCCGGCTTGTGGCTTCGTGCGCCCAGATCGCACGAGCAGCCCGCGTCGGCGGGAGTGTCCTGCGCAAGACCAGCCGCGCCGCCGGTGCCAGCCGCACCACCCGCTCCTGGGGCGCCACCAGCCCCGCCCGATTCCGCATCGGGCGCGCCGCCATCGGAACCCGCAGAACCCCAGGCGCCGTACGCCGCCTGCATTGCCTCAAGCCACCACTTGACCCCAGCGTCCGGGTTCACGGCCATGGTATTGGCGTCGACGTCCGCAACGTTCGAGTATCCGCCCGGAGTCATGAACGGGCCGCCGATGCCCTGCCCCGGTCCGCATTGCAGCCACGTCGATGCGAGCACGTAGCCGGCGTTGTTGTTTATGGCGTCCTCCGCGTCGCTTATCGCCAACGCCTTGTACGCAGATGTGTAAAGGCCGATCCGTATGTAGTTGTCGTAGTTGGCGGTCTTGCTGTAGGCGCCCCAGTAGTTGGTAGCATCGGGCACTCCCTCGCTCTCCAGCCACGGCTTGCCCGCAACCTTGGCGCCATAATGGATGTTGAGGTCGGAGCTCGCTTGGCAATCGGTTGGGCTTCCCCCACCCACGCTCGCGGAACCTCTATTGCACGCGATCATGATCGAGGGATCGACGGCATGCCCGGCGGCGATCAAGAAGGCGTCAGTGAACGGGGACATGCCTTCGTTGTCGGGGTCGAGGAAGACATTGCGGTAGTTGTTGGTTTTCAGCCACGTCACGGTGTTCGCGATGGCCTGGTTCGCCTGCGTTTGTGTCCATCCGACCAGCCCATCCATTGCGGTCGAGGCGCCCCAGTAGAGGCACCCCACCAGCACGACCATGCCGCGAGCGTCTGCGGCCTCGATGATCTTCGCCATCCGTGCCGCGTAGGTGGGGTCGATGGTGGCGTCCGGAAGGTAGCCCTTGACGTCTCCGAAGCGCGATCCCATGAAGAACACGCTGAACGTGTTGATGCCGTAGGATTTGAACACGTCCAGATTGGCGATCAGCTCTTGCGCCTTGGCGTCGCTGACCAGGCCGTTCGAGAGCCGCAGGCCGATCACCTTGAACGGCTTGCCGTTGATCTGCACGTTACTGCCCGAAACGGAGAAGACGTTCTGCCCAGCCGATGCTTCGGTGGCGAACCCGGCAATTGCCAGAGAAAGCATCGATGCGTGCAGTACAAACGGAAATCTCGCGGTCATCTTGTCTAGCCCGTCGGATCCAGCAACTCCGCCAGCAGCGCGTCCACGTCGCCTTGATTGCGCAAATAGTACGGCGCCAGGCTGCGCACTTTTCGCCCCACGCGCACGGCCAGCAAGGGCAAGCGCCGACTGAGCGCGAATACAGCCTCGTCGGTTTGGTCGTCGCCCACATATAAAGCGGCCCGACAGCGCAGCCGGCGCAATTCTGATTGAAGGGCCGTCGCCTTGTTGGGGGCATTCTTCGGCAAGAGATCCACCACGAGAAGCCCCTTGAGCACGCGAGCGTCAGCCAGATCGGCAGTGGCCGTCACAATGGCCTTGAGAGCAGCCGGCCGGTTGCGCGACTTGCGATAGTGGATGGCCAAGCTCGCGCCCTTGTCGTCAAATACGATCCCAGCCAGGTGCCCAAGGCGCGGTTTCAAGCAAGCCAGCCAGCGTCGGACCGCGCGTCGAGCAGCGGGCAGGGCAGGCGATGGCTCGATGCCGTGATTGCCGAAAACTCGCCGCAGGGGAATTCCCGACAAGCGACGGGCGACATCAGCCCGGTTGCGACCAGAGATCACGACGCAGGGATATTTGCGCGCCGCCTCGGCGAACAATCGCCGGGTGCGCGGACGCAGGTACGCGCGGGCTGGATCCGCCACGATGGGCGCCAGGGTGCCGTCGAAGTCAAAGGCCAGCAATACGCGGCCGTGCGCCAGACGGCGCAGCACCAGACGATTCTGCGGCGCCAACAGCGACTTCATTTCGGAAGCCTGCGCAGGCTCGAAATATCGTCGCTGCTGCGGCCCAACAGGGTTTCCTTGCGGCGCAGGCGAGCCGCATCCATCAGCATACGCCCGGCCCAACGGTATACGTTGAACTCGGCTAGAAAGGCGCGCATGGCGCGCATGCGCTCGCGCTGCTCGTCCACGGACATGGCCAGGGCCCGCGCCATGGCGGCGCTGGCTTCTTCCAGGTCATAGGGATTGACCACCAGGGCCTCGGACATCTCGCGCGCGGCGCCGGTGAACTGGCTCAAGAGCAGCACGCCACGCTCGTCGTCGCGGGCTGCCGCAAATTCCTTGGCCACCAGGTTCATGCCGTCGTGCAGGCTGCTGACGTAGCACAAATCGGCGGCGCGATAGTAGCGGAAGACCTGGGGCGGCTCGTGGTGCGCGCGCAGAAGGATGATGGGCTGATAGGCGCCCTCGCCGAAGCGCTGGTTGATGCGCGCCGCGGTTCGCTCTACGGTTTCGTCGAGCTGGCGGTAGCGCTCGATGAGGCTTCGGCTGGGTGCCGCCATTTGCACGAAGCTGAAGCGGCCAGCATAGGCGGGGAAGCGCTCCAGAAATCTTTCCACCGCCAGCAGGCGTTCCTCGATGCCCTTGGTGTAGTCGAGCCGGTCCACCCCCAGACCCAGCAGGGCATCCTCGCGCAGACCCAGCTCCTTGCGCACCCCGCTGCGACACTCGGGTACCGGCGGCGCGCTGGCGACCCAGCGGCTGGGCCATTCGATGGAAATGGGGTAGGGCCGCACCAGGGTCGCGCGTCCGTGTTGCACCACCGAGTTCTGCTCGCGATCGATGCGCGCCTCCAGGTAGCGATCCACCGAGTCGAGAAAGTTGTTGCAGTGCTGGCGCGTGTGGAAGCCCAGGATGCTGCTGCCGAGCATTCCCTGCAGGATCTGGGCACGCCAAGGGCAGATGCCGAAGTGCTCGCCGTTGGGCCAGGGGATGTGCCAGAAGGTGATGATGGTGGCGCGCGGCCGGCGCTCGCGCACCAGGCGCGGCACCAGGGCGAAGTGGTAGTCCTGCACGAGCACCACGGGATCCTCGCCCTCGGCTTCCTCGCACACCGCCTCGGCGAAACGGCGATTCACGGCTTCGTAGGTGGCCCAGTCGGTGCCGCGGAAAATGGGCCGCGCGTGAGCCAGGTGACACAGCGGCCACAGGCCTTCGTTGGCCAGGCCGTAGTAGTAGCCGCGTTCTTCCTGCTCGGACAGCCACACCCGGCGCAATTCATACGATTCTTCGCCGGGCGGCACGCGCAGGTGGTCCTTACTGTCCACCACCGTGCGATCGGCGGAGCCACTGCCATGGGCGATCCACACGCCCGAACAGGCGCGCAACACTGGCTCGACTGCGGCGACCAGGCCGCTGGCAGGATGGCGAACCTGAACCGCGCCATCAGCGCCGCGTTCGTGGATGTAGGGCTCGCGGTTGGCCAGCACGATGACCTTTTCGCCGGGGAAGTGGCGCACCAGGGCCTGCTTGAGATGTTGCGGGTTCCACGCGCTGGCCGGGCCGTCCATCTCGCGCTCGGCGGCGATGCGCTCGACCAGTTCGCGCACGTCGGCCACGATGGGTAGGAATTCCTTGCGTCGCGATTCCCCCAGGATGAAGCGGCGCAGTTCTTTGCGGAAGCCACGCCACGACAGGCGCGCGGCGATCAGCGCGACCAGCCCGGCGCAGAGAGCAAGTCCGGCGAAGACCATGAGCAGAAGCTGGCGCAGGCGCGCGCCTTGGCGCTCGATGATGGAGATATCGTTCACCAGCAGCAACAGGCCCAGGGGCGAGCCTTCGCGCACGACCGGCACGGCGCTGAGGTACACCTCGCCGCCAGGCAAGGACCAGTTGCTGCCCCAGACCAGGCCGGGCAATGTGGGCTTGTCCTCGCGCTCGGCGGCCATACGCTGCCTGACCTGGGCGCAAGCAAGATCACGGGGAAAGGCGGGCGTGCGGGCCAGCAGTTGGTTGTTCTGGTCGCAGGCCCCGGCAGCCGTGATGCGCTCGTCGCGGGCCAGATCGGTCAGCATGGCTTCGAAGGGCTCGCGCGCTCCGGCGGTCCAGCGTGCCAGCAACGCGGGCTGGGTTTTCTGGGCCAGCCCAGCCATGTGCTGGGCGATGTCCGACTCGGACCAACGACGCGTGCTTCTCTGCACCGCGCTCGAGGCCAAGTAGGCCAGCAGCGCCACACCGACCAGAAAGACGACGAGGAAGCGAGCCGTTCTGCGCATGTTCCTCCCAGGGTTTCAGGGTCCGTGCCTAGGCTAGTCTCGGCCTCGCGTCCCGGCGCGCTACCGCGAAACGCACGGATCAGCCTAGCCGGAGGCCGACTTGGCTTCAACAGTGGTGATTGGACATCTATAATGTTCGATGCGTGCTCTCCCTGCGACTGTCCGCCCTGGTTGCAGCCACATTGTTTGCGGCTGAGGCCCTGGCTGTGGCGAGCGGAACGCCCTGGCCTGCACGACGACGTCACAGCGAGGACGGGCTGCGGCCCGGCGTGCACGAGTTGAAAGACATCCGACGCTGGCCGGCCGAGCCCGCATCCCCAGCCGGACCACCTGATGCGACTCGCTTCCGTGCAGCGCTGGCTGGATTGTGCCAAGGCATGGCCACGGCGCGAGCCATCGGCCACATCGCCGACGACGTGCGCGCAGCCGCTGCCGAGGCGGGTGTGGACCCGTTTCTCCTCGGCGCGCTGGTGTACCGGGCCAGTCGCTGCAATCCTCTATGGCAGACTTCGTTCGGCGTCGGTCTGCTGCAGCTCCAGCCGGCCATGTACGCGACCAATGTGCGCGGCTCGACACTGGTGTATCGCGTGCAGCAGGGCGAGGCGTGGACGGAGAAGACGCGACCGCTGCCGCGGGGCGGGCTTGATCCTTTGCGTCTCAAAGAGCCGCGCCATCACCTGCGCGTCGGGGCGGCGCTATTGGGCATGTGGCAGGACCAACACCCGGCCATCGATCGGGCCTTTGCGGGTTCGGTGCCTCACCGGAGCGCAGTGGCCCACCTGGGATGGGGCGATGTGGTGCGCGGCACGAGCGGCGAAGATCGCGCCTTGGTCGCCCGGCGGCGGTTCATCGAGCGCTACCTGGGCACGCAGCCGGTGCCCCACGCAACGCCACTGGGACTTGCCGTGGTCTCCCCGCTGGAAGGCACGCCGCGCGTGGCGCCCAGTGGCCCGGGCGAAGATCGCGACGAGGGCGCGCGCGCCCACCGCGGGCTGGATATCGACGCCACCACGGGCGAGCCGGTGGGTAGCGTGGCCGACGGCGTGGTGTGGTTCGCGGGTTTCGATTTGCCCGGCCGGGTGCGGCCCCAGCCTGTGCCGCCTGAGGAGCTGGCGCACACGCGGCGTCCGCCGTTGGGCCCGGGTGGCTTGTTCGTGTGTGTACGTCATACCGAAGCGATCTTCTCTTGCTACATGCACTTGTCGTCGTACCGGGTGCACATCAACGATCGGTTGAAGGCGGGCGACACCCTGGGCGCGGTTGGTCGCTCGGGCGTCAAGTCCTCAGGCAGTCACCTTCACCTGGAGATTCACGTCAAGGGCGAGGCCATCGATCCCGCTCCCATTCTGGGGCCTGAGCTGGTGATTCCACCACAAGACACCGTGGCCCACGATCTGGCCATGCAAGCGAAGAAGCTGCGTCTCAAGCACGAGCGGCGCGCTCGCTGGCGCGCGCACCTGGCCGCGCGCAAAGAGCTGGCAGCACGACGGCAGTAGCCCTGGCGGCCTGCCCTAGGGCATAATCGCCGATATGAGCGAAACAGGAGCGAGCCTGGGCGGTCAGCCGCGACGGAAATTCGAAGGCGCAGGGGGAACGCCCGGTGGTGTCGGCGAATTCTTCATCGGGGTGGGCCTGGCCGCGGTCGGCTTCTATCTGCTGTTCAACCACGTGTATGTGCAGACCACCTTCGGCCACCCTAGCGGCTTCGGCGTGTTTGGCAGCAGCTTCGGCCTGACCCTGGTGCCGCTGCTTCTGGGCATCGGCACGCTTTTCGTCAACGGCAAGTCCATCTTGGGCTGGGGCTTGACCGTGGGTGGTCTGCTGTTCATCGCGGCGGGCATCCTGATGAACCTGCACATCTACTTCCGCACCACCACTCTGTTTGACGTGCTCGTCATGTTCGGCCTCATCGCTGCTGGCCTGGGCCTGGTGGTCAAGAGCCTGCGTCCGCACAAGCCGTAGGGGCGACTTGCGGTCGCCCGGTACACCGTTCACTTCATCGCGACGACAGTGTCACGTGGTCCGGCAACCCCGCGCACCAGCGTAAACACGATCCCGCTCAAGGCATAGAGGGCCACCACGGTGTAACCCGTCGGCAGGTCGAGGAAGTACGACGCCGTGATGGCGATGAGGTTGAGCACTGTCCCGAGTCCCCACGCGAGCAGCAGCTTCGCCCTGAACGAGCCCTTCATGCTCGATACCATGAACGCAGGCGCAACCAGAATGGCGAACACCACGAGCACCCCGGCGAGATTGACCGAGCTGGTGACGGTGAGTGAGAACGTGCCGAAGAACACCAGCTCTTTCAACGTGCCCCGCAATCGCCCCATGGTGAACCACAGCACAGTCCCAATGGCTAGATACAGGGCCGCGGTCTTGAGCACCGCACTCATGGGCACGAAGAGAATGTCCGCGGCGACCAGGTGCTGCATCTCCTCAGCCCCGCGCGGCGCCCGCGACAGAGCAATCACCGCGGCGCTCATCCCGAAGGCGTAGAGCAGCCCAATGAACGCCTCATGGTTGCGCGTCCGCTTGGTCGACAGAGCAATGAGAAAGGCGCCCGCGAGTGAAAAGGCGAGCGACACCGGGTATATGTGCTTGCCATCGAAAGCCAGAATGGAGACGGCGGCGCCAAAGGCTGCCATCTGTCCAATTCCCAGGTCGGTGAAGATGATGCCGCGCTCGATGATGTGCAGTCCATAGTACGAATGGATGCCCAGAAGCACCACCGAGAGAAGGAAGGCACTGAGCAGAATGTCGATCATTTGACGACGCTCGCGAGAAGGGTGTCGTAAAGACTGAAGATGTCCTTGGCAGCCGCCACCGCTCCCACATCTTGTGGCAGCACGGCCCAGGGGACTGACAATTTCTTGGCCAGACCCTCGGCTGATTTCATTTCGTGATACGGGTCAGTTACCACCATGTAAACTGCTCTGGCCGCGTTCGCCTCAATCAGCTCTTCCAGGTGCCGGCTGGTGGGCGGAATGCCGGGTTTCGGCTCGAGTTCGCCGACAATCTTCATTCCTGTGCGCAAGGCAAAGTAGTCAAACAATCGGTGGTACTGGATAATGGCCTTGCCTCTCAGTGGCTCGGCCTTCTTGTCCCATTCGGCGGACTTTACCTTCCAGCGCGCCAGGAATGCGTCGAGGTTCTTCTGGTACACGCTGGCGCCGTTCCGGTCGGCGCGCACAAGTGCATCGGCGATGGCCCGCGCCAGCCCCGGGACATTGTGCCAGTCGAGGATGAAGTGCGGGTTTCCCTCGGGATGGATGTCGCCTTCAGAGCGGCTGACGTTGTCCGGTTTTTCGATGAGCTCGACGGCCTGGGACAGATCAATGAGGCCTTCGGATCCCGGCCTGATCTTCGGGTTGTTGGCCTGCCGGATGAGTGGCGGCACGAAGCCGATCTCCAGCGAGGCGCCATTGATGATGAGAAGGTCCGCCTGGCGCAACTTGCCGATGAACGACGGCCGCGGCACCACGAAATGCGGATCCTCATCACCCTTGGCCAGCGTGGTCACACCGACTCGGTCCTTGGCCATCTCCCCGACCAGCGCCGCAATGTACGGATAGGTGACCACGATCTTGGTCTTGGCCTGCGCGGGGACGGCCAAGGTGAAGCAGGTCGCTGCTGCGACCAACGTGCTTGTTCTTGTGTAATTCATTGGGCTTCTCCTAATCCTCAGAACGAGTGCGCTCCGTGGGGGCCGACGGCGATGTTCATCTGGAGCAAGACTTCGTGAATAGGTTTCTGCACGACATCCAGGTAGCGAGACCGGTCGTAGGCATACTGAAGTCGGAATCTGGAGAATTCAGTGGGGCTGAATTCGAGCATGGTGGTGTAGCGCTGTAGCATGTTGTCGAGCGACTGGCCCACGCCGTCGATGGTGAGCGAATTCTGGGCGAGCAGGTCGAAACGCTCGCCGGCTCGCCACCGGCCCGGATCGTCGAATCGCCAGATGACCTGGGTATAGAAGCCACCCTGCTTCTTGGATTCGTGGTGGACGAACCCGTCGGAAGCCTGCACGCGATCCCCGGATGACACGCGTCCCAGGTACTCACTTTGCCAGGTGATGCTGCGGTAGGAACTGATGAGATATTTGTACGTGAGCTCCGCATCGTACAGGACTGTGCCGGGAGCGCTGAAGACCGTGGTGGTCGGCGAGCCGTACGACTGGGTCGAGTGTCCGTACATGGCTGACGCCCCAACCAGAAAAACATTGTCTCCTGAATCGAAGGAGGACTTCACCGAGCCGACATACAAGGCCGGGACGAAAGGAGCGGTGGACGACAATGTGGTCCCGTTGGCCGTAGTCAGACTGTATCCAACGGCGTTGAAGGTTTGTGATTCATCGGAGACACCTTGAAAGACCTCGAAGTTGAACTGTAGGAGAAAATCGACTGGCGCCGTCCAGGACACCCTCAATCCTGGGTTCTTGAATCCCTCAGTACCCATGAAGGCCTCGTAGACCAAGGGTTGGTCGTAGAAATCCCAGACGTGCTGGTGCATCCCATTGAGTCGTCCGAAGGCCGAGAGAAACTTTCCGATGCGCAGCTGAAATCCCCATGGGAGCTGGCGGGTGTCGACGTAGGTTTCCTCGACGTCGACGACGTCGGCCGTACCAGGTGCGATGGTGACCACGCTGAAGAAGTCAAAGTACGGATCGACCGCGATGTTGAAGGCCAACTCCAGGTAATTTAAGTTGATCCCGCGTAACTTTCCGGTCCGGTCCGATTGGTAAATGAATCCCGGAACAGTCAGCGCTTGAGCCGTCTTGTCGTCGACATTCGTGCCAACCGCCGCGAAGTCGGCAATGATTGAAATATCTGGGTTGAAGCGAGTCTGGGAAAATATCCCGGCGGTTGATTGTTTTGCGGATTGGTTGGTGCGCGCCGCTTCTGCCTTCTCCAGCGTTTCGATGCGTCGAAGAAGGTCATCGGTGGATGGCGCCGGCTTGTTTTCGGGCGCGGCGGTCGCGCCGGCGGCTGTCGGTTCGTCGGTCGCAGCCGGCGCGGGGATGGTTCCCTCGCTCGGCTGCGCCATCAGCAGGGATGCAATCAGGGTCAAAGAAAACATGATTCGTCCTCCGTGATCTCAGCGAAACGGGAGCGTGGCGACCAAAGTCAGGAAGCAGGCACGCTCCCAATGCCCGGCCTCTCTGTGCGCCGCTGGCGCTTGGTTTGGGCTACGCCGAGGGAGGCGAGTTCTTGGGCGCAAGCCGGAGCACGGCCACGGCCGGCGTTGCAGCGACGGCTGCCAGAGACGGCCGCGGCGGGGCCAGCAGCAGCGGGCCGGGCATCGAGTCGGCAGCCGGCAACAATGCGAAGCGCTCGCGCGTGTTGGCTTGGGCCAGGCAATGGTCGTGCGCGTGCTCGGCAGGAGGCGCCCCACTGCCCGCCGAAGGATCGCTTGTCGCGCCCTCGTTGGTCAGAGGCAGGGCCTGAGTTTCGTTGGGCGATCCCGAATGAATCGCCTCACCATGTTCGGGACAGATCGTGTGTCGCACGATCAGCAGATGGCCCAGGGTCAGAAGCTGGGCAGCCAACAGCAGGGTGCTGGTGGCGCGCAGACTGGCGCACCGTGAGCATCCGCTGTCCATAGCCCGAAGCATGGCTTCTACCTACGAGACCTGGCAGACAGAGTCAAGGCGAGGCCCGGCTATTCATGTAGCCTGAGTGACAGCGAGAACACCACGTCCACCGACCACGGGAATGCGGGGGGATCGCCGGTCGCGGTGACGGTGACGTAGAGTGAAGTGTGTCCCCAGAGCGGGAGCATGTTGACCGGCGTGTCCAGGGGTAGCTGCAACTCAGCCCCGGTCTGCACGTCAGGGGACGCCTGGTAGTCAAGAATCTGGATCACGGGCCAGTCGGGGCTCGACTGCGTGGCATAGTAGTTGTTGGCGGCCACCACAGTCAGGTGGTCCAGGAAGCCAAAGTCCTGGATGCCGGTGTCGGCCTTGAGGATGACTCGCGTGATCGATAGGCGCTCGATCTGCTTGAGCGACCCGGCATCAGGACTGTTGGCCGCACCCAGCTTGTTGGTGGTGAATCTGAATTGACCCTGGACCGATGTGCCGGCCCCGGCACGTGCTGGAGCGGCGGGGAACTGCAGGTTGGGCTGGGTGATCTCGATGTCAGGCGCATCGATCTCCACCGAGGGCGTACAGCCCAATAGCAATGCGCCGACCAGGGCCACCAAACAGGAATGGGGTGAATGCACGGTCAGGGCCCCCCGAAGTACACAATGAGTCCCACCTTGGCTGAGAACGTGAGCACCGTGACTTTGGCGTCCTGGCCCAAGATGAACTGCGCCGGATCAGTTGAGGTGGTGCCCGGAGCCGGAGCGATGGTCACCGAGTGGGGCGTGCGCACGGTGCCATCGATGTAGCTGGCACCGGCGTGGATGAAGCCGGTTATGTTGCTGCGACCGAACTCAATCCCAAGATGGGCGTTGTAGTAGGTGTAGCCGGCCTGTTGGACGTAGTCCTTCATCCAAGCAGGTACTTGGAAGAAGGTGCGCAGCACCCCATTGACGTTCCCCACGCGGAAGTACCCGGCCTCGAATGTGACCGAAGGCCCGACATGCCAGAACCACTGCGGGATGGCGGTGAACCCACCCCGGAAGCCCAAGCTGGCCGAATTGGTGCCGCCCGAGGCGTTCACGCGGATCCAAGAACTAGGACGAAGGACCAGGCCGAGGTTAGCCCCGTCAGGCAGACCGACGTCGGTGGTGACCCCCAGCAGGCGCAGCGACGGGCGCGTGGCCGTCGGCAGCGGCACGGTTTCCGCGATGGCAGCATTGTCACGTGCGTCGGGTGCTACTGGCGGGCTGGGCGCGGCGGTCGCTAGCGGCGCCGGTCGCTCGACTGGCGCAAGAAGTGTTGGCCGGCTCACCGCCGGCGCTGGCGGATGCTGCGCTGGCGCAGACTGCATCGGTTTGTACTGAACCTGCGTGGTTGGCGCGGCAAGAGTCGGGGTGACCACCGCTGGCGTTGTTGCTGGTGCTGGGGCAGCAGGAGTTGGAGTGACCACCACCGGCAGCTGTGCTGGCGCAGACCGTATCGGCTTGTACACAACCTGAGTGGGTGGCTGCGCTGGCGTAACAGGAGCCGGCACGTACACCGTCGGCGCAGGTCGCGACGCAGGCACAGAAGGAGCCGGGGCGGACACGACTGGCGCCGGTCGCTTCGCTGGCGCAGGACGAATTGGCGTGTACACCACCGACGCGGCCCCCTGAGCAGGCTGCGGACTTGCCCCTTGTGCCAGCGCCAGCCTCCCGAGCCCCAGCACCGCCAGGCTCCAGACAGCCTGCACCAGGTGCGGTGGCAACCGGGTCCGCGGGCGGCTCCTCATCGGCGAATCATACCCCGGACTGGGTGGGGCCGCATGCCTCGAACCAGGTCAAGTGTGATGCCGGTCACGACTCAAGAATCTGGCCTTTCAGCCGTAGTTCTAGATAGGCAACGAGCGCCCAACCAGGCGCAGCGTCGTCGTGGACCAGCTCGTCTTGGATGCCTCCGCCAGCCACCATCAACGCAGCCGCAAGACCATTGCGGTACTGCTCGATTACATGGACTTTTTCTCAGGTGGGTACGGCACCCAGATCCAAAACGCCCTCTCCAACCAGGCCAGCAGGCTGGATGTGAACCTGCTCATGATCTTCGGGCGGGGACTCAACGAACCCGACCGCGGGTGTGCTGCGCACAACGCGATCTTCGAGCTGATCGGTCCCGAGCGTGTCGACGGCGTGATCGTTCTGTCCTCGCTGCTAGCCGGTTTCTGCGGTCTCGAAGAACTCACGCGGCTGGTTCGTGGCTATTCCCCGCTGCCGGTCTGTAGCATCGGCAGCGAACTCCCCGACATCCCAAGTCTGACGGTCGACGACGGCGTGGGCATGCGTTCGGCGGTCGAACACCTGGTGCGCGACCACCACTGTCGGCGGGTGGCCTTTCTCGCGGGGCCCCCTGGCAAGCCCGAGGCCGAGGCTCGATTGCGCGCCTATCAGGAGGTGCTGGCGTGCAACCGGATCGATTTCGACCCAGCCCTGGTCGTGCCCGGCGCTTTCATGCCTGGCGATGGATTCGATGGCGTCGAGGCGTTGCTGGAACAGGGCATCCAATTCGACGCCGTGGCCGGGGCCAACGACTTCATGGCGTTGGGGGCGGTCGCAGCCCTACGCAAGCACGGGCGCAGCGTACCTCGCGACATTCGGGTCACCGGGTTTGACGACCTGCCGCTGTCCCGCATGAGCAATCCTGCCTTGACCAGCGTGGGCCAGCCCTTTGCTTTCATGGCCGAAACGGCGCTCCAGATCGTGCTCGATCAAATGGCGGGTCGGCCTGTGGACCTGCGCACCCTGGTGGCGACCGAGTTCGTGATGCGCCGGTCGTGTGGGTGCCGCCCAGGTGAGCGTCGGACCAAGGTCGCGTCCGCACCGGTCCCGTCGCCCTGCCCACGCGACTACCTCCAGGCGCACGGAGCCGAGCTGGAGAGAAGCCTCGCGCCTCTCCTGCAGGCCACCGGCATGGACCACCAACGTGCCGCGAAGATTCTGGTGGAGGCCCTGCAAGCCGAGCTGAGCGGGCAGTCTCCTAGCTTTGCCGATGCCCTGGAAAACCTCCTGGGCCAGGCCGGTGAGAGCTATCCACACTACCGCGCGCTTCAGGATGGGGTTGAGTGGCTGCGCGCGGAACTACGTGATCTGGCCGATCTGACCCTGCAGGAGCTGTGGGCCGACGCGTTTGCCATGATCGCGACGGCTGCCACAGCCATTCAGACCCAGCATCGTGTGACGCTCGACCAGAACTACCGCAAGCTTCTGGTCACGGGCGAGCAGATCGGAGTCGCGCTGGACTGGGAATCGCTTGAGCGAATGCTGCTCAGGGCGCTCCCCAGTACCGGCGTGCAAACCGCATTTCTGTCGCGATTCACAGATGAAAGTGCGCGAGAACTGCAGCCCTTCCTTTGCATGGTCGATGGCCGGCCCCAGTCTCCCTTGCCGCCAGCTTTTCCGTCAGAACAGTTGTTTCCTCCGGACGGCTGTTCGGAATTGCGCAGGAGGACGCTGCTGGCGTTTCCGCTGGTTTTCGAGACCCAGCGTCTAGGGATTGCCGTGTTTGAACGCTTGCCCGAGATACACGGCTACCAGGTTCTGCGCGACCAGCTCAACGTGGCCATGCGGAGCATCCAGATTCACCAGGAGTTGCTGGAAAGAACCCGTCTGCACGAGCGGGATGAGTTGGAACGATTGGCCACCAGCAAGCGTCTGGAATCGCTCAGTGTGCTAGCGGGCGGCGTGGCTCACGACCTCAACAACGCGCTCGGGCCCATCGTGGCGCTTCCCGATCTTCTTCTCGCTGAGCTGGACAAGCTGGCTCCGGATGCACGGGTGATGGAGATGCGCGCCGACTTGAAGAGCATGGGGACCGCCAGCCTGCGTGCTTCGCAAACCATCAAGGATCTGTTGACCCTGGGCCGCCAAGGCCGGATCAGTAAGGCACGTCTGGATCTGGTTGCAGTGGTTTCGAAATGCATCGCCGAAAACTCTGCCTGGGTCGCCTCGGACGCCGGTCGAAACGTGAGAATCGTGGCTCACCTGCCCTCGAAGCCGCTGGCCGTGCAAGCCTCCGAGGCTCACTTGGTGCGCGCGATCTCCAATCTGATCCACAATGCCGTCGAGGCTATCGCGGGGGATGGGCAGTTGACTGTGCGTGCAGGGGAGCGACGGCTGAGCGAAGCCGTGGTCGGATTCGAACGCATCGAACCCGGTCGCTACGCAGTCATTTCCATCAGCGATACCGGCCGCGGGATTCTCCAGGAGGAGATGGGGCGGGTGTTCGAGCCCTTCTACAGCACCAAACCCTTGGGCGAATCGAGTGGCACAGGTCTAGGCCTGGCCATCGTGCACGGTGTGGTGAAGGAGCATGGCGGCTTCATCGACGTCACCAGCGTGCGCGGCCAGGGCACGACCTTTACGTTGTATTTTCCCTTCTTTGCTTCGGAGGAACGGACTGATGCTCCGTCTACTCCGACGCCGGTGCCGCTGGGGCGGTCCTCGATTCTGCTGGTGGACGATTCTCCCATCCTTTTGCGGACCGGGCGGCGGGTGCTCGAACACCTAGGGTACCAGGTCGAGACTCTGGAGAGCGGGAAAGAGGCCTATCAGCGTTTTGAACGAGCGGCGGCCATGGGCAAGAGTCCGTGCGACCTGGTCATTCTCGACATGAGCCTGCTCGAAGAACGGGACGGGCTAGAGATCTTCGAAATGATCCGGAAGCTCTTCCCCAGTCAGCGCGCCTTGCTGGTGAGCGGACACGCGCCCAACGACCGCATGCAAGCTGCCATCGACCGGGGCTTGGGCTGGCTGGCCAAGCCCTACACCATCGAGTCATTGGCAGATTCAGTCGCCAAAGCGCTGGAAGCCACACCCGCATCTCGTCTTGGGTGAGGTAGACCGCAGGTCGCCTCTACTGGCGGTCGCCCTTCGGGCGTGCGCGCTCGTCGCGACCACGGAATTCCAGAAACGGACGAAGGGCTTTCCTTTCGCGGCGCTGCGTGTTTGGATCGAAAATAGCAAAAATGGCGCTGCGCAAGGCCCATCCTGGCCACGAGGATCGACACGCTCTCGCTGGCGAATCGCCCTGGGCGGCGCCGGCTTGTTTTCTACTCATCATTTTCGCGGCCTGCGCCGCCTACTACAACAGTTTCTCCGGTCCTTTCGTGTTCGACGACAATGCGGCGATCGTCGACAATTCATCCATCAGACACCTGTGGCCCATAAGCCGGGCCATGGTGGCGCCGCTCGCGGCGGCTGGGGCAACCGGAAGGCCACTTGTCAATCTGTCTCTGGCCGTCAACTACGCTTTGGGCGGAACAAACGTCGTGGGATATCACGTCGTCAACCTCCTGTTTCATGTCGCGGTGGCGTTGGTACTTTTCAGCCTGGTGTTGCGAACGCTGCGGCTGCCATCACTGAAAGGACGATTTGAAGGCAAAGCGCGGCCTATTGCACTTTCGATAACCGTGCTTTGGACGGTTCACCCGCTCCTGAGCGAATCCGTCACGGCTGTGATCCTGCGCACCGAATCGATCGTGAGTCTTTTCTACTTGCTCACCCTCTACGGCGTGGTTCGTTCCTGCGACTCGGCCAGAAGAGCCTTCTGGTACGGCTGGGCCATCGCCGCCTGTTTGCTGGGGATGGCCAGCAAGGAGGTCATGGCGACCGCGCCGGTCATGGTGTTGCTCTACGACCGGGCATTCCTTTCGGGCTCCTTCAAGAAGTCGTTGCAGCAACGGGGACGGCTGTATCTGGGCCTGGCGGCAACCTGGTTGCTCTTGGCTTACCTGGTCTGGTCGCACAGCGGACGGAACGAAACCGCTGGGTTCGGGTACGGAGTGGAGTGGTGGGCCTATGCTCTGACTCAGTGTCGAGCCATTGTTCGCTATCTCAGGCTGGCCGTCTGGCCGCGCAGCCTGGTATTCGAATACGGCACGGATGTGGTCAGGACCTTGGCAGCCGTATGGCCTCAGGCATGCATTCTTCTGCTGCTGCTGGGGGCGACCGTGTACGCAACGATTCGCCGCCCCAAGCTGGGATTTGCGGGTTGTTGGTTCTTCGGAATTCTTGCACCCAGTTCAAGCATCATTCCCATCGTCACGCAAACCATGGCGGAGCATCGAATGTACCTGCCATTGATTTCCGTGGTCGTCCTCGCGACGGTCGGACTTTTTTCCAGGGCGAGCAAGAATGTGGGGCTGACAGTTGTGGTTGTCGTTGCCTCGCTGCTCGCTTGGAGCACCATTCAGCGCAATCAAGTCTACCGAAGCGCGGTTAGTCTCTGGAGCGATACGATTGGCAAGTGGCCTGGGAACATCCGCGCCTACAATGAGCTGGCTAATGCGCTGGATGCTGAGGGAAGAAACGCGGAGGCGCTGGCCAGCTATGACAAGGCATTGCAGCTGAAGCCCGACTACGCAAAGGCCTACTACAACAAGGGCGAGTCCATGTTGCGCATGGGTCACATCGCCGCTGCCCTCGACTTGTTCGATCGAGCGTTGCGCATTACCCCGGTCTACTTCAAGGCGCTCAAAGCCAAGGGAGACGCGCTGGTGCAGGCGGGGCGGAGCGATGCGGCTATTGTTGCGTACGAAGAGGCGCTCAAGTTGCAGCCGGATGATTCGGGCGCGGCCAACAACCTCGGGAACGCTCTGCTGGGCGCGGGAAGGACGGCCGAGGCGATCGAGCGATTTCAAGCCGCCCTGCGGGTCGATCCTCGCGATGCCAAGGCCCACAACAATCTGGGCTATGCGTTTTCGAAAGTCGGACAGATGGAAGTGGCCGTCGAGCATTATGCGGCGGCGGTGCGCCTGGAGCCCGACTCCGCGGACGCACATGCCAGCTATGCGGTGGCCCTGGCGCGCGTAGGACGGCTCAGCGATGCGATTGCTGAGTACCGGCGCGTGATCAGGCTCAAGCCGGATGATGCCGTGGCCTACTACAGTATGGGGAATGCCTACGCGCGGACCGGGGAGCTAGCGCAGGCTGTTGCCGCATACCAAGGAGCATTGAAATACCGGCCCGAGTATCCCGAGGTCCACAACAACCTCGGTACGGTGCTACGGCGCTTGGGCCGTCTTGATGAGGCGCGCGAGCAGTATCATCTGGCGCTTCAGTACCGCCCTGCCTATCCCCAGGCGCAGCGCAACCTCGCGGCCTTGGGCGGGTCTGAGGATGCGTCCGCGATACAGAACTAACCAGCATCTCTTGGACCGTGGATCAAAGTCACCTATTTTTCACAGAGACACAGAGGCCGCAGAGGCGGAGGAGAGAGCGAAGGGTTGGATACAGCGCGGCTGGCGCTGTCAGACGGCGAACCACTTCCGCGGGCTCGGCATCTGAATAGTTGAAGCCCAAGCAAGAGAAGCAGGGCGGGAGGTGGTCAATGTTGGCTCAAGTCTTTCTGATGACGTTGGCACAGGCTGAACTGCCGTCGATGTTGGAATCCTGGGAGGTTCCCAGCTTTGAGGTGTTGGACGAGACTCCCCAGGTCTTCTTGGTTTCGCGCGAGCAGAAGCGCGAGTGTCCGCAACGAGGGGCGGTGTGTGTGGCCACAGGCGGAAGTGCCACGATTGTTGGCGTCGAGTTTTCCGAAAATCAGCCGGCGGTGACAGTCCTGGCGCGAGGGACCCAGGTTGCGGCTAAGGGAAGTCTGGGTGCGGCTGGCAACAACCAACCATGGCAGGTGGAGATGGTGGCCCGGTTCAAGGAGCGATCGAGCAACGGCCCGATCATCGTGGCTGTCTTCGATCGCGAGGATCCAGAAAGCATCGCGCAAAACGAGGCAAAGGTGTTGTGGAACGTGAGCATGAGTCCGGGCCGCGATCTGGGCATGCGCTTCTTGCTGTCGCCTGACGACGGATTCGAGCCGTCGCACACCTATCTGGTGCGCGTGGTACAGACGCAAGGCGTGCGCGATCGGGTGCTGGCCGAGGGTAACGTTCACTTGGAGTGATTGAACAAGGGAGGCTTCCATGTACCTAGTAGCGGGAGTATCTGGAAAGACAGGCGCCGCGGCTGCGACGGCGCTGCTGGAAAAGGGACAGCCGGTGCGTGTGCTCGTGCGCAGCGAAGACAAGGGTCGAGCTTGGCGGGAAAAGGGTGCAGAGGTCGAGGTGGCCTCGCTTGACGATGCAGCGGGACTGACGCGGGCGATGACAGGCGTCAAGGGTGCGTATCTGCTGGTCCCGCCCGACCTGGCTGCGACTGACTTCATGGCGCGCGGCCGGCGCTTCTTGGGGGCTATGTCCGAGGCGCTAGGTACCGCCCGTGTGCCTCATGTCGTGTTCCTGTCGTCGATCGGTGCGCAACTTGCGAAAGGGACAGGTCCAGTGGTGATACTCCACGAGGGAGAGAGGCGTCTGGCTGGTTTGCGTGACACGCGCGTGACCTTTATCCGCGCGGCCTATTTCATGGAGAACATAGGTTCCATGATTTCGGTGGCGCGCGGTCAGGGCGTTCTGCCGTGCTTGTTCGATCCGAGCCACCGCATTTCCATGATTGCCACGGCTGACATTGGCCGTACCGCTGCTCAGGTTCTTCTGGAGCCGCCTGTGCACAACGAGGTTGTCGAACTCGAGGCTCTGCGGGAATCGAGCTACGCCGACGCTGCTCGCA
>Ga0265329_10000147_pt1 | contig 34362 bp, 20 predicted proteins | sample 41627metaG_FD_202091 | JGI IMG/M metagenome (GOLD analysis project Ga0265329, IMG submission 202091) | Rhizosphere microbial communities from Carex aquatilis grown in University of Washington, Seatle, WA, United States - 4-16-27 metaG | ecosystem: Host-associated > Plants > Roots > Rhizosphere...
GGAAGTGGAGCAAGCAGGGCCTCGTCGTGGCCCTTTCACTTTTCTGCATGACCGAACAGGTCGTCAGCACGGTGTCTTTCAATTGGCGGGGATACCGGCGGCAGTTCGAAACCGTCAAACAGGCGATCGGTCCTCGATGTGGGTACTTTCTCTATTCGCCGATTTTGGGACCTGACTCTTTCCCTGGCGTCTGGAAGTACCAGATCGATGCCATGTGGGCTCAGTTGGAGAGTGGCGTTCCGACGCTCAACGGCTATTCCGGCAATATGCCGCCCGGCTGGGCCATGGGCGACAATCTGATTCGACGGTCGTTCGATGATGCGCGCATCCAATCGGCGGTTCACTGGTGGATCAAAAAGAATTCGCTGATCCCCGGAGAATACTGTCTCATCAGGATTCCTGCCGGCCCATCCCCATAGCCGTATGATTGGCGATTCAAGGTGACTCGATCAATGCATCCCCACCACACTTGCTCCGAGCGATGACTGCCGATCAGCGAATACTATGCTCTACGACGATGGGCCGTCACCGTACCAGCGAGCATCCATCCATCTATTGCGCCGCCATCCGCCCGATGATTTCCATTTCGGCCAGGGCGGCGGGTTTTCCAACCGGCAATCCAGTGAAGGTCACGCGAACGAATCGACCGGCAATTGCGGGCGCAACCACGTCGGTGCGCGCCTTGTGGGTGGCGAGAGTGTGGGTTTGGTCCACGCCCGGCATCCAACGGACTTGGTCGCTCGAAAACTCAATCCGGTAGCGATAGTTGCCCTCGGACGGAAGGACAATCCGGGTTTGCGACACGGCGACGACGCGCTCTAGGTCCACCTGCCACCAGGGATTGGTCGTGGTGTCTTGCGCCTGCCAGTAGGTCGCGAGATTGCCGTCGTTGCCGAGGCTGGCGTTGTGCTGGGGTGCTTCGCTGCTGGCCCGGGTCGGGTTTTCTCGACCAAAATTCGTCTGCGTGCTCGCGCCGGCTCCGGCCTGCCCCGCGAAACGCACATAGCGACGCGGCTTCGCGGGTTGAGTGACTCCAGGAATGAATTTTGGTTCGCCCAGGGAAGTGATGATGACCGTCGCGTCCTTGAGTCCAGGCGAGGTCGCGCGAATCACGGTCTTGCCGGCATGGTAGGAACGGAATTCCATCGCCGCCTGTCCGTCGCGGATGGTGATGTCGGAATCCGGATCGAAGGTAATGGACGGACCAGTCGGAAACTCACCCGGGCCAGAGTCAATCGCCAGTGTCACCGGCGGCGAATTGGATAGTGCCCTGCCGTCCTTGTCCACCACGGTGACGACAAGTTGTGCATCGTCCGTGCCGTCCACGGATTTCAGGGTGGTCTTGTCGGCCGTGAGTTTCAGCGCGGCGGGGGTACCTGACACTGGCCAAACCGGCGGCGGGATGTGTCGGTATTCGTTGCGATACCAAAACCACTGGCGCTTGGGCAGACGGTAATAGTCGACCATTCCCATCGCGCCAAAGCGACGCCCGGCAATGCTGCCATGGTCGAACGCGCACCACAGCGCTTCGCCGCTGCGCCACGGGTAGCGCCAGAAGAATGGTTGCGACTTGTCGCCCGGACCGTCGACCAAATCGCCCCAACCGGGCGCGTAATCGCCGGGGCGGTCGGTCATGGTCGAGCCGTATTCGCTCACCACATTGGGAACACCGGGTTCGATGAACAGCCGCGCGCCGTCGCCGTTGTAGCCGGCGATGTCGCCGAGCTTGTCGATGTCGCCGCGCTGGCAACCGCCGATGGCCGCCGGGCGGGTCGGATCCAGTTCATGCGAATATGCCACCAGTTCTTTTAAGAACGTCGCGACCTTGGGCAACGTGGATCCTTCGGTGAAGAACACTTCGTTGTCCATGCTCCACACGATGACGCTGGGATGGTTGCGTTGGATGCGGATCATGTCGCGCAGGCTGTCCTTCACACTCTGTTCAAAACCCGGTTGATCTTCAGGTTCGGGCGGATAGGCGCTGCTACCCCAGGGATCCTTGAAGCCGGCCGTCCCCCAAAAGGAATTCTCCGACCAAAACAGAACGCCGAGTCGGTCGCACGCTTCCGCGAACGCCGGCGCATGCGGATAGTGCGAGCCGCGGATGAAATCGAAACCCGCATCCTTCACCATCTTGACGTCGCGGAAGAAGCCACTGTCCGCTACCGCGTCGCCCCAGCCCGCGTGATCCTGATGCGCGTTCACGCCCTTGAAATAGTAGTGCTCGCCGTTCAGGAAGAGTCCGCGATCCGCAGTCCACTTGAACCAGCGGAAACCGAACGTCGTCTCAAATCGATCGGCCAGCTTCTTGCCGTCGTAGACTTCGCTGACCGCCGTGTAAAGGAATGGATGGTCGGGATGCCAAAGCTTGGGCCTGGCGATAGCGGCGGCTGTTTGGTCGAAGGTCACGGTCGTATCGGCGGGAACCGATTGCGTGGAAGAGATGCGTGCGACCGTCTTTCCATCGGGATCGAGAACAACCGTGTTCAGCACGCACGTTTTCGCTTCCGCGCCCTCGTTGCGGATTTCCGTCTTCACGTTCGCCGTGCCGGATTCTTGGGAAACCTGCGACGTAGTGACGAAAGTGCCATACCAGACGACGTGCAGAGGTTCGGCCGCGACCAGCCGCACATCGCGGTAAATGCCGCCGCTGAAGACATGCTCGCCCGCGCGCGGAGCGAGCCGCGGGTTCCAGCGATTGTTGAGGCGCACGGCTACCACGTTGCCGCCGGTCTTTACCGCACTGGTGATGTCCAGCGAGAATCCCGTGTACCCCCCCTTGTGTTCGCCGACACGCTGGCCGTTGACGAAGATTTCCACTTCCTGAAAAGCGCCTTCGAATTCGAGGAACAACCGTTTGCCGTCCCATTTCGGCGGCAGGTCGAAGTGTTTCCGATACCAGCCGTAGCCGACATAGAACTGCGGCGCCGCGAAATAGGGGGTGCTGAACGAGTGCGGCAGTCCGATGTCGTTCCACTGGTTGTCATCAAAGGCCGCCGCCTGAGCTCCGGGGTGATCGCCAAGCAGAAATTTCCACTCGCGATTGAATGGGATCACCTCGCGCGGCGATTCAGCGGCATGCGCCGCGGTTCCGAAAAGCAAGAGGGCCAAGAACGGAAGTAGCTTCTTCATGAGCAGACGGATGATCTGCCCTGTACCTGGCTTGGGTCAACAGCGCAGTCTAGTTCAGAGTGACGTCCACGGCCGCGCCCGTATAGGTCACCGACTTGTCGGGCGTCGCCGTCGAGGGATAACCGACGGCCTTGCCCGAAGCGATGCGAATGACCTGGAAGGTGCGCGAGGCGAGCATCCCCGTGAACGAACCGGACTGGGCGCCAACGGTGAGCGTCTTCGTGGCGTCGGTCCACTTGAGCGGGATCTCGGTGAACGCCGAGGTTTCGTAGTCGTTGGTCGTCCCCTGATCTTCGTACAGCGTGAAGGTTCCGTCGGCGCCAGCATAGACATACAAGGTGATGGGATCCGCAGGCTTTTCCCCGGTGTATTGCAGATCCGGACCCAGCGGCACGATCGATCCCGCGCGCACATAGACCGGCATGGCGTCGAACGGGGCCGGGGCCGAGACCGTCGCTCCGCCCGCTGCCGCCGCGCCCGTCCAGAACAGGTACCACCCGCCCGGAGTGCTGGGCAGGTACACAGAGCGCGTGGTCGCCTGGTAGGTGGTGACCGGCGCGACCAGGAAGGCCGGACCGAACATGTATTCGTCCCCGATCTCTCGCGCCGTGGTGTCGATGCGGAAGTCCATGACCAGCGGTCGCATGATGGTTCCCGCGTGCTGGGTGACGGCCCCGGCCAGCGAATAGACATAGGGGAGCATGTTGTAGCGCAGTTTATCGAACTTGAGCATCGCCGCATAAGCCGCGCTGGTGTTGCCGCCGAATTGCCAGATCTCGCGGTAGGGCGTCTGGCCGTGCACGCGCATGAGCGGCAAGAAGGTCGCGAATTCGAACCAGCGCGCGTTCAGCTCTTGCCATTCGGCCGTATCGGCCGCGGTGGGGCTAGCCACCGAGAAGCGGGTGGGCACCGCGAAACCGCCGCTGTCGAGCGTCCAGTACGGCATGCCCGACACCGAGAAGCCCAGGCCGGCCGGAATCTGTTTCTTCATCGCCGTCCAAGTCGACGAGATGTCGCCCGACCAAGTCGCGGCGGAATAGCGCTGCTGCCCGGCGAATCCATTGCGGGTCAAGATGAACACGCGCTGATTGGGGGCTGCCGCGCGCTGACCTTCGTACACGGCCTGGCTGTTGACCAGGGCGTAGGCGTTGAGCATGCGCGAGCCGGAGCCCAGCGCAGTCGGGTTCATGTGCGTCTGGTTGGTCGTGACCTGCGAATTGATGCTGGTGAACGGACCCTCGACGATCTCGGGCTCGGTCGCGTCCATCCACCAGGCGTCGATGCCCAGCGAGAAAAGCGCCGTGTTCATTTGCGACCAGTACATGGTCCGCGCTCCGGCACTGAAGGCATCGTAGAAAGTGAAGTTGTTGCCAAGGAAGTCCTTCTTGCCCTCGGTGATGTTCGGTGTGTAGACGTAGCCCTTGGCGTTCAGCGCGGTGTAGTTCGCGGTGGTGGGGTAGAACTTGGGCCACACCGAGATCATCAGGTGGGCGTTGTACGTGGTGTGGATGGTCTTGATCATCCCCGCCGGATCCGGGTAACGGGTCAGATCGAACTGGTGCGAGCCCCATTGATTGGCCACCCAGTACTGCCAGTCCTGCACGATGTTGTCGATGGGCGCGCTGCGACTGCGATAGCCCTGCAGGACGTCGGTGATTTCCTGCGCAGTCTGGTAGTGCTCGCGGCATTGCCAGAACCCGTAGGCCCACAGAGGCATCATGGTCGCCTTTCCCGTGAGCAGTCGGTAGCCCGCGACCACGTCGTCGATTTCAGGCCCGTAGACGAAGTAGTAGTCGGTGCCGTCGGCCACCTGGGACCAGAACGAAGTGGTGCGGTTGGCGACCGGCGGCTTATACAGCAGGCGAATGATGTTCACGCCTTCACCGGTCCATTGCAGGTGCACCGGCACCGCTTGGCCGGCGGTCAGGGTCACATGCGCGATGTCTTCGTTGGGCAGCCAATTTTGCCGCCAATGATTGATCACCATTTGATTGTTCACGCTGAGCTGAATCGTGCTCGACGAGTAGGTGCGGAAGGTGTAATCGCCCGTCACCGTCGGCGTGATCGTGCCCGTCCAGTTCACGCTGCCGCTGCCGGGGTTGACGTCACCGGGTACGCCCGTCGTCGCGTAGAGGCCGGTGGTTCCCGGCAGAGGCACGGAATCGCTCAGGTCACCAAAGCGCGTGAACGAGGTGTTGTCCCACAGAACGCCGTAACCGCGGCTAGACACCAAATAGGGAATGAAGACCTCGGTGTTGTACTGGTGTAGATCCAGATCGGTGCCTTTGATGTCGATGAGCCCGTGCTGGTGCTGGCCCAGGCCGTAAAGCGATTCGTCGGTGTTGGAAGCCCATTCCTGGCGAACGCTGGTGGTAGCCTCGCCTTGAATCGTTGCCGCGGTCAGGGTGCGGCCGCCCGCGGTATTTTCGGCCAAGACGGTTTGCCCGCTGGGATCGAGGAAGGTCACTTGGCCGGTCGTGGTGTCGACCTGGACGGTCAGCTTCGCGGTGGCGATCTTGGTTAGGTTGCCCACCGTTGTCGTAGTGGCCGAGGTCGGAACACATTGCTTGGCTGCCGTGGTCAGGCTGGCTCGGGTGAAGAAGGTCGCGCTCTTGGCAAAGGCGACGCGAATCACGTTGTCCGCGCACACCTCGATCTTCAAGGTTCCGCCGCCCACCGTCAGGGTGACGCCACCCGAGGTGGTAACGCCACCGTCTCCCGCGCCACCACTGCCGCCGCCAGTACCGCCACTTCCCACCGCGCCAGTCCCCCCGGATGCGACCGTACCCCCGCCTCCGGTCGTTCCTCCACCGCCGACCGCCAGGCTTCCACCATTGCCGGCTTCACCGCTGCTGCCTGCCGAGCCTCCCCCTTTGGCTGCTGTTCCTCCTCCGCCGCTCGCCGTGCCGCCTCCGCCGACCGCTGCACCGCCACCGCCGCCCGAACTATTTCCGCCCACGCCCGTTGTCCCACCGCTTGAAGAAACGCCCCCGCTGCCCACAGTCGAAGCACCGCCGCTGCCCGCGCTCCCTCCGCTGGAAGACGCACCACCTGCGCCACCGCCTCCGCTGCTGGAGCTGGTGGTTCCCCCAGAGGCCGCCCCTTGGCCGCCCGAGCTGGTGGCACCCCCGAAGGCGCCCGCGGCTGCATCACGGCTCCCGCCCGTGCCGGATCCGCTTCCCCCAGCCTTCGTGCTGCTGCACGAAACTAGCCAACCAGCAGCGCCCACTATCAGAATTGCCCATCCAGGAAACCTGTGCATGCCGACTCCTTGCAGGATTGATGAAGCGTGCCCCCTTCCGAAGGCAGAAGCACCATCTCCTCAGTTGCGCGAACGGAGCGAATGGTCCACGCACCGATGACTCTTCAATCGACGCGCTTGACGCGCTTCTACTCGTCGGGTTGGCTGGTGACTACGTCCCGGCGGACCAGTGAAGCGTCCGCGGGCGGCGGCGGGGCTTCGAACATGCCTCCTTGACCGGGGCTCCTGTGAATGCGCTACGCGCAGGTGGTGCCTGCGGGGCAGGTGTTGCAGGTGATTGTCACTCCGCTGATGAGCGAGGCATTCACGACACAGCTGCCCAGGGTGGTGCCACATTCGGGAGTGACGGGGCCCTGGCCGCAGGTGTTGGCAACGCACTGAACCCCGAGCGTGCCGCCTTCGGTGATCAGGCACATTTGACCCGAGGGGCACGTGCGAGTGCCCGCGGGCGAGGCACAACTCACGGCGCCGCAAGCCGCGGTTTGGACAGACCACGCGCTGTCAGCGCCGCAGGTGGCCTGCGTTCGCCCCGTGCTCGGGCAATTGTTGTTGGAGCAGGGCATCGTGCTGGGAATGCAATTGTCGTAGAAGCAGGGAATCGTGCTGGGGAGGCCGCAGGACGAGCCATTGGTCGGCGGACTCTGCGGACAAGCGGGAGGCGTGACGGCCGCATCGACACCCGCGCATTCGGTTTGAAGGACGCAGCCTTCGAAACAGACGTTGGTGTACGCGAGGGTATAAGGCGGCAAGCACGCGGGCTGCGGGGCCAGGCACGCCACCGGGCCCGTACAGTTGGCGCGACCACCGTCGGCGCAGTGGTTGAAGTGCATGCAGCAGTTGACCCCGGCGCATCCACAAGTGCCGGGATCCGCGAAAACCGAGTGGCAATCGCTTCGGCCATCGCACGCCGCCTGCGTGGTGATCGCGCTACAGCTTCCTGAAGCAGCATCGGATGTTCCCGCGTCCGGAGCCAAACAGGCGATGGCTGGGCAGACCTGGCCGCAGCCGCCGGCGATGCCGAGGCTTGGGCAACCTGGACACCATGTCTCGTTCGCAGGGCAGACACCCGCGTCGGTCGTGGCGCATGCGCCGTCGGACTTCTTCGTCACACCGGCGGCAATGCGGTTGCAGTCGCTGGAGTACGTCTTGCCGTCGCAGCCGCACACTGGCTGGGAGATCGTGGGGCAGACCGTGCTCTTGACCGTACAGATTCCGGTCACGTCGGCGGAAGTGTTGCAAGACCCCGACGGCAAATCGCAAAACTGGCCTGTGGAACAGGGCACGCCACGAAGGCCCCCACAGACCACGCCGCTCGATCCGCCTGCACCAGTTCCACCCGTACCAGGAATACCTCCGGTCGAGCTGGCACCACCCGTTCCCGAGCACGGGGCGCAGACACCCGCCAGAGGACTGAGGCACTGTCCGCAGCACATCGTCCAGCCCGACGCACAGGTCGTCGCGCCGCCCGAACCAGCTCCGCCCGCGCCACCGTGGCCGCCAGTGCTAGAGGTGCCGCCCCTCGGTCCGGAGCCCCCCAACCCGGTCGTCGCTCCCCCACTTGCTTTCGTCCCGCCGGCTACCGAGATTCCACCGGTGTTCGTGCTGCCGCCGCCAGCGTTTGCGCCGCCCGCGGCCGCGATCCCGCCGGTTTGTGCGCTACCGCCGCTTGCGGTGGCGCCCCCAACGCTCGTCGTGCCGGCGACAGCCCCGCCCGTCATTGTACTCGTGGTTTGTCCGCCACTGTCCTGTTGGCCAATCGCCACTTGTTCCGTGCGACAGCCAGCCGGTAGGGTCGCCAACGTGCCGCCAAGAAGAAGCGCAAGAATCGCCGGGGTCGAAGCTGATCTCATCATGGTCTGTCTCCTCGTGATGTCAGTACGGTTCCCGGCCCGACATCATTTCGTTGCTCTATCTTTCGGTCCGACGAATTTCTGGCATGCGGAGCGAACGCGCTCGTCCGAGCCCAACGGCGGGCGTGGACTATGCGCATGTGCTACTGGCAGCCGCCTTGGGAACATGGATCGCAGGTGAATGTCACCCCACTTGTGAGCGTGGCGGTAACCGAGCAGCCGGCGGTGGTCCCACTGCATAGCGACGTGACGGGTCCTTGACCGCAGGGATTGTCGAGGCAATTGGCCGTGGGAAGGCCAGTTTGGAAGACGACGCACGTCTTTCCGGACGGGCAGGTTTGCCCTGCCGCGAATCCTGAGCAACTCACGGTGCCGCAAGCTGCGGTTTGGACGGTCCAGGCGCCGCCAGCACAGACAGCCTGTGTTCGGCCTGTGCTTGGGCAATTGTCGTAGAAACAGGTCAAATTGGTACTGCCGCAGGACGAGGCATTGGTGGGCGGAGTCTGAGGACAAGTAGGAGTCGTGACGGCCGCATCGACACCCGCGCATTCGGTCTGGCGGACACAACCTTCGAAACAGTTGTTGGCGTATGAGACGACAAAGGGCGCCTCGCAGAAGGGAGTCGCAATCGTGCACGCGACCGGGCCGCTGCAGTTGGCGCGACCGCCGTCGACGCAACGATTGAAGTGCGCGCAGCACCCAGCACCGGCGCACCCGCAAGTTCCGGGATCCACGTAAACCGAGTGGCAGTCGCTGCGGCCATCGCACGCCGCCTGCGTGGTGATCGCGCTGCAGCTTCCTGAAGCGGCGTCAGACGTTCCCGCGTCCGGAGCCAAGCAGGCTATGGCTGGGCAGACCTGGCCGCAACCGCCGGGGATTTCCTGGCTCGGGCATCCAGGACACCAAGACTCGCCCGCAGGGCAGACGCCGGCGTCGGTTGCGGCGCATGCGCCGTCGGACTTCTTGGTTACGCCGGCTGAGATGCGGTTGCAGTCGCTGGAGTAGGTTCTTCCGTCACAGCCGCACACTGGCTGGTAGAGCGCGGAGCAGACCGGGCTCTTGACCACGCAGGTTCCGGTCATGTCGGCAGAGCTGCAGGATCCCGGCGGCAAATCGCAAAACTGGCCTGTGGAACAGGACATGCCACGAAGTCCCCCGCAAACCACGCCGCTCGAACCGCCCGCGCCAGTTCCACCCGTACCACTCGATCCGCCCACTCCAGTACCGCCCGCGCCCGAGCCGCCGCGGCCGCCGGTGCTTGGGGCGCCACCCGCCGGTTTCGCACCGCCCGTCGCCGGGCACGGCGCGCAGACCCCCGCCAGTGGACTGAGGCACTGACCGCAGCACATGGTCCAGCCTGGCGCGCACCCTGTGCTGCCGCCAGCTCCCGAGCCACCCAGCCCGGTCACACCCCCGCTTGCGTTCGCGCCGCCAACCGCCGCGATCCCACCCGCTTTCGCGTTTCCGCCGCTTGCGGTGGAGCCGCCAGCGGCAGCGAGTCCGCCGGCTTGCACGCCACCGCCGCTTGCGTTCACGCCGCCAGCGGCAGCGATCCCACCGGTTTGCGCGCTACCGCCGCCAGCGCCCCCGGCGCTCGTCGTGCCGCTGCCAGCTCCGCCCGTGACCGTGCTCGTGGTTTGTCCGCCAGTGTCTAGTTGGCCAATCGGCACCTGTTCGACCTTACAGCCAACAGGCAGGGTCGCCAAAGTACCGCCCACAAGAATCACAAGAATTGCCGGGGTCGAAGCCGATTTCATCATGGTCTATCTCCTCGTTATGTCGGTACGGTTCCCGGCTGGGCACAGTTTCGTTGCCCTATTTCTCGGCGTCGGCGAATTTCTGGCATGCGGTGCGAACACGCTCGACCAGCGGTGATTCGGGCGCGGTTCGCAGAAAGCGTTCGGCCTGGGCCTTGGCCGCGGGTCCGGGATCCACCTGACAGAAGGCAATGGCGGCAATGGCTCGGCGTTCTTCTTCGAGCGCTCCCTTGCCAAAGCGGCGGTCGTAGTCGATCAACCGGCGCAAGGCCTGGGCGGGAAGGCCCGCGCGCAGATCTTCCTGTGCCTGGCGAAGCACGGTCAGTTCCGGATCCAGAGGGGCGAGCCCAGGGGCAGGCACGGGCGCGATCTCGGCAGCAGGCGTGCCCGAGATTTCTGGTCGTCGCGACACGCCCCGAATCACTTCCCGCCGCTGGATCTCTGGCTGGGCTTCGAGCTTGACTTCGGGCTCGGGCAAAATGGCAGGAGGTTCAGCCACGACGGTAGGCGCCTTGGGCGCGACCGCCGCGAGTTTGCGCGGCGTCGAATGAGTCCTGGCCACGGCGGGCGGTTCCGGTGCCCGCCCCTTCCATGCCCGCAGCGATATCGCGCCACCACCCAGTGCCGCCACCGTGAGCACGGTCAGCGTGACCTTCGTCGCCACGGACATAGCCGCGGCTCCAGCCGTGGTGGTCGAAGCCGCCCCGAGCACGGCCACGCGCAAGAGTACTCCGCGCTTGATGCGCGCCCGATCCTCGCGGGTGATCGCCTCGGCGCCTCGGGCCGCTGCCAATATCGATCGCGCTTCAGGTCCGAGGTTGTTCATGACTGCCTCCCGAGTTCGTGCGCTCGAAAGCGCGCCAATGCCTTCTCGAAATCTTGCCGGGCCGCCCGCAAGCGGGAAGCGACCGTGTTCGCGTTCGCCTCGACGATTTCCGCGATTTCCGCCGCGGTCATCTGTTCGATCTCCGCCAGAACAAACACCTCGCGCTTGTCCTCGTCGAGCGTGGCCAGCAAGCGATCCAGGATGCGCAGCGCCTCGACCCGTTCGAGCGAGGCCGCGGGACCGCTTTCGTGATCGGCCAGCAGGGTCTTGAGCAGGGTCGCATCCTCGCCAGCCCGGTCGCCGGGTTTGCGCTGGTGCGTTCGCCAGTAGTGCCTCACCACGTGCAGGAGGATCTTGAACACCCAGGTCTTGAGTTGCGCGCGCCCCTCGAATTCGGCCAGCCGGCGGTGCACGATCACGAAGACGTCCTGCACCACATCGTCGGCGTCGGCCGCGCGCACGCCCATGCGGCGCACGGCCCGCCACACGAATTCCACCTGCTCCTCATAGACCACGTCGAAGTCCAGCATCGGGCTCACGATGCCAGTCGGCGATGCGGCGAATTCGAGGACGTTCCCGGCAGGGGATCTCATGCTGATAGTTTGGTTCCCATCGTCTTGAAGTTTTGTGATCAAAAGCGCAATTCGATGCCAGCACTGACGCGAACACCAACGACAGGGGCTTGGAAGACGCGGCTAGGCACGTTCTTGAACACGAATTCCGGTCGCAGAAGGGGCGCCAGGATGTCCAGGTGCAGGGGAACGCTCCAGCGAGGACCCAGGGAAATCGCCGCATAGCCGCCAGCGCCAATCGCCAACCAGGGTTTGCTTGTCGGGAAACTCTGGCTGACGCCAAACCCTTGCGCGGATACCAGGCCGACTTCGGCATTCGCGCAGGAACCGAAGGCCAGCGCTTGTCCTCCCAGGTTGAAACAACCCGCGAGCGTAGCGGCCAGAAAGTTGAACTTGCCATAGGCGCCCGGGAGTGTCGCAGCGTTGGCGATCTGATCTCGGCGCAAGCCATAGGCACCGCGGAGCTCTACGCGATAGCGGCGCACTACCACGCCGACACTTCCGCCCAAACCTATGTCGACAGACGGCAAAGTGCCCTGGCTGGCTTGCGCCTGCAGGCCCAACAGGAAATCATTGGACGGGGGCTGCTTTTGTGGCGCAGGCTGGACGGCTGTCGGAACGGGCGGCGGCGGTGGCGGCAGTGGCGGCGGGGGCGGGGGCGGCAGTGGCGGCGGGTTGGGTCGGGCCGGGCGCGTGGCCACGACGTCCGGATCGATGGTCAGCGCAAGAATGAGAGCCGTGGCATCGGCGAGGTCTTGGCAGGAAGCGGCTTCGATGGATCGTCGTCCCGACCGGCCCGCGAGCTCCGTCTCGATCGAAACCGACCACGTCTGTTCGTGCGCCACCAACGCCGAAGCCCTGAAGTCTCGACCCGCGGGCAAACGGATCTCTCCGCCTAAAAGCCGCGCGACCTCAGCGCGCATGGCGTCCGGCGAAGGGCAATCAGGGGGAGCTTGCCAGGACAACATGAATGCCTCATCTTGACCGGCGCTGGCTGGCAGGGCGCGGCCGAGCACGGCCAGGCCCAGCATGGCGAACCAGACATTCAGCGGCAACGACCTCACGCAAGGCACACTACACCGGGTTGGCCCAAGGTGAGAAACGGGCGCGCGCTATTGGGCGTGCGCCAGCAAATAGGCTTGCACGATAGAGCCCCAGGCCGACGGCACCAGGTTCGTTGCGCTTTGATTTACGCTGAGTAGATCGGGCGCACAGTCGCTGAACGGTTCGAAGTCCCACGCGAGATTGGAGATCTTCTTGGCTTCAACATCGGCGTAAAAGGTCGCGGCCGTGGTGCTGGTGAGGCTGCCGTATTCCCCGATGATCACGGGAATGGCCGGGTGGGTGTATTCGGCGGCGGTGGGCGGATAGCCATGAATTTCGTACACGACGTTATCGTATTTGATGGGGTCCGGCGTGACCGCGTAGAAACTGATGTCGCTCGTCCACCCATTTCCCTGTACAGAAACCACGTGATGGGGCACCCCCAATCGATCTTCTTCGGCGCGGATGACGCCCACCGCGTGGTTCATGGCCGCGGCGATGGTCGCGTTCGAGAGTTTGTTGCCCCCTGGCTCGTTGGTCAGCCCGAACACGACGAAGCTGGAATTGGCGAACGAATCGACCAGCGCGATGTACGTAGCGTCGGTTCCGGTGGGGAATTTGGTCGCGTTGGGCGTGGTCGAACTGTCGGAAGGAAGCCCGGTCGCCTCGGGATCTCCGTCGACGGTGTCTTGCCCAATCATCGAGGCGTCGCTACGCAAAGTGACCAGCAGGTAGACGTTGGGATAGGTCCCGATGGCGTCGATGACATTCGTCATCGGCGTCTTGTACTGAGTCGGGTTGGTGAGCCAACTGGTGATCGTCGGATCGGTGTCCATGCTGAGAGAGATGCGTAGGAAGTTGGGCTTCCAACCGCTCATGAGACTGGCGATCATCGTTTCCAGCGTCTTGTCGGGCGAGGACATCCAGAGTTGGTAGTTGTATTCGCACATGAAGATGTCGCTGATGTTGACCCCTCGACCCATCCATTCCGTTCCCGAGCCGTTTCCGTCGGAGACGTAGATCTTGCCGCCGTTCGTGTAAAGCCAACCCTTGGGCGTACCCGCTACGCCACCGGTGCCGGTTCCGCCATCGATGCCGACCGCACCGCCTGTGCCCAATCCACCGTCCTTGCCCACGGCACCGCCGGTACCCAAGCCGCCATCGAGGCCGACGGCACCGCCCGTGCCCGGTCCGCCGTCCTTGTTTGGGGTACCACCAGTCGCAGGTGAACCGCCCGTAGCCTTGGTGCCCCCGGTGGCCGATGTTCCGCCCAACCCGGATGCGCCACCCGTGGCGACCGCACCGCCACCCGTTCCGACCGCGCCGCCGGTTCCGATCGCTCCACCAGTTCCGGGAACGCCACCCGCGGCGACGCCGAGATCCGGTGCAGCGCTATCGCCCGAGCTTGCATCGCGGCCCGTCTCAGAAGCGGGAGTCGAGTTGCTACACGACAGCGCCGTGGTGACCGACAGAATGGTTGCGGCTCGCAACAGGTGACGCATGGTACCTCCAACGAAGAGTGATCTGCCTTACCATCGTCCGCTTTCGCGGGCCGCGCTGCAACTCCCATTTCCGAACGAGCCTCGATCGAGGTGCAGCGGCGGCGCTGAGGAATTTCAGATGGCAAGGCCGGCCGACTGACCGATCGACCTATCCCAGTTGGCTATCGCAGTTGGCGAAGGTGCTTCCTTGGTTTGTAACAAAGTCCCCATCGCGGGCATCGAATAGTCGCCAAGTCTCTAGAGGTGGCCCATGCCCGCGACATCTCCCCAACCCGAACTAGCCGCCCAAGCAAGTGCGCTCATCGCGCCGCCCGCGGAGCTCAGCCGACGTGCGCACATTCCGTCGTTCGATGCCTATCTCAAGTTGCACGCGGAAAGTCTGGCTAGTCCCGAGGCCTTCTGGCGACAGCGCGCCCTTGAAACCCTGACGTGGTTTCATCCCTTTGGCCAGGTCAGCGACTGCGATTTCGAATACGGCCAGGTGGCTTGGTTCCTGAACGGCCGGCTCAATGCCTGCCACAATTGCGTCGACCGGCACGTGGACAAACGGGGCGACCAGGTCGCGCTGATTTGGGAGTCGGACACGCCCGGCGAGGGCAAGAGCGTCACCTATCGCGAATTACAACGGGAAGTCTGTCGACTGGCCAATGTTCTTCGCCACAACGGCGTACGCAAGGGCGACCGGGTTGCCATCTACCTGCCGATGATCCTCGAGGCGGTCTACGCCATGTTGGCCTGTGCGCGCATCGGCGCCGTTCACAACGTCGTGTTTGCCGGCTTCTCGGCCGAGAGCTTGCGCGACCGCATCAACGACGCTCGCTGCACGACCGTCATTACCGCCGACGAGGGCGTGCGCGGCGGGAAGCTCATTCCGCTCAAGCGCACGGTCGACGAGGCGGTGATGGCCTGCCCCACGGTGCGCACGGTGTTCGTGGCGCGACGAACGGGCAACAAGGTTCCCTTCTATCCCCAACGCGACATCTGGTTGCGCGAGGCCATGGATGGCGAACGCACTTATTGCCCCATCGAGCACATGGATAGCGAGGACACGCTTTTTCTCCTCTATACCTCGGGCAGCACCGGCCGTCCCAAGGGCGTCGCCCATACCACGGCCGGATACCTGCTGCAGGTGGCGCTCACGCACAAATATGTGTTCGATTACCACGACGGCGATGTCTACGCGTGCGTCGCCGACGTTGGTTGGATCACCGGCCACTCCTACGTCGTCTACGGACCGCTGTGCAACGGCGCAACCACCTTGCTTTTCGAGAGCGTGCCTCTTTACCCAGACGCCGGCCGATACTGGGACTTGGTCGAACGCCACCGCGTGAACCAGTTCTACACCGCGCCGACCGCGATTCGCGCCGTGGCCCGCGAGGGCGACGCCTTTGTCAAGGCCCACGATCGTTCCTCGCTCCGCGTCCTCGGCACCGTCGGCGAGCCCATCAATCCCGAGGCATGGCGCTGGTACCACGACGTTGTGGGCGAGGGCCGTTGTCCCATCGTGGACACCTGGTGGCAGACCGAAACCGGCGGCATCATGATCACGCCCTTGCCTGGCGCGACGGCGCTGAAGCCCGGATCGGCCACGTTTCCGTTCTTTGGCGTTGAACCCGTGGTCCTCGACGAGCAAGGAAAGGAACTTCACGGCAATGGCGTGTCCGGCTTGCTGGCCATCAAACGCGCCTGGCCTGGTATGGCCCGAACCATCCAAAACGATCATCCGCGATTCGTGCAAACCTATCTGCGGCCGTTCCACGGCTATTACCTGACCGGCGACGGTTGCCGACGCGACGAGGACGGCTACTACTGGATTACGGGCCGAGTGGACGACGTCATCAATGTCTCGGGGCATCGCTTGGGCACCGCCGAGGTCGAGAGCGCGCTGGTCACCCACCCCGCGTGCGCCGAGGCCGCGGTGGTGGGCTACCCACACGAAATCAAAGGCCAGGGCATCTTCGCTTTCGTGATTCTAAACGAGGGCTGGAGCGAAAGTGCCGAATTGCTCGGCGAACTCAAGAACGAGGTTCGCCACCACATCGGCCCCTTCGCCACGCCCGACGTCGTGCTCATCGCGCCGGGGCTGCCGAAGACGCGCTCGGGAAAGATCATGCGACGGATCTTGCGCAACATCGCCGCGGGCAAGACCGACGACATGGGCGACACGACCACGTTGGCCGACCCGTCGATTATCGACACCCTTATTCGCAAGCGGGAGACGGTCTAGCTCCAATACCAAACATTCTTCTGCACAAACATTTCACCGGCATCCAACGGTGTTCGCAAACGCGTTGGAGGAGGGGGAAGATCCATGGCCACCGAAGCGATCCGAATCCTTGACCCAGTGGTACCCGCAAAAGGGACCGTGGGCGAGATGAGTCTGAAGAAGATCATATTTGCGGCATCCTTGGGCACACTCTTTGAGTGGTATGATTTCTATCTTTACGGAAGCTTGGACGTGTTCTTTGGCGGTTTGTTTTTTCCCAAAGGCAATGACACTGCCCAGTTACTGGCTAGTCTAGCGACCTTTGGTGCCGGCTTCGGAGTACGACCGCTCGGCGCGTTGGTGTTCGGACATGTCGGCGATCTTGTCGGTCGTAAGAATACCTTTCTTGTCACCATGGCAACCATGGGGATCGCGACGGCGATGATTGGGCTTCTGCCAACGTACGCACACGTTGGCATGCTGGCCACCATTCTTCTCGTCCTCCTCCGATTGCTCCAGGGATTGGCACTAGGCGGAGAATACGGGGGCGCGGCGACCTACATCGCCGAGCACGTTCCGGACAACAAGCGGGGCTACTATACGAGCTACATTCAGACGACGGCCACCTTGGGCTTCTTTCTCAGCATGGGCGTGATCGGAACGACGCGCCTTGTGCTCGGCGAGGCGGGCTTCAAGACCTATGGTTGGCGTCTTCCGTTCCTCTTGTCCTTCGCGCTGCTGGCCGTATCCCTCTACGTCCGCCTCAAGATGAAGGAGTCTCCGCTATTCACCAAGCTAAAGACCAGCGGAAAGACTTCCGTCAACCCTCTGAAGGAGAGCTTTACCAATCCCGTTAACGTGAAGTACGTATTGCTAGCGCTGTTCGGCGTGACGGCGGGCCAGGGCGTGGTCTGGTACACGGGACAGTTCTATGCGCTGACGTTTATGCAAAGCGTGCTCAAGATTCCATGGATATCTTCGTACCTGATGGTTTCGGCGGCGTTGCTCATCACGACGCCTTTGTTCGTGTTTTTCGGCCGGCTTTCCGATCGTGTCGGGCGCAAAAGGATCATGATGGGAGGATGCGTGCTCGGTGCGCTGACGTACATTCCCATCTACATGGGGATGAAGTTCTTTTCAAATCCTCACGGTCTCCCGGTGGCGTCGTCGGCCGACTTGAACTGGCCAATGATGATTCTGTTGCTGAGTATTCAGATGGTCTATGTGTGCATGGTCTACGGTCCGGTGGCCGCGTTCTTGGTCGAGATGTTCCCCACCAAGATTCGCTATACCTCCATGTCTCTTCCCTACCATCTCGGCAATGGATGGTTTGGCGGATTCTTGCCGCTCATTGCCACGGCCGTGACAGCCTCGACTTGGGCAAAGACTTCATTCGGCCACGGTTCGATCTATACGGGACTCATCTATCCTATTGCCGTGTGCGTGCTTACCATCATCGTGAGCAGCCTATTCATACGGGAAACCAAGGATCACAAGATCGACGCGGACGTTATTGTCCGGCTTTGACGGCGACATCGGCAAGAGAGTGAGCGTCGGCGCCTGGGCCCGTAGTAACGAAATCGATTCGTCGGCATCTTACTAACCCATTCTACAGATTGGTGTTGTAGTTGCGCTCCGAAGTTGGTGTCCCCTTGGTCGACAAATTTCTCGAACCGCAAGGAGGTTAGACAATGACACTTCAATTCCGCTGCTGTGTACTCGCCCTGGCTGCTTTCGCCGTCTACGCCCCGAGCGTCTTTGCCGAGGAGCCACCCGCTCCGCCAGCGGCCGATACAACGGCGCCGGTCGCGCCGGCTCCAGAAGCCTCCATGTCGCCGGCACCTGCGGCAGCCTCGATGGCGATCGCGCCCACTGCCAGCCCGCTCAAGATCGAAGATCCAAGTGGGAACAGCATCCGGTTCGGCTTGCTTCTTCAGCCGCAATATCAGGCGGTTGGCAGTTCTGCGCTCAATAGCTATTCCCACAATCTCTTCATCCGGCGCACGCGCTTGCTGGTTGGTGGAAAGCTGCTGGGCAAGCTTGAGTTCTTCGTCGATACCGACTATCCAAACCTGTTTCTGGACTCCAACACGGCCGCGGAAGGCGCGCCAGAAGTCTTTGCGAAGAATGGTCCGGGCATGATCCTCCAGGACGCCTTCGTCACCTACAAGGTGCTGGACGGACCGATGGAGGATGCTTTGAAAGTCGATGCTGGGTTCATGTTGCCACCCATGAGTCACAATGCGGTTCAAGGGGCGGCCACTCTGTATGGATGGGACTACTTCAGCTACGCCTTTCAGCACGGCAACTCCTTTGGCAGCACCACCAACCCGGTCGGGCGCGATGTTGGCGTGCAGTTGCGCGGTCTGTTGGTGGACGGTCATCTCGAATACCGGGTCGGCCTCTTCCAGGGTCGGCGCGACAACGTGAGTGCCACCGACGTACAAGCCAGAAACTTCTTCCGCGCAACTGGCCGCGTGCAGGTCAACCTGCTCGACCCCGAACCTGGATTCTTCTACGCGGGAACTTACTTGGGTGCCAAGAGAATTGCCTCAGTCGGTGCTTCTTTCGATATCCAAGGCGCCTACAAGTACTTCGCTTTCGACGGGATCGTTGACATGCCGGTCGGTCCGGGGGTCGTGACCGGACAGCTCAATTTGGCCCACTGGAATGGCGGCACCCTCCTACCCCTTCTGTTGAGTCAGACTGCCCTGATGGCGGAGGCCGGGTACAATTTCGCCGGCTTCCAAGTGAGTCCGATCGTTCGCTACGAGCACTTGTGGGGCAGCGGCGCACCGGCGGCCCCGGCCACCTATCTGGCCAACCAGGCCCGCTATTCTGTTGGCGTGGCCTATTGGCCCTACGGACACAACATGAACCTGAAAGCGTTCTACAGCCGGGTGCAGACCACGGGCGAGGCCCGTGGGTTCAATCAATTCAACCTGCAGTGGCAGGTGTACTTCTTCTAGGAAGCTGCCGAACGCAAGCGTAGTGGCGATCGGGAAGCCGGGGCATTTGAAAATTGCCCTGGCTTCCCTTTCTACTTAGAACTTTTGTTCTTTGCCTCGTCGATTCCAGCTTCAACCGGCTGCTCGTCCGATTGAGGTTGCTGGCGCGCGAGAAGGCCCCGCAGCTTACCTGCGACCAGGGCGCCGATCGCCAGCATCACCCCCCAGCGGGCGGTGCCGCGTCCGCCCACGGCGACGTTGCAACCACCGCTCGACCCTTTCGCGCTGGTTGACGACCCGCCCAATCCGGACGAAGTGCTTGCCGCCCCGCCGAACGCTCCTCCGGAGGTGCCGCCATTGCTAGCGGCGCCGCCGGTGCCCGCAGCACCACCGCTACTCGCGCCGCCGGCTGCACTGCTTCCACCGCTGTTTGCGCCACCGGACGCATTGCTTCCGCCGCTGTTTGCGCCACCGGACGCGCTGGCTCCGCCGATGCCCGTGCCACCCGTCCCGCTCTTTCCGCCACTGCCCGCGCCGCCGGTCCCGCTGTTTCCGCCGTTGCCCGAGCCGCCAGCGCCGCTGTTCCCGCCGTTGCCCGAGCCGCCAGCGCCGCTGTTCCCGCCGCTGCCCGAGCCGCCAGCGCCGCTGTTTCCACCGCCGCCCGATCCACCCGCCCCTCCATCCTTGGGATTGATGGGCGGAGCCGAGTCAGGGACATATTCGTTCCAGTCCATGACGTCCGTCGCAGCATAGCCGAAGCTAGTAATGAACTTGGAGAGGTTGTTGTTCCTGTCCGGCTTGTTCATGACAGTGGCCATGATATTCGTCGCCGTACAATAGTCGACAGTGGGTGCGAAGGTTCCCATGACGATGCGGTCGACCCGGGTGTCGAAGCTGCCCCCGGCACCGTTGCCATTGGCCAAGAGCGAATCCACAATGCACAGCTGCTGGCGTACAGGATTGCCGCCCAGAATTGCAGGATGCTTGTTGATTTCAAGAATGGCGTTCAGCGTATGCAGTCCCGTCGAGCTCGGATTGGCGTCGGTCCCGTTGTTGATGAACGTGCCGAGATGGTTCTTCATACACAATGAGCAACTGCCGAATGAATACGATGTTCCGGGACCGCTATGGACTTTGACCACGGCGATGTCGACCAGGATGTCGATCACGCCATCGACCAGGTCGGCGACGACGGAGATGGCCCTGTCGGCCGATGTGATGGTGGCCGCCTTCATCCCATTCAGCGACTGCCCGTACTTGCTGACCGTGGCACGAATCTTGGTGGCATCCGTCAAACTGGCATAGCTGGTGTAGCACGTCGAAGCGTCGCTATTGGCGTCGTACAGGATGATGTTGGCCGCCGGGACTTTGAACTGATCGACGAACACGTCGCAAATCTTCTTGATGATCGCTACCCGCGGATGGTTGCCATTGATCCCCAGAATCGCGTTGGTCTTGATTGCCACCTTCGTACTCGCCCACGGCTTGCTCGACCGGAAGATCGTGCTCCAGGCATCGGTCGCTGTCGTCTTCTGCGCCAGCTGCATGGCCATTTCGTCGAGATTGGCAGCTACCTTGGTGGCGTCGACCGCAGTGTTCTGGCTGGTGAAACTGGTGTTGGCCGGCGTGGTGGTGAGCATCGTCGTGTCGTGGCAGCAGATGACCCGCTTGTTGTCGATGGCGGGATTGATCTGCATGCCATCGACCCACCCACCCGTGGTCTGGGCGAAAACCCGTTCAATTCTCAGGGCACCGAGTCCCACTGCGCCCGCGGCGCCTACGGCCGCGGTCTTGAGGAAGTCACGTCGCTTCTGAAACGGATTGATAGCCATGGTCTGATCCCCCGCTGATCGTTTTCAATCCAAGCTCGCGTAAAGGGTCGCCGGAATACCGAATATGCCACAGCCTCCAAGGCGATGACAGGGTTTCCGAAGCCCTTAAGGCAACCATCTCGGCCGGAGATCACAGCCCGAGTCACAGCAATGGTGAGGGTTCGCCCTCAGGGAACTGCCATGCACCAGGTGCAAGCCCAGGTCTGGCTCGGCAAGTCGAAATTGCACGTGTCGTTACCAGTGCAATCGCTGTCCTCCAGGCAAGTGTCCTTGGGCGTGTGACAGAAGTAGCCATGGCCGCAGCTATCCCCGCAAGAGGCGTGGGGATCGGGCGGATTGCAAAAGGCCTGGCTCGTGCAGACGCAGAGAGGGCTCGTTGGCGTGGGCGAGCAGAAGCCACAGGGTCCACAGTCCGCGTCAATGCGGCAATTGCTTCCCTTGAGGCACGAGTTCGCCGCGCTATCCGACGCCGATTCCCGGCACGCGCAGGGCTGGCTGGCAGGGCAGTCCGAGTCGCCGAAACATGCGTCGTACTGGCACATCCCGGCGCAATTCAAATGCCACCCCGGGAGACAGCGTCCATTCGCGCCCGCCGTGCAATCGGCATCCTGGGTGCACAGGCCCGCTAGGCCCAATGGGCATGTGTTCACGAAGACGGATCCGGGGCCACGCTCTTGTGGGCAGGTGTCAGCCGCTTGGCGATGGTGAATGGGAATGCGCTGTTGTCCACAGGTTCCGCTGGCAGTGTGCACACCTCCCGTGGAGGCGACTCCGCCCTCGCCCATGGCACCGCCAGTCGACGCCCCCCCGCCAGTTGCACTGAGTCCATCCAGCGGCGTTCGTCCGCAGGCAAGACCACAAAGCAGAATCAGCGCAAGCTGTGGCACGTTCTGCATCGGAGTCGACAAGCGTACCACGTGGTCTGCGGCCGCGATTCCAAGGAAACACTTCGGCAAGTCGAACCGGTTGACCAAAACCCCACCTTCGGCGAACCTTCCCGAGGGCATGCAATGATGAAGACGGAGTTTTGGGGCAAGACCGGCCTGCGCGTTCCGCCGGTGATTTTCGGGACCAGTTCGCTCGGCAACCTGTACAAGGCGCTGCCTGCCGAGACGAAGCTGGAAATCCTGCGCGAGATCTTTCGCTGCTCGCCCAAGCCAGTGGTGCTCGACTGCGCGGGCAAGTACGGCGCCGGCTTGGCGCTTGAGGCGATCGGCGAGGGATTGCGCGCGCTTGGCGTCGAGCCCGATAAGGTTCTCATCAGCAACAAGCTGGCCTGGCTGCGCGCGCCACTCGTGGGTCCGGAGCCGACCTTCGAGCCGGGCGTGTGGGCTGACCTGAAGAACGACGCGACCCAGGCGATCGGCTACGAAGGGATCTTGCGCTGCTGGGAACAAGGATGCGAGCTGCTGGGTGGGCGCTATCGGCCGCAGCTCGTCTCGGTCCACGATCCCGACGAATACCTGGCGCGCGCGAAAACCGACAGCGACCGAGCCCGCGCCATGAACGACATTGCAGGCGCCTATCGCGCCCTTCATGAACTCAAACAGCGAGGCGAGGTGCGCGCGGTGGGGCTTGGCGCCAAGGACTGGCGAGTGGTGCGCGAGCTGGCGGACAAAGTAGAGCTCGATTGGGTCATGCTGGCCTGTTCGCTCACCGTCTATTCCAACCCGCCCGAGGTGCTCGATCTCATTGCGTCCCTCGAAAGCCGCGGCATCGGCATCATCAATTCGGCCGTGTTTCACGCCGGGGCGCTCACGGGTGGGGCGATCTTCGACTATCGTCCACTCGATCCAGCGCGCCCCGAGGATCGGCGCTTTCTCGAATGGCGCGAAAAGTTCAACGCCCTCTGCGCGAAACACGACGTGCCGGTGGCCACCGCATGTGTAGCCTTCGCGCTCTCGCCACCAGGGGTCGCCTGCATCGCGCTCAACACCAGCCGAGTCGAGCACGTGAAAAGAAACGTCGAGATGGGCCGCGCGGAGGTTCCTGCCCGCCTGTGGGTCGACATGAAGGATGCCGGTCTGCTCCGGCGCGACTATCCGTACCTTGGCTAGTGCCAGATGATCGTCGATTCTCACCACCACTTCTGGCGCTACAACCCGATCGATTACGGCTGGATCGACGATGGCATGGCCAAGATCCGGCGCGATTTTCTTCCCGCCGATCTTCACCAAGACATGGTCGCCGCGGGCGTCGACGCCGTGCTGAGCGTGCAGGCTCGCCAGAGCGTCGAGGAGACGCGCTGGCTACTCGATCTCGCCGCTGCGAATGGCTTCATCGCGGGGGTGGTCGGCTGGGTGCCGCTGGTTTCACCGTCGCTGCCCGCGACACTGGAAGAATTCGCTGCGTACCCCAAGCTCGTTGGCGTCCGCCACGTGTTGCAGGACGAGCCTGACCCGGCGTACATGCTGCGCGAGGATTTTCAGGCCGGGATCCGCGCGCTGCGGGACTTCAACCTGAGCTACGACATCCTGGTCTTCGAGCGCCACCTGCCGCAGACGATCGAATTCGTAGACCGCCATCCCGCGCAGCCATTCGTCGTCGATCACATGGCCAAGCCTCGCATGAAACAACGAGAGATCGAACCGTGGTCGCGCCGCATGCGCGAGCTGGCGAAGCGGCCCCACGTTTCGTGCAAGATCTCCGGACTGACTACGGAAGTCGGCCGCGCGAATTGGAACATCGCCGACCTTCGGCCCTACGTCGACGTGGTGCTGGAATCGTTCGGCCCCAACCGCGTGCTCTTCGGCAGCGACTGGCCAGTCTGTTTGGTCGCGTGCGACTACCCGCGCTGGATGGCAACCGTGCAAGAACTCATCGCCGACTTGTCGCCCACCGAGCGCTCAGCCATTCTTGGCGGCAACGCCCGTCGCGTGTACCGATTAGGAGACCTATGAAATCGCTCTTCATCACAGCGCCCGGTAGTACCGAGATCCGCGAGGTCGCAAGGCCCGAGCCTGGGCGTGGCGAGGTTCGCGTGCGCGTGAACTTCCTCGGATTCTGCGGATCGGATCTCAACACCTTCCGCGGATTCAATCCCCTGGTCAGCTATCCGCGCGTGCCGGGCCACGAACTTGCGGGTGTCATCAATGCGATCGGTCCCGACGTCGGCGCCGAGTTTGCTCCGGGCACCCAGGTGCTGGTGGTGCCGTACACGAATTGCGGCACGTGTTCCTCGTGTCGCAAGGGGCGCCCGAACGCCTGCCGAAACAACCAAACGCTCGGCGTTCAGCGCGACGGTGCCTTGACCGAAGAGATCGTCGTTCCCGCGACCAAGCTACTGACCTCGCGGCGACTGTCGTTGCGAGACATGGTGCTGGTCGAGCCTTTGTCGGTGGGCTGGCACGCCGCCCGCCGTGGCCGGGCCGCTACAGGCGAGACCGTGGTGGTCTTCGGCTGCGGCATGGTCGGCCTTGGCGCCATCGCGGGTGCATCCGCGGCGGGCGCGCGCGTGGTCGCGGTCGACGTGGACGATGGCAAGCTCGCCATCGGACGTAGGGCGGGCGCCGCCGAAACCGTCAATTCGAAAATCGAGAATCTGCACGATCGCCTTCAAGCGCTGACCGAAGATCACGGTCCCGATTTGCTCATCGAGGGCGTCGGCTTGCCCGAAACTTTTCGCGCATGCGTCGACGAAGCGTGTTTCGCCGGCCGCGTGGTCTACGTCGGCTACGCGAAAGAACCGGTCGAATACGCAACCAAGAACTTCGTCATGAAGGAGATCGACATCATGGGCTCACGCAACGCAACCGCTGACGACTTTCGCGGCGTCATCGCCTACCTCGAAGCTGGGCGGTTTCCCGTCGACGCGGTCGTCACCCACGTCGTTCCCTTCGCCGACGCCGGCGCCGCCCTCGCCATGTGGGCCAAGAGTCCTGGCGCGATCACCAAGATCGTTGTGGAGCTCGGACGATGACAACTTCCAAAATGTTCCGCGGTCAGGATGGACGCAGCCATCTGTTCACATTCCTGCTCGTCTGCTCGCTCTTCCTGCTGTGGGGCTTGTGTAACGGCATGATCGACGTGCTCAACAAGCACTTCCAGAATTCTCTGCACGTGTCCAAGGCCCAGTCGGCGCTGGTGCAGTTCTCGAACTACATGGGGTACTTCCTCATGGCCCTTCCGTCTGGGATGCTGGCCCGGCGCTTCGGCTACAAGGGCGGCATCATCATCGGCCTCGCGCTTATCGCCATCGGCGCATTTTGGTTCATCCCGGCGACTCAGATCGGTACCTTCGGCGCCTTCCTGGTCGGCCTCTTCATTCTCGCCACCGGCTTGACCTGCCTCGAAACCGTCGCCAACCCCTACGCAACAGCCCTCGGCCCGCCAGAACTCGGCGCGGCTCGCATCAATCTCGCGCAAAGCTGCAACGGCATTGGCTGGATGCTCGGCCCGCTCATCGGCGGCCACTTCGTACTCTCCTCCACATCTGTGGTCAATCGCAGCAATGCCACGCTCTATCTTCCCTACCTTGGCATCGGCATCGTGGTGACGGTCCTGCTCGTCGCATTTCTGCTTTCCAAGATACCCGAGGTGTCGTCGACGTCGGATCGCAACGACGACGGCGCTGTGACCGACGTGGGGAGATCTATCTGGAAGCGACCGCACTTCGTGATGGCGGTAGCCGCTCAATTCCTCTACGTCGCCGCTCAAACCGGCGTCTTCAGTTTCTTCATTAACTACATCGTGTCCGACATGCCCAAGCTCAGCGCAGGCACGGCCGGTCTTTTGCCCCGCGAATGGAGTTTCGAGAAAGGCGGCGCCTTCCAAATCACCGAGCGCGCGGCATCCCAGCTTCTAGCTTTCGGAGGCTTCGGCCTCTTTCTTCTTGGCCGCTTCACGGGCAGCATGGCCTTGAGCAGGTTCAAGCCCGAAAAAACCTTGGCACTCTACGGGGCACTGAGCGCCGTGGTCATGGCGCTGGTGATGGCGCCGCTCGGGTGGATTTCCGTGTTCGCGCTCTTCGCCAGCTTCTTCTTCATGTCGATCATGTTCCCCACGATTTTCGCGCTCGGCATTCGCGGTCTTGGCCAGCAGACCAAGAAAGCATCTGCGTTCATCGTCATGGCCATCGTCGGTGGCGCCATCATGCCGCTGCTCATGGGCTGGTTCGCCGACGTGGCCTCCATGCGCGTCGCCTTCGTGGTGCCGCTGCTTTGTTTCGTCGGGATTGCAGCCTACGGCAGCTTCTGGCCGCGCCTGGATTCATGAGGCACCAGCTGGCATACTCCATCCTAACGACGACTCGGTAGGGCGCAAGGGCCGAGAGAGAAAAACCCAGCCCTTTCGCCCCGCAATTGACCGGCGTCACAACCTACACGACGGGGCCGCCACTCCAGGCGTGGACTAGCGCACCAAGGTCGAAGTCTCTATTTTACGACGGCCGCGATGAATCCTTGCGCCGACGACGAAGTCTTGCGGCCACCAACGCACCCATCGCCAGCATCCCGCCCCAAAGGGTGGCACCACGGTCGGCACCGCCGAGACGACAGCCACATCCTGACTTGGCAGCGCCGCCGGCCGTGCTGGTCGCGGTCGAGCCGCCCGATGCCGACGGGGCACTGCTCGTTGTCCCACCCGTTGTCACCGCACCCCCGTTGCTCGAAACAATGCCACCGCTGCTCGAAACGACGCCACCGTTGCTGGCAATGGTGCCACCGCTACTGGTCGTGCCGCCCGAAACAGTTGCACCGCCTTTGGCCGCGCCCCCGGCTCCAACGATTCCGCCGCTCGATGTCCCACCGGTGCCGATGGTCGTCACGACGCCCGCAGTCCCTCCCGTGCCAGGGGTGGTTGCAGTCCCGCCCTTTCCACCCGTGCTGGTCGTACCGCCAGTGCTGGTCGTACCGGTCGAACCGCCCGTGCTGGTCGTACCGGTCGAGCCGCCCGTGCTGGTCGTGCCCGTCGAACCGCCGGTGCTCGTCGTGCCCGTCGAGCCGCCCGCGCTACCCGTCGAGCCGCCCGTGCCGTAATACTTGATACTCGGTTGTGCCTGCGGCAGGGTCATGTTGGGGCCGATGTAGATTCCTGGCTCCGGGGGCTGGTTGTAGGCCACGTTCTCCGTGGCGACGCTCATCCGGTAGATCGGGTCGTGCATCAGCGTATATAGACGATGCGTAGTCGGCGTGGTGGTCGTATAGATGCGAAGCGCATCGCTGCCAGTGGTCCGATACACTACTTCTTCTCGCCAGTCACCGAAGATGTCCGCGGTGAGGGCAGGATCCGATTTTGATCCGTTGTTCGAGGCACAACCGCTGGCGCTCAGCCCCGTGCCGCCACCGGTGCCGTAGGGAGTGATCGAAGTGCCGTCTTCCAGGAAGCGGTTCAACTCGGCGCCCCACCAAATAGTGAAATTGGTGGATCCTGGCTTGCTCCCCACGACCGTGTGGGCAGCATTGAAAAGCCCTCCGGATCCAGACCACATCTGCCAACCCGTGGTCCCGGCCATGAGCGGTCCAGCACAGCCGCGCCCGTTATCGCCCGTACCTTTGTCCTCCCAGATGATAGTGCAGTCCTTGGCATCCTGATAGTGCGCTGCTATCCCGCCATTTTCGCTGGTCTGTTCATCGACCATGTAGATTTCCAGTCCCGGTCGGGTGGGATCAATGTCCGTGAAGTGAAGGGCATCCCCATGCCGGAGGCCCGTCGAACAGAGGCCTTTTCCGTCGTGGTCAACCGTCATCGAGCCATAAACGATTTCATCGAATCCATCGCCATCCACATCACCTTGGCGCAGGCTGTGCGACCCTTGACTCTCATATCCTTGAGATGACTGAAGAAGTTTCCCGTCTTTCCCAGTGGCGCCCGGAACCGCCGCCGTGTCGAACAACCATCGCTGGGTGAGCTGGCCGTTACGCCAGTCGAGTGCCCAGAGCGCTGATCGCCAGTAGTAGCCACGGCAGGGGATCAGGCTCGGCCTCTCCCCATCCAGATAGGCAACGCTGGCCAAGTGGCGGTCCACGAAGTTGTAGACGCTGTCATCTCCCCAACCCAGGTCACCAGCAGGAGAAGCAATGCCCTGGATGGCTCCCCAGACACCAACCGCGCCTCGACCCGGCAGGTAATTGATCGTGGCGAGTTCAGCGCCCGTCTTGCCAGAGAAAACAGTGTACCATTCAGGTCCTGTAATGATTTTCCCTGCTGTCTTGGCGTCCGTACTGACATAACTCTTCGTATTGTCAGCGCCGGCTGCGTCTCCTGTCTTCAGGTAATTGCCGGTACCGTCCTTGGTGCCAGGCGCTGTCTTCATGGCTACCTCGGCCATGCCGTCACCGTCAAAGTCGTACACCAGGAATTGGGTATAGTGGGCTCCAGCGCGAATGTTCGGTCCGAGATCGATTCGCCACATCTTGGTCCCGTTCAGTTTATACCCATCAAGATAGACATTGCCTGTGTAGCCTGTCATCTCGTTGTCTCTGGAGTCGGACGGATCCCACTTCAGCACGATTTCATACTGACCATCGCCATCCAGATCGCCGATGCTGGCGTCATTGGCCGAATAGGTGTACGAGCCACCCGCGTTGGACCCTCCAGGCGGCGCGGTGATGGGGATATTGACGTAGCCGCTGTCAATGACCAGAGCAGCCTCGGAAGTCTCGCCTTCGACACCATTGGTGACTGCCTTAACCGTGTAGGTCCCGGTCCCGCCAGCGCTGTCCAGATAGTTTGTGGAGTTGGTAATTACCGCTGAGTTGAGCTTGGTGGTGCCCCTGTAGACGTTGAACCCGAAGGTGGTGTCCTGGGGGTCAGTGCCGAAAAGGCGCCAGCTCAGGAAATACCCGCTCCCCGATTTGACGGCAACGAGCCCACGGTCGAGCTTTTCCATGTAGCGCTGGGCGTGCGCGGCCCCCGCGATCGTCAATAGCAATCCACCAACTATCACGGCAACCACTCTGGAATTACGCTTCATACGGCACCTCTCCTTGGTCGAAACTTCGAGTGCTTCACCTTTGAGAACTAATGGGGACTAGTAAACATCTTCGCCCGAGCGGATTGACCGCGCGGGCGGGCACTTCCAAAAATCGATTCACCATGGCGGTCGATCTGAATCGGCCGAACAGGCCCGGTCATATCAAACTTCGTGGTCGTCCGGGGGGGTCTTTTCTTTGGGCTCGCCACCGCCAATCACAAGGCGCCGAAGCTTTCCGGCCACGACCGCGCCGATCCCCAAGAGGGCGGCCATGGGCGTGGCCTTGCGGCCCAGCCCGCCAATATCGCAGCCCCCTGATGACCCCGTCGCCCCGGTAGTGGCGCTCGATCCACCCTTCGCCGCCGCGCCGCCGGAGGCGGAGGCAACGCTGCCACCCATACTCGAGGAGCCCCCGTTGCTGGCCGTGGCACCACCGGACGAGACCAGCCCACCGCTGCCCGCACCGCCGGTTCCATTCGCACCACCGTTGCCAGAGCCGCCGGAAGCACTGTCACCTCCGCTGCCCGAGCCCCCGGAAGCACTGGCGCCACCGTTTGCACTCTTGCCGCCATTCGCACTCGCACCACCGTTGCCGGCGCCGCCGGAGCCGCTGCCCCCGCCGGTCCCCGTCTTGCCGCCCGTCCCATTCGCGCCGCCCGTTCCATTCGCGCCGCCAGTCCCATTCGCGCCGCCAGTCCCATTCGTGCCGCCACTTCCAGAGGCACCGCCGTTGCCGGCGCCCGCATCCGGAACGCCGGTGGCCGGATCGTACGCGATCCAGGACCCCACATTGTCCACGGTATAGCCGAAGGTCGTCAGAAACATGGGTACAATGGTTGCCGCGTTGGTAACTCCAAGCGCCGGCATGGGAGAGCTGGTCATGACCGCGGAGTTGAGAAGGATGTTCTTCGCCGCGAAGTAGTCCACGATGGGCGCAAAGGTGCCCATGACCAGCGTGTCGGTGCGGTTGTCCCATGCGCCGCCAGGACCGCTCGCGCCGTTGGATAGTAGCGCGTCCACGATGCAGAGCTGCTGGCGAACGGGAGTGCCGCCGAGAATCGCGGGATGCTTGTTGATTTCAAAAAGCGCCAACGGGGCCGGCGGCGGCGAAGTACCGCCGTTGCCGACGTGCAGATTATCCGAATGTTGTGCCTGCGAACCATCGGTGAAGGTACCGAAATGGTTCTTCATGCAAAGGGTACAACTGCCATAGTTGTAGTGTCCTCCAGTTCCATTGTGCGACTTGCAAGCAGCAACATTGACGAGGATGTCGATTGCGCCGCTTAAGAGGTCGGCAGCAACGGAGATCGCTGTGGCGTTGGTAAGGTTGGCCGCGGCGAATCCGCCCAGGCCCGCCGCTCTCACGCTCGCCGGCGCCGCCTGAATCTTCGTCGCATCGGTCAGACTGGTGTAGGCGTCGTAGTAGGTCGCCGCGTTGTCGCAAGAATCGTAAAGAATGATATTGGCCGGCTTGACCCCAAGGCCCACCAACACGTCGGAGAGCTTCTTATAGATCGCCCATTTGGGACGGTTCGTGGTGGTACCACCAATCCCATTCGTCTTCATGGCCACTCTCGTGCTGGCCCAGGGTTTGCTGGACCGGAAAATCGTGCTCCATGCGTCGGTCGGGGTGGACTTCTGGGCCAGCAGCATCGCCATTTGATCAAGATTCGCCGCGACAACGGCGGCATTGACCGCGGCGTTGGTGGTCGTGAAGCTGGTGTTCGCGGGCGTGCTGTTGAGCATCTTGGTATCGTGGCACGAGATGACCCGCTTGTTGTCGATGGCGGGATTGATCTGCATGCCATTCACCCACCCGCCCGTGGTCTGGGCGTGGGCCTTGTCAAATTTGAGAGCAGTGAGACCCACCGCGCCCGCGGCGCCCATGGCGGCCGTCTTGAGGAAATCGCGACGCTTCGGCGATGAATTGTCAGACATTTGCGTGTTCCTTTTCAATTGGTTTTGGAACTAAGCACTTGAAGAAACTTCGCCGCTTCCGGGCACGCAGAACAAGTCGAACCCTGGTCGCCAAATCCGCTCAAGTTCAGTTCGATATACGTCGCCTTGAAATGGGCATAGACCGCAAGGCCGCCGATTGAGCCATAGCCAACGGCAACCGACGGGTCGTATCCTGGAATTGTCGCGGCGGCATTCGTCTGTGTCTGCTCCCACACGACCATCGCGGTGGCCTTGGCATCCGTGACGAAATCCATGGCGTAGAAATTGGCAAGTTCCGGATCGGTCGCCCCCGCAGGGATAGGCCCCACAAGGCTCTGGTACATCTCAACCCGAGCACCATATTCCGTGTAGACGCCAGCGGCGCCGTCGATTGACTGGACCAATTCGTCGCCCGTATAGGTGAGGTAGGCACCGGTCGGATCCGTCGGATCCTGTTGGAAACCAGCGACGGCGTTAGGCGCGAGCTTGTACTTATTTCCAAACGCAGTCTTGTCCAGCGGACCGCTGGGGGTCGTTGTATTGCTGCCGCACGCTGAAACGCCGAGGCCAAGAAACAAGACTACGGCTGCCAAAACGGTCTTCATGGTCTTCATTTCCACGGAAACTCCTTTGAACGTTGGGTGGTAGCACAAGATACTAGCCCGGCTTTTCTCAAAAAGTATAGCGTCACCACAATTCCATCCCTGGCGACGCGAGGCGGCGCAACAAAGCTAGGTGAATTCTCTAAGATTCCAGAGCAGTGGCACAATTCAGAGTTGCGGTTCTCGAATTCGACTGACGCGAATACTTGCAGGAAGGAATTTCGCCCGGTTTGTGACTGCGTGTGGTGGCGCAGGCGGGCATGTGTCGACCTGACGGGCGAACAGGCCGTGTCTCGTCAAGGGTGCGCCGGTGCAGGTTTCGCCTTCCGCCTGAGACTCGGCTCACCGCGGCACATCGCGCGTCAGAAAGAGTTGGTGTACGATGCTTCGCATCTCGATCTGACCCCGAACAATGGAGGAAACAAATGGGCCATTTGAGAACGAGAACAGGTGTTTGCGGTCGAAATCGCGGTGCGCTTGCGGCGGTGGGCTTGCTGGTTGGCTTGGCGGGTTGTTCGAGCCAGGACACAGCCCTCGGCGCCCTCAACTGATAGCCGACGTGCAGCGCAGTTCGCCTTAACCAAGGCGGATCTGGGAACCTGCGCAAGTACCCGCGATGGCGAGGTGGACTAGTCTGGGAATGGGGAGAGATGGCCCGTCAGCCGCTCTGATCCGAGTTCTCCGGGCAGTGCTCTGAACGCCGTCAGTTGGCGCTCGGGAGCATTGCTCGGATCGCCGCGTACCAGGTCTGTCCGCTACTACTTTAGATAGGCGGCCAGGGGGCTGCCGATTCGCGTGAGTTCTTGCGCCGCAAGCTGGGCCATCGCGGTGGCGCCCGCCTTGTCGAAGTGCGCCTTGTCGCCGTTGAAGGTCAGGGCAGCGGCAGCTGTCTGGCCGATCGAGTTGTAGTATGCCACACCGGCCGCGTTGAGATCGTCGACCAGCAGACCCTTGGTCTTTCCCACCGCAATCGTTGCGTCGCAGTAGGGCTGTAACCGATCGTTGGTCTCTTTGCCGCCGACCCACACCTGCAGCGGGGATGATGTCGTGGGGATGAAGGTGGCCTTCTTGGCCGCGACTTCGTCCGCCATCGTGCTGAGCTCTGCCGTGAAATCCGCCACAGAGACGGGCCCGTGTGTCGTGCCGCTGTCGTTGATTCCGAACGCCGCCAGCACATAGTCGCCGGCCTGGACATTGGCGATGAGGGTCTTCCATTTGCCCGAGTAGAAGCTTTGCACGTTGGCGCCGCCCTGAGCCTGATTATCAATCGTCACTGTGCTGACGAAGAACTGCCCAAGCTCCTGGCCCCAACCCTCTTGGGTGGTGGTCGCTGCATAGTTGGCCATGGTCGAATCGCCAGCCAGGTGCACGGTGATGTTTGTCAGCGGGCCCGCATCGGGTTTTCCGCCAGTGCTGCCGCCGCTGGCGCTGATGCCACCGGTGCCGACGCGACCGCCGCTGGAGCTGGTGCCACCGGCGCTGACGCTACTGGTGCCGCCCGTGCCGATGCGACCACCGCTGGCGTTTACGCCCCCCCCGCCGGTGCCGGTGCCGCCGGTGCTGGCGATGCTGGTGCCGCCGGTGCTGGCGATGCTGGTTCCACCGGTGCCGGTGACTCCGGTTCCACCGGTGCCGGTGATGCTAGTTCCGCCAGTGCTGACGGTGCTAGTGCCACCGGTGCTAGCAATGCTGGTTCCGCCGGTACTGTTGCCGCCAGAGCTGGCGACGACCTTGCTACCACCGCTGGCAGGGAGTCCACCGCCACCGGAGCTGCCGCCTTGGGACGTGGTGCCGCCGTTCGCCCCGCCGGTCGAACCGACCGAGCCTGCGGTGCCTCCGCCCGCCAAGCCATTTGAGCCGCCCGAGGAAGTTGCAGTGGTGCCACCCGTTGCCGAATTTTGCGGTGTGGAAGTGCCGGAGCACGCGCTGACCCCGGCGGCAAGAACAAGACACGCGAGCAGAATTCGGTGGTGCATTGGTTTTCCTCGGGGAGGAATTGTAGCGCTTCGTCGGCACAACGGAAGACCGAATTACGATTGGCCGGGGAACTCATCGGGGCGGCACAATGGCAATGGCTCGCACTATTCATGACCCACGCCACCGAGCCACGCCACACATCTGAGGTACCGTTTCGTTGGTCCGTCCGGTAGCAAGAATACAGGGTTGCGTCTCGATCACGGTAATGTGGTCACGAGCCAAAAACCTTCTCGAATTCCGTGAAAAATGACGCGCATCCGTTCCGGGGTCATTCCTCACTGGCAGACCCCGGACGCCGTGATGGGGTAGTCTGCGCTACGCGGTCGTCAGGATCATGAACGACCGTTCCTTGGAGGATTCATGATACGCCGCTGCTTCTCGCCGCTCTCTGTCTGTGCAGGACTGGGGCTTGCCTTGGCTCTGTGGGCAGGCCCAATCGCCCGAGCCGATGAGCAAGTGGGCGCGTGCGACGCGACGAACATGCTAGCGGGCCGAATGCCATCGATCCTGGCCGAGGTCCGCGGAGACGCCGCCCTAGTCACCGACGGGGCAGTGGCGCCCGAAGGAGACGTTTGGGACGCACCGGCCGCGGTCAAGTTCGCAAGCCCGGCTGCATCGGTAACCTACGATCTGGGCGGGCCGCACAAGGTGGGCGCGCTCTACCTGCAAGCCGACGCGAACGATACCTACAAGATCGCCGGCTCGCTCGATGGACAACCAGGAAGTTTTCGGACGCTGGTCGAAATCGCGAACGTGGTCGACCGTGGGCCGGGCCTGCGTGCGCGCGCCGTCCAGATCGAACCAGCGACGGTGCGCTACCTGCGCCTCGGAAATCCCGTCGGCGACGGCTTCTTCTCGGTTTCGGAGTTCGCGGCATACTGCCTTGCCCCGACGCCGTTTCCGCCGGTCATGCATATCGCCATGGATGCGCCCCAAGCGGTCGCGCCGAAACCGCCCACGGAGTCGGCAGCGGCGACCCACGCGCAGCCACCTATCGACTGG
>Ga0265329_10000157_pt1 | contig 33683 bp, 34 predicted proteins | sample 41627metaG_FD_202091 | JGI IMG/M metagenome (GOLD analysis project Ga0265329, IMG submission 202091) | Rhizosphere microbial communities from Carex aquatilis grown in University of Washington, Seatle, WA, United States - 4-16-27 metaG | ecosystem: Host-associated > Plants > Roots > Rhizosphere...
TTCATTGATCTTGCCGACCGTCGCGGAGTCGGCCGCCATCGATTCTTTAACAGCCGAACGGATTTCCTGCTGAAGCTTCGTCGTATCGGATTCTGTCCGGATGAGTGAATAAAGTTTTCGGTTGAGCCGTAGTTCTTTTGTAATTTCTTCCGCCGGGATTCCCATCGCCGTGGAGATGAGTGAATCCTGTAAGTAGAGAATTTCTTCACCGGTGAGAGAAGGGCCGGCCATCATGACGATGAAAGCGACATCCTTCGAATCGCTGGCAACCATCGGCGCGATAATTCCCCCTTCGCTGTGGCCTAACAGTCCGATCTTTTTGCCGTTCACATCCTTCCGGGACTTCAAAAACTTGATGCCGGCCCGCACATCGCCGGCGAAGTCTTTCGTTGTCGCCGCGCCAAAATTCCCCGTGGATTTTGCCGTTCCCCTGTCGTCAACTCGAAGTACGGCGATTCCTCTTCGTGTGAGATAGTCGGCAATAACGAGAAAAGGCTTGTGGCCGAACAGCTCTTCGTCCCTGTTTTGAGCGCCGGAGCCGGTAATGAGAAGGAGGGCGGGAAACGGCCCGCCGGATTTTGGTTTTGTAAACGTTCCCGCCAGAGTGATGCCAGCCTCGCTGTTTTCATAGGAAACTTCTTCTGCGTCGTATGGAAACGGCGGCTTCGGTTCCTGAGGCCGCCGCAGCTCGGCAACTTCATGAGTGCGGTGGATATCGAGCGGGAGCGCTAATCCACCCTGTTTCCATGTACCGGTAATAACCGAATCTCCCGGCTGCACCTTTCCTTCATACGAACCGCCGACAGCGTTGATCGTGAGGATAAGACTATCGAGACGAGTAGATACGTTATCGACCGGGATGCCTTTCGCTCCCTGATCGGGGCTGTCCAGCGTTGCCTTCGTCGCCCCAGTCGAATCTGTCTGGATGTGAAAGACTATCCGCAATGCCATCGTTTGGACTTTCAAGGCTCCCAGCCAGGTGCCGTCGATGTTTTTGTCCGAGGCGAAAGAAGATTGGGTGAAAACGTAAGACGTGAGAATGATAAATAAATACAAAAAGGAATTTTTTTTCATAGGAACTCCTTTTGAGAAAGTATGGTATCGTTCGCTGTTGAGTTTTTTCATTAATAAATTGCTTCTTATCGAAGCTTGGGCTGAACAGTAAGTTGTCCCAATGTAAATTCTTTTCACCTCGAAGGCAAGGAAGAGCCTTCCATCTCCCTTCAATTTTTCGTATATTTACTCCACAATTCTCTGATTACTAATATCTGCCAAACTGATCACTGTTCCATGCTCTCTCTCGATCACATCTCGGTGCAATTCGGCGGGCGGTACTTGTTCGACGACCTTTCGCTCATGGTCGGTCCGCACGACCGCATCGGGCTTGTCGGTTCGAACGGCGCCGGTAAGACGACGCTGCTGAAGATTATCGCCAGTCTCTCTCATGCCGAAAGCGGCACAGTGAGCAAAGCACATTATGTCACCGCCGGGTATTTGCCGCAGGACGGCGTGACCGCAGTTGGTAAAACACTCTATAAAGAAGTAGAGACGGCGTTTGAGAACATACTTTTGGTCCAGCAGGAACTCGAGGAAGCGCATGCGCTTCTTAGCACGCAGGACACGGAGAGTCAAGAGTACATGGAAACGCTGGAGATCTACGGCGAGCTCCAGCATAAGCTGGAGGATCTCGATGCATTCCGCATGCAGTCGAAGATCGAACGGGTGCTGATGGGACTCGGATTTTCGGTTCCGGACCTGGAGCGTCAGACGGACGAGTTCAGCGGCGGCTGGCAGATGCGCATCGAGCTGGCGAAGCTTTTGCTCAAAGAGCCGTCGGTGCTGCTGCTCGACGAACCGACGAACCATCTCGACATCGAATCGCTTCAATGGCTTGAAGAATATCTGCACCAGTACAACGGCGCAATCATCCTCGTGTCGCACGACCGGGCATTCCTCGATTCGATCACCGCACGTACGTTTGCTCTCAGCCTCGGCAAAATGGAGGAATATGCGGGAAACTACTCCTTCTACGAAAAAGAACGACTGATCCGCAAAGAGCTGGTGATGAACGCATATAAAAATCAGCAGCAACAGTTGAAGCAGACGCAGCAGTTCGTCGACCGCTTCCGCTATAAGGCGACGAAAGCACGGCAGGTGCAGAGCCGCATTAAGCAGATGGAAAAGCTGGATTTGATAGAGATTGAAGACGAAGAGCAGGAGATCCATTTTCATTTTCCGCAGCCGCAGCCGAGCGGGCGCGTCGTGATGGAGCTGAAAAATCTCCAGAAGAGCTACGGCACGCATAAAGTATTTACTGGGTTAAACTACACAATCGAACGAGGGGACAGGATCGCGGTCGTCGGCGTGAACGGTGCCGGCAAATCGACGTTCTCAAGAATTGTTGCGGGTGTGGAACCGTTCAACGGCGGCGAACGGGTGCCCGGCTATAACACGATCGTGTCGTACTTTGCCCAGCATCAGGCGGAAGAGCTCGACATGTCCAAAGAAGTGCTCCAAATTGTTGATGAGGTTGCCACGGGAGAAGTCAGAACGAAGCTGCGGACGATTCTTGGTTCGTTCCTATTCCGCGGCGACGATGTTTTTAAAAAAGTGAAGGTGCTTTCGGGTGGAGAAAAAAGCCGCCTCGCATTGTCAAAGATGCTGCTGCTTCCGTCAAATTTTTTAATTATGGACGAACCGACCAATCACCTTGACATGCGGTCGAAGAAAGTCCTACAGGAGGCGCTTGCAGAATTTAGCGGAACGTATCTCATCGTCTCGCATGACAGGGCATTTCTCGACCCGATCGTAAATAAGGTGCTGGAGTTCAGTCACGGCGGAATCCGGACGTACCTGGGGAACGTGAGCGATTATCTGACGAAGAAAAAGGAAGGGGCGGGCGGGAAAAGGACAGAAGACAGAAAACAGAATGCAGGAGGCAGCAGGCAGAAGGTTTCTGAAGGCCTAACACCCAAGACCCAAGACCAAAGACTTAAGAACAAAGGGCAGCACACCGATCATCATTCCGAAAAAGAAAAGAAACGAATCGAGGCAGAACGACGGCAAGAACATTCGAAAAAATTCCAGCCGTTGAAGAAAAGACTTTCATCAGTCGAGAAAGAAATCGAAAAATTGGAGGGACGCAAGTCGGAGATCGAAAAACTAATGGGGCAGCCGGAATTCTACAAGAACGGTGAAGAGGCCAAACATATTTCGGCAGAGTATAAAGCCGTCCAGGCAATGCTGAACGACAATTATTATGAATGGGATAAGGTGTCCCAGGAGATTGCCAAAATGGAAAGCGGGAGCTGATGCCCGTACGAGGCGACATCCTTGAATTGACGATTGACTCTTCGGGGTTTGAAGGGACGAGCGTAGCCCGTCATGAAGGCATGGTTGTGTTTGTTGAAGGGGCGGTTGCGGGGGATGTAGTGCGCGCTCAGATTTTTCGTACGAAGAAAAAACATCTTGAAGCAAAAGTTGTTGATGTGCTTCAGCCGTCGCCGAACCGCACCACGCCGAGGTGCAAATATTTCGGGACATGCGGCGGCTGCAGGTGGCAGCATGTTCAGTACGAATCGCAGCTTGCATTCAAACAGCAGCATGTTGTCGATGCGCTTGAACGGATCGGCGGGTTTAAGGGAGTCCGTGTCCTTCCGATCATCCCATCAAAAGAAATTTATTTCTATCGGAACAAACTGGAGTTTTCGTTCGGGGACAGAAGGTGGCTGGAGACCCCACCCCCGGCCCATCCCCTGCAGGGGGGGGGAGGCAGTACTGCGGACATGGCGTTGGGCTTCCACATCCCCCAACGCTACGATAAAATTCTCGACATCGATGAATGTTATCTTCAATCGGAATTGAGCAACGGCATTTTGAACGCTGTAAAGAGGTTTGCCGTCGAGCATTCGCTGCCGGCATACACGTCCGAGCCGCAGTCAGGATATCTCCGCAACCTCGTTATCCGGGAAGGAAAAAATACGGGCGACGTGATGGTAAATCTGGTAACGTTTGACGACCGTCCCGACGTCATGAAGGAACTGACGGCGGAATTGACGAAGTCCTTCCCCGAAATCGTCACGGTGGTTAACAATATAACCGCGAAGCTTGCAAATGTTGCCGTCGGGGAGACGGAAATGGTCTATTACGGCAGCGGCGTCTTCACCGAGAAGATCGGCGATCACCTGTTTCATCTTTCCGCAAATTCGTTCTTTCAGACGAACACGCGCCAGGCGGAAACGCTGTACGCCGTGACAAAGGAATTTGCCGAACTGAAACTGAGCGATGTGGTATACGACTTGTATTGCGGCACGGGCGCAATTTCACTCTACATTTCAGGCGCAGTAAAACAGGTCGTCGGCATCGAACTCATCGAGAGTTCGATCTTCAACGCGAGGATGAATGCCGAAGTTAACGGCATTGGTAATTGCGAATTCATTGCCGGCGATCTGAAAGATTTATTGACGAGGGATGTCGGGTGGAAGGAAAAATTTGCCGCGCCCGATGTTTTGATCATCGACCCGCCGAGAAGCGGAATGCATCCGAAAGCGGTCGAAGAAATCGGCGGGATGAAAATCCCCAGAATCGTCTACGTCAGCTGCAATCCTGCGACGCTCGCCCGCGACCTCCAGCTCCTTGCCCCATTCGGATATTCAATCGACAAAGTCCAGCCGGTCGATATGTTCCCCCATACATATCACATCGAGAGCGTGACGAAACTGACTTTGCTTTAACATCTCACGGCGTAAAAGACAGCCCGATACTGCCGGAGACCCCGCTCGTTGAAAACTCGATGTCTGAAGGCTGCGCGTTTACTTCATTCTCAAACTCTTCAAATTTCAATCCGCGGTAAGCTATTTCCAGCTGTACACTTATAGCAGACGACAACGGAACGGTTGTCTGCGCCGCAATGCGGAAGCCGTAGGCCGGGCTGAACAAGCTGTTTGAATACGACGTTGTCGTTCCTTCCGACGTTGTGAACGACCCGTCTTCGGTGAGATATCCCAATGCATAAATGAAATCAATTTCGACTTGAAAATCTGAACTCAACGTCGACAAACCGACTCCAACCGAAAGCGGATAGGCAGAATATTTTTCCTTGATTAACCCCTGCACTTCTCCAACCGGCGTAGAAGAAGTTTTCGTTTCCGGTGACGAGAAGGAATAGTCCCGCTCGGCCCACAAATATCCGCCGCGGAGAACTAGAATTTTTGTGTCCTGGTTCGGCCGGATTGTTAGAGCAGCTGCAAGCTCCGGCATTGATTTTATTGACCGGGCTAAACTGCCGAGCGCCTCGTTTGACGTTGCAATGCGGTCGTTAATCTGTTCAGGATTCATGGCTTGAATACCAAAGCTAAGCGAAAAGCGAAACTTTGGAGCAAGCACGGAAGAATCAGGGTGTTGTGCCTTTGCACAGTAAGCAACGAAGAGACTTATAAGAATACAAAGTAAACGTTTCATGGCAACCCCTATTGTTTAAGAGCAGCGATTCGTAGAAGAGTGAAAACTTCTTCTCCCAATGATGAGACTGAAATATTGATTTGTTCCAGCTCGATATAGTACACGCCGGGGGGCACCTTGAAACCGTCGGCGCCCTTTCCATACCAGGTTACCTTGAATTGGCCGGCCTTTTGGGTTGCGTTATCGATAAGGATGGCTTGTTTCTGATTGAAGCGGTCGAAAACGACGATTCGAATCCAGGGAGCCGCATTAGGTCTGATGTCAGGAACTCCAAATTCTACTACCGTTGTATCTGTGAAGGGGTTAGGATAATTCTGGCTAAGATAATATGTCGAAGGAGGAGCATTGGCGATCTGCTGTTCGGCGCATGAACAATACAAGAGCGAAAAGAACACAATGATAAGGGAAAGATGTTTCATACTCACCCCGCTATGATGTGAAAGCATAATGTTCAAAGGGAAGCAATTTTGCTGCTCGTTCAACCGATTGTCTTTACGCTTTTGGGCGAAACAACAATCTGGCTTTGACTGCATGACTTCCACTTACCTCTTCTTATTGCTGTTCCTGAGTTTTTACATTGCCAAATGTTCACCCGCATCCCAATAGAGATGCTCCGCCTTCAAGGTTTACAGGTTTAAGTGAAGTGTAAGGAAACGCGGTCTGTCTTTCATGCGGCCTCCCAAGCGTACGAAATCAATCGAAGGAATGTACCGCAAAAACTTAGAGAGAAAAGATCAAAATGTCAAACGAAAAAGTGAGATCAATATAAGATACCTTCCAGAAGCTCTTTTTGTCGATTTCCTGAATATTTCGGCGGCGGCAACTCTTGGAGAAAGTCTCCGGAAGGTGCGAACCCGTACTTCAAATGAACAACAGAAAAATGGGAGGTTATTTCAACCATCGTTCGAAAAACCCAGCCACGCGTTCTTCGTATTCTTTCTGGGCAATATTGTGGATGTCAGTGTGGTTCGCGCCGTCGATCAAATACAGCTCTTTCGGCTCATGCGCGTTGGCAAAGAGCTGTTCGCTGTACTGATACTTGATGCGGGTGTCCTTCTTTCCATGAATAAAAAGAATGGGCACATTCACAGAAGGGAGCGACCGTAGCGGTGAAACGTCGTGGTGGCTGAAATGTGCAATGTGTTCCGACCGTTTCATTGCTACGTTCCTGAGAAAATGCCACGGCATCCACAATAAGCGTTTCTGGTAATCGACGGTGATGGTTCGCAAATTTGTAAAACATCCTTCTGCAACAACAGCGCTGATGCGGGGCTCAACGCTTGCCGCTTGAACCGCTATCGCGGCGCCCATCGACGTTCCGAAGAGGCCGATTTTCCCGAGAGACGATTTTTCCCGTTCTGTAAGTATATCGATCGCCTTCGACACATCGTATTTTTCATAGTAGCCGTACGTGCAGAAACGCCCCTCGCTTTTTCCATGGGCCCGCGAATCGTACAACATCACGTTGAAATGCCGCGAATGAAATACCTGAGTAAGCCGCAGTCCGCTGATCTTGTTGTCTCCGACGCCGTGAAGGTAGAAAATGGTTCCTCGCACGCTGCCTTCCGCCGGAATGTACCAGGCGTGAAGCCGTTGTTTGTCCCCGTTGATGAACCAAAATTCCTCGTACGAAAGATGAAGATCGGCGGGAGAAAGTGGTTCGCCGCGTTCCTTGTAGAAATCTTCACCGCGGCGGCGCGGGGTCAGGACCATGATAGGGCCGATCGCGAAAATCACGAGTGTTGCAGCACAAGCGAATGCAATAATGGCGAGAAAGAGCCCTGCAATAAATGTCATGCCGTCGCCGTTTCCCTATGGTGGAGAAGAACGGAATGAAGAGCTGCCGCTTCGTCGGGCGAGTTGTAAAAATGAGGAGAGACACGAATCATTCCCTCGCGAAGAGAGACGATAATGTCTTCTTTTGTAAGCGAGTCAAACAACTGACGGGCATTGGAACACCTGAACGTGACGATGCCCGCCCGCTTCGAATGATCACGCGGCGTAACGAGATCGAATCCAGCGTCGTCGATTCCTGCGATGAGGACGGCGGTCAATTGATGGATGTGCGCCTGAATGTTTTCGATGCCCACGTCAAGCAGCATTGTGGTTGACTCGCATAATGCGGCGATGCCGGGGAGATTTTGAGTGCCGTTTTCATAGCGCCGGGCTGTTTCATCAAAATCGATCCGATAGTTAAAAAAATTGCCGAAGGAATTTTTATTACTCATCCAACCTGCATATGATTGGTGAATCTGCTGCTGCAATTCCTCCGAGACGTAAATAAAACCAAGTCCCATCAAACCCATCAACCATTTTGGGCCGCCGCACGAAAGGAAATCTATGTTCGCCGTGCGGACGTTAAGAGGCGATACACCAAGCCCCTGAATCGCATCGACGCAGAAAATTGTCCCGTGCTTTTTACAGAGATTGCCAATGGCATTAAGGTCCGCTCGAAAGCCGGAGAGGAATTGAACAAAACTCAGAGAAACAAGACGTGTCCGCGGAGTTATAAGTTCTGCGATGCGTTCAGCAGTGATCTCTCCGCTTCGGGTATTGATAAAATCGATTTCAACTCCGTGACGCCTAAGATTGATGAAAGGGACTATGTTTGAAGGAAATTCGCTGTCGTTGAGGATGATCCGGTCTCCAGCGTGCCATTCGAGCCCCGAGGCGAGGACGTTCAATCCGTCCGATGTGTTTCCAACAAATGCGATTCGATCAGCCGTTGTGCCGATCATTAATCCGATATTTGCTTTCGTTCTTGCCGCAATTGGCAGAGATGATAAGTAGGTATCGATTTCCTCAACGGCACATCGCTGAAGATACTGGGCAACGGCTTCGCTTACGCGGTGCGAAAGAGGGCTTACGGCAGCATGGTTCAACCAAATTTTCCCGGTGGAAATAAAAGGGAACCAGGAGCGGTATAAAAAGAGATTATATTCTTCCATGAAAATGCCGGCACTGCAATAGTGATAATCAAATATAGTGAGCGATGAAACCTTTAGCAAGTTTCCGGGAGCGGGCCAGTTCGAAGTTCGGTTACTAACCTTCCGAAGGAGTCTATCTTCGACACGCCGCCGCTGTTTTGATTCTCGTATCAATCTTTGTATATTTTTCTCACATAATTTTTAACCTTTAATGAGCATATCAGATCGACCGCTGCGTATCGCTTTAGTGCACGATTGGCTTACTGGAATGCGAGGTGGGGAAAAGTGCCTCGAAGTCATGTGCGAACTTTTTCCGGACGCACCGATTTTCACGCTGCTCCACGTGAAAGGAGCGATGTCTCCGCTGATCGAGTCTAAGACAATTCATACATCCTTCATTCAGCGCTTTCCGTTTGTCGAACAGAAATACAGGATGTACCTTCCGTTGTTTCCATTCGCGATTGAATCATTCGATTTCTCCGGTTACGACCTCATTCTCTCGACTAGTCATTGTGTCGCAAAAGGAGCGAAGCCGCGGGGCGGCGCGCTGCATCTTTGTTATTGTTTTACACCGATGCGGTATGTCTATGAAATGTATGATGAGTATTTTGGGAGAGGCCAGGCCGGAATTGCGACCCGAATGGCAATGAAGATCGCCGCGCCGCTGCTGAGAGGCTGGGATAAAAAAACCGCCGGCAGGGTTCATCAGTTTATCGCGATCTCCGAACATGTCCGCCGGCGGATCCGTCGCCATTACGGCCGCGATGCTGAGGTAATTTTTCCTCCCGTTGATACCGCGAAGTTTCAAGCGTCAGGAAGAAACGAAGGGTATTATTTAATCGTCAGTGCGCTTGTGCCCTACAAAAAAGTTGACCTTGCAGTCAAGGTGTTCAACAAGACCGGGGCGAGGCTGATCATTGTGGGAAAAGGCCCTGATGAAGACAAGCTTCGGCGGATGGCGAAACCGAATGTCGAATTTGCCGGATGGAAGAACGACGATGAACTTGCTTCCCTCTATGCGGGCTGCACGGCGCTGGTATTTCCCGGTGAGGAGGATTTCGGCATCGTCCCTCTTGAAGCAATGGCGAGCGGCAAGGCTGTCATTGCCTACGGAAAAGGGGGTGCGTTGGAAACAGTGCAGGAGGGAGTCTCGGGCGTTTTTTTTTATGAACAGACGGTCGAGGCTCTTGAAAGCGCAGTTGTAAGAGCGGCGCAGGTGCAATTTGATCCCGAAATAATTCGAAACAGGGCGCTCCAGTTTTCGCGGGACATCTTTAAAGACGCGATAAGAAAGTTCATCGAAGAAAAAATAGAAGCCCACCAAAAGGCAATGAAGTATGTGCCCGTAAAGAATTAGGATTGCCGCATCATGAACTCCTTCTCCGCAACTCCTGCCAACCGTAAATTTCTTTTTGGAATTATCCTTGTTGCTGCAATCCTGCGCATTGGCACGATAGCATTGTTCCATCCCCCGCTTATTTCAGACGACAAAGAGTATGATGCGATTGCCCGCTCGCTTGTGCACGGCGGGGGATTCTCGCTTGAAGGCAGTCCAACCGCGTACCGGCTTCCCGGGTATCCTCTCCTTCTTGCCGCCACCTATGCAGTGTTCGGCGATTCCAAGACACCGATACGGATGCTCCAAGTGATCGCGGATGTTATTTCCTGCCTCCTGTTATTCAGCATCGGGAAGAAATTATTCTCCGAAAAAGTCGGGCTGTTAGGAGCGGCAATGCTGGCGGTATTCCCGATACAAGTGTTGTACGTATCTCACGTGATGACCGAGACAATCTTTACGACAATCCTGCTGCTTATCGTCTGGATCGTCGCCGGAAAAAATGAGTCTCATGGCTCCGCGCAATTTATTCTTCTCGGGGTGTTGATGGGGCTCGGTATTCTGATTCGTACGACCGTGGCGTTTCTGCCGTTGGTGATTTTTTTGTACCGATGGAAGAACGGAATTCCTTTTACAACAAATGTGCGGTCACTGGCCATCGTTGCCGCGGCGGCAAGCATCACGGTCTCACCGTGGCTTATTCGAAATTATGAAGAGTTTCACAGGGTGTCGTTTACAAGCAATGCAGGTGTAAACTTCTGGATGGGGAACCATTCCGGCGCAAGCGGCGCATATTCATTTCCAAAAGAAAACAATCCGCTCGCAGCGGTCGCAGATGATTTTGACCGTTCCGACCTTGGATTCAAACTTGGCTTTGAGTTCATCAGCACCCATCCGTTGGAATCCATTATTATAGAGGGAAAGAAACTTGCACATTTTTTTGCCGCTGATTATTGGCTCCTCATGACAATGGAGTACAAACCCGAATGGGCTTTTGCCCCGAATGCCGCGGCTGTTTTCGCCCGACTTTCAATTGCTGACGTCATTATACTTCATGTGCCGTACGTCGTCGTCTTGTTCTTGGGGACATTCGGACTGGTTTGTCCGGCGCGCAAAGACGAAAAAAGTTTCTTTTTCCTTCGCGCGGTTCTTCTGTATTGGCTTGCCGTGCACTTGATTTTTTATGCCGACGCTCGTTACCGGTTTCCGATCGTGCCGATATTTATTCTGGCTGCCGCATACGGCTGGTACATTCTGCGTGAAAAAACTTTTCAAAGATCGAAAATGCGGTTACTGGTTTTCACAATCCTCTGCCTTCTCTATTGTGGCGGCTGGTTTGAAGAGATTATTACTCTTCGTTCAAAAATGATCACCGGCCGGCCTTTCGCAGAACGAGTACTCTTCAAGAGCGAACAAAATTTTGGTTCCAGGAGCACAGATTTCGGACGTTGAGCCTCAAAAACCCGTTGACATTGTAGCGCACCTTCAGTATATTTATAATTCAATTCTTGTTTTCTCATGAAAAAGGGTCTGGATTGAGCGGAAGGCTGGAAAAGGGATGTCCACTGATCACGAACATCATAGAACAAAAGAGCGCAAATTCCAGATTCTCGTCATTCCGCAAGGAGACGCAGGAGAAAAACGATCGTTCGCTCTTACGATGGGACGTATCATTGGCATCGGCAGTGCATTCGTTGCGGTAATTCTGGTTGGTGTCGTTTTGCTTCTTGGTTACACCCCGCTCGGAATGCTGGTTCCGATTTCCAACGCTGAAATTCAGAAGCGATACGGAATCCATCTGTATGAATTACAGGCCCGGCTCAGCAAGGTTTCTGAAGAATTTATCGTGCTTCGGGAGTACAATCGCAAGCTGCGCGGCGCTCTTGGCGAAGATCTGAAGAAAGATACCTCTTCGTCAGCAATCGTTTTAAATGAAGAAGCTGTCGCACCGCCTCAGGGCGGATCTTCGGAAAAGCAGCAGCAAGCAGCGGTCGCTCCTCAACCGAGAACAGAAAATGCGGCGTATGGATTCACGGCGCAGCGGTTGACGGCGAACAAACCTTTTCAGGCATCGTTTCCGTTGTACCCGCCTGTCATAGGGTATGTCTCCCAGGGCTTTGACGATGCGCGAAGACATTTTGGAATTGATTACGCAGGCCGGCGGGGATCGATCATTAGTGCGGCTGCCGACGGGTATGTTGTCTTTTCAGGTTGGACGTATGAGGACGGCAACATGATTATTCTTTCCCATGGCAGCGGCTATTTCACAATCTACAAGCATAACCAATCGCTGCTGAAATCGGCGAGTGAATTTGTCAAGCGAGGTCAGCCGATTGCGCTTCTCGGGAATTCGGGAAATACGAGCTATGGTCCGCATCTTCATTTTGAATTATGGAAAGACGGCCTGCCGCAAAACCCGGATGAGTATATGATTGCAATCGAATCTATGTGAGCAAGGAACGGCCCCATGGCTGAAAAAAATGTTGTAAAAGAAATGAACCTTATCGGTTCGGGCACGACCGTCGAAGGAAAAATTCGTACGCAGGGGAATATTCGGGTCGACGGCAAAATGATGGGCGAACTTCATGCCGCCGAAAATGTCGCGATAGGATTGACCGGTGAAATTGAAGGGAACATTAACGGCAAGAATGTTACCGTTGGCGGAAAGATTCGCGGGAATATTATTGCGGTCGATAAGCTTGTGTTTGAAGGAAAGGCGGTCGTCCGCGGCGATATTCGGTCTTCCCGTCTGGTGATCGATGAGGGGGCGGTGTTCGACGGGAAGATTTCAATGACGGATGCGCGCGCTGCAAATCACGACATCCAAAAATATTAGGCCTTTGAGCCAATGGAACAGCGGGACGAAAAGCTGTTCGACGAAGAGCACGGCGCGTTGCGGGGTTTTGCTCCGTTTCTGACACTGGGGATTCAGCTCGCTCTTTCTGTTGTTGTCTTTTTTTTTATTGGAAAATGGTTGGACGGCCGGTTCAATACCTCGCCGTGGCTGATGTTCGGCGGGTTACTTATTGGCGTCGTCGGGGGGATGGTCAAATTCATAACTGCGGTAATGAAGTTAGGTCAACAGCAAGACGCATTGGATGCAGAACGAAAGCGGCAAAAGAAAGTTTGATATCTCATTTCCACGTCAAATCGCTGCTGTCTGCATCCTGACTGCTTTGGTCTCAGCTTATCCGCTTTTTGCTTTCGCCTCTGCAGAAGTTGTTCGCGCCTGCATTGCAGGTCTCACGATAAGTGTAGCGAATGTGCTGGCCGGTTACGCGGCGATTGAATACTCTATCAATAAATCATACATGGTTTTTTTGAAGGCAGTGCTCGGCGGAATGGGGGTTCGTATGCTGGTAATGCTCGGCGCGTTGTTGATATTGATCAAGGTATTTCAATTTCAAGCGCTGCCTCTTGTCGGTTCGTTGATGGGATTTTATATTCTTTTTTTGATTCTCGAAATACTGTTTATGCAAAAGCAATTGAATAAGAAAGCCGAAGGATAATTCAGTGGCGTCGCTTTTTCTTTTTGACACTCATGCTGCGGCTCGCGCCGTCTCCGATTCCGCCGCGGTCATCGCGGATACTGCCCGCGTTGCCGTCGCACACGAGGAGAGCGAAAACCTTTTCTCGCATCTCCTGAAACATGTGCAGGATGCTCACGAGCTCGAGACTCCGTTCGGCCGCATTGAACTTCCGCATCTTCATCTCCTGGGCATCGACATGTCGATAACGAAACACGTCGTTTTTTTGTGGCTTGCCGCTGTTTTGCTCGTCATCATCCTGGCTCTCGTTGCACGGAGAAATAAGAAGCAGGCCGTACCGACAGGCTTCGGTAATCTCATCGAAGTTTTCGTCGTGTTTGTCCGCGACGAGATCGCGATCCCCAACATGGGTCCGGGCGGGCTCAAGTATCTTCCATATCTCTTAACGACCTTCTTCTTTATTCTTTTGATGAACTTGCTGGGACTCGTACCGTACGGAGCTTCGGCTACCGGGAACGTCAGCGTGACGGCGGGTCTTGCGATCATCGCATATATCATGATCCAGGCATCGGCTATTCGCGCGCAGGGAATCGGCCATTATTTTGCTCATTTTACCGGCGGCGTTCATTGGCTGCTGTGGCCTATCATGATTCCGATTGAAATTTTGGGAACGTTTACCAAGGCTTTTGCTCTTTGCATCCGTTTGTTTGCAAACATGACTGGCGGACATATCGTTGTCGTCTCGTTGCTTGGATTGATTTTTATTTTTGGAAGAATATCTACCACGTTAGGATATGTAGTCTCGGTTCCGTCCGTTCTTTTCACGCTTGGGATCGACTGTCTTGAACTTTTTGTAGCGTTCCTTCAGGCATACATCTTTACGATGCTGACGTCGCTGTTTATGGGACTCGGCATGCAGGCAGAAGGTCATGACGCCCATGAAGGACACGCGCACTAGAATTCTAGAGAACATCGTTCACTATTTATACCATCTATACTTATAGGAGAAACATAATGGAAGCAAATCCAATTGAAGTCGCGAAAGCCGTTGCAACACAATGGGGGTATTTGGCAGCAGGGTTCGGAGCAGCGATCACCGTTGTCGGAGCGGGCCTCGGAATCGGCAAACTCGCAGCAGCAGCGATGGAAGCAAGCGGCCGCCAGCCCGAAGTTGCAGGCCAGGTACGCACATCGATGTTGATCGCGGCAGCACTGATCGAAGGCGCAACCTTTTTTGCGTTGGCCATTTGCATTATTCTTGCAACCAAGTAAAACTCAACAGGGATCGATATGTTAGACATCAATCCGGGACTCATCCTCTGGACGATCATTACCTTTCTTATCCTGCTTTTTATCCTCGGCAAAGTGGCTTGGAAGCCGCTGGTTAGTGCATTGCATGCGCGGGAACAAAGTATCCGCGATGCGCTGCTCAAAGCTGAAGAGGCAAGAAATGAATCGGAACGGCTGCTCGCGGAAAACACGGCGGCAATGAAGCGGGCGAACGAAGAGACATCGCGCATTCTTAAAGAAGGCCGCGAGTTGGCCGAACAGATGAAGAACGAAATCGTCGCCAAAGCCCACGAAAGCGCAAAGACGATGATGGGGCAGGCAAAAGAAGATATTCAACGCGAAAAGGAAACGGCGCTTCTTCAATTGAAAAACGAAGTTGCCGACCTTGCGATGAACGCCGCCGAAAAGATCATCGACGAAACGCTCGACGAGGCAAGGCAAAAAAAGCTCGTTGACAAAGTTCTCCAATCGCTTCCGAAGAATTGATGAGTAACCTCAGAGTTGCAAAACGATACGCGTCCGCATTGATGGCGTTGACCGGCGACGCGAAGAAACCCGAGACAATCGCAGACGACCTGCTGACGGTGCAATCGACAATCAAGTCGTCCAGAGAACTCCGTTCGCTTCTGGCAAGTCCCGTCGTATCAAAAGAGAAGAAGAAAGCCGTTATGGCGGAAATCTTCGGTAAAAAAATCGGTGCGGAGGTGAATGCATATCTTGCGGCGATCATAGAAAAAAGGCGCGAAGATGTTTTAGCCGAAGTGCTCGAACAATATTTCATCCTTCGGGACGACCAGCTCGGCATTGTTTCGGTCGATGTCCGCTCCGCTGTGAAATTCTCCGCGGAGCAGGAAAAATCATTGATACGGCAATTGGAATCGTATACACAAAAAAAAGTTCGTGTCTCGTTCAGCCTTGACAAGGTTCTAAAGGGAGGCTTCGTTGCAAAAGTTGGAGACACAACGCTGGACGGAAGCATCCGCCGTCAACTTGAGCTTTTACGCTCGCGGCTGAAAGACGGCTCTGTTTCAAAGAATTAATTTGTTGAATCAAACAAGGATATGACAATGGCGGAAGTACGACCCGATGAAATAACTGCGGTGCTGCGGAAGCAGCTCTCCGGCTTTGAAAAAGAAATCGATATTTATGATGTCGGCACGGTGCTGCAGGTCGGCGACGGCATTGCGCGCCTCTACGGCTTGTCCAAGGTAATGGCAAGCGAGCTGATTGAATTTCCGAACGATGTTTTCGGCATGGTGCTGAACCTTGAAGAAGACAACGTCGGCTGCGTTCTTTTCGGCGACGACACAAAGATCAAAGAAGGCGACACGGTAAAGCGAACGAAACGTGTCGCGTCAATGCCGGTCGGTGAGGCTATGCTCGGTCGCGTGATCAACCCGCTCGGGCAGCCGATTGACGGACGCGGGGCGATCAAAACAGAAAAATTTTCTCCTCTCGAAAGAAAGGCTCTTGGGGTTATCCAGCGCCAGCCGGTGAAGCAGCCGCTCCAGACCGGATTGAAAGCAATCGACGGAATGGTTCCTATCGGACGCGGACAACGCGAATTAATCATCGGCGACCGCCAAACAGGGAAAACTGCCGTTGCTCTCGATACGATTATTAATCAAAAATACACGCACTCCGAGAAAGCGAAGAAGGACGGAGTCAATCCGGTTTACTGTATCTATGTTGCGATCGGCCAGAAGGGATCGACCGTTGCGCAGGTGATGACAAAGCTTGAAGAAACGGGAGCGATGGAATATACTGCAATTATTTCTGCGACAGCGAGCGACCCGGCTCCTTTGCAGTTCATTGCACCATACGCAGGCGCAACGCTCGGCGAGTTTTTCCGCGACAGCGGGCGCGATGTGCTGGTGGTGTATGATGATTTATCCAAGCATGCGGCGGCATACCGTGAAGTATCGCTGTTGCTGCGCCGTCCGCCTGGACGTGAAGCATATCCCGGTGACGTATTCTATCTTCATTCCCGTCTTCTCGAACGCGCCTCAAAGTTGAGCGATGAACTTGGCGGTGGAAGCCTGACAGCGCTCCCGATCATCGAGACACAGGCAGGCGATGTTGCAGCGTATATTCCGACAAACGTCATCTCGATCACCGACGGGCAGATTTTCCTCGAGCCGAATTTATTCAATTCCGGCGTTCGCCCCGCTATCAACGTCGGCATTTCCGTGTCTCGCGTCGGTGGGAATGCACAGATCAAAGCGATGAAAAAAGTTGCCGGGCGCCTCCGTCTAGACCTTGCGCAGTACCGAGAGCTGGAAGCATTCGCGAAATTCGGCTCCGACCTTGACAAGGCAACGCAGCAGCAGTTGCAGCGCGGTTCGCGTCTTGTCGAAGTGCTGAAGCAGAGACAGTACGTACCGATGCCTGTCGAGAAACAAGTCATCATGCTGTACCTCGGCACATCGGGCTTTCTGGACCAGTTGCCGATTGACCGGGTGCTCCCGTTTGAGAAAGAGTTTCTTGAAATTGCGGAAACCCGCCACAAGGACCTTCTCGACATCATCGCAGAGAAAAAGGAATTGACGGACGACATCACAAAACGCATTCAGGCGATCGCGAAAGAATTCATGGATACATTCAGCGTGTCGGCGTAATTATGGCTACGCTGCGCGACATACGAAGGAGCATTGCCGGCGTCAAGAGCACGCAGAAGATCACCAAGGCGATGAAGATGGTTGCCGCCGCAAAACTGCGCCGCGCCCAGGAATCAATTCTTCAGGCGCGGCCGTATGCCCGCAAGATGGCGGAAATGCTTCGTCATCTTTCCGGCAAAGTTGATGCTGCAAAATATCCCGTGCTGACGCAGCGCCCCGTTGAGAAAGTCGCCGTCATCGTGGTTACCGCCGACCGCGGATTGTGCGGCGCGTTTAACACGAACGTCGTACGTGCTGCCGTCAGCCACATCAACAACAGCTATAAAGATCTGTTCGCCGCGGGAAACGTGAAACTCTTCTGCATCGGAAGGAAGGGATTCGAGTTCTTCAACAAGCGAAATTACGAGATTCTCTCCAAGCAGATCGGAATTTTCAACTCGCTGAATTTCGGCAATGCCCGGACAATCGTGAAAGAAATTGTGGACGGTTACGCTGCGAAAAAGTTCGATAAAGTCGTTGTGGTCTACAACGAATTCAAGAATGCAGCCCAACAGCGCATAGCGATCGAACTCTTTCTTCCCATTCCTCCCGAGGCTGTCGAGAAAGCCGACCAGAAGAGACTCCGCTCGCTCGTCGATTACATTTATGAGCCGTCGAGTGAAGAGATTATTTCTGCACTCGTGCCGAAACACCTGAATTTTCAAATGTGGCGTGTGCTCCTGGAGTCGAACGCCGCCGAGCAAGGAGCGCGTATGACCGCGATGGAGAATGCGTCAACAAACGCAAAAGAAATGATCAGCTCGCTTGAGTTGTCCTACAATAAGGCCCGCCAGGCGTCCATCACGAAGGAACTGCTTGAAATTGTCAGCGGTGCGGAAGCACTGAAGAAAGCAGGCTGAAGTTAATTAAAAATTAATAATTAAGAATTAATAATTGAAACATACCGTCCAGGGTTTTTTAATTCTTAATTATTAATTCATAATTCTTAATTGCCTTGTTCGATACCCTTACTCAAAAATTAGATTCTGTCCTCAAGCGGCTTCGCGGGGAAGGAAGAATTTCCGAAGCGAACATTGCCGAGATGCTTCGCGAAGTCCGCAAGGTCTTGCTCGATGCGGACGTCAACTATAAAGTCGTCAAGCAGTTCATTGACAATGTCCAGCAGAAGTCGCTCGGAAAAGAAGTTGTAACGAGCATCGCGCCCGGCCAGCTCATTGTAAAAATAATCTACGACGAACTGGTTGCGTTGCTGGGTACTGCAAAGGCCGACATCACGATTTCGCAAACGCCGCCGTCGGTCATATTGATTGCAGGATTGCAGGGATCGGGGAAGACGACTTTCGCCGGAAAGCTTGCAAATTTGTTGAAGTCGAAAGGGCGCAGCCCGCTTCTCGTTGCGGCGGACGTCTACCGTCCTGCGGCGATCGACCAACTGATTGCGCTCGGCGGGCAGATTGAAGTTCCGGTTTTCTCGAGCCGCACTGATACTGCAATCGACATTGCGAAGAACAGCATCGACCACGCTCGGAAGAACGCGCGGGATACAGTGATCATCGACACCGCCGGCCGGCTGCACGTTGATGAAGAAATGATGCGCGAAGTCGAGAGCATCAAGTCGTCCGTCCAGCCGCATGAAATTCTGTTCGTGGTGGATGCGATGACAGGACAGGATGCAGTCAATACTGCGAAAGCGTTCCATGACCGACTCAATTTCGACGGCGTTGTCCTCACCAAACTCGACGGCGATACGCGAGGCGGTGCCGCTCTTTCTATCCGGTCGATCGTTGAGAAACCGATCAAATTTGTCGGCACGGGTGAAAAACTTGATGCGCTCGAGCAATTCTATCCGGAACGCATGGCGTCGCGGATCCTCGGTATGGGGGATATCGTCACACTCGTTGAAAAAGCGCAGCAGTCGTTCGATAAGGAGAAGGCACAGCAGCTTGAGCAAAAAATACGAAAGTCGCAGTTCACGCTCGAAGATTTTTACAGCCAGCTCCAGGAGATCAAAAAAATGGGCCCGTTGAGCCAGGTGCTGTCCATGATTCCGGGCGCAAACAAGCTGGGCAACATCAACGATGTTGATGAAAAAGATATGATATATGTTGAAGCGATCATCCTGTCGATGACCATTGAGGAGCGGCAGCACCCCGCCATTATCAACGGATCAAGGCGGAAGCGCATCGCCATGGGAAGCGGAAGGTCTGTTCAGGAAGTGAACAAGCTTCTCAAGCAGTTCTTCGAGATGCAAAAAATGATGAAGAATTTCACGAAAGGAAAGAATGTCGGCCGCATGATGGCGCAGCGGTTTGGCGGCAGCGCGTTTTAGCGAGATGCAGGACATATCATGATAATTGATAGAAGACTTTTTCAAATACCTGCGCTTTTTCAAGCAAGATGTCCTACATCTTCTTGGCTGAGTTGCATATTAATCGGCATCTACTCATATTTATAGAAAAAGGAGATACATCTTTGGCAGTCAAATTACGACTTCAACGAATGGGCAAGAAAAAACAGCCTATTTACAAGATTGTGGCAGTAGATTCGCGTAGAAAACGCGACGGGCGGTTTATTGACGCCGTGGGCGCCTATAACCCGAGCACCAACCCCATGACCATCACGCTGAAAGAAGACCGCGTTTTTCACTGGCTTGAACGCGGCGCTCAACCCACCGATACGGTCAAGAATCTGTTAAGCCGGAAAGGTGTCTGGCTGAAATGGGGTTTGAAGAAGAAAAAAGCCGACGAAGCGACGATCGCGGCCGAATTTGAAAAATGGCAGATGATGCAAGGGCTGAAACTTCAGAAAGAAAATGAACGCAACGCCCGGCGCAACGCCGCAAAGAAGAAAAAGAAGGTTGTCGCACAGGAGGCTCCGGCCCAGCCTGCAGCCGCCGCCCCGGCTGCTCCTGCGCAAGCATAACGAAGGTTTTTTCCTTCGCTGAAGCATTTGTCTCCCCGACGTACGGAAGACAACTCAAGCAGTCTGACCACAACGATTTGTTTGCAGTTCAGCTAAGGCTGATCCGCCGCAGGCGGAAGTTTTTCGAACAGCTTCTAGGAGGTGCTATGCGGGACTTCATTGAATATATCGCCAAGCAACTTGTCGATAACCCGGATGACGTTTCTCTCATTGATGAAGAGAAAGAAGGAAAGGTGATTCTCAAGTTGAAAGTAGGGGAAGCCGACGTAGGAAAAATTATAGGACGCAAAGGCCGGACCGCCCAGGCGATGAGAGTGCTGTTAAGCGCGGTTGCGGCGAAGAACGGCAAGCGCGCGATGCTTGAAGTGCTGGATTAAGGGTTGGCACCGGAGTCATTCTGAACGGGCGGAAAGTTGTGAAATCAGACCAAGCGGCGCGCCGTCATCTATACGCTGTCGGCGTTATTGCAAAAGTTTTCGGCGTGAAAGGAGAAGTGAAAGTTCATTCCTATTCACGGTCATACGATGAGTTTAAAAAACTCGGTTCCGTGCTGGCGGGGAAGAACGAAGACACGGTTGTCGAAAGAAGAATTGAAAAAGTTTCACCGCGCGGAAACGATATCTACATAAAATTTCAGGATGTCGATGACCGGAACGCGGCGGAAGCACTGATCGGTCAATTTTTATATGTCGAAGAAACGGCGCGGAAGCGGCTGGCGCCCGGCGAATTTTTTGTGGACGACATTATCGGAATGTCCGTGTGTGATTCCCGGAAGAAGGTGCTCGGCGTCGTTCGGGATGTTGTCAGGTATCCTGCCCAGGATGTTTACGTAGTGGAGACGGGCAGGGGCGAAATCATGGTTCCTGCGGTTCGCGATATTATTCGGAGCGTGGATGTGAAAAACCGAACGATGACGATCGAACCCCCGAATGGACTTTTTGACGGGCAGGCCGACGATTCTTCGGATCTTCGGACGGTTTGAGAGAAGGCAGCGATATGAGCATACGAATCGACATTCTCTCTGCAGTCCCGAAATTGCTCGTCAGCCCGCTCAGCGAGAGTATCCTGAAAATCGCGCAGGAGAAAAAACTGGCCGAGATTGTCGTGCACGATCTGCGGACATTTACGCACGACAAACATCACACGCTCGACGAAGCGCCGTACGGCGGCGGAGCCGGGATGATTCTGAAACCGGAGCCGATCATTGAATGTATCGAATCGCTTCAGGCGCAGAGGACATACGATGAGATCATTTATGTCAGCGCGGACGGAGAACCGTTCACGCAAAAAATCGCCAACGACGTATCGTTGAAATCAAACGTGATGATCCTTTGCGGACATTACAAAGGCGTCGATGAACGCGTTAGGCAATCCGTGATAACACGCGAGCTTTCGATCGGCGACTATGTGCTGACGGGGGGCGAACTGGCTGCACTGGTGATAGCGGACGCCGTCGTGAGAGTGATACCGGGAGTAATCGGGGACGGAGAGTCGGCGCTGACGGATTCGTTTCAGGACGGATTATTGGACAGCCCTCATTACACCCGGCCGCCGGAATACCGCGGAATGAAAGTGCCGGACATTCTGCTGTCGGGGAATCACAAGGAAATTGCCGCATGGCGCGATGAAGAGAGAAAGAAGCGGACTGAAGAGCGCCGGGAAGATTTGATTCATAAAAAATAACAGGTTAACGAACGGAGTAAAGCAATGAGCAAGATCAAATTGGTAGAAGCAACTCAACTGAAAACGAACCTCCCCGAATTTTCGCCGGGCGATACATTGAATGTCCACCTGCGCGTCATCGAAGGCGACAAGGAACGTATTCAGCAATTTCAAGGCGTCGTAATCGGCAAGCGCGGAAGCGGAATGGGAGCGACCTTCAGGATCAGAAAAGTATCCGATGGAGTAGGAGTTGAGAGGATTTTTCCCACGCACTCTCCCCGCATTGCCAAGATTGAAAAGATTAAATCGAGCAAGGTCCGCCGCGCGAAGCTCTATTATTTGCGCGACCTTGCCGCGAAACAGATCCGCCAAAAAACGGGCAACTGAGTCCCGAGTGCCCGGAAATCAATTTCGAATAGGGGCAGTCCCCGATTTCTTTTGTCGGCCGGTACTCTTCGGATTACAGCAACCGGAAAGTCCCGCTGCGGCGGGACTTTTCTTTGAAAGTGCCGGAGTGAACACCGAACGCATTCTGAACGATGAATGCGATGCGGCCATGATCGGACCCGTTGAGTTTGCGCGCAACAGTTCGGACTTTTCGCTGTATCCATCGATCGGCGTTTCTTCACGGGGGGAAAGCCGGACAAGCGTGCTCTGCGTAAATCGGAATATCCGCTCAATCACATCCGTTGCCGTCGGCGCCGGCTCTTCATCCGATATTATCCTCGCCAAGATCATACTTTCCGAGAAATTTGAACAGGACATTGTCATCGTACCGGTCATCGGCTCGGTGCAGCAAATGCTGTTGAAGGCGGATGCCGCTCTTCTTACAGGCAACGCACTGCTCGCGTCACAGTGGGAAGGCCCGACACTTGACCTCGTTGACGAATGGACCGACATGACCGAGCTTCCGTTCACCCATCTCCTTTGTGCCGCCCGAAAAGAGAAATACAAAAAAGAAATCGCATCGCTGCTTTTCACCTCGCAAGAACTGGGGAAAGCCTCGCTTTCGACGATTGCCTTGCAACAAGCGAAAGAATTGTCGTATCCTGTTGAGGCAATGGAGCAGCAGCTTGAAAGCTACACCTACGGCTTTGACGACGAAGCCCGTGAAGCCCTTGGCGAATTTTTCCGTTACGCCTTCTATCTCGGCATCCTGCCCGATGTGCCGGAGATAGAAGTGTTCGGCGACGAGGAAGTGGATAGAGGATAAGGCGAACCATGCCAAAAGTTAGGAAGTGATGCCATGACTCTGCGTTTTGGCATCACTGTAAGGGGATGCAAAAAACAATCCATTCAAACATCATCATCTGCAAAGGGGGGAATCCATGGAATCAAAATCAGAAATTATTTCGCACGATCTAATCGAAAACAGGATCTTTGTGATCCGTGGTCGCAAAGTGATGTTGGATTTTCATCCTGCCGAACTTTATGGTATTGAAGTGAAGTTCCTCAAGCGTGCTGTCCGCAGAAACGTAGATCGGTTTCCTCATGATTTTATGTTTGAGTTGACCAATGAAGAGTATGATGTCTTGAGGAGCCAATTTGGCACCTCAAGCTGGGGTGGAAGACGATACCCTCCGTATGCATTCACCGAACAAGGCGTGGCAATGTTATCAAGCGTGTTGCGTAGCCAGCGTGTCGTTCAGGTCAATATCCAGATTATTCGTACATTTGTGAAGCTGAGGGAAATTATTTCCACTCACAAGGAACTAGCCTTCAAACTGAAGCAACTTGAAACAAAGGTTGAAAGACACGACGAAGAGATTCAGGCGATCTTCGAGGCGATACACCAATTGATGGCTCCACCGGAGAAGCCAAAACGACCGATTGGATTTTGAATTCACTGCCAATTGATGCCATGTCTCAGAGGCATGGCATCACTCTCAACAGGTTGAAACTCTCCCAAATTCAGCGTAACTTCATTCCATGCTGCATTCTCTGTACATTAAAAATTATGCGCTGATAGAGGAAATAAGCGTTGAATTCGAGCGCGGCCTCAACATCATCACCGGTGAAACGGGTGCCGGGAAGTCAATCCTCATCGACGCGCTGAGTTTGCTTCTCGGTGAACGCGCCAGCGCCGACGTTGTCCGCAAAGGAGCGGAGAAAGCGATCGTTGAAGGGAAGTTTGACGCTGCAGGCATGCCGAAGATTCAATCACTCCTGAAAGACAACGACATCGAGCCGTCGGAAGAAATGATCGTCCGCCGGGAAATTTCGGCTAAAGGACAAAGCCGCTGTTTTATTAATGATTCACCTGTTCCGCTCGCGCTGCTCAAAGAAGCGGGGGATGTGCTTGTAGACCTTCACGGCCAGCACGACCACCAGGCATTGCTCCGGCCGGAGACTCATATCGATTTTCTCGACGATTTCGGCGGAGATGAGCGCCTTCTCTCCGACTATCGCCAATCCTACAAGAAGCTCTCCGATCTTTTTTCAAGAAAACACGATTTACGGGAACAAGAGCACCGTCTGAAAGAGAAAAAGGATCTCTACGAGTTCCAGATGAAGGAGATTGATTCGGTCAATCCTCAGCTTGGAGAAGAAGAAACGCTCGAATCAGAATTAAAACTGCTGGAAAATGCGGAAAAACTATTCGAACTGACATCACAACTGAGCCAGCTCCTCTACGAAGGAGAACCTTCGGTCCACGACAATCTCGTTTTGGCGTGGAAACAGATCGAAACGCTGCGGGAGATTGATTCGGTTTTTGCCAATGCCTCGGGCGAAGCAAAATCTGCCGAGATTATTGTGGAAGAATTGTCGAAGTTCATTCATTCGTACAATGCGAAAATTGAATTCAACCCTGAAAAGCTCGAACAGATCCGCGAACGGCTAGGCCAATTATCCCTGCTGAAAAAGAAATACGGCGGAACGCTAGAATCTCTTCTTGAGCACCGTTTGAAGATCGGCAATGAATTTTCGCTCGCTGAAAATTTTGAAAAAGAGCTTGCCGCGATTGAGTCCGCAATTTCGGAAGAGCGCAAGGTTTGTTCCGCTTTGGCACAGCAACTAACAGACAAGCGCCGCGGGACGGCAAAAAAGATTGAGAAGTCGATTATTGCCTCGCTTGCGGACCTCGGAATCACGAATGCGAAATTTTCAGCCAGCATTTCCAACGTACCGCTCTCAGCAGGCGCGAACAACGGAAACGCTGCTGCTGATACGTTTGTCAAGATTGGAAAAGATTGCTTCGAGGCTACGGTAAAAGGAATCGACGTCGTGGAATTTTTTATCTCGACGAATGTCGGCGAGGATGTGAAGCCCTTGGCGAAAGTAGCGTCGGGGGGCGAAATTTCCCGCGTGATGCTTGCGTTGAAATCGGCCCTCGCAGCATCGGACAAAGTCCCGCTTCTTATTTTCGATGAGATTGATGTCGGCGTCAGCGGACGCCTCGGCCAGGCCGTAGGACTGAGTCTAAAAAAGCTTGCCGCACTTCACCAGGTCATTGCGATCACTCATCTTCCGCAAATTGCCGGATTGGCGGATACGCATTTTGCGGTCGAAAAAATTGAAGATGGAAAACGGACGACAACACGTTTACGCAGGCTGGACGTGGAAGAACGAGTTCATGAAGTCGCAAAACTAATGAGTGGGGAGAAGGTGACGGAGGCGGGGTTGAAGAGTGCGCGGGAGTTGATGGAAAAAAAATAAGGAATTAGAATTTCGCTGTTAGGGGGAGAGGATGAGAAATTTTCGGGAGCTACGCATTTGGCAAAAAGGGATGGAGATTGTCCGAGAGGTGTATATGCTAACGCCTCTGTTGCCAAATGTAGAAAAATATGGACTCAAATCTCAACTTCAACGAGCGGCGGTATCGATTCCATCCAACATTGCGGAAGGGTGCAGCAGAGACACCGAACGGGATTTTAAATGGTTTTTGCATATCGCTATCGGCTCTGCATTCGAACTTGAAACACAATTAACAATCTCCCAACAACTCAACTTGATCCCTATGGATAAGGTCAAACCGCTTCTGCTAATGTTGTCGGAAGAACAAAAAATGATCAACAGCTTCATCTCAACAATTAAAATCAGAAAAGCCAACACCCAGCACCCAAAACCTAACACCTAAATCCCAGCGCCTCAAGAAAATGCCATTAACAATCTATAATACCCTTTCACGTCAAAAAGAAGAGTTCAAACCCCTTCACGAAGGATATGTCGGCATGTACGTCTGCGGGCCGACTGTTTACAGCGACTCACACATCGGCCACGGAAAGAGCTACGTTTCGTTCGACGTGATCGTCCGCTATCTCCGGCATCTCGGCAATAAAGTATTGTATATTCAGAATATTACCGACGTGGGGCATTTGCTGGACGACGGCGAGGATAGGATGCTGAAGCAATCTCGCATCAATAAAGTTCATCCGATGCAGGTTGCAGAAACAATCACGCGCAGTTATTTCGAAGACATGGATGCTCTTAATGTTACTCGCCCGGATATTTCACCGCGGGCATCGGGGCATATCATCGAGCAGATCGAGATTGTGAAGAAGCTGCTTGCGAACGGACATGCGTATGAAGTGAACGGCTCAGTCTATTTTGATGTGCGGAAATTCAAGAACTACGGGAAACTTTCCGGGAGAACTATCGATGATATGAAAGAGGGGACTCGGGTTGAGTTGAAAAGCGAGAAACGAAATCCCGAAGATTTTGCGCTCTGGAAGAAAGCGGAACCGGAGCATATCATGCGATGGCAGAGTCCGTGGGGTGAAGGGTTCCCCGGATGGCACATCGAGTGTTCGGCGATGTCGATGAAATATCTTGGCGAGACGTTCGATATTCACGGCGGGGGATTGGACAACCAATTTCCTCATCATGAGTGCGAAATTGCGCAGAGCGAATCTGCGACCGGCAAACCATTCGTAAAATACTGGATCCACAATAATCTGGTGACGGTCAACGGCCAGAAAATGTCGAAGTCTCTCGGCAATTTTGTCACGCTTAAAGACATCTTCAAAAAATTTGACCCTGCAGTCATCCGTTTTTTCATCCTCCAAAGCCATTACCGAAGTACATTGGATTTTAGCGAACAGGCGCTGGAAGCATCGAAGACAGGTTTCGCAAAATTACAGAACACAGTGAGGAGACTGCACGAAGCAATTGATTTTGCTAAGCGTTCATCTTCGTTCGGGCCTTTTGAAAGAGACCTAAAGCCGTTCCGGAATGAATTCATCGATGCGATGAACGACGATTTCAACACGCCGAAAGCGATTGCCGTACTGTTCGACCTCGTGTCAAAAGTAAATGATTGGTTGATGCCCGGGATGCTGCCGACGGAGTCGACGCTTCGTGAGATCGAAAATTTCTTTGATGAATTTGGTTCGCAGATTCTTGGACTTCCTTTGCGCGGATCATCCACTGTTGTTTCGGGCAGCGGTTCTGCGGAGGCAGGCTTGATGACCTTGATCATCGAAGTCCGGAAGGAGATTAGAAAGCAGAAATTATGGGGGTTATCGGACAAGATTCGAGATTCCGTCAAGGCCCTCGGCATTGTTCTCGAAGACACCAAGGACGGAACGACGTGGAAAAAGGAGTGAATTCTTCATACATTGCACCAACATTAAGCTGCCTTTCGAGTAAACTTCTTGCACAATGGCTCGTCTAACCTATTGGAAGGAATACAAGTGAAGCGACTGCTATTCACCTGTTCATTGTTGATGGTTCAATGTTCACTGATGGCACAGAATTCGGCCGGCGACGCGGCGAACATCGAACCGCGATATGTCATAGATGCACCGACAGCAGGACTTTTAAAACGCGGAGCGTTTGCGATGGATGTCGATTTCTTCCAGAACGGCGGAATGACGGTAGGGCTTTCAGCGGGTGCGCTTGATCGGTTGAGTTTCGGCATTTCATACGGCGGGACAGGAATTATCGGACACGATGTTATCACGATGCAGAAGCTGCCCGGCGTCAATGTCAAATTCCGCTTGTTCGATGAAACGATGGCGATGCCGGCGATCGCGCTTGGGTTTGATTCACAGGGAAAGGAAACGTACATTGACAGCGTTGAACGTTTCACGATCAAGTCACGGGGTTTTTTTGCCGCCGCCAGCAAGAATTATTCTTTTTTGGGGAATTTAAGCATTCACGGCGGAGCGAATTACAGCCTTGAGAACAAAGACGGCAACAACAACCTGGATTTTTTTGCCGGCGCGGAAAAATCGCTGGGTTCCGACATTTCTCTGCTCTCCGAATATGATTTTGGGTTGAATGATAACATCGGCATCGTCGGTAAAGGGAGGGGCTATTTGAACGCCGGTCTGCGCTGGTCATGGGGAAACGGGTTTACGCTCGGATTTGACCTGAAAAATCTTGTAAGGAATCAAAACAACGTGACGATTGGAAATAGAACGATCAAAGTAGAATATGTGCGGACACTGTAAAACTGGAATAAGGGAATGATACGATCCTTGAGGGTGTTGTTCTTTGCATTGACCCGATACGGAGGAAGGAATTAGTTATGAAAACACTTCGAAGCTTGTTCAACAGTATATTGTTTTTCCTGATTACTGGATTTGTATTTGCCGGATGTTACACTCGTATGGAAACGGTGAACGATGAAGAATCAGGCACAGGTGATTACACGTACAACGACTCCACGGCTGCATTAAGCGATACCTCCAGCACTACTTATTTTAACGACGATGGCTACCGTGAGTCGCAATACCGGATGTCGTTTGATTATTATTGTCCTCCGAGTTACGTATGGGGAACAGGCGTTTGGTTTGATCCCTGGTACGGCGATTATGGTTATCCGTGGGGTGGATGGTATCCTACATTAGCGTACCCCTATCCGTACTGGTATGGACACTACCCTTATTATGGTCGGGATTACGGCTATTGGGCGTATTACGGTTCCGGATATCGCGGCGGGCGCGGGAGAAATTTCTTCGCCGGTAGACCAAGAACAACAGGCAGCACTCGGGGCGGAGACGGCTTTATGCGCGCACGGGGTGGAACAGGGACTCCCGGAGCATTTTCTCCGGCCAGTGGAGTTGCTTCATCCAGAACACGGACTCCAGGTGTGCCGGAACTTGCGGCAACAAATAATTCTCGAACACATTCTCGCGAAGAAGTTCCTTGGTGGCAAAGAGCGAAAACGCCGACGGCAGAGCGTTCACAAGCTGCAGGTAGAAATCCGTCGATTGTTGCCCGAGCCAGAAATGCGGGCAATCCTTCGAGGAATAATGCGAACCCGCGGCAGGTAAGGCAACATAATGGTCGTTCGCAGCCTGCGCAAGTTAGAGGAACCGGCACCCAGTCGAGACCGGCGGCGCGTCAACAATCTCCTCATTATTCTTCTCCGCAGCATTCAAGCGGTGGAAGTGCTAGTAGTGGCGGCGGAAGTCGCAGTGGAGGCGGTGGCGGAGGGGGAAGAAGCAGGAGCAGGTAGTTATGAGGATCAACACGGCAAATAAGATCGTCACTCACTTTTTTGTGCTAATTTTATTCACTATTGGCGGATGCTATACAGTATTGATGGATCCATCCAGGATGACATCGATGTCGGACGAATCTTCGGCGCCGACTTCCTCTCAGGATGACTATACGTCCGACATCTCTTATAATCAAAATTGTCTATCATGTCATAGTCAGGCGGAATTGGACAACAGTTACTATAGCTCGCAAAATGGTAGATTGATCGCCGCCCACGGAATGAGTATCGACCCGTACGGATGGCGGGCTCCATCGACAAGTTTGCCGTGGTGGTCCGGAGCGATTGCGCCAGTTCCGCCGACGGCGATGTCATCATCTTCATCGCCCGCGTCGGAAAGCGGACCTCGCCAGCGAACAACCGGCTCCACTCGCGGAGGCGACCAATCGCGTCCCGACATACATGCATCAACATCGGCACCCACAATCACAACAACCACAACAACTGCGCCTCCTCCTCCAACTGCCGATGCTGCCACATCGAACGGCACGACAACCGACCGCAGCAGGACAACAAGTAACAATTCAGTTCCACCGGCATCAACCACACGAAAAACTGGTTCAAATCGCGGAGGCGACAAGGATTAGGAAGCGAAGGATACCTATGAAAACAAATCACTTTGTATTTTCAACGATTGCTTTTCTCGGTTTAGCAGCTCTCAGTTTCTCTACGGCCCGTGCGCAGTTTGCGGATGATGCGTTGCGTTTTTCATCCACGGGGTATGGTGTTGGTTCACGAGCGCAAAGCATGGGCGGCGCGTATATCGGCGTGGCGGACGACTACAGCGCTACGTTCTGGAATCCTGCGGGTTTGGCACAAATGCGGAGGCTTGAATTTACGGGCGGTATTATCAATACGAACTATTCAAACGACGCAACCTTTTTTGGAAACACAACTTCTTCGACAAACAGCAGCACCGCGCTGGATAATATCGGTTTCGTCTTCCCGGTCCCTACATCACGCGGGAGCTTGGTATTTGCCGCGGGATACAACAGGGTGAACAATTTTACCACGGGGCTTGCGTTCAGCGGGTTCAATAACAAGAGTTCGATCATCCAATCGATAGACACAACCTACGATCAGTACGATATTCCTTTCCAGACATATCTGAGAAATTCAAACGGCTACACCGTTCTTCAAAACAATCTCAACCAACAAGGGACTGTCAGCGAGAGAGGAAGCATCGGCAATTGGGTGTTCTCCGGCGCAATTGACGTTCAGAAAAATTTATCGTTCGGATTATCTATAAATATCATGAACGGAACGTATAATTATGTAAGGAATTATATTGAAGCAGATTCGCGCAATCTTTATCAAAACACAGACCCAAACCTTCCGCTCGATTCTTTGTACCTGCGCTTCAATAAACTCTATTATGATAATACGATTACGAGCGAGTTGAGCGGTATCAACCTGATGGTCGGCATCATGTACAGGTATGAGGACATCTTGCGTATAGGTCTTACGATGAAAACTCCTACCTCAATCACAATTCATGAAACGTATTCCAATGCCGGTCAAAGTGTGTTTGATGACGGAGTGAGTTACGCACAATCGAACGATTCGTACAACGACTACGGAGTCCAAAGCCCGTGGGTTTTTGGGGCCGGGGCCTCGTACTCGCCAATCGAAGGACTTTTGTTGTCCGGACAGATTGAATATACCGATTGGACGCAACTTCAGTGGACCGACAACAGCTATCTTGAAAGCCAAAATATATCGTTGAAGCAGGAATTTCGCTCGACGCTCAATTACGCTGTCGGCGGAGAATTTGAAATTCCAAAAACCGATTTTCGCGTGAGGGCAGGATATTCGTTTAAACCATCGGCGTTTGCCGGCGACCCGACTTCGTTCGGCCAAACAACATTTACTGCGGGCGCAGGGGTTCTTTTGCAGGACAATGTCATGTTCGACGTTGCAGCTATGTTTGGTTCGTTTAAAACATTCCATAATAATTACGGCGATGCAGCGCTAAACCTGTCTCGTACCGATGAGAACATTTCCACTACTAACATAGATTTCACTGTCGCGTACAGATTTTAGCAGCAAGCTGCGAACCCGACCGAAGGGTTTTGCAGGAATAGATTTTCTGTTCAGCAACGAGAAGAGCAAGGCGTGAATTTTTTTCACGCCTTTTGTTTTATCGGCCTCTTGCTTAATGCGAACTTCGAGAAACCTATCGTTTCCCCCAAAGGACCTTCTTAGTCCATTTCGATGGTTCCAGACCATTTTTTTTCCACTTTGTTGGAAATCTGTGACTCTATTTCTGGGAAAAATCGAATTGTTGAATATATAAACGTTGATTTTTAAGTCATTTTCAACGTTTCTTAACAGCTGACTGACGAATATCCACCTCCACGCGATGGCACAAATATTGTAACTGTTGGATATCACTAGATCCTTCGTAGCGAACAAAAAGGCATGGTTTGGGGCCGTTAGTGGCGAGAGGATTTCAAAAACTTCGAAACGTGGAGAATACTATGAAAAGAATTGCTAATATTTCTAGACTGCTTTTGGCGATATGTTGTCTCGTTTTTCTGACGATGCCGACATTCGGACAAGTAGTAAAGCTAAAGGTTGTACCGATGTCCCCCGGAAAACTGGCAGCGATAGGAAAGAGCAGCCTCATGGCAACAACTGGGCTGAAAGTTATTGGGAAAGGGGCGCGAGCTTTCCTTTTGGCGGATACGACCGGATCCGGTTCATCCGTGGCGACCTCTTTCACCTGGTCGTTTGTTTCTAGGCCGACCGCATCTAATGCAGTTTTTGATAGCACGGGGAACAATCCAAAACAAAGCTTCACGGCAGACTCTGCTGGACAGTATATAGTAAGCGTCTCGATATCCGGCGGCGCCACAGACCAAGATACATTCTGGGTTAGCACGTATGCAGGATCGACTGGCGGATTTCCCGCCTGCGCTTCATGCCATGCTGGCTCGACTCCTCAAATCATGACGGGATGGCAATCTACAGGCCATGCCAATATTTATACACAAGGGATTATGGGACAACTGGAAGTGAATACATACGGCCTAGGGATGTATTCCTCAAGTTGCTGGAAATGCCATACGACGGGCTATGATCTCTCAGCGAACAACGGAAATTTTGGGTATCTCTCGCATAAAACTGGATGGGATACCACGGCTTTCAAGGGAAAGGCAAAATCCGGTAGCAGCTATTTAATCGCTAACGGCGACTCATCGATCTATAAGAACTTGGTAACAAACTATTCAGCGCTTGTTCCATTGGCAAGCATAGGTTGCGAAAGCTGCCATGGTCCAGGAGCGGGCCACCTCGGCGATGCAACGAAAATAGCCGTTTCTCTTGATGCTGGAGTGTGCCAGTCATGCCACGATGCGCCCCCCCACCATGTCTCGGGGACGTATTGGGCTTTGTCAGATCATGCTACGATGCCGCTAGCCGGCAAAGATGCGACTTCGGCGAGCTGCTTCCCATGTCATAGCGGCAGCGCATTCGTGAAATGGGTTAAAGACAGCAAGCCTGCAACAGATCCAAATTGGAATGCCGCCGCCGATGCCAGTTATCCGATTACCTGCTCTGTGTGTCATGATCCGATGGGTACAACAAATCCAAATCAGCTGAGGACTGTTTCCGTGGATACGCTAAAGAACGGGTACCATATCCCGGTCGGCGTGGGCGGCCTAGGCCAGCTTTGCATGAATTGCCATCGGTCACGAAATAATGTTGCCACGAAAGTTACAACAAAAGCTCCTTACTATGGCTTTTCAAGTCACTACGGCCCGCATGGCAACCCGCAGACCGACATGCTCTTGGGTCAGAACGCGTACCAGTTCGGAGACAGCAGCCTTACCGGGTTAGCAACTCATGCCGGCGTTCCAGACGCCTGCGTCACCTGCCACATGCCGGGAGGCGACCATACGCTAACAATGCAGGACACGGCTGGAACAGGTGTCATGCACGACCGCGTCGATGCTTGCAAGACTTGCCATGGACCTCAAATCCAAAAATTTGATGACATCAAGGCGAGCTACGATTACGATCGCAACGGAAGAATCGAAGGAGTGCAGACAGAGGTCGCCGGGTTGCTGGCTCAACTGAAAGCCAAATTGCCTATCGATCCTACGACTGGCCAGCCGATAACGGACTCGAACAGTGCAGACAGCCTCTCGGTCTATAACAGGCCGGATCTTGTCCAAAACCTCTATACGTACTTCTTTGTGGCCAACGACGGAAGCGGCGGTATGCACAACGCAAAATACACTGTTGCCCTCCTGCAGAAGGCTCTTGGGTTCTATCCGACGGGCGTCAGTGTTTTGAGTCAGAAAACTCCGTCGACGTATAATCTGACCCAGAACTATCCGAACCCGTTCAACCCAACGACGAATATTGAATTCTCAATTCCGCGTTCGGCGACGATACAGTTGAACGTCTACAATATTCTTGGCGAGTTGGTGAAGACACTTGTCAACGGCGACATTGTTTCGGGCAACTACAAAGTGACCTGGAATGGAACCAACAACCATGGAGTATCGGTTGCAAGCGGCATCTACT
>Ga0265329_10000161_pt1 | contig 33298 bp, 25 predicted proteins | sample 41627metaG_FD_202091 | JGI IMG/M metagenome (GOLD analysis project Ga0265329, IMG submission 202091) | Rhizosphere microbial communities from Carex aquatilis grown in University of Washington, Seatle, WA, United States - 4-16-27 metaG | ecosystem: Host-associated > Plants > Roots > Rhizosphere...
AACCGTCGCCAACCTTGCCGCAGTAGCGCGCGTTCGGTGTTCCGTCGCACACCAGCTTTTGGCAAGTGGCGCCGCCGACGCAGGCATTCGTGCTGGTATTGCAAACCCAACCGGACTTCAAGCCGGCACAGTTGTCACCACAATCGATGGCGCGACCGCAACCGTCGCCGACCTTGCCACAGTACCTGGCGCCTGCCGCTGGGTCGCAGGTTGTCGGCACACAAACGTCGGCGCCACCCACGCACACGTTCTTGTCGCACGACCAGCCCGGTTTCAGATTGGCGCAATTGTCGCCGCAGGTCAGGGGGTGTCCGCAGCCGTCCGAAATGTCGCCGCAGTAAGAGCCGGTGGCCGTCCCCGACGTGTAGTTGCACTGGAACGTCGGTTTGCAGTCCGCACCGCCGACACAAAGATGCGTCACCCCATCACATACCCATCCGCTGGGGCAGTTGTTTCCACAATCGATTTGGCCGTTGCAGCCGTCCCCGATGAAGTCGCAATAGTTGCCGCCCGAGGATGTGCACGCGGTCGCGGCCAGCGCGGGGACGCAGGCATCGCCTTGGCCAGCGTCTGGTAGCACGAAGACCATCCCACCCGTTGGCGTGGTGGCAGTGCCGCCAGCGCCGCCAGCGCTGTTGGGGATGGTGGCGCCCCCTGAACTGCCGCCGCTGGATACGATTTGGGGCGATGAGCATGCCGCCGTTGCCGTCGATAGCACTGCCAATATGAAGCGGCGGTCAGCGTGCCGCGGAGCTCTCTCTGTTGATGATCGGACCCTCATACAGAACGGCAGTGGTCAGCCTTGCAGACTTGGGCTCAATCTCGCGCCACGACGCAGGCGGACCTCGTGGGCTCGCCTGCTGAGAAAGTCGCGCTGTCGCTATTTGAGGGAGATGGTGATGGTCAGCTCCACCGTGGCCTTGCCTTGGCTTGTCGCTCGGGTGGATGAGGTGACGCCGGTCAGCTTGCGAACCAGCGCTTGGCCGACGCCGCTGTCGCCTGACTCGACGACGACGCTGGCGATCTTGCCGGCACTATCTAGTGTGATGCGCAGCTTGATTGAACCTGTGACCTGGCAGCCATTGGAGCGTGCGGTTCTTTGGACCAGCGTCTGCAAGGCATTGGTGTCGCCAGCCTGTTTGGCCTTGTCGACCTTGACCTCAATCTTGCAGGTTATCTCTTTGTCCCTGTCGCCCGACTTCTTTTCGGCCTCATCCTTCGCGACCTCGGATTCCTTGGGCGCGCCGGCCGACTTACCCTTCGCTTGGGGTTTCTCGACGATGTCGGGCAGTGCGAGGGATCTGGTCGGGGGAGGAGCCGCGGCTGCCATGGGTTCGGGCGCGGAAGGTCGAAGGCCCCCGCCGAAGCCAGACAAATCGTCAAGCTGGCCACCACTCGTGTGCCTGATCTGCTTGCTGGTGATCCGATTGACGCTTCCCTGAGGGGCCGACGCCATCCTTGTCTGGCTTTCCGCCACCGCGTAGTTCGACACACCCTCGGGCATGGGCAAGGGCTGGCGAACCGTGTCCGACTGGCCGGTGCGATTCACGATTTCCGAGTCGATGGCCACAAAGGACGTGAACGGCGTGAGCAAGTTGTAGAAGAGACCGAGATCCGTGATGGCGTCCTCGACCGGCTTGCCGCCACCCATGTGGAACTCGTCATCGAGCACCTCGACCCACTTGCGTGCCCACAGCGCGCGCAGGGCGGAATTCTCTTTCCTGGCGTCCGCTGGTCGCAGATCGATGGCGTGATGGAAGGCGCCGTGGCCAGTGCGGCCGCTGATTTCGATTCGGGTGGGCTTGTCGCCGCGGTACTTGCCATAGATGAGTAGGGGTCGCTCGGCGAGCAGGTCGGGGATCTTCTCGGGCGCGACCTCGTAGGCACCACTGTCGCCAAAGCGGACTTCGATGTCGATCAGAAGCGGGCGATCGATCATCTGGCGCAGCTTTTCGGCCTGCTCAGCAGCCTTCTGCGGACCGAGCACGATGAAAGGTTCACCGAGACCGGCGCGAGCCATGCCTTCGATCAGCGCGCGGTTGACCGAGCTGCCTATGCCAAAGGCAAACAGATTGGCCTGGCCGAGGCGCTCGCGGATGAAGCGGAAGGCCTTGGCCTCGATGCCCACGTAGCCGTCGGTGACTACGACCACGGTGCGCGACACGCCCTTGCCCACGGGAGGAATGGCATAGGCGGCTTCCAGCCCGCCCATCAGCTCGGTGCCGCCGCTGCCGTACTGCTTGAGGATGACGTCGATGCCTTCCTTGATGTTCGATTCAGTGGCCGGGCGCGAACCCGACGGGCTCCACACGTAGTTGGCGCCGGAGAAGCAGGCGATGTTGAAGTGGTCAGTGGGGCGCAGCTTGGGCAAGAGGTTGCGCATGAGTTCTTTGCTGGTGTCGATGGGAAATCCATGCATGGAGCCCGAAACATCGAGCAGGAAGATGAACTCGCGGCCGGGGATGTCGGCCAGGGTGGGGCGCTTGGGCGGCTCAACGAGCAGGGCGAAGAATTTTTCCGCGGGGCGGCCGAGGCCAGCCGCGGGTTCCTCGAATTGTAGGAGGCCAGTTTCGATCTTGTCGCCGGCCAGGCGATAGCGCAGCACGAAGTCCTTGTTGCCGCCGCCGCCTTGGTCAAGCTTGATGTCCGCCGTGGATGGGCCCGCGTAGTTCACCGCGATCTTGTGCGAGGGCGAAGAGACTTCCTTGAGCCCGATGCCGGTTTGCAGATGGACCTTCACGTCCCAAGCGTAGGGCTCTTGTTTGCCCTCGGGCAGGTGGGGATTGGCCATCCACTGGTCAGCTTTCGCATCGGCGCCACCGGCGTAGCGCGGCCCCACGACGGTTGGGTAGACGAATTCGTAGGTCGCGTTTTCCGGGACGACCAGCTCGCTGTAGTCGAGTTCGACCTCGATGCGGTCGCCGGGCATGATGTTGGCCACGCTGGTGGTAAAGACATTGGGCCGTTCTTGTTCGAGCAGCGACGCGCGCTTGCCGGACTGCTTGGCGGCCTCGTACTGCGCGCGCGCCTCGGCCTTGCGTTCGATCTTGGCATCAATCGTGCGTGTTCCGATCTTCATGCGCATGGCGTGCACGGCCGCGCGTGTGCTGGCCGGGAACACGTAGATGGCCTCGATGGGCCGGGCACCGGTATTCTCGAAGACTTGGTGCACTTTCACCGCCGCGATGACGCCGGCGATGTCGACCTCGGCCCACGTTTTCTTGAGTGGAACTTGATCGCGCGCGGGATCGCCGCCCGCAACGTAAAGGTAGGGCGACAGGCTGTGGTTGGATCCTTCGAGTTTGCCCGACTCTTGCAGAATCATGGGGCCGGTGTACTGCACCGCCTTGAGCACCTTGGTGGGGCTGGTCACCGGCGTTTTCTGCGCCTGGGTTTCGGCCCAGGCACAGACCGTGGCGGCGGAAAGACAAATGGCAACGGAACTTGCGAAAAGTCGGGGCGAAAGCGAGCGGCGCATGGCGGACCTCCTGCCCCGGGCGAAGGAAGTTTTCCGGGGTCACAAGCTACCAACGCGCGAGCCAGAAAAAGGATCTACCGGATCCGAACCCTTGCCCTACCTGTCTTCCCCTGTGTTCAGTTTCTTCGCGGCTCGCCGAGTAATCGCACGATGGTGCCGGAGAGATCGCTCGCCGAGCCCACCAGCGCGTCGGGTGCCTCGGCGGCGAGCGGCGCCGGATCGCTGAAACCCCAGGCCACCGCCACGGCCAGCGTTCCCGCCTCGCGTGCGGCTCGGATGTCGGGCACGGTGTCGCCGATGTAGACCGACGCCGCGCGATCTGCGCGTGCGGCTTTGGTCAGCCGGCGTAGGCGCGTCGCCTTCCCGAAAATGCTGGAGCCCGCGACCACGGTATCGAATCCCTCGATGCCGTGGCGGTCGAGGAAATTCCGCACGTTCTGCTCGGAATTCGAGGTCACCATGGCAAGGTGGCAGTCTGCCCGGTGTAGGTCGCGAATGGCTTCCGCGATGCCACGCACGGGTCGAACCGAATGAAAGTGGTCGTGCAAGTCGGCGCGCGCCGCGATCATCAGGCGTGGCAGCTTCCACATGGGAATGCCGAGCGCCTGCATGAGCTGCCCGGCGCCCAACCGGCGCAGATCCGGGATCTCGGATTCCTTCACCGTGCGCAAGCGCAGGCGCGGCGCAACGCGGTTGTAGGCGAGCAGCGATTCCGCGAAGGAATCGGCGACGGTGCCGTCGAAATCGAAGATCACAAAGGGGCGAGTCATGTTGGGAAGGCGACGGGGTTATAGCCTGGATTCGAGCTGGCCTGACCAGTGTCATGACCGGCTGCTCGCGAAAGTCACAACCACAATCCCGACCGTGGCGCCTTCGGCACGCGGGCCAATCGACTTGCCTGGCAATCGCTTGGCCATGGCGTTGGCAATGCTGCTCTCGCCCGAGACCGACTCGGCCGTGGTGATCTTGCCTGCCCCGTCGATGCCGATGCGCAGGCGAATGTCCGCCGACGCCGAGCGGGCAGGGCACGGCCAGGACGTGGGGCCGTGCTTGACGAAGGCTAGGGTTGCCCGCAGATCGCCGATGTCTCGATCATTGGCGGCGTTCGCCTTGACCGCGCACGCGGCCTTGCCGCTGGCCCCAGAACCGCCCTTGCCGTGGCTGCGGCCGTCGTCGGTGGGCAAGCCAGCCAATGGATCGTCCGGCACTTGTTGCTTTGGGCGAATCAGATCGTGGCTGGTCGCGTGGGTAGCGGGTGTGGACACCAGCGAAGCGACGAACAGGCAAACCGGTGTGGTCAGGACATGTGCGCGTTTCATGACAGACCTCCTGCCCTGGGGAAGTGCAGCCCACGGGCCTAGATCCTCGAACGCGCGGGTGGGGGAAAAGATCTAACTGTCCCGACTGCTTCTTGGGGACCTTGACCGCTTGGGTCGTGTCCTACATACTGTATGACAAAGGAATCGACATGCGAAGCGAATGCCGGATCAATGCAAGGCTGGACAAGGAGCTCGCCCAAAAGGTCAGCTTGGTCGGAAAACGAACCAGCCGAAGTTTGTCGCAAGTCGTGAAGGAGGCGCTCACGCGCTATTGCGATGAGGAGCTGCGCGAGAGCGGTCAGCCGCTGTCGATCTTGACGTCAGCCGGTTTTGTAGGCTGTGCCGACGGACCAGCGGATCTGTCTTCTGGTTACAAGAAGGATCTAACGCGTTCTCTGGGTCGCAAGGCATGATCATCGCCGACACTGGCTACTGGCTGGCGCTGGCGAATCGCGCGGACCGACACCATCAGGCGGCGCTACAAGCAATGACCGGCCTGCGTGAGAAATTGGTCACCACATGGCCGGTGCTGACCGAGACGTGTCATCTGCTGCTCAGTCGGATCGGCGTGGCCGCGCAGTTGGCGTTTCTGCGCGGAGTCCAGAACGGTGCTTGCAGTGTGTTCCAGGTTACCGATGGGCATCTGCCGCGAATCGAGGAGTTGATGGCGCAGTATGCGGACCTGCCGATGGACCTGGCGGATGCATCGCTTGTCGTGTTGGCAGAGGAAACGGGCAGCGGACGTATTCTTTCGACCGACCAGCGCGACTTTCACACCTATCGCTGGAAAAACCGACGGCCGTTCCGGAACCTGCTGCTCACCTGACGCTACGACGGCCTGAGGCGATCAATTCGCCGGCGCAGTTCGTCCATTTCGCCGCTGAGCTTGCCGAGACGGCGGCCAACGATCACGACGTAGCCGAACACGGCCACCCAGATGAATCCGTAGGCAAGTGCCACCATGTTCATGATTTCTTCTCCTCTGCCTGGTCGAGCAGGACTTCCAGGTCGACAAGTCGTGCGTATGCATTCTCGGTAGCCATGCGTGCGGAAAACAGCACCCACCATAAGGCGGTGAAGGCGAGCAGCGACAACCAGAAGGCGCCGCGCATGCCTGGCCCGAGCGTCGAAACAACGGTGGTTTGGGGGTGAATGCTGCGGAAAAAGCGCACGCTGAAATAAACGAGAGGAATGTCGATGGCGGCAAAGAGTGCCAGGGCCGCGGCCAGGCGCCGGGCCGCGGCTCCGCCATAGCGTCGCGCAAGCACGTAGGCCACCAGCATCAGCCACAAGAGCAGCGATGAGGTCAGGCGCGCCTCCCACTGCCAATACACGCCCCACGCAGCCTTCGCCCACAGCGGGCCGGAAACCAGCACGCACAGGCCGAAGACCACGCCCAGTTCCGACGCCGTGACAGCCACCCGATCGCCTCGCTCGGATCCGCCAAACAGATACGCGACGCTACCACCCGCGCAGACCAGGGTCGAAAGCATGAGCAGCCAGGCGCAGGGCACATGGAAGTAGAAGATCTTCTGCACCAGGCCCATCGTGATCTCGCGCGGGGCATCGGCGATGGCCTTGCACGCGATCACAAACAGGGCCGCGGTGATCGCACAGGCGACAAGAAGTCGTGGCGAGGCAGTGCGGTTCTCGTTGGGCATGGTTGGCAATACTATCGCAGTTGGGTCATTGGGGCGTTCACTCGCCGGAAACCACGGGTTCGAAGACCCACAGGCCCAGCGAGATATAGATGATGTCTGTGGCCAAAAGGAAACGCGTCCAGAAGGCCACGGGTTCGAGATCCGGAGACAGGGGGTCGAAAAGGCAGGCGGTGGCCCGACTGGCGGCGAGCAAGACCGGAATCACGATGGGGAAGAGTAGGGCGCCGAGCAGGGCTTCGCGGCTGCGCGAACGCAGGAGCGCGGCCGAAAACACGACGCCGGTCGATGCAAAACCGATGGTGCCCAAGACGAGGACGAGGGCCAGCCAGCCGAGGTGTGAGAAGACACCGGCAGAAAACAACACTCCGACCAGCACGGTCAGCAGAATTTCCACGGCCAGCATGAGCACCGAGGTTGCGATCAGCTTGCCCGCGTAAATCGCCGCGCGTGGGGCAGGGGAAAGCAGCAGAGAGCGGATGGACTCGTTCTCGCGCTCGCGATCGAGCACGCGGGCCAGGGCCACCGTGCCCGTGAAAAGCGTCGCGGCCCATAGTACGCCGGCCGCGGTGATCGGTCCTTGCGCTGGGTCGGTGGCGCTGGCCAAGGCGAACGAGAATACCAGCACGACCAGGGCCGCCGAGAAGCCCATGGTGTAAAGCACCTCGCGGCTTCTGCCCTCGATGCGCAGATCCTTGAGCGCGATAAGCGCCGTGTAGCGCCAGAAGCTCCTAGTCACGCAGGGCCTCCGCGTAGAGGTCGCGCACCTGCGCGGTGGTAAATCCCGCGGGTTCGGTGCGATCCATTGCCACGCGACCGCGCCGGATGACCACCAGGTGACCGGCGACCTGGGCCGCGGCATCGAGATCGTGGGTGACCAGAATGACCAGCCGGCCAGCATCGCGTTCGCGCAGAAGCTCCTCGGAAAGCCAGCGCACGCCGACGGGATCCAGGGCCGACGAGGGTTCGTCGAAAAGCAAAATCTCGGGGCCGTGCAGAAGCGCGCGCGCCAGGGCCAGGCGCTGGAGCATGCCGCGCGAATAGGCCCGCGCCGGCAGGTCGTGGCGCACGTCCGCCAGGTCGACCCGCTTCAGCATGGCCGTGATGCGCGCCTCGGCGTCGGTCAGGGCGTAGAGCGAGGCGAAGATGCGCAAGTTCTGCCGGGCCGAAAGATCGGGATACACGCCGGGTTCGTGGCCCACGTAGCCGATGGTCTGTCGCGCGGACGGATCGCGCGTGATGGGCTCGTCGGCGAGGAAGATCTCGCCGCTGGTGGGCCTCGACAGGGTCGACAGGATGCCGAGCAGGGTGGTCTTGCCCGCGCCGTTGGGACCGACAATGGCGGCAACCTGCCCTGGCGCGAAGGTCAGCGACACGTCGACCAGCGCGCGCTGCCGGCCGTAGCTCTTGCAAACCTTCGCGACGCGAAGGTGGCGTTCGCTCATGCGCTCACCTGGCTTTGCCCTTGGTGGCATCACGTGGGCGGCGCGCGACGACGAAGCCAGCCGCGACGATCAGTCCCGCCAGCACACCCGCGATCCACTTGCCGGCCTGATGGCGCGTGGGCAGCCCAAGCACGGTCATGCGCAAGGCCTGCCCCGGCGGCACGGTGTCCAGTTCGAACATGCGCAGCTCGTTGCCGTTGTCGTCGCGCTCAGGCGGTTGCGCGCGCAACCCCGGGGCCGACAGGCTGAGGGCAAACTCGCTGGGGATCAGGACCAACCCGCCTTGCAGTCCAAGCGGCATGGGCTGGACGATCTCGTATTCGGGCGTTTCGTGGGTGGTGAGCACGTAGCCCAGGCGGACCTGGGCGGTCGCTCCCGGCGATTGCGCGGGCGGGAGCAAACCGTGGAGAAAGACCCCCACGCCCTCCTTGATTTCCAGTTCGGCGCCGCCCGGTAGTTGCTCGGCCCCGGTGAATCCCTCAGGCAGCGGAATGTAGAGGCCGCGCGGGCCGGGATCGAAGACTTGGTCGGACGCATTTTCCACCAGCAGGTTTTGCAGAATCGCGATGGCATCTTCGCGCAGCTCGACCATCATGCGCGAGGAGGAGGAGAGTCGCAGTGCGGACAGATTGTTGGTTCTTGCGGGCAAGCGGATTTCCCCGGCGGCGCCGCGCTTGTCGTCCAGGGTGAAAGTCTGGGTGCCCACGCGCATGCCATCGCGTTCGACCACGGCGGCGTAGGGTGAGCTCTCGCCAATCTTCAGGTCGGTGAAATGGGCGACGCCCAAGTCGTCGCTGACGGCATGAACGAAGTCCACACCGCCCCCACCGTGTTGCGGGTGGCCCAGGTCGACGCCGATGCCGGCGATGGGCTTGCCTTCGGCGGTCAGTACAGTGACGTCGACCGTGCCGGCTTTCCTGCCGTCGCGCGGTTCGATCTTGCCGGAACGCACGCCGAGCACCTTCGGCCCGGCCGGCTTGACGGCGGCCGCTCCCCCTGTCATCTCGTTCATGGCCTCGGCGGCCTGGGCGCCCACCATGACGAGCAAGCGCGTGCCGCCCTGGTCGGGCACGGTGAATTGAGCTGTGGCGAGGTTTTCGCCCTCGACCGTGGTCTTGGCCCCGAAGGTGCTGCCGGCCGGGACGCCCGTGAAAATTGCCCGACCGTCTTCTCCGGTTTTGACCGTGGCGGACTTCTGCTTGCCGTCCTTGGTTGTCCAGGAGCCAACGACGCTCGCGCCGGCGATGGGCTCGGTCATCGACGGGTGGGTGATGCGAACCGAGATGGTGCCCACGGGCAAGTCTTCGACGAAAAGCGGCGCGCTCATGGCGGCGTTGTGATCGGGTGGCATCTGCGCGAAAGCCGGCGTGGCCGCGAGCGCGAGGCCGAGCCCGACAATGGCCTGTACGAGAAAGACTGGTTTTCGGGTCACGACCATCCCGGTCACTTCGGCAAACGAGCGCATGGGCATATTTTACGCGCACAACCATAGCACGACAGCCTCCGTGCGCACCTCGATGGGCTCCTTGTGGAGGAGAATTGTCCGGATTGCGAGCAATAGTCGTGGGGATCGATTCACCAGCGGCCCACGGCCATGCAGCGGCCTGATGACAGCGCGATCAACTTCGCCGAGCGTTCACTGTTCTAGCGTGCGAGCGGCAGGAGTTCGCCTTTGAGGTGCTCGGGCGGCTCGGCGGCGGGAGTCTCAATCCGTGCGCGCTTGCGCGGATGAGGGCTGCCACTCGGTGCGGGGACGGCGGTGGGGCGCCGCGCGGGCACAGTCGCGGCTTGGGCGGGCGCAGGCAGCGCTGCTTGAGCGCGCGGGCGTGGTGGGTTTGCAGGCGGCGCCACGGTGGGCGGCGTTGGCGTTCCGAGCAGTACTGGTTTTTCGGCGGGCGCGGGCGGCGCGGTGGGTGCTGGAGGCACCATTGCCGGCGCAGGCATCTGGGGCAAAGGCGCCGGTTGTGCACGCGGTTCCAGCACTTGCGCGCCCGGGGCCAGCGCTTGCGTCGCGTACCGTTGGCGGATCTTCACGATGGCGAACGTGACCAAGAAGGTGAGCAGCGCGATGACGAGAACCAGTAGAACGTTCCGGCCGGTGGTGTCGCGGGGCAAGCGCAGATCGTCGTCGTCCGCATCGTCTAGGATCGTGGTGTCTCCCATGCGGCTGCGCGGCCGGAAATGCCCGCCCGTGGTCCACCGGCCAAGGAAGCGGGCGAGCCGGCTTTTCTGGGGGCGGTAGGGCCTCCTGACCGCGACCGATTCCGTGATCACCTCTGGTATGGGCGCGACAACCGGTGCACGCGGCAGGGGCGTTCGTGGTACGGGCGTCGGCGGCAGCGGTGTGAGCGAGTCTTGGGCACTGGGCCGGGCATAGCCGGACGGCAGCTTCTGCAGATGAATATCGTGCCCGATCACGGTGCGCGCGGCCCCGGATTCGCCCGAATCCGGGGGCTCTTCCCCGTTGCCGAAGAAGCCAAATCTGGTCTTTGAACCGGCCATCGCTTGACGTCAGATTACCAGGCCCAGACAAAAGCGGCTACGCGCCGACACGTGAAGACGCTGTAGTTGCACGTTTTCGTCCGCCGGGCCAGTCTCAGGTCAGGGTGCAGCGTTCGCGGCTCCCGCGTTCCATTCGGCCATGCGCATTCTCTTCGTCGTCAACCATCCCAAGAGCCTTCGCCCGACCTACACCACGGCCTATCTTGCCGTCGCGGCGAGCAAGCGTGGACACGAGGTGGCGTTCATCTCCGTCGACGATTTCGCGCACGAACGCGAGGTTACGGGGCGGATCGTCAAGCCGTCGCCCGGCTCCCAGTGCGATCCCTCGTCCATGCTCGCCTCTGTGCAGGGGGCCGGTGCGCTTCGCGAGGATGTTTCGCTGGCCGGGTTCGATATCGTGCTCTTGCGCAACAACCCGCATGTGGGCGATGGCAACTCGGTGCGCGTCAACCCAGCCATCGAGCTCGGCCGACGGCTCAAGGAAGCGGGCGTGATGGTGCTGAACGACCCCGACGGTTTGCGCCGGGCCGGATCGAAGATGTACCTGGCCGGGTTTCCCACCGCTATCCGTCCCCGTACGCTCATCACCTGCTCGGCGAACCGCGTGCGCGCTTTCTTGCGCGAGCTCGACGGGGCCGCGGTCATCAAGCCGCTCTTCGGCTACGGCGGGCGCAATGTTTTCTTCGTCGGTCGGGGCGAAAACGCCAACCTGGCGCAGATCATTGCTACCGTGCGTGGTAACGGCTACCTCATCGTGCAGGAGTATGTGGCGTCGGCGGCTCGAGGGGACAAGCGCGTGTTGCTTCTCGCTGGCGTTCCCATCGAGGCGGGCGGGCGCGTGGCCGTGTATCGCCGCCTGCACGCGAGCGATGACATGCGCAACAACATGCACCTCGGCGCCTCGCGCCGCGCTTGTCGCCTGACCCAAGCCGAACGCGAACTGTGCGAAACCATCCGTCCGCGCCTCATGGCCGACGGGCTCTACTTCGTCGGACTGGACATCGCGGGCGGCAAAATCCTCGAGATCAACGTCTTTGCGCCGGGCGGTCTGCACAACATGCACGAACTCTATGGCGTCGATCTTGCTGACGCCGCCATCGCCGATCTGGAACGAAAATTCAAGCTGCGCGGCGCCTACCACGAGCCTGTGCCACCGCGCATGTTCATGCGCGGGTAGGTTCGCTGGATTCCTCTTTCGGAACAAACCACAGCATGACCAGGGCTGGCGCGGCCATGGCCATGGTGGTGGCGAAGAAGACGGGCCAGCCCGCGGCCAAGATGAGATAGCCCGAGCCGGCACCGAGGGTGCGGCCCACCACCGTGGACGCGCTCGACAGCAGGGCGAACTGGGTCGCCGAGAACGACTTGTTACACATGGACATCAGAAACGCCATGAAAGCTGTCTCGGCCATGCCACTGCACAGGTTGTGGATGCCGATGGCCCCTGCCAGCAGTGCGTGGTTCTTTCCCAGGATGGCCAAGGCGAGGTAGCCACTGTTGGTGATCGAGGCGAGAATGCCGAAGAGCAAGAGCGCCTTGCGCACGCCGAGCTTGGCCACCAGGCCGCCGCCGAGCAAGACTCCGACGGTCATGGCGGTGAAACCCACGAGCTTGTACCAGGCCGCGATCTCGGTGCCGGAGAAACCCGTCTTGATGAGAAACGGCTGGATCATGCCAGACGCGACGTAGTCGCCGAGCTTGTACAGCATGATGAAGGCGATGCCGACGAGGGCGCCTTTGCGTGCGAAGAAGTCGAGAAATGGCTTGGTGAAGGCGTCGGTCACGGTGCGCGGCGGCCGGACCGCCTCGGGCTCGGGCGCGCGCCAGGTGATCACGATCATGGGAAGCATCAGCAGCGCCATGATCTTGAACACCGTCGGCCACGCCAGGTAGTCCGACAGGGCCAGCGCGCCGGCGCCGGAAACGAGCATGGCGATGCGGTAGCCGAGCACGAAGGTCGAGGTCCCCGACGCGCGCTCTTGCGCGGGCAGCACGTCGGTGCGGTAGGCGTCGGTGACGATGTCTTGGCTGGCCGAAAGCAGCGCGACCACCAACGCCGCCGCCGCCATGGCCACGGGTGCCGAGCGCGGATCCACCGTGCTGGTGGCCCAGATGCCGAGCGCGAGCCCGAGCTGGGTCAGCGCGATCCAGCCGCGCCGCCGGCCGAGAAAGGGCAGGCTGAAGCGGTCGAGCAGTGGCGCCCACAGGAACTTGAAAGAGTAGGGCAGGCTGACCAGTGCGAACAGGCCGATGGTCTTGAGGTTGACGCCGGCCTTGGTCATCCACGTGCCCAGCGTTGAGCCGGACATGGCAAGCGGCAACCCGGACGCGAAGCCCATGCCGATCATCACGAAGACCCGCTTGCTGCGAAATGCGCCGAGGAACGCGCCCATGCACTCACATTCACCTGCTTGGGCAAAACGCGCCAATTTTCGCGTGGACAGTTTTGTGTGCGCGAGCGAGGCGGAATGGTGTCGAGGGCGCTCGGCTATTGGCGAAAAGAACGGATTTGCAGGCTGTTTCGCCAGAGATCCGCTGGCACGCCGAGTGCAATTGGTTCACTCCGAGCCCAGCAACACACAAAAGGAGAAGCCACCATGTTGAAGAACATCCTCGTCATCCTCGGAATCGCCGCCATCACCAGCAGCTCCGCCTTCGCAGCCAGCAAAGCGCCGAAGACACCGAAGACCCCGCCCGCCGCGCACAAGGTCGCGCAAGCTACCGAGACCAAGCCAGCGGCAGTCAAGGCCGACAAGAAGGTGAAGAAAGACACCAAGACGGTTGCGCCTGCCGCGGCCACCGAGAAGGCTCCCGCTGCCGAGAAAGCCCCCACGGCCGAGAAGGCCCCCGCGCCCGCGAAGAAGTAGTTCGTCGCGCAAACATTACCAGCAGCAGCGTCGAAACCGCACGGAGGCCAGGATCGCTTGGCTTCCGTGTCCTGTTGAGGAGAGGTCCTAAGCAACTTTTTCTGGAGCCATGCCGAGAAACAGGCATGGCACCAAAGATTGTCTTCGTTGCGTTCGTATCGACAGTGGCTTCATGCCTGCCCGCGCTCCCGGATGCTTCACCGGGAGGCGGGCAGGCGAGCAGTGGCCCGACGGCGCAAGGCACGGGTGAGTGTGGTAGCGGAACGTGGCAGCCAGGTTGGCTTGAGATTCACCACATCGATGCGGGCGAGGCGGTTTCTACTTTGATCGTCAGCCCCGCCGGGCGAAGCCTGTTGATCGACGCCGGCGAGGCTGCGTGGGACAAGGACGATGGAGCGAAGACCGTGGGCGCCTACATTCGCTCGGTGTTGGGCTGTGCGCGGCTTGACTATGTCTTGTTGTCGCACTTCCATCTCGACCACGTTGGCTTTCCCGGCCACGGCGGCGTCTGGCACCTCGTGCACGAACAGGGCTTCGCGGTTGGCAAGCTTCTGCATCGCGACCTCTATCGGTACGCGGGCGCAGGCGGAGACACCCTGAATACCTGGCGCACCTACCTGCAGAGCGACGAAGCGCAAGTCCTCCATCCCGAAATCGCGGCTTTGGGTACGGGGCAGGTGCAACTGGGTGGTGGGGTCGCGGTTGCCATCGTAGCCGTCGACGCCAACGGCGTTCTTCCCGCCGGGGATTTTGCCGCCGACCCCGCGCCTCCGGACGAGAATGACTATTCCATCGCGGCGCTCTTGCGCATGGGAAGGCTCGATTACTTCAGCGCGGGCGACATGTCCGGAGAGACGCTGGTTGCGCGGTCGGGTGGCTATTCCTACCACGACATCGAGACGCGCACGGCACCTCAGGTGAAGGATGTAGACGTCTATCGCGTGAGCCACCACGGCAGCAGTCACGCCTCGAACAGTACGTTGCTTGCCGAAATGCAACCTCGCGTTGCCATCATTCAAGTCGCCGACGGAAACACGTACGGCCACCCCGCGCAAAGCACGGTCGATCGTCTGATTGCGACGTCGGCGTTGTATCTGACCGAACACGGTGACCCAAGTACCAACTTGCGCACGGGCAAGGTCGTGGGCCACGTGGTCCTGCGAACCTCGACGGGCATCGATTACGCAATCAACGGCGATCACTTTGTTGCCAGCGATCCCGTGCGCGTCGACAGCGACGGCGACGGCTACTTCGTCGAAGCGGATCCCGACGACAACTCCGCGGCCAGCGTTCCCGCTCCGAATGGCGGCTGCGACGCGACCTACGAGACGTGCCCATGAAAGGGCTCAGGCAATCGGTCTAAAGCCCCTTGAGCGCGACACCGTATCGATCGAGGATCTCGGCGGTGGCGGCCGAGAGAGTCGCTTCGGATTCGCTTTGATCCACGGTCGCGCGCAAGAGGCGCGTTTCGGCATCCTTGAGTTCTTGCTGGCGCAAGAGAACGTCGTTGTTGGTGGCGCGGCCGGCTTGAAAGCGGGCGCGTTCGGCTTCGAGGTTCTGCCGCGCAAACTCGACCTCGCGCTGGCCAAGGGCCACGCGCAGGCCCGCCGTGCGGATGCTTCGGGCCGCGCGCAGGACCAGGTCGCGCAATTGCAGGGTGAAATCCTCGGCACTGAGGCGGGCGAGGTTGAGATCTTCTTCTGCGACTCGCAGCTGCCCGCGCGCCGTGCGGTTCTCGACGGGAAGCTCGAACGCGAGCCCGGCTGACCAAGCCAAGGCGGAAAAGCCTGCGGTTTGCTTGACGGAGTCGCCCAGGCCGGGCTTGAAGCCGGCCGGACCCACGCTGCCCGTGAAGTCGAGCCTGGGGCGCAAGGTGCTGCGTGCGGTGGCCAGGTCGGCTTGGGAAAGCCGCAGCCCGAGCGCGAGCGCGCGCAGCTGGGGATTGGCTTCGAGCGCACGGCTGACTTCGGCGGCCTCATCGACACTCGGCGCACCGGTGGCGGGCACATCGGCGGCAGCGAGAAGAGGGACGTTCACCTCGGCAGGCACGCCGAACAACCGCTGCAAATCCAAGCTGCGAAAAAAGAGAATCTGCTCGCCCGTGGCCAGATCTTCCTGGCGTTGTGCGATGGCTCGCTCGACGGACGCGGCGTCCGAGTCAGCGAGGCGGCCCGCGCCGATCATGGCCTTGGTGATGCGCAGTTGTTCCTGCGCCAACTCCAGGGCTGCACGTTTGATAGCAAGATCCTGCGTGGCGTAGGCCAATTCCCAGTAGGCGATCACGACGTCACGAACAACATTGCACGCGCGCATTTGGCGGCCCAGCTGAGCGGCATCTTGCTGGATACGCGCTTTGCGCAGATTGGCCAACGTGACCTCGGTCCCGAACCCACGCAGAAGCGGATGGGAAAAGGTCAGGGCAAGCCCGCTTGTGTAGTAGGTCCCGAAAAGCAGCCCCGAATCGGCGGGTAAATCGGAAGTTGTTCGATTGGCTTGGCCGGCCAGTCGCAGGGCGCCGCCCGACTCCAGGCTGCGCGCAAGTCCCAGCTTCGCGGCCGTCGTGGTGGTCTTGGTCAAGTCCGGGCACGGTGGCAGGAGGCACAAAAGCGGAGGCGATAGGTCTCGTCTAAGGTCGAGGCCGGCATCGAGCACGACATCGAATTGTCCCTCGGCCGCCAGTTGGCGAGCCGCCGCTTGCGCGACGGCGACGCGCTCGTGGCGCAGATCCACGTTGTTGGCCACGGCGCGCTCGATGGCTTGCGCGACGGAGAGCGGCTTCGTCTCCTCGGCGCTGGCCGTGGGGATTCCCCAGGCATAGCTGGCGAGAACAAACGCGACCCCGATGCACAAAGCGCTATTCATCGAATCGTGTCTCCACCGCGCAGTATGCCTTGGACGAAGGCCGGCCGGAGATAGAACCCGCACTTGCCGATGCGCACGGGTTTCCCGTCAGGGCCATAGGCGGCGCGGTGGTCGCTTGAGTTTCTCGCCTTGGGCCGGACTTGCATGACCCGGCCGAGGTGTCCGGTGATTTCGGCCGAGCGCCCGCGCCGGAAATAGTCGCGCGCGAAGAGTTCGAAGTCAGCGCGCAGGGCCGATTCCTCGTGCGGCGAAGGGATCCACAGGTTCACCGCCACCACGCGCCGCTCGTCGACCGAGCGGGCGCCTGCGGGAACATCGAGCGCGATGAATAGAACCTCGGACAGCTTTCGCCGCGCATAGCTCGTGGTCCAGGATTCGCCCGCGATGGCAACAGGATCGATGTGGCACACGGCGGTCGATTCCAGCGGAATCAAGTCGCCGTGAACCGGCACGGTCTTGAGTTCGATGCCGAGCGAAGCGAAGTCCGGACCGTGCGCGCCGCCATCGCCGGCGCCCAGTTCGCGCTCGATGACTTGTCCGGACCAACCCTTGGTTCTGAGCGCGCCCACCGGCACCGGCATGCCAAGTCCGTCGGCGATCTCGGCCAGCGTCGCGCCCAAGAGCGCCCGCGCGTGGCGGAGTAGGGTTTCGCGATCAGGCGTGGCGAAGTTGGCCAGTAGAGGGTGCCTAGAATTTGCCCCGCGCGGACAATCCACCGCCGCTCGGCAGCAACATGAAGCCGACCGTAGAGTCATCGCTCGATGACGATTCGCCACCGCCACTGCGCAGGATGATGAGGAGTGCGTCGACCGCGACACCGATGGCCGCGACGCTGATCAAGGCGTAGGACGTATAGGCCAGAGGCCGGGCGGAATCGCATTCCGTCTGGGCAGTCTTGTACCGGCCCAGGCCCGCATCGGCTTGGCAAGCGCTCATCTTGCTGCGCGCGGCAAGATTGAGAGCGAAGCCACCAACCAGAACTGCAGCGCTGGCCCCACCCACGATCCATTCCACCTTGTGCGAATGGCTTTCGGGCTCGGGCGCGGGTTCGGCGGGCTTGCTGACTTGCACGACCGGGGCCGGTTTGGGCTCGGGTGGCGGAGCCAATTCCTCCTGGGGTGGCTCCGCGGGCTTCTCGGCGCCTTCCTCGCCAGCGGCGGTCTCGGGTGTGGGGCTGGGCACCGCGGAGGCAATCTTTTCTTCCAGGGCCTTCACCTTGGCCTTCACATCTTCCTTGTCCAGGGCGTCGGGCTTGAGCGTCAGGTAGGCCTTGAACATCTTGAGCGCAAGTTCGTTGTCACCGCTTCGCTCGGATACGCGCCCCAAGTTGTAGGCGGTGAAGGGGTGGGCGACCATCTTGTACGAGCAAGCGTAGGCGCGCGTCGCCTCGGCGTCGTTGCCTCCGTTTTCCGCCGCCTCGGCTATGCCGAACCACTCCTTGGCGAGCTTGCGCCGCTCTTGCGGGTCTTCGGGAGACGAGGCCGGACACTCCGCCGCGCGAGCGGCGCCTGGACCGAAGAGCAGGATGGCGAAGCAAGTGGTGGCGAGTCGCCTGGAGATTCGTCGTGCGCGGGTTGTGTGCTTCATGGCAGTGCCAAATCGCTAGAAGGGGTTGGGGCGAGGTTCTTTGTTCTTCTTGACGCTGGACTTGTCTTCGAACGGGATCGTGCGTTTGCTCGGCCCGCTTTCAGCTTCGGTTTCCTGGCGTAGTATCGCGCGTTTTTCCCCGGAAGCGCCCCGGTTTTTTTTCTTTCCCGAGGGGTTTTCTTCGGCGACGCTCCCCGTTTCACGCTCCTGTGGCCGGGGTGTCTCCCCGACATGGGTGGGGGGCGTGCCTTTGTTCGCGGCCGTGTGATCGGATCCCTCGACCACGGGCAAGGTCTCGACCATGGGCCGGACGGGGGTCACGGACTTCGCTTCCAGGGCGGGCTCGATGGCGGGCTTTCTTCCCATCAGGAAAAAGATTGCCGCCCCGCCCGCAACCAACGAGAGCACGATGACCAAGGGAATGGCCAAGCGACGCCAAAACTTCGGGCGCAGGTCCGGGACTTCCAGCATCGGAGCTAGACCAACTGGGGATCTGCTCGACCGATTGCTGGTTTCCGAGCGGATCTTTGCTGCGCCCCCCGATCCCTCCAGACGTCCGGCACCGGTCCTGGAATGGCCGGTCTTGTTGGCCGCCAGATTGGGGAACGCCACGTCGATGGGCGGATCGGACTCTTGCATGTCGAGGGCGAGGCGGGCGGCGCGCTGCCACTGCAAGTGGTCTTTGGGGAACCAGGACTTCATCATGGCCGCGAGATCGTGAGAGCTGGCCCCGCCCGACGAGAAAACCCACCGCTCGAGGGCAATGCGCATCTCCTCGGCGGTCTGAAAGCGTTCGCCGACGTTGCGCGCGACCGAGCGGCGGATGATGGCATCGAGCGCGGGATCGACCTCTGCGAACTTGCTGGCGCTCGGGATGGGCTCGTAGACCACGGCGCGCAAGGTGGCGAGATCGTTTTCGCGCAGAAACAGTCGGCGACCAGCCACGCACTCCCACAGCACGACGCCGAGCGAGAACAGGTCCGCTCGCGCGTCGATGGCCTCCCCGCGAGCTTGCTCCGGGGCCATGTAGCCAAGCTTGCCCTTGAGCGAGCCCGAATTGGTGTCGCCCAATCGGCCGAGCGCGCGGGCGATGCCAAAATCGATGACTTTCACCGATCCCTCGAAGGACACCATGATGTTCTGGGGCGAGATGTCGCGATGGACGAGGCCGAGCAGGTTGCCCGAGGTGTCGGTCAGTTGGTGGGCGTGGTGCAGGCCGGCCGCCGCGTTGGCCACGATGAGCGCGCCCAGGTTGTGCGGAATCGGGGTCTTGGCTTTCTCGGATTGCTGGAGGATCGCTGCCAGGGGCTTGCCCTGCACCAATTCCATGGCGAGAAAGTATTCGCTGCCGGTGCGGCCCACCTCGGTGATGCGGACGATATTGGGGTGGTCGAGCATGGAGGCGATGCGGGCCTCGTCGAGGAACATGGCGATGAAGTCTGGCTTCTCGGCCAGGTGAGGAAGGACCTTCTTGACCACCACCAGGGTCTTGAAGCCGGACAGCTCGCCCTGGCGGGCGAGGTACACCTCGGCCATGCCTCCGACGGCGAGTCGGGAGAGCAGTTGGTAGCGCCCGAGGGTCACGAACTGCTGAACGATGGGTCCCGGGGTGCTTGCGGGTGCGTGCAGTCCCCCCCCCGTGGAAGGCAAGGGGGTGTAGTTGATGTTGGAACTTGGGTTGGCCAGGCCGGATCTTACCGGCGGCGGGGTCGCCGAGGGATTCTGCGCGAGGCCGGTTTTGGGCGGCAACGGAGGAGTGCCGGCCGGAGTTGCCGAGGGATTCTGCGTGAGTCCGGTCTTGACTACCGGCAGAGGAGCGCTGGTCGGAGTTGCCGAGGGATTCTGGGTGAGGCCGGTCTTGCCCACCGGTGGAGGAGCGCTGGTCGGAGTTGCCGAGGGATCTCGCGTGAGCACGGTTTTGACCACCGGTGGGGCAGCGCTGGCTGGTGCCGAAGCGGGGCTCGGTGTGACGCCGCTTCCAGTGCGGAGCGTGGCGTTCGCGGCTTCTGCTTCGGTGCCAGGATTCCGAGCCATTTCCCCTATCCACCGCGGATCATCGCATGCGCCGCTTTGTAGGGCTAGTCCTACGCGCACTTAGGGCGTATTGGTCAGGCGAGAGGCGGTCCAGGAACCGTAGACGACATACCCCCCCCCTTGTGCGTCAAGTGTGGCTGACCACAACCCTGGACCAGCGAAAACGCTTCCCAGGCGCCCTCCCAGTCCCAGGGCATCGGCGTGTCCGTCTCCGTCCGAATCGACGACGGGGGCATAGCCAGATAGGAAGAAGTCGAGATCCGTGCCGTCCAGCTTGTCGAAAGGCCCGGCCAGTTTGGAGGCCAGCGCGGAGAGACCTTTCTGGCAGGCGTCGAGCAGGCAGCCCCTGACCTGCTTGAACTGATCGCACAAGGCGGCGTCCAAGGCGCTGCATCCAGACAGCATCGTTCCTGCGTCGCTCCGCTGCGCAAGTCCAAAAACCGCTCTTACCAGGCCGCCGCTGTCGTCGGCGCCTCGCGACTCTAGGCTGGTTGCTTCGAAGGCGTAGCGCGAGACGGTGCCAAGGCGCAGGGTGAACCCATGGCGGGGGATGGAAAGCTGGCCTGCCTTGAGCGTGGCCAGGATCCCAGACACGCTCGACACTGGCAAGCCCAGGGCTGGCGTCTTGAGCTCGATCGGGGCCAGTCCGTCGGGGAAGGTCACGCCGAGTAGGTCGTGCTCGATCGTGTAGCTGTTGATGTCGCTGTCCGTGGCAATCGTCATCTGCGAATCGATGCGAAGCTCGTCGAGCAGGCCAGCGATTTCATCCGGCAAGGCGCCTAACTTCGCTCCCACCAGCTGGTCGCGTTTCCCGGAAAACAGGTCGTCGACGATGGCTTCGAGGCTGGCGTTGCCATCGCTGTCGGTCTGGCCGCGGCAGGGGGTATCGGTGGTGCTGGTGGACGTTCCGCCGGTCGGCGCGACTATCTGCCCTCGGTGCGGGAGAAGTTGATCGCCGAGCGGCCCCTCGGCACCGGGCACGGGAACGCAGTCGAGCGGATCCGTGGCAGCGTCCGTGGCGAGCGCGTCGAGGGTGCAATCGAGCCATAGCCGAGCGGGATCTATCGGGCAGCGCGCCCACTGCCGCCAGACGGATTGAATGACGGCCAGCTCCGACGGCGGAGGGATGAGCTTGAAGTCAGACGCCACTTTGTAGGTGCCAGTCGGCACGGGAAACAAGCGGTCCATGAAAAGGGTGGCGCGAATGGTTTCTGACTCGAACAGCGACGCACCTGGGATGTCGACGCAGCCGCCGATTTGAACGAAGCTATTGCTATCGAGCCCAAGCCCCACCACGGCATGGCTGCCGCTGGCCGCGACCCCATGAAACACCACCGAGAGGTTCACGTCCGCGTAGCGGGCGGGACGCGGTTTCGCGGACGCGGCACTTAGGTTGGTCAGGTCCAGCGTCCCGCAGGTCGCGTCGTCGTAGAACAGCAGGCGCGTGTTCACAATCGGCACCGAGCCCAACAGGTCGCTGGCGGGCACGGGTAGGATTTCGACGGAATAGGCGTTGGTCGTGACCGTGATATCAACCCGGGCTCCGGCCGAGCCCAGGCAGGTGGCGGTGACCGAGAAGGCCGCGGGGGAATTGTCGCTAGGGAGACTTCCGACGATGATCTCCAGCACGGCCGCTCCGTTGCTATCGGTCAGGCCCTGGTCGGACGACAAGTGTACGTCCACGGTTCCGTACGCGCTGCTGCTGGGAGGGATGGCGAAGTCGAGCGGGTAGTTCGGGACGGGCTGGCTCTGCTCGCCCGTCAGCACGAAGCGAACGCGACCACTGCTGCCCGGCCGGATGACCAAGGAGTCGGGCGTGGCGCTCAGGGCAAGCCCGCTGGCGGGCGCGGCGTCGGGCAAGGGCAGGGGTGCATGGGATCGGCAGCCAGTCGCGGCAAGGGCTGCCACGAGGCAGAAGGCAAAGTGAGCGATGGGCCGAATCATGGGGCGGCTGACGCGCATTACGCTAGCACGAGTTGCTCTCGTTGACCTTCGTGCATCTCACGAGTAAACCCACCTCATCGATATGCCCGGCTTCACGCACCTGCATCTTCACACCCAGTACAGCCTGCTCGACGGCGCCATTCGCCTCGACGAGCTTTTCCCCAAGGCGTTGTCGCTGGGCATGAAACAGGTGGCCATGACCGATCATGGAAACCTCTTCGGCGCGCTCGATTTCTACCTGAAAGCGAAAGCCCACGGGGTCAAGCCCATCCTGGGCTGCGAAACCTACGTCGCCGACGATCGCTTCGACCGCTCCGAGCGCAAGAGCCACCACCTGGTGCTGCTGGCCAAGAATCTCACGGGCTGGAAAAACCTGTCGTACCTCAACTCGATGGCGTTTCTGGAGGGTTTTTATTACAACCCGCGCATCGATCGGAAACTCCTGCGCGAGCACTCGGACGGGCTGGTGGCGCTGTCGGCGTGTCTCGGCGGCGCGGTGTCGCGCGCGATCCTCCACAGCGGCATGCCCGCGGCCGAGCAGGTGGCGCGTGAGTACGACGACATTCTGGGCCGGGGGAACTACTACCTCGAAGTGCAAGCCAACGGCTTGCCCGACCAGGAGAACGTCAACGCCGGCATCATCGAGATTTCCAAGAAGACCGGCATTCCCATCATCGCCACCAACGACTGCCACTACCTCGAACGGCGGGACGCGCGCGCGCACGAGATCCTGATGTGCGTGGGCATGAAGACCACGGTCAATGACAGCAAGCGCATGGTGCATACGACAGACGCCTACTACCTGCGTTCGCCCGACGAGATGAACATTCTGTTCAAGGATCTGCCCGAGGCATTGGAGAACGCGGAACGCATCGGCGATATGTGCAACGTCGAGCTCAAGCTGGGCGAGACCCATCTGCCGCAATTCAAGGTTCCCGAGGGCTACGATGCCGACTCGTATCTGACCGAGCTGGCGCACAAGGGCCTGTCCGAGCGCCTCTCCACCGCCCTTCGCCTGGGCCAGAAACTCGATCCGGATCAGTACCGCGCCCGCTTGGAACTGGAGCTGGGCGTGATCCGGAAGATGAACTTCTCGGGCTACTTCCTCATCGTCTGGGATTTCATCAACTACGCCAAGCAGAACACCATCCCGGTGGGGCCGGGTCGCGGCTCGGGCGCGGGCTCTCTGGTCGCCTACAGCGTGCGCATCACGGACATCGATCCCATCGTCAACAAGTTGCTCTTCGAGCGCTTCCTCAACCCCGAGCGCGTTTCGATGCCCGACTTCGACATCGATTTCTGCATGAACCGCCGCGAGGAGGTCATCAGCTACGTCACGCGCAAGTACGGCAAGAACAACGTCGGCCAGATCGTGACCATGCACCAGCTCAAGGCGCGCAGTTGCATTCGCGACGTGGCGCGTGCCCTGGGCATGACGCCCGCCGATGGCAACAAGGTGGCGACGCTGGTGCCCGAGCCCATTCAGGGCAAGTCCCCGCCGCTGGCCAAGGCCATCGAGGACGAGCCGCGGCTTAAGGAACTGTACGACGGTCCGTACCGCGAACTGCTCGACATCGCCAAGACGCTGGAAGGGCTCAACCGCCACGCCGGCACGCACGCCGCGGGCGTGGTCATCGGCGAAAAGCCGCTGTGGGAGTACGTGCCGTGCTTCCGCCCGGCCGGCCAGGAAACCGAGACCATCGCCACGCAGTTCAACATGAACGACGTCGAGAAGGTCGGACTGGTCAAGTTCGACTTCCTCGGCCTCAAAACGTTGACCGTGATCGCGACCGCGGTCGCGCTCATCAATGCCGAACGCAAGCGAGCAGGTGTTGAACTTCTCGACCCCGCGCTCTTCCCGCTCGACGACGCCAAGGTCTACGCCATGATCTCGAAGGCCGACGTCACGGGCGTGTTCCAGCTCGAATCGTCGGGCTTTCGCGACTTGCTCAAGAAGCTCAAGCCCGACTGCTTCGAGGACATCGTGGCCGCGGGCGCGCTTTATCGGCCCGGCCCCATCGAGGGTGGCATGGTGGACGACTTCGTCGAGCGCAAGCACGGGCGCAAGAAGGTCGAGTATCCCCACCCGTCGCTGGAGAACATTCTCAGGGACACCTACGGCGTCATCGTCTACCAAGAGCAGGTCATGCAGATCTCCTCGGCGCTGGCGGGCTACTCGCTTGGTCAGGCCGACTTGCTCCGCCGAGCCATGGGCAAGAAGAAGGCCGAGGTCATGGCCAAGGAGAAGGTGACCTTCATGAAGGGCGCCGCAGCCAAACAGGTCGACTCGAAAATCGCCGAGGGCGTTTTCGACCTGATGGAGAAGTTCGCCGGCTACGGCTTCAACCGCAGCCACTCGGCGGCCTACGGCCTGCTGACGTACCAGACCGCGTATTTGAAGTGCCACTTCCCTGTCGAGTTTTTCGCGGGTCTGCTCACCTGCGAGAAGGACAAGACCGAGGAAGTCGTCAAGTGCATCGCCGAAGCGCGCTCGCAGGGCATTCGCGTGCTGCGTCCCGATGTCAACGAATCGGACGCGGACTTCACCGTGGTGCAGGGCGAATCGGTGCCGGCTGAAGAGCCCAAGCGCGGGCGGCGCAAGAAGGAAGGCGAGGCGAAAGTGGAGGCGACACCGGCGGCGCCAGCGCCTGCGGAAAAGGCTATTCGCTTCGGTCTGGCCGCGGTCAAGGGCGTGGGCGAGGGCGCGGTCGAGGTCATCCGCGCCGCGCGCGTGGCCGGCGGGCGGTTTCTTTCGCTGGTCGATTTCTGCCAGCGCGTGGACACACGCAAGGTCAACCGCAAGGTGCTCGAGGCGCTGGTCAAGGCGGGAGCGTTCGACGGCATCGCGGAAGTGAAGAAGGTCAGCCGTGCCAAGATGTTCATGGCCATCGGTCCGGCCATCGACACCGCGGCGGCGAGCCAGCGCGAGCGCGACAGCGGGCAGACGTCGCTCTTATCGCTGCTCGGCGGCGGTTCGGCCGGCGCGCCCCCGCCGCCCGCCGAGGACATCTACCTTGAAGGCGAGGAATGGACGCCCAAGCAATTGCTGGCCTTCGAGAAAGAGAGCCTCGGTTTCTACATCAGCGGTCATCCCCTGGATCGCTTCGCCGGCGAGCTACGCCGCTTCGCCAACGCCATCACCAGCAATTGCACCGAGCGTGGCGGCCGCGCCGAGGTGATCCTGGGCGGCGTGATCTCGGACTATCAAGAGCGGCAAATTAAGAGTGGGACGGGGAAATACGCCTTCTTCAAACTGGAAGATCAGCACGGCCAGATCGAATTCCATGTCGCCTCGTCCAAGCTGGAGGAATACCGGGACGTGCTGACCAAGGGCGACCCCTTGCTGGTCACCGGCACCGTGGATGTACCCTGGGGCGACGCCGAGAATCCGCGCGAGCGCCTGCGCTTCGTCGACGCGAAACTGCTCACCTCGATCCGCGCCGAGCGCAGCACCATGCTGGACGTGCGCCTGAACGCGGATCTGCTCAGCGGCGATCAGCTCACAGCCTTGCAGAAACTCCTGGTTCAGTTTCCCGGCACCTGCCGTACGCGTCTGCGCCTAGAGATCCCGCAGCGGAGCGAAACGGTGTTCGACCTGGGGGATGACTTCAAGGTCGAGGCATCGGATGAATTGTTGGCGAAGTTGGAGCAGGTGTTCGGGGATCGGGTCGCCGTCCTGAGATAGCAGACTGATTGCCATCGCTATCCATCCGGGAGAGCGGTCGCTCGACTTCTTGCGGGCTTGCGCCGGGAACGCTCCGCCGGGAACGTCCATGTTCGGGGATCGGGTCGCGGTCCTTCGGTAGCGCCCTATCTACGACAGCCGTGTCACACCGTCGTCGTTCGGCGCGTAGTGAATTCGCGCGACTACGCCCGGCACGGTTGCTGCAAGCCCTGGTCGGGATCGAACCGCTCAATGAACTTTGATAGGAGAGTGACCTCAATGCACCTGGGATCGTCAATGCTGATTGTTGTCGCGTCGGTAGGCTGGTTGGCTTGCGATCATGGGTCGCTCAACGGACATTCCGATGGTTCGACAGCGACATCATCCGGCGGTGCGGGCGGCGCCTCCAGCACTGGCGTCATCGCGAGCGGCGGTACTGCGGGCGCGATTGTTGTGGTGGGTGGTGGCGCGACTGCCACACCAACTGGCGGGACGGCCGGTAGTAGTGTCATTGCCAGCGGCGGCACCGGAGGAATCGCCGTCGAGTCGAGCGGTGGCTCGGCGGGGACGTCGGCTGAGGGCAAGTCCTGTGGGGGCGCCTATCTGGGTCAGTGTCCTGGCGGCTTCCAGTGCGTCCACATGCCGAGCGACACGCCGGGTGCGCCAGGTATCTGCCAGTCAGTCGTCCCTGACGGTGGCGTCGCCGATTGCATGCTTCCGATGGGCTCGTTCCCCTGTGCGGACGACAATAGCTGTGGCGCGGAAGGCGCCGCTTGCGACAAGGTCAGCCACACCTGTGTTTGCATAAGTCCAGCCTGCGAAGTCGGCGCAGACCGGACCTGCAATGACGACTCCACGCTTTCGGCAACCCTCGGCGTTTGCGGTGCTGGTCGCAACTGTTTCTGCGCCGATGGAATGGTGAAGAATTCCCGAACTGGAAAGTGTGCGGTCGGAACTGCCTCGTCCGGGATTGATCCCTGCGCCAAGGGTGCTTGTGATGGCAAAGTGACGGTCTGTTTTGGTATCAACATTGGCAACGGTTGTCGCCTGGTCACGCCGGATTGCGCGACAACGCCCACTTGTGTCTGCGCTTGTCCGAGCATCACGGACGGCTACTGTGGTGCGGGAACGACAGGCTGCGTGTGCAGCGAGAGTAGCACCGGCCCCGTCGTGACCTGCAACGGAGCCTAATATCGCCCGCGGCAGTCGCCACCAAACCCTTGCCGAGGGTGATCTCCCAAACCCCCACCAAACCCTCCAAACCCTTGCCGAGGGTGATCTCCCAAACCCCGCCACCAAACCCTTGCCGAGGGTGATCTCCCAAACCCTGAAACCCCAAACCGAAACCCCAAACCCTTGCCGAGGGTGATCTCCCAAACCCTCTCCAAACCCTCCAAACCCTGCAAAAAACCCTGCAAACCCTTGCCGAGGGTGATCTTGTACCAAACCCTCCAAACCAACCCTTGCCGAGGGTGATCTTGTACCAAACCCTCCAAACCCTTGCCGAGGGTGATCTTGTAGTCCGAGAGAGTCACTCGTCCTTCAGGCCCTATGCGAGCGTGGGATCGAACCCCCAAACCCTTGCCGAGGGTGATCTTGTAGTCCGAGAGAGTCACTCGTCCTTCAGGCCCTATGCGAGCGTGGGATCGGGTGGGGTTCGCGCGTGAGAGGCTTCCAATCTCGCGAAACCAGAGGTCTCGCGGCCTGACAAGGACGTTCCCCGGGCTCAGTGGTGCCGAAACTGAGAGCCGTAGGGAAGCGTCGGCCGTCGTGCCTGCGCACTACTTGACGAACCTGCCGGACTACCCCGCCGCGCCAGCTAGGCCGGTGCAGGATCCGCCGCCCGGCCGAGCAGAACGGTTTCAGCATCTTCCGCGACCTCGCACGCGACCTTGCCGAACTTGCGCATCCAGAAGGTGCCGAATGGGAATACGACGTTTGACAGACCGGCGATGTGGGCGCGAAAGGCGTCACGATATTTCTCGATGAAACCACGGTTGCGCAGCAGCGCCTCGATCCTGGCCCACTTGTTCTTGGCGGCGACACGCGGGCTCATCCGAAAACGAGGCTCGTGCCCCGCCGGACACTCGAAGGGGTCTTGCTCAAGGATCCGCTGGCGCCCGAGCACGGTGATGCCCGCGAGCGCGCGGCGTCGGCGGTGGTCGGCCTCCCTGGCACGCACGTGCTCGGTGACGAGGTTGGCCCACTCGTCTTTTGCGAGATTCTCGAAGCCTTTGGGCCGGGCGATTGCCAGGCTGACGACTTCAGGCATGCTGCCGTCGTCACGAAAGAAATGCTTCGGTCGCGTGGCGGTGATGTGACCGCCGGCGATGGTGGTCTGGAAGGTGGTGATGCCCGGCCATTCCTCAACGGCGTCGACCAAATCCGCAGCCGTGGGATTCGTGAAGGCGTAGGTCATCTTGTCGAGGATGTCATTGGGCTGCACTAAATGGACGACCGAGGTGGGTTCGGACGACCAGAAGTTCTCGAAGCGGCCGAGGTGGGCGTTCTGGCAGCGAGCGAGGAGTCCGTGAAAATGTTCGGTGAAGATTGGGAAGTTGCCGTCGGGGTCGTGGATGCCAGTGTGGTGATGGTTCGACATCGCGACCGAGAACGTGACCTGCACTTTCGCGCGCTTGGCAGCCAAGGCCAGGCAGTAGATGAAGGCGTTGTTGGTGTCTTCATCGGGGCGCAGAAAGAAGCGCCGCTCGGAACAGCGGCGTGTAACCATGTAGTCGCGTCCAGGCACGACCTGGCGAGGGAGTGTCATGCATGAGCTATCGGAAACGGCGTGCGAGAGTTGCGTAGAAAAGTACCCTCGGATCGGTTTGTTTCGGAATACCCTCGGATCGGTTTCGGAGAGTTGCGTAGAAAAGTACCCTCGGATCGGTTTCGGTGGGATCGGTTTCGGTGGATCGGTTTCGGGAGAAAAGTACCCTCGGATCGGTTTCGCCGGAGGAGAAAAGTACCCTCGGATCGGTTTCGCGGACGCCCGTGGTATCCTTGCGCCGGTGACCTTCAACGCGCCCTCATCCCGACCCCATTTCCCCGCATCCTGGGGGGCCGGGAGGCTTTCGGCGCAGGCGGAGGCCCGGTTCGTCGAGGGAGCTGACTACTGCGGGAGGTTCTTTATGGGACAAGCAGAAGCGCAACTCGCGCTCTACCGGCTCGCCTCCATCTTGGAAGCGGAGGGCTTTCCTTACGCCATCATCGGCGCGTTCGCACTCAATGAGTACGGCCACAAGCGGGTCACGGTCGATGTGGATCTCGTGATGCGAGAGGATCATCTCTGCGAATTCAAGCGCAGGCACCTTGGCGACGGCTACGCAGAACGGGTTCCTGGGACGGGCAAGCTTCTCGATACGTTGCACGGCGTGAACATCGACGTGCTCAGCACAGGCCGCTTTCCCGGCGACGACAAGCCGAAGCCCATCGCCTTCCCCGATCCGGAAACCGTGGCTTTACGCGGGGAACGCTTCTCTCTGTTGCCCATGGCACGTTTTATCGAACTGAAGCTGGCCTCGGGCATGGTTGCCGCTCACCGGGGGAAGGATCTCGTGGACATCCAGGAACTCATCAAGAGCGCGAGCCTGCCAGCGAGCGTGGCGGACGACCTTCACCCCTGGGTGCGTGGAAAGTTCTTGGAGCTGTGGCAACTCGCGCAGGTTGCCGATCCCTTCTGAGCCCGCGGATTTCATCTTGCGAGCGCGCCCGAGGGAAGTTGGCGAAAACATGCTTGGCTAGGCGACCGGGCTTAGAATGCGGCAGTTGGATTCGCGACTGCCGCAAAAATTTGGGGCGTATGTCCTGCTCAGGCCACTTGGCGAGGGTGGCATGGGGGCCGTGTATCTGGCCATGTCGGGGCACCGCGAGCTCGAAACCCTGTGCGTGGTCAAGCGGCTCTTGCCGGCGCTGCTGTCGCAGCCGGATCACGTGCGCAACTTTCGCCACGAGGCGGATCTGGCGCGCCAGCTAGTCCACAGCAACCTGGCCCACACGCACAACATCGGCGAGGTGGGCGGCGAGGTCTTCCTTGTCCAGGAATTCGTCGAGGGGCACGACGTCTCGGCCTTGCTGGAGCGGATGGCCGCCCAGGGGCGCGTGCTGCCGGTTCCGGTGGCGGTCTATATCGCGATCGAGATCGCGCGCGGGCTGGCCTATGCGCACGACTTCGAGAACTTGAACCTGGTCCATCGCGATATCAATCCGCCCAACGTACGCCTGACCTATTCCGGCGAGGTGAAGCTGCTCGACTTCGGCATCGCTTCGTCGGATTTGCACGGTGCCGGCCCGGGCGAGCAGCGGGCTGCGGGAAAACTTTGGCACCTGGCGCCCGAGCAGTTGCGGCCGGGCGAAAGGCTCGACCGGCGAACCGATATCTACGCGCTCGGCGTGCTCTTGTGGGAGCTGCTCACGCAGAGGCCGGTGGGCACCATCCGCGACCAGGGGCGCGAGACCAGGCTGCCTGAAACCGAGGGCGAAATCCTGATGTGGATCTCGCGCGGCGAGCACCAGCCACCGTCGACTTTCAATGCGGAAGTGCCGCCCGAGCTCGATGCCGTGGTGAAACAGGCCACCAGCGTGCGTCCGGAAAACCGATTCGCGAACGCGGACGAACTGCGCCGCGCCCTTGCGGTCTTCATTCCCCCCGAGGTCCATCCAGAGCTATGGCTATCCTTGGCCATGAAGGAAATCTTCGCGCCCGAACAGGAACGGGCCGAGCGGCGCCAAATGGTCGAAGCAGCACGTCACCTTCTTGAGGACGACGGTGCCATAGAACGTAGGCGCGCCAGGAGCGGAAGCCTGCCCAAGGCAGTAGCGTCCAGACCGGCAATCTCGATTCGGCGGAAGTTGCGTTGGATGGCGCCGATAGCGGTTGGGGCGCTGGTAGGATTGTGCGTGCTGCTCTGGATGCTTCTGACCGTTGAAAGGAACAAGCAGGTGGTGGTCGCGGTTCCATCAACCGACAGTGTCTCGCGATCTTCGCCGCCATCGTCCGCGCAAGTTCCCGTGCCCGCGGTGCCTCGTGCACCCGAGAAGCCACCTGCGCCGGTCGCGGCCTCACCGTCATCCGGTGCACCGCGAGCAAGCACCGAGGCGAAAGAGGTTTCCCCGCTGGCCGTGGCCAAACGCCCAGATGCTACGGTCGAGGTTCCCGTTCCCGGCGCGAAGCTGGATCACCTGAGCCTTGCGCGGGAAGCTTTCAACGTCCGCGACTGGGCGCGCGCCCTTGAAGAAGGCAAACGCGCCGTGACCGCGGGCGGAGGCGCCGAGGCTCACGCGGTTGTGGGCAACACCTATTTCAAGATGGGGCGTTTCGCAGAGGCCGAGCAGGAATACACCAAGGCTGTTGCTCTCGATCCCGCGAACAGGCTTTTGCGCGACCGCCTGAGCATCGCCCACGCCCGCGTGCAGGAAGCCGGAGTCCCGTCAAAGAAATAGTTCGTCGTGGTCGTAGTCGTGGCCACGGCCGGGTGATCAAAATCGCCAAGAACCTTGACGGCCCTCCCGGGATCGGAAAACGTTCGGGCATGCACCTTCGTCTCTCATGCCTCGCCGCGTTCGCGTGGTTGCTCTTGCGCGGCTCCACTCCTGCTCACGCGGCCGCAGCGGCGGACGAGAAACGCCTCGTGGTGATTGAGCCGTCGTCCGGCAGCCAGCTGTCGAAAAACGCGAAAGATCGCCTGCGCAAGGAGATCGCGGATGTGGTCAAGCGCAATGGGATCACCCTGGTGCCGTCGAGCATTTTGCCCGACCGCCTGCTTCACTGCGAGATCCCAGGGTGCCTGCCGCAGATCGCGGCGGCATCTGGCGCGACGCTGGTGCTGCAAGTGGAGGCACGTTTCGCCAAGGAGAGCTTCAGACTGGCCATCCATCTGTGGAACGCCGACGAGGGCAAGCTGCTGGGCAAGGACAGGCGCGATTGTCCGATCTGCGACGAACAGGATCTGTGGGGCTCGGCCGGACTTCTCACCCAGGGCCTGATCGAACAGGCCCTGCGCCAGACGCCCAAAGACTCGCCGCTGCTTCCGCCCTCGGCCGCGGTGGCGCCGCAGGCTCCATCGCCGGTGCCGCTGGTGACCGCACCGGCTGTCCCGCAGGCCGAAGCAAAGAGCTCAGGGATGCTGGCGTACTCTGGCATTGCGCTGGCAGTGGCTGGCCTCGCGGCGTTGGTGGCCGGAACGTACTACATCAGCGTGGATGGGAATTCCGCGTGCTCTCGATGCGACAGGGTACGTGACACTTCGAAGTATGGCTGGCCCATGGCTGTGGCCGGCGGCGTGGCGCTGCTTGGCGGGGCCGGGCTCGTGACCTGGAGCCTGCGGCCCGCGCATACGCAAGTCGCCGTTGGGCCAGCCGGTCTGCAGCTCGCGGGGCAATTCCAATGAAAAGGCGAGCGCGTGTGATTGTGCAATTTTCGAGTTTCGCTTTCGTGGCAGCTTTGGCCGTATCTGGCGCCCTGGTCACGGGTTGCGATGCCACACGCCGAGATGAGCGGACCTGCTTCAAAGAGAAGTGCGGGAATGGCTATTCCTGCACGCTCGACCATCACTGCGTGGCCAGCCTGGACAGTGGCGCGTGGGATACGAGCCGGGCCGACGTCCCGCAAGGGCAAGGAATCGACGGCGCGAGGATCCTCGATGGCCCTTCCGTCGACCGGTTTTCCTCGGTCGACGGCGGCGACGATGTGCCGGTTTCGGTCGGATCGGTCGACGGTGGCACGACCACGGCCCTGGATTCGGCGACGGAAGCTGGCCTAGTCGGCGTCGATGCCGCCGTGGTCGACGCCAACATTCCCGACGCCGCGGGAACTTGCGCCAGCGACGACGATTGTCCGGGCAAGGATGCGCCCTATTGCGTGCAAGACCGCTGCGTTTCCTGCAAGACCGGCGATCAGTGCGGCGGCGGCACGCCCATTTGCTCGGCCAGCCACACCTGCGTGTCGTGCGCCGCGGTCGATGCTGGCTGTTCCGCGGCCACGCCCACCTGCGAGGCGATCTCGGGTCGCTGTGTAGAGTGCCTGGGCAACGGCGACTGCGTACGCGATGCAACCAAGTCGTTCTGTCAGGCCGGAACGTGCGTGGGCTGCGCGGGGGCGGGCGCCTTGGCCTGCGCCACGCGAGATCCGGCGAAACCGGTGTGCACGGCCAGCGGCACCTGCGCCGAGTGCGCGACGAGCGACGACTGCAAGGCCGCCGCGAAACCTATTTGCGACGCCACCGTCTGCGTGGCTTGTACGAGCGACGATCAGTGCCAGGCCAAGGCCGGCGGGCCGGGCGTGTGTCTGTTCCAGTTAGACGGCCATTGCGCGACCGACGCCGAATCGATCTACGTCGGAAAAATCGGCGCGGGGGCTTGCTCGGATTCGGGCGCGGGCTCGGCGCAAATGCCCTACTGCACGGCCCAGACGGCCGTCGGCGTGGCCAAGTCCGCGGCCAGACCGGTGGTGGTGGTGATTGGGCAGGTGGGCGGTTTTACTGTGGGCGCGCTCTCGTCCCCCCTGACCATCGTGGGCAGAAGCGCGGTCATCACACCCGCGGACTATGACGACGGAATCATCATCACCAGCGGCGAGATCTATCTGCGCGCCTTGACCGTGGCTGGAAATCCCTCTGGCGTCACCGGCGTCGGCGTCAACGCCCAGGCCGCCACGGGTGCCACCGTCGCTCTCAATATGGACGGCTGCGCGATCAAGGACAACCCGGGCGGCGGTGTTTTTCTGGCGGGCGCGGCCTTCGACATCCGCAACAGCACGGTTACCGGCAATGGGCCAGGCCAGACCATAGGCGGCACCGTCTGGGGCGGTATCAGCGTTGACAGTCTGCCCGCAAGTGGCCAGACCAATCTCGGTCTGGTGACCATCCAGAACAACCTGGCGACTGGCCTCACGTGCTCGACCGCCATCCAAGGTCAAGGCGTGCTCGCATCGGGCAACAC
>Ga0265329_10000164_pt1 | contig 33030 bp, 29 predicted proteins | sample 41627metaG_FD_202091 | JGI IMG/M metagenome (GOLD analysis project Ga0265329, IMG submission 202091) | Rhizosphere microbial communities from Carex aquatilis grown in University of Washington, Seatle, WA, United States - 4-16-27 metaG | ecosystem: Host-associated > Plants > Roots > Rhizosphere...
TGATCGCCCACATGTGGGGTCTGCGTCTACTCATCGGATAGCACTGGCTCCAGTGTTTGTTTGGACGTGTCCGTTTGGATGTTGTCCAAGAGCCCTACGCTTCGGTACAATGATTGGGGGGATTTTCGTCGCCTCGTATGAGTTGAGAAGGAGAGGTTCATGTTTACGAATGTGCTCTCGAAGGATGAGCGACTAGCTCTCGTCAAGACGCTCGCTTTTCTCGCCTACGCCGGTGGTGAGCGCGCACCGGAGGATGCCGAGTTTGTCGTGACCGTGGGACGAAACCTTGGGCTCGACGTCCGACCGATCCTCAACGACGTTCACCGCCTGAAACTGGAAGAGATCCTACCGTCGGTTGGTGAGCCGCGCTCGAAGCGTGTTTTCCTTCAAGCTTTGGTGAACCTCGGCTATGCCGACGGCGAATACTGTGAGGCCGAGCGCGCCGGGATAAGGCACATCGCGGGTCAGCTTGGGATCGACGAGAAGACACTGCTGCGGATCGAGGAATGGGTCGAGCGCGGTGTGGCTTGGACGCACGAAGGATACAACCTGCTCATCAAAGGGGAATAGTCATGGCTTGGACCTGGAAGAAGACTGCTCTCGTGATTGGTGGCACTTTGGCGGGAGGGGTGGCTATTGCCGTCACTGGTGGCCTCGCGGCACCCGCGATCGGTGCCACTGTTGGGAGTGCCCTAGGGTTGAGCGGCGCCGCCGCAACCTCAGCCGGACTCGCTGCGCTCGGAGGAGGCGCTCTCGCGGCAGGTGGAGGTGGGATGGCGGCGGGCACCGCGGCCATTGTCACCGCAGGCGCAGTATTGGGAGCAGCGAGCGGTGCGGTGGCGAGTGGGCTGGCCGCAGCTGGCCTCCATGATCCAAAGCGATGCAAGACTTGCAACGTTCCGCTCGACGAGAAGAGTGACTTTTGCCCGCAGTGTGGCAAGCGACTCTAGGCCATGGCCGAAGACAGCTGGCTCGCGAGAGTGATCGATCATGAGATCCAGTCACATTGGGACGAGGCGGACAGAATTGTCAAAAGGATAGGAGCAGAAAACCCGAACGGCGACCCGGATCTTCTTGTGAATGCCGTGATCGACCACAAGGCTGCGATAGCCGCTTTCGTGGGGATCGGTACCGGGGCCCTGCAAGCAATCCCCGCGGTGGGGCAGGCCCTTTCGGCTGGCTCGCTCGTGCCTGAGGCACTTTACTTAGCGAAGGTGCAAGTTGACATCGCATTGGTAATTTCGCTCGCCTACAAGGCGCATTTGACGCCCGACGATGCCAAGGGAGTGATCATCAGTTGCCTCGTATTGGCGCTGGGTGCCGACTTTGTGAAAAAGGAACTTGGAGGGGCGGCAGTTCGCATTACGCAGCGGCTTGTCGAAAAGGCGATAGCGCGAATGGGAGAGCGAGAGGTCATTCGGCTCCTGTCGCGCGTTGGCATTCAAGCGACGAAGGCTGGGATTCTTGCGAAGATTCCGATCGTCGGTATTCCGCTGAACGCAGTGATGAACTACGGCCAGATCCAGGCATTCGGCTGGACGGTAAAGAGGTTCGTCTCGCCGTCATTTGTGATGTGCGGAAATTGCGGCGAGCAGTCCGGGAAACTCAATCGCTTCTGTCCAAAGTGCGGCACGACATTCGCCGGTGCGTAGATGAACAATTGCGAGACCAAGCTTTGCGGACTACCTCAGTACGCACAGGGTGATGCCGGTGCGCTTTGCGTCTACTACGCAATGACAATGATGCTTGCGGCTCTGAAGCCGGATTGGCAGCCGACCATCAACGACGGGCCGAAAAGGAGAGCGGCGCCCTTGGCCTTCCGTCGAAGGCGCCCGCGTACATCGCCTGGCACGGCGGCTCGGGCGCGCTCGTGCTCCGGTCGTTGAAGCGCGTCCAGCGCGCCGCGCGCCGGATCTTGCGGGCGCATGACCGCCCGACGCGCAAGAGTCCGACCTGCTCCTGAACTCGTGTCAGTGACGCGAGAATAGTGGGGGCATTGAGGAGGATGGCATGGCGAAACGAACACAATCGAAGGAAACGGGAAAGGCAAGGAAGCCAAAGAAGGTCGGCAAGCGGAAAGGCGCGGGCAAAGTTCTAACCGCGACAGATGAGGATTTCGACCGCAAGGTGGCCGCCGCAGGGGGACCCGTGCTGGTGGACCTTTGGGCAACCTGGTGTGGACCGTGCCTGGCGCTCAGCCCGGTGCTCGATGAGCTTGCAGTGGAATTTGCGGGCCGTCTGACTGTCATCAAGGTGGACATTGACCAAAGCCCCGAGATCGCAAACCGCTTCAGGGTGCTCACGATCCCCAGGCTCCTACTGATCACAGGCACACGAAAACGGAGCCAGGTGGGGTCGCTGCGAAAGGCCGAGTTGTCGAAGTGGATCAGGGGCGCGATCCGCGCCATTCGTTGAAGTCCCCCAGTTGCAGCACGTTTGCCCGGTGCGCGCCGTTGAGAATGATGAGCCGCAGGCCACCACGCTTGTCGGCCAGACTCAGAACCTCTCTGCCCTCAGCGACGCCAGGTACTTTGGCACCTGCTTCTTCGGCTTGCGCATCAGGGTGCTCCACACGCCGACGGGCGGTGTGGCCAGGCCGGTGTGCTCGGTGAAGCGCGCGTGCAGGTTCTGCCAGATGGCGACCGTGTGGTTCACGTCGGCCCAGCGAGCGGTGGAACTGCCGCGCGTCGCGCGGGCGCACCTGCAAGGCATCCACTAGCGCGTCCAGCCGGTAGCTGGGCAGCCCAGACGCCAGCCGGCGCGCCAAACGCATGGTGCATAAGAATTCGCTCTCCGCCCTCAGCCCCGCGCGCGCCAGTTCCGCGTGCAGGAATCCGCGATCAAAGGCGGCGTTGTGAGCCACGATGGGCAGGCCGCGCACGAACTGCTGCAATCGCCGCATCACTTGTTCCGGCCTTGGCTGCCCGCGCAGCATCGCATCGGTAATCCCAGTCAGCGATGTGATGAACGGTGGCAACCTCATTCTTGGGTGCATGAGCTGGTGGAACGTCTCAACCGGCCGGTGGTTCACCAGCAACGTAGCTGCTACTTCGATCGTGCGATCATACGCCGGCGTCAGCCCAGTGGTCTCGAAGTCGAGCACCACCAGTTCGCGCGTCGTGGCCACGCCCTGCGATGACGTCATCACCCCGACGCTCCAGAGGCCCGCGCGAGCTGTCCATCGTTCGTGTGTCCGTACGGACCCGTCATGAGTTTGGTCGATTCTGATCCGGCCCGGCCGATTCATTCGTGATCGCAAGGCAACGTCCGCGAGGGGATTCCCGCCACTCGTAGTACATGGCCCGCGGAACGATCCTGTAGGAATTGCTCGAGTTGAGGGCGCCCATCATGCGATCAACTGCGCAGCGGTTGGCTGGATGGTCCTCGATGAACGCGACAGCCTCGATCACCTTGCCGCGGGAGCCCCCTTTGCCGAGAGAATTCCAGAATGTTCGGTCCCCGTCGATCGCCGGCGAGAGAAGGTAGCGGAGGGTCGCAGCATAGATTACCGCTTGGCGAATGGCCTTGGCCCGCGTGCTGCCAGTGCCCGGGGCTTTCACTTCGAACACCCGGAACCCCTTGCCGTTGCCAAAACGGGCGAGCACGTCGATATGGCCGGAGCCAAGCTTCGGCCTGCCGCTGCTGCCGGTGACTGGCAACGGAAACTGAAACGGAAGTCCGCGTCTTGTAGGATACAGTACGGGCTGGTGGTGCCGAAGCGGGCTCGGTTTGCCGCTCTCCCGCATCTTGTTGATCAGCGCCGCCTCAACGGCGGCCTCGGGACGCGTCTTCGGCACAGTCGTCGCCGCGCCCTCGACATAGCGCCGTACGCGCTGATCTTCCCACGGAAGGGATGAGGGTGCGTTCTCCGGCCACAACGCCCTAAAGCGACGATGTTCTCTCGTCGGAAAGAACTGGCGATCGCCTCGCGACTTCACGACAACGTAACCACATTCAACCCCATCAAGGCGCACGGAGAGCCTCGCCCGCATAGCGTTCACGGAGCCGGCGTTGATGTAGAATGCGACCTGAGTACGCGGGCGGATCAGCGACACAAAGTCCCGAAACTTCCCATTCATTTGAAGCAGCCTCTGCAGCAACTCGCGGCTTCTTGCGACCTTGCGCTGCCCCTCCGAGCTGGACAGGAGACTCTCAACCTGGGCGACGATACTATCGACGGTCATAGCAGCTCTCTCGTTGGTTCGGTTCATGGACCATTTGCTCCTAGACATCCCACGCCACCCCATCGCCACATAGTGCCACGTTCTTGAAGTGCTGCGCGAATCTCTCGGGCGCGGCCGTGTGGATAGGCACCACCCGACCCGGCTGCAACGCCTCGACCAGGCGTTGCAGGTCGGCGATGCCCGCGTGGCCAGAGGTGTGGTGGACGACGATGGGGATGTCGTGGCACCGACAGAACGTGCGCGTGCCGGCGCCCGAGGGCATGTCCAGGTAGCCAGGCCAGAGTGACCAGATGGCCACGGCGCCCTTCAGCGCCGACGGATACGCGGCAAGCATGGGCTGGAGGGACTTGCGGAAGGTGACGACCAGCTCGTCGGCGCGGGCCGCAATCTCCTCTTTGTAGATGCGACTGTCCCCGAGTTCGTTGACGAGATGGAACGTGCCTCGCTCTTTGATGCGTACGCGGTCTCGCTGCGGTACAAACACGCGCAGCCCCTGGAAGCCCGCCTGCGGGATCTTTGGATTGCCTGTGGCGCGTGCGATCAACGACGTGTACAGGTCGACCACCAGTTCGCGCCGCGCGTTCCGGGCTGCCTTGAAGACCGACACCAGCCGATCGATGTTCTGGCCCGAGTAGGCCACCAAGACCATGCCCGGCGCACTGCTGATGGTATTGGCGATCGCCATGGCCACCTCGACCTCATTCCGACAGCCGCCATCGGGCGCGGCCTCAGCACGCACCTGGGTTCCCTCCATCAGCAGCACGTCGACCGGCTCAGGCGGGTCGCGCAGCAGACGGTGGAACAGCGCTGCCTTGGCGCCGGTAGCGCGGAAGTCGCCAGTGTAAAATAGGCGACGGCCACCAGCCTCGATCAGCAGCGAATAGGAGTCGAACGCGCTGTGGTCGACCAGGAAGGGCGTGATACGAAACGGTCCCAGCGCGAACGGTTGCCGATCACGCAACAGTCCGGTGGGCGTGGCCATTAGGTCACCGATGCCAAAGAATGCCGCCCGCCGGAGAATGTTGCTGGCGGCCTCGCCCATGAGGATGGGAACCTTCTCAGAAATCCCGTGGGCCAGCCCGTAGTGGTCCTGGTGCGGGTGCGAAATCAACACGCCCAATAGCGACGGGTCGTCGCCGTCCAGCCCCGATATGGGTGGAAGGGGAACGTCATCGTCATGCCCGGCGTCGAGCGGCCGGCCCAGGTCCAGCACGATGCGCGCTCCACCCGACTCGACCTCGACGCAGTTCCCGCCGATCTCGTGGCTGCCCCGGTGAATCCGCACCCGCATGCTCATTGCTGCTGTTCTTTCATCGTATTCTGGATGCGTACCACACTGGTCTGACTCACTTTCGCGCAAGCGGCGAATGTGCGCACAACCCGTGTCAGTCCCCCGTGCAGGATGGGGACCATGGCTCTTTGCACGCGACGCTGGTTCGTCGGAGCGGCCTCGGCCACGACGACCGGACTGCTGTGTTTTCCACGTCAGGCACTTGCGGCACTGGTCGAGCCGTGGTGTCCGCGCGGGGTTGCGCGGCTCGATCCATTGACTGGGCCTCTCCTGATGGTGGTGGCCATGCCTGGCGCAGGACTCGACGGCGCGTGGATTCCGGAGAAGTACCGGCCCTGGACCCACATCTGCTTTCCGCCGTCGCGACAGCCATGCTGGTGTGGGGCTTGGCACAGGTCGACCGATCCAGCCGACTATCTCATGGCCGTGGGAAACCCATCGCTCGAGGTGCGCTTTGCCTCCGGTGTCCCGGGTTTGGCCATCGTGCCCAAGGGAGCGAGCCGCCCCGATAGCGCGTTCTCATGGGTTGCCGTACCGGCCCAAGACTTCCGGCACTGGGCACTTCGTGCCGTCGAGCAGATCGCCGAGGGCCTCCTTGTGCCAGGGCTCATCGGATACCACTTTGACGACATGAGGTTGATGGTCGGCACCGGACGTTGTCTGCACTTCAGCTACGCGGCCAGCGAAATCGGAATTCTCGACGCCAGCGCACGAGCGATTGCCCAGGCCCGCAACTGGCTGCCATGGTCGTCCAACCTGCTTGTGCGCATGGCCGCAACCCGGTCTCTCACGCTAGCCGAACTGAGCGAGGCAGCCACCTCGCTTGTGAATGCGGCGAACAACAACACCAATACGATGTTCTTCGCCCCGATTGGCCAGGAAGTCGTTTTCGCGATCATGGGGGCGTAGCGTGGTCTGCCTCGCCCAGCGACGGCCGCGCCTTGCACTCGCACCTCGCCCCCCCAGCAATCAGGCCGCCGCGAAAGTGGGCGATGAACTTGCGCAGCACTCGCATCTGTGCCGCAGTTGGTTCGTCATTGGCGAAGGTCTTGGCTTCCACCACGCGGTAGCCTGAGATTGCGGGCGCGATCTGGATGGTCAGCGGCTTGCCGGTGATCTCACCGTGGTACAGGGCTGCGGTATTGGCGAGAACCTGCGGGATGTGGCTGGCCACGCAGTTGTGCATGTGTGCGCCTTCGGCCAGGACTTCCTCGACGGTGTGCAAGGGGACGATGTGGTCGTCGCCCGAACGCCAACCGGGACAGGGCGGTTCCGGGAGCGGCAGTGTCTTGCCGTCAGCGCCGACCAGTGATTGGCCTACCATTCTGCCGACATCTGCCATCAGCTGAACTTGCTCGATCTGGCGGTGCCAGGTTTCGGCGGCCTCGAAGATGCGCGTGGCTGAACTGCTACGCCGGGGCCAGTCGTTGATTGCGCGAACGTAGTCCAGCAGCGAACTGATCCGCGAATGGTCGGAATGGCCGAGATCCTCGCGTTTGTGAAGCGATAGCGCGTGACGGGACAGGAACAAGCAGATGTTCCAGCCGTACTCCAAGAGAAGGCCCCCATGTGACACCAGCAGCGGGGGAAAGCACTTCATCACGCGAAACCATCGGGCATTCTCCAGCTTGCGAGCAGGGATGTCCTCGGGTGCAAAGGCCAGCGGTGGCGGCAGCCACAGCGTGCGGCTGGGCACGCCTGCGCCGGCCCGCCGGATCAGCAGCCGCTGTGCGCGCAGCAGGGCCTGGCGCTCGCTGTCTCTGGCGTCCGCGACCCGTTGCCAGATGAGATATCTTTCGCCTGGCGCGCGTTGGTTCTGGGCCAATCGCTCGGCGCCTGCGGCCCACGCGGCGACAGCGTCGTCCAGGAGTTCGTTCAGTCCCCGCCCAGCAATGGCATCGCGCAGGAGCTTCGCCCCTGCAGCCCCCACACCGGCCCGATGGCCGAGTTTCGCCAGCGCGTACGCGAAGATCAGCGCGCCCGGGCACGCCTGCGCCAACTGCGGCAGCCGGCCTGAGGTGTCCGCAGCCAGTTGGCGACAGAGCCACATGCGCATGTGTGCCGGAAAGCGCAGCGCGATCTTGCGTGCGCCCTGATCGAGCAAGGCTGCGGCGGCGCAGGCAGCCTCGCGAATCGTCGCGCGTACCTGGCGCACAAGCATCGTGATTTCAGGGCAGCTCGCGCGAGGCCCGTTTCGCCGTCGGTGGGGGTTGAAGGGGACGAGCGCGCGAAACGCCCAGCGACATGCGTCGACAAAGGGATCGTGTTGCGACCTCGTGAGCCCGGCCGCCAGACCCCAAGAATGTGAGGACCAGGCGCCGCCTCTGCGCACGCGTAGCGACAGAAACGGCCTAGTTCGCAACTCAAGCTCGAATCGCGTGCCCACGCGGCTTTCGTGATCGGAGCGCAGTTCCAGACGTAGGCGGTCGGGCCAACGACGTAGCCGCAGTTCCACGGCGCGACAGCCGCGACGGAAGATGCTCGTGCTGGTCTCTTGTGGTGCACGGTGCTCGTCGCCGTCTGGTGACCAGCACCCGGATACCAACTTGCCCCGCAGGCTGTACCTGCAGCACCGCTTCGCCTTGCCCGCTTCGATTTCCAGGGCACGCCTGCTCCGCGACTCACGCAGCTCGCGCCCGCCTTCGGCGGGACCGACGATGAAGCGATCGAAGGTCAGCTGGACCGGATGGCGGGCGACGTGTTCGCAGGACTCGGCAGGCACCCGACTAGGATCAACGAGGCACTGACACGGATCTCAGCGACGCCGGATTCCATGTCAGTCCCCCGTGCCATTCTTGGCAACGTGCTGACCATCGTGAACCTGCAAACCGCGAATCGTGGTCTACTTGCTGACCAGGGGGTGCCATCGTGGAAACGCTGATCCTGCAAGACGCGCGTGAATGGGCCGCGGCCATCGCGGAGATGCCGGGTGGCCTGCCCCTGCCCTGCCGCACAGTCGTGGTTCCAAACACTCGCGTGGCGCACGGGCTGCGGCGGGAGTTGTGCAGGATGGGAAAGCAGGACATCCTGGCGGGCACGGTGTTCATGGGCGCCCACGCGCTGGCGGCGGAGGTGCTGTGGGCGGCGGGGGTACAGTTCCGGGAGGGCGAGGAGGACCTGCGACCGCTCCGGCTGCGTGAGGTATTCGCGGGCAAGCTGAAGCTGGAGTACTTCAAGCCCAATCTTCTCGCCAACACGCCGGGCTGGGATCTGGCGTTCGCGGCGGCCATCGACGATCTGGAATCGGCTGGGCTGGTCTTGGCTGACCTCGCGAATGCGGCGGACGCGCAAACTCGCGACGTGGGCCACATCTGGGCCGCGCTGGACAAGCTTCCGAACCTCGCCTGGACACAAGCGCGGGTCTTCATGCGGGCGACCATTGAGCTCGCAAACGGGGCGCGCTGGCCCTTGCCAGGCCCGGTGCTGGCTGCTGTCACGGGGCACGAGTCGGCGGTCGAGGCTGCCTTTCTGTGCGCGATTCCAAACATGACGATCACCCTGCGCCTGGCGCGTCCCCTGCGCGACGAGCACATGCAGCGCATAGAGGAGGCGTTTGGTATCAAAGTGCCTGCCGTATGCCGGCCGCCGACAGGCAAGAGCGAGCGCGACATTCTCGCCGCGTATCTTTTCGAATCGGCGGAGGTGCTGTCCGACCCGAAGCGGCCACGCAGCAAGGGACCCGACAAGACGGCATCCGTGACGTTGGAGGAACACGCGGGTGTTGAGGCTGAGTTGGAAGCAACCGCGGACTGGGTCGCGGAGCGCGTGTTGCATGGGACACCGCTGGAAGAGATCGCGGTGCTGACCCCGACGGCCGACACCATGATCGATCTGGTGGCCGACCGGCTGCAACACCTGCCGTGGCGCGAGGGTGCCTTGCCGGTGTTCGTGGCAGGCGGCCGTGCGGTCACGTCCACGGCGGCGGGAGCGCGCGTGCTGGCTGTGGTGCGCGCGTTGAAGGACCACCTGTCCATGGAGTCGCTGGCCGAGGCCCTACCCTCGCTGCGCGCGGACCACGCCGACGGTGGCTCCCTCTCGCGCGAAGACGCGCTGTCGCTCATCTTCTCTCTCGGCACACGCGGCGGTAGCCCGGCCTCGCCCGCTTCCGCCTTGGAATGGGCCGCGCGCGTGGCCCGCTGTGAGGAGCGTCAGTCGGCGCTGCTTGAGGCAAGCAAAGCCCAGTCTGGCAGACAGAGTCACGAACACTTCCGAGCACACCATCTCGTGACTGCGGCGCGCGCACTACATGCACCGCTCGAAGCCCTGTGCAATGTCGCGAGACTTCTCGTCGAGAATGCTCCACTCTCACGTCTGTGGCCGCTCCTGCGCGATTTCCTCGACCAATGGGTCAAGCTGCCAGGCGACGGACCGCCGCCGCCATCGCTCCTGGGGCAGGCACTGGCGCACCTGCTGGACGACGATCTGGCCGCCTCGCTGTGCGGTCAGCAGGCGCTGGCGGTCATTGAGGACGCTCTACACGGCCTGCGGGTGCAGACGCAGCGATTTGGCACACCGGCCGTCTACGTCGGCACCGTGTCGTCGGCCGCCGGGCTGCGATTTACAGCCACGCGCGTTCTTGGATTGTGCGAAGGCGCACTTCCGTCCGTGCCGCGCGAAGATCCGGTGCTGTCCGACGAGGCGAGACGCCGGCTGGCCAGAACAGCTCCTGCCGCTTCGTTGCTGGCACAGTCGCAAGAACGTCCGGTGGCGCAGTTGCAGGCGCTCGACCGCGTTGTGCGCGACACCACAGCCACGCTGGTCTTCTCGATCCCGCGGCTCGACAGCCGCCGCACCCAGCGTGAGCCTTCGTCGGTTCTGATCGAGCTGGGCGCGGCAATTGGTCGTCCCAACCGCACGACAGGTGTCCATGACCGCACCATCCCCAATCTGGCCGCTCTCGAGCGCGACTACTTCGAGCCAGCCCGCGAGTCCGCACGAGCGGCCCGATTCAAAGCCCTGGTCTCCCCCAGCGCTCGCCTGGATCTTGTGGCCGCCGGCGTGACGGACGGCGACGCGCACTTGCCAGCTTCATGGGCAGAGGGGGCCCATGTCGACCTCGCACGGCTTCGGGATCTCATCGACGAGATTCGCGGCCCGCAGGACGGACTGCTGGACAAGAAGGCCGCGATACCCTCGCTGCTCGGCCTGTCTCCTGAACGACCCACCTCGGCCACTGCCTTGCAAACGTTGCTGCAATGCCCGTATCGCTATTTCGTCGAATACGTCCTGGGCCTGAAAGATCGACAGTCATCCCCTCTCGCCGGTGAGCTCGATGCACTCTCCTTCGGCAGTCTGGTTCACAGCGTGGCCCAGTCTTTCTTCAACCAGCACGGGCAGGCGTTCTTTGCCGGCGGCGCGAGCCTGAGCAGGTGGTGCAACAAGGCCGACGCCCTGGCCAGCCAGATGTTCGACGCGTTTCTCGAACAATACCCCCTGGGAGGGGACAGCGTACGAGCGCAGCAGCGTCAGCGTCTTCTCGACGATGTTCGGCGCCTGATCGAGCACGAGTTCGAGCACGTCGGCAAGCGCGAGTTCGTTGCGGCCGAGCGACCCTTCGGCTATCCCGAGCCCCTGGAGCTCGACGTCGGCGGCGACTCTCTGTACGTGCACGGGTTCATCGATCGACTGGATCGGCAGGGCAGCCGCACTCTTCTGCGCGACCTGAAGACCGGCAGTTCCCATCCCAGGAGCGGGAAGGAGAAGGACCCCACGGTCGCCCGCGATATCCAGCTCGGCCTGTACGGCCTGGTGACCAAGAAGTTGGCGCGGCAATGGAAAGTACCCGACAAGGCCGGCGTCGCCTACGTCTATGTCAGCGGTCGCGGCGAGCCCGAGCGAGCCTTTGCCACAGACGAGGACTTCGACAAGCTGCTGACCGCCACTCGCAACTGGCTGACGGTGTCGGTCGGGCTGCTGCGCGCCAGGCTGTTCCCGCGCTCGCCCGCCAGCGATGATTGCAGGTTCTGCCCGTTCCCCATGCTTTGTAGCGGCAGAGCCACGACAGCGCTGGCGGATGTCGAGGATGGCCCTCTTCGCGCCTTCCTCGAACTGAAGCTGGGCGACGAAGATGCGCTGGAGGTGGCCGATGAAGGCTGACAAAACGCGCACCCAGGCACCAGCGGACCAGGACGTGCGCGATGCCGTGAAGGCCGAACGCGAGCGCAATGTGATCGTGGACGCCGGCGCCGGGACCGGCAAGACCACGCTCATCGTCACGCGCCTTGTCGACATGCTGGCCCCTGCCGACGACGGTGATGCCTTGGCCATTGATCGCATCGCGGCCATCACCTTCACCCGCCGAGCCGCAGGCGAATTGCGGCTGCGCATCCGCGAACGCCTGCTGAGCGAGCTAGGCAACCAGAATCTGTCAAGACTGCGCCGCCAGCGCCTGCATCACGCACTGGCCGGCCTGGACACCGCCCATGTGGGCACCATCCACAGCTTCGCGGACCGCCTGCTGCGCCAGCATCCGGTGCAGGCCCATCTGAGCCCGTTCTACGACATCGTGGAAGACGAGGCCGAATTGGTCGCCGAAACCTGGCGCCTGTTCTTGGACAGTGCCCAGAAGGGGACTCTGGCTGCCCGGCTCGCGGGCACGGACGCCGCGACCCGCGCGCCCGAGGCGCAGGAGACCGTGCTCGACTACCTGCGCGCGGGGTTCCGCTTCGACACGAAAGAGCAGGACTTTTCTGCACAGCGCGGGCTGGACGCACTTGTCGCAGGCCTCATCCGCAGCCGCGACCTCCCGCCGGCCGATCCCAAACCACCGAAGGCGGATCTGGCCGCCTTCCGCAAGCTGGCCCGCACCGCCGTGGCCGAGTTGACCAAGGTCCAAGGCACGAAATGGGTGTCTGTGTGGATGCGCAGGGCCGGTCACACCCTACAGAGACTGGCCGCTAGCGACGATCCAGTCGAGGTTCTGGCCGGGTTGCGCCGCCTGTGCCAGGAGCAACCCAAGAAGGTTCGAATGGGCGAAGACTGCGGCGGTGACAGGGCCGTGTGGAGTATCTGGAAGCTCTGGAACGGCCAGATCAAGGATGGCCCTGCCCTGCGCGACGACATGCTCGCCCCGATGCACCGCTGGATGGCGCTGCGTCTGGTACGTGTGGCGCCGGTGGTCTACGCCCTGTACCAACAAGCAAAGACGCAGCACCAAGTCGTCGATCAGGTCGATCTCCTCTTGCAGTTGCGCAACCTGCTCCGCGACGACTGCGACGCGCGTCGGGACTGCCAACAACTGTTCGACCACATTTTCATCGACGAGTTTCAGGACACCGACCCGTTGCAAGCCGAGATCGTCCTCTACCTGTGCGAGCGCGAAGCCCGCGCCCGCGACTGGCACGACGTTGAGGTCGCCAAGGGCCGACTGACCATCGTGGGCGATCCTAAGCAGTCCATCTACCGATTCCGCCGGGCCGATGTTTTGATGTACGACCTGGTCCGCTCGAAGATTGCGTCGGGCGCTCTCATCGCCCCACTGACAACCAACTTCCGCAGCGTGCCCGGTCTCATCGACTTCTTCAACGATCGCTTCGACCAGGTACTCGGCCAGGCGCCGGCCGACGAACTGTTCGACGCCGAGACCGGCCAGGTCTTCAATCAGCCACTCGGCAAGGGACGTACCGACGGCAGCGATGGCCCCGCAGTTCGCTGCCTGCCACTTGCGGTTGCCGGTCCAAAGGCCAAGGCTGATGAATGGCGCGCCCTGGAGGCCGCGGGCCTGGCACGCTACCTGCGCTGGCTGATCGAGGCGAGCGGTACCAAAGTGTGGGACGTGCTGGCGCAGAGGAACCGCCCCGTGCGCTACGGCGACGTGTCCGTGCTGGCGATTTCGACCTCGAATCTGCACCTGCTGTTTCAAGAGCTGGACCTGATGGGCGTCCCCTACTCCTCGCGCGGCGGCAAGCTGTTCCTGGCGGACGAATTGCACCGCCAGTTTCTCCTGGGTCTGCGCGCCGTCGCGGATCGCGACGACGGCGTGGCACAAGCCATGCTGCTTCGTCCGCCCTTCTTCGCCCTGGATCTCGGCGATCTGGCCCATGAACGCGCAACCACTGGCGACAAACACCAGGACGACGAGCGCAATCACCGGGTGCAGGGAGCGCGCGCCCTCATCAATGAACTGAGACGCGGACGATTTGAACGTTCGCCCGGGGCAACAGCACGCGCTCTGTTGACAGAGACCGCTCTTGGCCGCCAGGTCGCCCTGGGTGCCAACGGTGCGCAGCGCCTGACACGTTTGCGCGAAATCTGCCTGCTGTTGGAACAACGGGCCGCTGCTGAAGGCCTGGACTACGACGCCGTCACCGCTCGGCTGCGTGACTGGGTGGATGATCCGGCCCAACTCGACCCGCCGCCCGCAGTGGGTGTGGACGCCATCCAGATCACAACGGTCCACCAGGCCAAGGGTCTGGAGTTCCCCGTCGTGGTCCTGTGGGACAGCCGGGGCAGTTGGTCCACAAAGTCGGGCAGCGACGCATGGAGTGTGGAACGAGATCGCAAAGGCTGGGTGCTGAACGTGGACGGGCTGGAATGCGAAGAACCAGCCGGCCTTGGCCTGCGCGAGCGCGAATCGAAGTACGAGGACCAGGAGCGCAGGCGGGTCGTGTATGTTGCTGCCACCCGCGCGCGCGATCTGCTGATCGTGCCGGTCTCGGACCGCAGGGAAGGCTTCGTCAATGGCCTGCTCGCCATGGCCGACCAAGCGCTGCTGCACGAGGAACCCGAATATAGCGAGGGCCGCCCGCCTGCCTGGGCGCGCAAGGTGAAGCCACACAAGCCGCCCACACTGGTATTCAACGACCACAGCGAGGCCAAGCTGGCCGCTCGCTGGCAAGCGGCCGCCAAAAAGGCCAGCCGTCCGCTTTTCCAACCGGCGGCCGTCTCCGTCGTGGCCAAAGAGGAAGCCGCAATCAATGTATCTCTCGCGCGCCCCGACGGTGATTCGCAGCCCGACACCGAGCCCGCAAGCCGGCCGCACAAGAAGCGCAAGAGCCGTCACGGCGTTCTATTCGGCGACACCGTCCACCGCGCGCTGGCACACGCCCTGTCAGGAATGGAACCTCGCAAGGCCGTCGACTGCGCTGCTGCCGAGTGCGGCCTGCACGACTTCCTGGACGAGGCGGTCACCGATGTGGAACGCGCCCTCGCTGCCCTGTCCACGGCTGGCATCCGCGGCGCCGTGGGCAAGGACCTCTTCGTCGAGTACCCCCTGGCTAGCCCCACCGGCGATGGTCACCTGCTACAAGGCTACGTGGACCTGCTGACTGTCGACGACAGCCAACTCACCGTCATCGACTTCAAGACCGATGCCATCGGCGATGAGCTATTCGCCGTCGCCTACTCCGCTTACATCGCCCAGGTCCGCAGCTACATGAAACTGCTGCGAGACGCCGGCCTGGTCGGCGGGAAACAAGTGAAGGGAATGCTGCTGTTCACCCAGGTGGGGAAGTTGGTCGAGGTGTGAACGGCGTCATCCACATAGTCGAGATGCCATCCCGTGGATCTGAAGTTTGGGCAAAGAGCGAGGTGAGCGATCACGTTCACCGCGATCCTGCAATTCCGCGAGATCGACTCCGTGGAGAGCGGTATCATGGCTTCCGGGTCATGAAGAAAGCCGATGTCGGGCCGCGAATTGAGAGATTCATCGAGCAGACAGCGCGGGAGGTCCTGATACTCGCATCGGTGGGCCTGTGGCTAGCGCTCACCGTCACCATGGCCGGCTGCAGCCAAAATGGTACGAGTCGAGATGGCGCAGCCGGTTCCACGCCCCCCAGCCAAGGTGGCTCGGCCGACTCTGGCCCTGCAACGGTGGACGCCGTCGCACGCGGAGGAGGAGTTTTCGGCGACGGAGGTGCTGCAGGCACTGGTGGCGCCTCCAGCGGAACCGGCGGGCAGATCGGAACCGGCGCAGGCGATGGTGCCGCCGGGGCAGATGCGTCCGGCGGAGTTATGGAAGCAGGGGCGGACGTACCCGTCGGAATCCCAGACGTAGGCGCGGACGTACCCGTCGAAATCCCGGACGTAGGGGCGGACGCGCCCGGCGGAACCGGTGGACAGATCGAGGCAGACGGAACCGGCGGGCAGATCGAGGCAGGCGAAACCGGTGGTCTTGGGGAGTCCGACGCGCCCGACGGAACCAGTGACGCTGAGAGCGCTTGCGGCGTCAGCTTCGTCCAATCCATGACCGACATCCTGGAGGCGACGTTGCGGGACGTCGCCTGGCACGTTGACCCTCGCACTGGGGTAGCTTACGACCATATCGACTGGAAGAACGGCGGCAACGACTATCTCGATGTCCCTGGAGTCATCCCGCAGCTTGCGACGGACTTTGCCGCACTTCAAACCAATGGCCGTCTCGATTATGAGATTGTGCACGATGCTGAGTTCAGCTTGGACACGGCCATACAGCTCACTTATCGGCCGAGTGTTGGAGCCGGTGGTGCGTGCGGCACGGGGCAGGGTGGCGAAGCACAGGGCTATGTCGCGTTCCCGATCTCGCGAAACCTTGCCACCCCGAAGGTGATCTCCATCTGGATACTTGGTTCAAGCAACCAGCCCACCGCAAAGGTACGATTGAAATTCGAAACTGCTAGTTGCCAAATTGAATGTTTAGTCTCCCTTCCTTCTATGCAATCGAGCCAGGAGATCCCCCTGGCAAACTGTACGAATGGGCGGTCTTGCAGTCTCAGCGAGACCAACAAGTTCACGATATTGGCGACAGACGACGACGTCAACGGATGTCCGGCAACCTGGACGATCGATCACATCGCATTCGGCGTAGACGCGGCCGAGTCGGGCTCCATGTCCAACGTCGAGCCTGCTCCGCGATGTACGGGCGCCTTTCAACCGTTGCCGTGCGGGAGTTCGGCCACGGGAATCGACAAGATCGGATACGCAATGGCTGCGTTGGCAGTGGGCGCTTGCGCGGGCATCGATACCGAGATCGTTGGTTTCGCCTCCGTTGAGGACTCGCTGGTTGCGGCACTCTCCACCGTTGAGAAGTGGCGCAAGTGGAATGGCGAAGCGCCAGGGCATGAACTGACGCAGACGACCGGCTTTCCCTGGACCTGGGTCGACCCCAATACGGGGCTGCCGACAAAGCCCGAAGTGTTCGGCATAGACTCGGCGAATTTCGAGGCCAGTCTTGCCGTGCTCCAGCAAATCAGCGCCACGACCTGTCCTGCCCTGGTGCGCTCACAGAGCCCAACCTGGATGCTGATGGCAAACAGAGCCGCCGAGATCCGCAACGGAATCGACTGGGCCAGAATGAACAGCGCCACGAGCACGCCGGTGATCGGCTGGTGCGCGAACCCGGGCGCGTCGGACAGTCTCAGCTTCTGCCACACGGGCCAAATCGATCCTGATACTGGCCTTTCGAGGCTCACGCAGAGTGCGCGGGATGACGAATCGATCCTCCGTACCTTTCGGGCCATCGGCAGCGGCAGTGTCGATCCGAACTACTGGCAAACTGGTCTGCAATGCCACAAGCGCACACTCAACGGGTTCTCCTGGTTGAGCTCGATGGATGCTGGCATGCCGGTCCAGTGCGACGCGACATTTCGGCAGCAAGCCAGCGCACTGTTCATGGACCTCGGCCGTCTTCCCGTCCCCGCGCTGGCCGGCATCAGCCATCAGGAGTCCCTCGTCGCCTTGCTGGAGGCCAACGGTGTCGGCGAATACGCGCTCGCTGGCTATTCCGATTGCCTCCTACCTTCTGCCGAGGCGTATGTGACTGGATGTGAAATTCCCTCTGGTGTCGTGACCCCACAGGCCTCGATTCTCGGTCTCGAGTTCTTCCCAGATGCCTGCCACACGATCCAACGCTTCCTGGACGAACACATGGCTGATCCCGTCAATGTCGGCGGGCTGCCGATTGGCCGTGGCTTCCGTGACTCCGCCTTCAAGACCACCGACGGTGCGCTCGACACATCGAGGCCACCTGGCCAGCAAACGTTCCTATCCCTCGACAAGTCACGCGAGGCCCTCGCCCTTGTCAACTACCTCCATGGCGGCCTTGTCCGCCGCCTTTTTGAACGCAACCCGGAAGTCCCAGCAGCCTACGAGGCGTTGCGCGGAAAGACCGGTTGCGCACCGTGAGGCAGGATGTGGTGGAGCTGAAGAAGGCACCGATGCTGCCGCTGTCGTTGCAGTTCTTGGCGGCGTGGCGAAGCGGATCCTAGGAAACAGCGAGCTCGTCGAGCGCGGCGACATCCCTGTCCAGGTCCCCGATTCCCTTCGCATTGACCACCCGGGCGCCCAGATGACAACCTGGCGAAGACCACAAGGGTCGAGCCACGCCTTGTCGAGCAACTCCTTGTGAGCCGTAGCTGCACTAGAATTCGTATGTGATGTGGCCGGAAAGCTTCAAGGTCACATCGACTGTCCATGGCTGTTCGGGCAACTGTCCTGTCACTTGTAGGCTAATCACCACCTGGTCGGCAGACCAGAGGCTGGTGATGTCGGTCGGCGCCGGCCTGGTCCCTTCGATGGATGAGCCTGATAGCGCGGCTTCGCTCCGGGCGTAGTTCGCGATCTCGGTCGTGCTTTCCGAGATTGAGGGGGCAGTCGCTGTCATGAGCGCGGACTCGATGAAATCGAGGTTGGGCAAGCCGCCACTGGCCGTGACAGTCACTTGGTGGACGAAGACCTTGGAGTTCATGCGCTCGGCCCATGCGGCTATGGATGATGAGATCGTGAATGAGCTGGTCACCGAGGCACCGTTGGGCTGGGCCAGCCCGGGCGCCCCGTCCATTACCAGTCCGTGCTGGATGATTTCGACATCAGGCAGGCTAGCCTCGAAAGAAGGTGAGCATCCGAAGGCCAGCGCGGCCAGCACCGGAATGATGGGGAAAAGTCGAAGTGTCACCAGTATCACCTCACCGGACGTAAACGACGAACCCCAGCTTCACTGACGGTGTCACCACCCTGGCGTTCGGGTCCCGCGGCACCACCAACTGGGTTGTTCCCGTGACACTCGCGTCGCTGGCAGTCGGGGCGGGGATGAGGGTATCGAGATTGTGAATTTGGCCCCACAGCACGCTGACACCCCCGTGAAGGAAGAAGACGAACCTGCGAGAACCGAAATCCAGCCCCAGGTGCGCGTTCGTGTACTGGTAGCCAACCCTTTGCAATACCGGGCTGCTGCCGAACCCGATCGTCTTGGCCATGGCGTTGGCGTCGCCGTCCAGATAGCCGCCGTATTCCAGACTGGCCGAAGGGCCTTGTCCAAGAGGCAACAGCGTGATGCCCGTGCGCCAGCCGTAGCTGATGCCATTGGCCCCGCCCCCCGCACAAAAGCGAAGCCACTTCCACGGCCGCACTACCAGCGAGCCGATGAGACCATCCGGAACGCCCACGTCAACCATCAATCCATACTTAGGTAGACGCTTGGGCAGGACGGGCGCGGTAGCGGCGGCGACTGACATGTCTTCACCCCGCCTCGACGACTCAGCACCGACAGGGAGATCCGCCGCATGAGCAGGAATGATCTGTTCCCCATCAGCCTCGCCGGCGTCTTGGGGCTGTGAAGTCGAGATCGCTGTGTCGCGCGCATCCGGTATAGCGTCTGCGTGCATCGACGCATCTGCGATGTCTGAAAGCCCTGCATCGACTGGCGACAAATGGTCTTCCGCGGGGACCAGGCCAGGCATCTGGCCAGCCCCCGCATCGGGGGACACCAGCTTGGGCGAGCCTTCTGTGCCCGCATCCGACCGAATCTGGTCCGCGGGGTTCCGCTCAGGAACACGCCCGAGCAAGGATCGCGACGCTCCCAAGACTCCAAGGAGGCTCCCCAAGAACACAACCTTTCTTAGCGTGCTTCGCATGCCAGCTCTCCCCGACGCAAATCCTGTGCCTCCCTGGTGAAGGAATTCGAACGCTCAACCGAACGGGCGCGTTTGTACCAAAAATGCGACAGATGCTGGGGGTTTTGCGAACGAGAAGACCCGGAAGGGATCTTTCTTCCCATCAGCAATCTCGGGCGCCCACGCGCTCGATGGGAATCCCGTGGATCCTCCGCCCCAAAGGCCAGCCCGTGGCCATGGGATCGGCGACTGGATGGCGCGACGATCTCGAAAAATCGCGGGGTTGCCGCCGGAATAGCATCCAGCGGAGAACCTGTCCCATGGAAATGCGCGGTGGCGGCTCCGGGCGCGCGCCCAGCCGCGATCAGACATCGCAAGCCCGGCCAGCTACCGGGCTGGCCGGCCGGCTCGCGGCCCCTATCAGTAGACCTTCTTCGTGCGGAGTTCTTGTGCCTGCTTCTTCAGCACCGCCAGTTCCTCGGAGGAGAGGTACTCCCACGCCTTCTTCATCACCGCCTGGTACACCTGCTCGAGGAGATGGGCGTATCCGTTCACCACGAACTGGGTGTCGCCGGCTGCGGCTTTACCGGAACAGTCAACCTGGACCGAGGGTACGTCCACCTTCTTGATCCATAGCTTCTCGCCGGAGAGGGGCTCGAGGATGACGAATGAGACGAAGCCCGAGGCGGTGCAGGGTCCGTCCGTAACTGACTGTCCGTCGCTCGCCCCGATGCCCAGAATCCCGGGATCCTGTCCTTGAATCCTGGGCTGCGGCACAGTCACCCTGATTCCGATCTGCGGGGTCAGAGTAAGGTCGGACCCCTTCTTGTCCGGAAACGTCATGGCATTGAGGTCTTCAAACGGCCCGCGCTGCTTGAAGCCCTTGGTGTTGAAGAGTTCCTGCAATTGCGCAACCATCGACGACCTGAACGCCTCGTCGACGCTTTCGTACTTGCTCGACGAGTCGGACGTCACCGCAATCCCTGCGGCTTGGAGTGCAGCAATTCTTTCGGCGTTCTGTTTCTTGGCACGGATGCTGGTCTCGTCGACGTCGATGGGCCGGATGATGGCGACTGTCACGTCGCCGGCGGGCGGCTCATTCGCCGCTGGATACGCGAAGGTAAACTGGGGCGTGTACGCGGGAGTCGGGGGCAGCACGGCGGCGCACCCCGCGAGCGTGAAACCAACAATAGACAGGGCAGCGAGACCAATTGCAGTACGGGACATGGTTTCTCCTTTCAACAACACGGTTACGGACAACAGCGCCGCAGTCAGCGGCGCCTGATTCGGACACGACCGATGCCAACGACGAGGGCCAGCGCCAGAAGAATTTGCCAGGCGCTTGGCCCGGACCTGTAGGGTACTGGTGTTCATCGCATTCCTCACGGTTTGGTCACTGGAACTCGGGCGTCCCGGTCTTTGACTTTGGGTTGTGGAAGAACTCTTCCGGGGCTCCGGCCGACAAGCGCGGCCACGGTCATGGGCGAGCAGGCAAGGCGCCCAACAATTCGGGCGAAGATGACTTCCAGGTTTTGCTCGACCGCCTGCCGTGGAAGCCCGAGCGCCGATGCCAGGACGCCCACCAGGCGACGGTAGCGACTCTCTGAGCACTGAATGACAATCTCGTGGTTGTTCATCTTGCCTCCAACACAGATGCCCGAAGTTCGGCATGGCGAAAAGCCGGGTCACACATCAATCACAGTTGCCTGTCACTGAGTCCCGGAAGCAGCCTGTCCAGTTGCTCGGCCAGGCTTCCCCCGCCAAGCACATCCTCGACGGTTTGGGCGAGGGAGCGTCGGCAACAATGGGACCGCAGCAGCACAGCGGTCATGCGGTTACCCCAGGCGCGCTCGTTCACCTGTTCAGCCGCGCTCTCCCCTGACGGCGCGGATTCGACCAGCTGGCGCAGAAGCGGACGCCCACGCAGCAGTTTCGCGACCTGCCGGCCCCGGTGCGGTTGGATCCTGGCCAGGGTCCGTGCCAAGGCCAACTCCACCGGTGGCGGCAGCGAAGCGGGAAGCGCGGCCAGGGTGGTCAAGGCTTGGCTCGGATACAGGATGCCGATGACGGCATCGCGAATGCAGCGAGCGGCAATCGGGTCGTCGCCGCTCTTCCACGCCTCGAACAGCAGCCGGTGCAGATAGCCGAGGTCCGCCGAACCGTCCACTACGATGCTGGCCAACGCTGCAGGCAGCACGGGATGGTACGTGCCCTTCTGGATGCCGAGGTCTACGGCGAGGAAGTCGTTTCGATGCGCCAGGCGCTCGTAGTCAGCGATTTCAAAGATGGCGTCGCGAATCGCCGGCTCGGGCCGAGCCAGCACCACCCGGTGAAGGACCGCGTGGGCCAACATGCGAGAAAGCGCGTCGTTGGCGTGGCCAAGACGGAGAAGATGGGAAAGACCATCGTGCGGCTCCAGAACTGTGCGCACGAACAGCACCGCGTTGCTCAGCACCCGCAGCAAGGTTCTGGTCTGCGCGGCACCACGATCGATGATGGGTGCGCATGGCGCCAGCGGGCTGCGCGGATCGTGCAGACAGCGCACGAGCGCGCGCACCTCGGCGTGCGGCTCGGCACGCAGTTCGTCGACCAGCGTGCCCAGACCGGTGTCCTCGCCCAGCCGCCTGCGAATCGCGGCGTCCACCAAAGGAAGGACAGCGGGCATCGTCCCCTTGATCAGCAGCGAGTTGAATGGCGTCAGCCACGACTCGGACACCGCCTCGCTTGGCAGCGGGCGGCGGTGGGAACAGATGTAGTTGTGAAGATCGTCGCGCCCCGGGAACACCGAACAATGCTCCGGCAGCTCGAGCGCATAGGGCCCGATCTTCTTGTGGCCCTGGTGGCGAACCAAATTCGAGACATAGAGATTCGGCGCCAGCTCCTGGTCGAGCAGCGAGGACAGTTTGCGTCCCGCGCTGTCCAGCGATGCCGCACCCGATGCGTCGAGTGAAGCGAGATCGTCGATGCCAACCCAGGGCTGGTTCTCGGCGCGGGCCAGGGCGAGGCGAGCGAGGATCTGGAACAACCATTTCGATCGAAGACGCCGATGCACCGGCTGTTCGTGGAAACCAGCCAGGACCACGGTGCCCGCATCCAGCTCGAAACGGATCGACAGCGCGGGGGCTGGCACGTGCATTTCTGGCGCGCGGGCACGTGTGGCGGTGTTGATGTAGTTCACGGTCGGGAGTCCTCGAAATCTCAGCGCAGCTTCTTCGCGATGCCATCTATCGACGCTGCCGGGCGCTGACCTCTGACGCCGGCGACACATTTTTCTGAATGGTGCCGACGTCGGGGTGACGAGTCAGAACAGGAGGAGGATGTGGGTGAGCGACAAGTCCATCTTTCGGATGTCGTCATCGCTTTGCAGCCCCGACATACGGCTCACGTCATCAGGCTCGGCAGGTGAGGACGACGCGAACAGCAGACGGTGTTCTTCCGCCGAGAGCATCTTCTTTTCGCGCGGCCGTCGCTGGTCTCAGAGGTGTGGGAACCCCTCACGGGTTCATCGTTCCAGACGCGGCCGGGCACCCGTTCCTGACAGCGCGCCGCCGTCAATCCAACAGTGTCAGAGGCGTTTCGCAAAATTTGCACGCAGCCGATTGAGGTACGTGTCTGGCGCTGATGCCTGTGTTTCAATGTCAGAGGCCCACACCCTGCGGCGTCCAGGCAAACAATGGAAACGTTGAGCGGATTCAAATGGTTCACCGGCAAGAATCACGCTGCGACTGGAAAGCCGTACGAAGATCGCACCGCGATGCTGACCAACCGGGCGCCGCTCGTGGCCAGGGCGGGACGCGGCACCTCTTCGCGGTCATGGACGGCGTCGGTGACGCTCCCCGCGGCATGAACGCTGCCCAGTGTCTGGCCGACTGGCTAAAGGACTTCTACCGCAACCCGGCCAACCACCCGGCCACGGCTCAGGGATTGCGCCAGTTGATCATGGACTGTAACAACCAGGTCAACGACTGGGGGATGATCGAGGGCACGAACCGACCACTGGGCGCGGCGGCGTTCACGGTCGCCTGGTTTTCCCCGGAAAGGTTGGTGCACGTCTTCCACGCTGGCGATACGGTGGGAATGCGCTTCGATGGCAAGGAGATCACGCGACTTACCCCGCAGGACGTGGCCGGACGGGGAATCATCAACTACTTCGGCTGCGGCAAGGACATGGCGATACATCACATCCCGGTCAAGCTGGCGGTGGGCGAAAGCATCGTGCTGGTCAGCGACGGCATCATCCCCAAGGCCATGAGAACCCACGACGTGCGCGACGTGCTGCTAGACGAAGAAGCATTCGATCCCGAGGCCGCGGCTCGGCTGCTGGCCGAGCGAGCGCGGGCGCGCGGCTCGCAGGATGACATCACGGCGATGGTCATCGAACTGGAAGCTTGGGACGAATGATGCCCAAATGACGCCGATTCCGCACCCGCGCCGACTTGCTTTTCCAAGGAAACCACCCAGGATCCTCGCGTACGCAAACCTGTATCGCTTCGGGATGACCGCAGGTCCCGCGCCGCTGTTGGTGTACATCGGCGGAGCCACCAACCGGCAGAACTACCTCATGCAATACGAGACGGAGCCTACTCCCATCGTCAGCGAACTGGCCCGCGCGCTGGAACTGCAGCCTCTGCCCAGCCTGGACGCCCTCATATGTCCGTGCCCGCTCGACAGCGGTGGCGAGGGACACGAGTACTTCGTGGATCACTTCGACAGCGAGCTTTGCCCGGAACTGGGCGCACCCCCGGCAGCGCTGGCCTGCGTGGGCTACTCGGCCGGGGCCGGCTACGCGACCCACCTGGCCATTGTGGCCGAGGCGCGTGCACTGGCGGTGTTCGGGTCGGCAGGCGTCCACCAGGCAGCGGCCGACGACCGCACCCTGCTGGAACAGTCCAGGGGCGAGGGTACACGGCGCATCGAGATCGCCATCTTTCGCAACGATTCGGACAGCGTCGTGGCACCGCCCCAGACGGTGGCCGCGCAGCTCCGCCCGCTGCACGCCCGCGCGATGGCGATGCGTTCCGGCCAGCACAAGTTCGCCGACTACGCTGCCAACGGCACGGTCCGCGATGCATTCCGGTTCGCGATCGAGCGGCTGAGTGCGGGGTAGGGCGCGCCGACGGTGCGTTGCCTGCGGCGGAAGCCGTCAGTTGAACACGCTTGGCTGGCGGCTAGAACTATCCGGTTTCCGTGCGTAGCTGTGCGCGACCTCGATCATCGTCCGAGTGAGCGCCCGATTGGAACTGAGCAGGTTCTTGTAGGTCGACATGACTTCCATGATCCTGCCCATCCACGCGAGAATGCACTCGATGGAGCCGACGATCGCGACCAGCATCGCCGTGGCGCTGAGGGCCAGCCACAGGTTGTGTTGGGCGCCCCAAATGATCAGCGTCGGCATGGTGGCCAGGCACATGAACTGGAACCAACGCAGCCTGGACCGCAGCTTCCGGGAGGTCACAACTGCCTGAGGTGCGGTTCGCAATTGACGGCGGCGGCAGACATCGTGTGGACCTCCTCGATTTCCTTCTCTCTGCAGCGAGATCGCCGCGAGCAACCTACCGATGCAGGTATCCCTTCCTGCACACGCACTGCTCCCCCTCGCGCGCGTGTATGGAGCACCACCAACGCCCGCAGGCGCTGCACTGGTAGAAGATCTTCCCACCCTGGTCCGTATTCTTGCAGCCAGATGCCGAACACTTCACGCTTGCCATGTTTCTTGTCCTTTCCCTTCTGAGGGTCAACGTCGCGGTGGACGATCACTGCGCCTACGGACGCTGTCAAGACTGCGCGGGTTCATGCGAATCGCCATCGTCGCTATTCACCATCCAGCTCGGATAGCTGGTCCGCAGGTGTGCGGGACCGCAGGACTCGGTCTCGCGGCGAGGGGCAACCGGCCCAGGGGACGAGTTCTCAATGGCCAGCCGGCGCATTTCTCTGCGAGCGTCGGGCGTGACGAAGCCACTGGCGATCTGGTCGATGCCACGACCGTCACACGCCATACCGAAGACTACGCGCAGAAGATCCTGCTCGACAGCGCCGTGCCCACGGACACATGCCTTCCACAACGGGCGGAAGGACGCCGTCTCGGGCAGGAATTTCGCCTGCACGCCCACAGCCGTGCGCGTAACGCTGCCGACCATCCGCCACGCCGGGTCCGACAGATTGCCCAGCTTCGCGTAGAGCGCACGCGTCTCGCCCTGGTTCATCTGCTGGGTGGCGGTGGTGAGCATCATCGGGACCTCCTTCTGGTTGAGCGGCGCTACTGGAGTGGCCAGGTTCGCAGTCGTGGTCTCCTCGTTGCAACGGGCGGATTTCACGTGGCTTGCCATGGTGTCCTTCTGTTCCGTGTCTCTTCGTTCCTCGTGGTCCTGCAGACGTTGACGAAGCCGTGTCTCTGACAGTTCGGTGCGACCGTTTCTGGCAAGTTCACACGCACTGCGTGGGCTCCGGCTTCTTGCGGGAGCAGAATTCGGCGATCGCGTCGATGACGCCGAAATCGAGCGCTTCTTCCGGCGTCATCCAAAGGTCGCGCTCGATGGCGCGCATGACCTCCTCGGAGCTCCGCTTGCAGTGGCGGGCCAGTATCTCGGTCATCAGGCGCTCGTTTTTCAGCATGTTTTCGGCGGCAACCCGCACATCGGCCGAAGTGCCCATCATTCCGCCTGAGGTCTGGTGGAGCATGATGCGCGAGTTGGGCGAAGCGAACCGGCGGCCCGTCTCTCCCGCGGCCAGCAACCACGCCGCCATGCTGAAGGCCGGACCGATGCAGAACGTGGCCACCGGTGCCTCGACCATCTGCATAGCATCGTAGATGGCCAGGCCAGGGTACACGCCGCCGCCGTAGCTGCTGAGGTACAGCTTGATCTCAGCATGATGGTCGATACTGTCCAGGGTCAGAATGCGGCTGACAACATGGTCCGCCGACGCAGTCGTCACGTCGCCGCTGAGGTAGACGATGCGGTTCTCGAAGAGCCGCTGCCCAACGCCGATCTCGTAGTCGTTGCTCATGATCGTCTTCCCTCCAATCGGGGTGCCTCCTGGGACGCGTGCCGAGCGGCCGCTCTGACAGCGGCCTTCAGTTCGAGGTCTGTTGCCGGACGGCGTACGCGAGTAGCGAATAGACCGTGCAGGCGTTAGTGCGTGCCAATGTGTTGCTCCCCGCGACCTTCAATTGGAACAACACCCAAATCAGACCATGGATCAGGAATCGGTGATTGGGAATCCAATACCCAGACTCGGTGTGTCTGATCTGCATGCCAACAAGTTCTGGGCTCCTGCTGGCAGCGACTATGGGATCGCTGCCCAGCGGGTAGTTTGCGATGTCGCGCACCATCTGCTCCTGGTCGAGTCCACAACCAAGCTGCGCCACAATCCCCTCGACTGTCTCCCTCAGCGTCGCAACCTCGCGAGCGCCGAGTTCAACCAACGCGCGCTTCGCAGCGATGGCGACCAGGTTCTCGATGTTCAGGTGGGTGTTCTTCATCGCGTCGCAATGACAATGACGGTCGCGGTGGACCAGATCTGACAGGGGCTCACCGACAACCGGCCGCGATCACACGTCGTCGTCAGCCAGGCCGGCGACCCAGGCAATCAGGCGTTCCCTGGTCAGTTCCGCGTAGGGGATGCAGTCCACCGGGAAGCCCGCCCGATCCAGTGTTGCCTCCATGCTGGCGGCTCCAGCGGGGTTCATCGAATGAATCAGCACCGGCGGTCTACGCAGTCCCTGGCTCGCCACGAGGGTCTGGACGACGTTGCGGCCGCTGATGCCCAGATCGCTCTCGGTGCGGGTGCTCTCCGTCAGATCGTGGTCCAACATGATCCCGTCGTACACGTTGCGGTCGCGCTGAAGGATCCCGAGCGCCTGCCCACCGCTGGCCGCACGGACCAAGTGGACCTTCGCCGAGTCCAGCATGGCGGAGAACCGCTGGACGCGCTGGTCGTTGTCCTCAACGACCAGGACCTTCAGCTTCTTGAGCATCTTCGAATCCTGTGGAGGTTGCGCGATGTCTTGTCCATTTCTTCCCGCTGCCATTCCCATGGACGTCTGCCGAGCGATCGTTCTGACATCCCGTTCACGATGGACCCGCCGTTAGTCGCAATTCCTGCATCCCGCCGCCCATCTGTTTCGCCAGAACGGTGACGTGCGTTCCAGACGGCACGCTTCAATGAGCACGACCACGTGCTTCATCAACTCGTCAAGCGGCTGCCACTTCGCGGAATACCTTGCCATCAGGATGCTACGGCACGCTTTGAACGCCGCTAACGCTGTCGAGCCATAGATCCGGTCTTCCTCCCAGGCGGATCGTGCCACGGCCACAGCCCGTTCCAGACTCCTGCAATCCAACAGACCGTCAATTCGCTCAACAGCATGCGACAACATAGCGCGCCACCACTTCTCACTCCCAAACCGGCTGCCGGTCTCAAGAAGAATCGCCGCCAGATCTTCGACCTGGATAGCGAAGATCCGTTTGAGCGTGGCAGCGTGACCTATCGCCGAATCGCATTCGTCGACGCCCAACGCCTTGGCGAGTTCGGCGTTGAATCCATCGGGCAGGCGATGCGTAACAAGGATGTCGTGGTCCCCAACCCATCTGGGGATGGGGTGACGGTATTTCGCCATCTTGATGACCTGTCCCATGACCTTCTCCTTTGCATCTATCCCGCAGCCCTGGTGGCCGCGTCGAGCATGTAGGCCACCTGGCCGACGCGCATGTAGACATGCTGGACCAGGTCGGCGCGTTCTTGCGGGTTCTTCAACGCGCGGAGAATCAGGCGCAGAACCACAATGCCTCGGAGCATCTCGGGATTGCGGTCCATCCAGACGCAAAGCAAATCCCCTTCGCTCGCGCTCAGGTCGACCGCCGTGATGGCGGCGAGCAGTTCCTCGTCGCCGGCAGTCCGCCATCGCCCGGGAAAATCCAAGACGACTCGCATGAGGTGCCGTCGCTCAACTGGCAGCAGCGCAATCTCCAGTCGGTGGCACACGGCATCGACCAGTGCGAAGCACCTGGCTTGCAGTTTCAGATTGGGCGGTGTGGCCATGAAGATTGCGCCTTTCAGCGCCCCCAGGAGCAGTGCCAAGCCGTGCCGTCGTAGCCGCTGCCGACGGTGTCGTAGTCGCCACTGCCATATCTCGTGAATCTCCCCGTGACTGGATTGAAGGCCCAGCAGTGGCGGACCAGCGACATCCGCGCAGCTGGGTCCTCGATGACGACGAAAACGCGCGATTGTGGTGGTGCGAGGTCTACGGTGTGGCCGTTGATGTCCATGGTCTGCTTCAGGCCACACAGTGGCAAGGGCTGACCATTGAGCTCGATCTCGACCCAGATGTTCGAGCCGTAATTGAAGCCCATGTTCACGTAGGTGTTCCTCGGCAGACGGCTGAACGGCGCCTCATTGTTCACAAAGCCGACCCAAGGTTGGGGCGAATCGCAATAGGGCGACGCGCTGGCATCACTCAGCCAGCGGGCGCCCCGGCCGGCCCCAACGCCGCGCTGTCGCCGTTCGCCTGTTGAGGAAAGCGCGTCCGTGCCGCACAGAAGACGGTCGATCCTTGCCTCTCGGACCAGCGAGTCCTGCGCCACTGCCAGGATCTCACCGCTTTGCACGTCGATCATGCGCGCGATGACTGTGACCGACTCCCCCAGGTCTGCAAAGGATCCTGCCACGATGGCGTCTGCTCCGAGCAGGCGCCCCACCATGCGCCGCGATGCCGGGTCCACCAGGAAGGTTCCTGCCTGCAGGTTCTTCTCCTTCAGCACTTGGGCCAGCATGCGCCGTTCGACGATGCGGAATTGCCCCACGCCATACAGATGGGTGGTCAGTGTCTCGCCCAGGTAGTCGGCAAAGCCGCAGTCATGGCCGCCCGAGGCAGAAAAGTCCGAGATCGCGATGGTGCGACCCGAGATGCCCTGTCGCGACGCTGCCAACTGCACGGCCATGTGGTCCAGCGACACCTCCAGGCTGGCGACCGATGCGGCCCTCCATCCCGACACGGGCTCGCTGCTGCTGGCGGCGCGCGCGCCGGGGCTGGATTCGACAGTCCTCCAACCTTGGTTGTCGACCGGTTGAGACGACGCACAGGTGGCGATCCCAGTGCTAACGAGGAGCAGGGCCAGTTTCCGCATGGGATTCTCCTTCATTGTTGTGGTCGAGGCGCGGTGGGCGTGAGTCGCGTTCTTCATCTCTGAGGGATGGACGCCTGGGGATCGCGGTCTCTGACACCGTTCCGACGCTCAAAGATGCCCGAGGATTCCAGACGCCCCTGCGCCGCCCTGTCAGAACGCAGTCTCAACGTGCGTCTTGCAAGACGTGAACAAGACGATGAACGCGACCATTTCCGCCCTGGCCTGTCTCGCCTGCGGATGTGCCGACACGGTCAAGTACAGCCGCGGCCGCTACGAGCGCGTCTACGACCGGGAAGTGGTGAGCAGCCGTCCCGCCGGCGAGGAAGGCGCCCTTGACTATCGCGTAGCCAATCATCGCCTGCTGCTCCAGGTGTCGCGCCACAACCTCTGCGAGCGCGAGACCCGCGAGAGCTACCAGATCGTGGAGCGCGTGGACCACTCGGCCCAGAACGGTTGGTGGGTCGTCCCCTTGCTGGGCCTGATCTCGACGACGGCTGGCGCCCTCGTGCTGGAAAACGCGCATTCACAGCCCACACAGGGGCTGGACTCCGACGGCAAGCCCAATAACCCGCGGCAGGATTCGTATGCCATATCCGGCATCCTGCTGAGTCTCGGCCTTCTCGGCATGATGGACGTCCCTCTGGTCGGCGTTCGCGATGTGGTGCGGGAGAAGGGCGTCCGCACTGTCCCCGAGAGCGTGACCTGCGGCAGCCGCGCCTATGTCGGGCCAGTGACTGTCATACGCGCAGGCCGCAGCACCCAAGCGCAGACCGACCAGTCAGGCCGGGCGTCGGTGGCAATGACCGCGCTGGCGGGCGGAGATTCAGCAGCGCCCGTATCCGTGTCCGTCGAGGAATTCAATCTGCTGCGCACTCTGCAGTTGACCCCCGACGAACTGGTCGAGCTGGGGATCGACTGATCTTTCAACAATCAAAGGAACACAACATGCGCGCGACCAAACTGACCACCACTGTTCTGTGCTTTGTTCTCACAGGCTGCGCCCCGGCCGCCGCTCTACGGCCCGCGTCCCAGGCTGCCATCGCAGCGCCCGTGCCCCAGGACGCGCCCGTGCCCGAGGCTCTGCTGAGCGGCCGGGATCCGCGCTTTCCCACTGACCGCTACATCACTGGCACAGGCCAAGGTCTCACTCTGGCCGAGGCGCGTGCCCACGCTACCGCGGACATCGGCAGCCAGATCCAAGCGCAGATCAGCTCGGTCCTGACCTCGGTGGAAAGTGCGCAAGTAGACGCAGCCTCGGGCCGTGATGCCAAGAGCAGCAGCATCTCGAAGCTGCACCAGGAACTACGCCAAACCACCCACTTTGAACCCGACGGAATGGTCACAGTGGGGAATTCCCGCGCCGTCCACGACGTCGTGTACGTGCTGGCCGTCCTAGATCGCGCCGCTGCCGTGTCCCGCTATCACGCCCAAGCACAGAAGGCGCGCCAGGAGCTGACTTCAGCTCGGGATATTCAGTCACACGCGCTCAGCGAGGCCAAGCTGCGCGAGGCAGCTCGACTGACCATCGAGATCCGGGCCCACGTTGCCGATCTGGCGCACGCCCTGACCCTGGAGCAGGCCGTCTCGGGCCGGGCACTGGACCCTGGCGCGTGGTCGGCCGTGATCGCCGCAGCGGAGGCGCAATCTGAACTGCGCCGCATGGCCGCGTCCATCGAAGTGGAGGTCTGCGTGCAGGGCACCGCCGAGTTCTCCGAAGGCGAGCACCTGGCCGCCACCATCACCGACCAGGTGGCCAGCCACGGCCCGACCGTGCGTCTGTGTGGTCGGCCGAGCGACAGGCCCGGGTCCATGCGTATCGAGGGAACTGTTCGCGGCACCTTCTTCCACGATGCCAACCTGCCCGGCGTCTGGCTCTGTCAGCCTTCAGTCGATCTCACCGTTTCTCAGGCAGGCAAGGTGCTGTCGCGCGCATCCCTGGGCGGCGAACCCGCCCGCGCCGCTGGCCCCGACCGCGAATCAGCCGCGCGCGCCTCCTTGGCCGAACTGGCCCGGCAAAGCGCGGCCCAGCTTGCCGAACTGTTCGGAGAGTGAGCATGAGCAAGATGTCCACCCGCTCGATCGCTCTGCTGTGCTGCCTGACCGTGGGCTGTGGCGAGACCGTGTCGGTCAGTCGCGGCACCTTCGAGCGCACGGTGGCCCAGGACGAAATCGCGCGCCGGCCCGGACGCGAAGATAGCCAGGTGTCGTACCTGAGCGAGCCCGGACGTCTGCGCCTACGCATCGTGCAGCGGCGCACCTGCGAGGTGGATGTACTTCGACACTACGAAGTGTTGGAGCGCGTCGAGAAGAAACCCAAGGTGGAAGACTGGTGGATGCTGGCCGTGGTGGGCGGCGTGGTTGGCCTGGCGGGCGGCATCGTGATCGCGGCCGCCCACACCCAGCCCACCCAGGGCGTTGATTCGGACAACAAGCCAACCAACCCACGGCAAGACGCCTACGGCATCGGCGGCGTCATCGTCGCCCTGGGCGCGTCGCTCGTCCTGGTGGGAATGCCCATCACCGGGACATCCGACGTGCTGGTCAGCCGCAACAGCAAACCAGAAACCCAGTTCGTGACCTGTGGCGAGCGCCCCTTCCACGGCCGCATCGAGATCCTGCACAACGGACAGCGCCTGGAAGCCCACACCAACGCCGAAGGTGAAGCCAGCATCGACGCAAGCGAACTCGGTGGTATGGCGACCAGCGAGCGCCTCGTCGTGTCGGCGCCGGCGATTGGACTGACGACGGAGATGGTGGTGGATCCGGCGGGGGAGCGGTGAGAGAGGCACCGGCAGACCGCGTGATCGGACGCTTACGGAGCGAATCGATCAACGCGACGGCACAGCGACACAGCGACACAGCGGCACAGCGGCACAGCGGAGGTCTTGACCACGCCATGACATTCCCCGATGCTGTGTGAATCAATGCGGCCTGCCGTCAGATTCGCCGTCGCCCCGACGTCCTTGACCAGCGTAGACGCCCTTTCGAGACGTCTCGTTCCTGATAGAGCCACACGCAAATGGAGATCCAATGGCAGAGCGTACCGAAGACATAGGTCCGTTTGACAGCTTCCGTGCCCTCATCGGCAGCCTGACCAAAGGCAAGGCGTCGCCCTACGTTGCCGGCTACGACGACCACGACTACGTCGCCGCGAAAGACGCCATCGCGCAAGCGAGCGAAGCCGACCGGGCCGAGGCCCGGTCCATGATCAGCGGTAGCCTGACAGTGGCCGTGGAGGCAATTCCCTACCCTGACGAAGAAAAGACGCGCTTGCGGCGGCTGGTGGACACGATTCCGCGGGAGATGGTCGACTTCTGCTGGTCCGTGGTCGTGGCCATGGATCTTGGCGCCGCTCGTCGGGGCGTGCCCGCGCCCTCGCTCCCTGACGACGAGTTGACCGCCGACCAGCGGCGTTCCGTTGATTCGCTCGCCGACTCTCACATGCAGCGAATCTACCGGCGGGCCGACCAGAGCCACTTGAAGAGCGGTCTGATCCATATTCCCGGCTTCGACTGGCTGCTGGGGGCTGGCATCCACGTCTTCCGGGCGTTCACCTTCTTCTTTTTCTACGTCGCCCAGAAGCTTCACTTGAACTACCTCCTCCTCTGGCTACCGATCTGGCTGGT
>Ga0265329_10000165_pt1 | contig 33013 bp, 30 predicted proteins | sample 41627metaG_FD_202091 | JGI IMG/M metagenome (GOLD analysis project Ga0265329, IMG submission 202091) | Rhizosphere microbial communities from Carex aquatilis grown in University of Washington, Seatle, WA, United States - 4-16-27 metaG | ecosystem: Host-associated > Plants > Roots > Rhizosphere...
ACTGGTGCGACCAGTTGTGGCGCCCGTCGCTGGAGCTGACGGTGGCGGAAGATCGGCAACCGGTGCAGGCTCGACGCTGCCGGCCGGGGGGAGATCGAGCGGCTGCCGCGCCAGCTTGTCGCGCATGCCCTTGGCCGGGCCCGAATCCGCCGGGACTGCTTGCGCCCCGTACGAAGGGACTGCCTCGCTGGCATCCTCGCTGACGTCGATGGGTTCGGACCATGACGAATCGGCAGCGGCCAGCTTCTGCGAGTCGGCCTCCGTGACCTCGAGAGGCGCAACCGGCGCAGACTCCTGCCGTGCGCCCGCTCTTGCGCCACCCGCGCTGTCCGAAAAATCACGGTAGAAACTCGGCGGCTTGTCAGCGATCTCGGTCTTGCCAGCCGCGCTGAACTCATCGAATGGGTCAGACGTTTCTCGACGAGAAGGCTGCTCAGCTACGGGCGGTGCTGGTGCCGGGCGGGGCACGATGGGCGGAGGCGTTGTGGGTCTGGCCACAGGTCGTGCCGCCGGCGCAGCGGGAGAACTTGGGGGAGGCGTGAACGGCCGATCCGTGCGGCCAGCCTTGGCAGCCAATATCTGCTGGTGAATCGGCTGGCTCTCAGGTGCAAGCTGATCAAAGCGCAGACCCATACCTGGGATGCTGCCAACGCGCGACTGATCCGGCTCGCGCACCCACACCACCGTGCCCAGGCCCGCTAGCAGCGGGCTGCCATCGGCCAGGCTGAAGTCGAAACGCAGCAGCGACCCAACGGCCAGCGGCTGCTTGGTTCGGATAAAGATGCCTCCTGCGCTTACGTCCGCGCCGTAGCGCGCGACGAATTCGTTGAGGTTCGCACTCTTGAACTTGATCCGGAGTGTGATCGCGTTGCCTTCAGGGCTTGACGGCTCGTCCATGGGGGTTTTCCCTAGTCGGGAATGGCACTGAGGTTACGACGGCGGTGAGTTTCCTTCAATTATTGATTAGTTGCCCGGTTGTCCGGCGCGGCGTACAGCCCCTGCTCGGCATGGGGCTGCTGGTAGCGATTAGCTCGACAAGCGTCGCTGAAACTCTTCACGCCGTCCAGGGCATGGTTGCTTCCGATTCCCGCTTGGCCTCGCAAGCGGGCGTGAAAGTGCTGGCCGCCGGCGGGAATGCCGCCGATGCAGCCTGTGCCACCGCCATGGCGCTCGGCGTTGTGAATCCATTTGCATCAGGTCTGGGTGGCGGCGGGTTTGCCCTCATCTATTCGGCCAAGACCGGCAAGGTCCAGGCGCTTGACTTTCGCGAAACCGCTCCCGCGGCCCTGCGTCCCGATCTCTACCTGCGGAAAGGCAAGATCGATCGAGCCCTGTCGGTTCGCGGCGGTCTGGCCGTGGGCGTGCCCGGCGAGCCGGCTGGACTAGCCGAACTGGTGCGCCGGTGGGGTAAGCGGTCCTTTGCTAGTTGCCTCGCGCCGGCCGAGGCCCTGGCGCGCGGGTTTCCGGCGTCGACCTGGTTGGTCGAGCATGTGGCCAGTGAACTCGCACAAGATCCGTCGGAGGCTGCCAGTTTTCTTTCCCGCGTGCTGGCGCGCAAGCCAGACAGCTTGGCTACACTGCGCGCCGGTGATCTGGTCCGGCGACCCGAGTTGGCCAAGACCCTCGGCCGTCTGCGCCGCGCAGGAGCCGCAGACTTCTATCGAGGCGAAGCAGCCAACGCAATCGTCACCGCCGTGCAGGGCGCGGGCGGCGTGCTCGACCGCAAGGATCTGGCCGGCTATGCCCCGGTCGAGCGAACGCCGCTTGCCACCACCTTCCGCGGCCGGCGCATCTTCGCCCTGCCACCGCCATCGGCCGGCGGGGTGGTCATGTTCGAGGTGCTCGGGATTTTCAGCGAGCGCCTAAAGACCTGGGATCCGGCTCTCGCCGGGCCGCAGGATCCGAATTTCCTGCACCTGCTGGTCGAGGCGCTCAAGCATGGCTTCGCCGACCGCAGCCGCCTGCTCGGCGATCCCGGGTTCGTAAGCGTGCCCTTGTCGCACCTGCTCGATGCTTCCTACCATCGCGAACTGCAGGCACGGATTCGGCCCGACGGGATCCTGGCCCCTGAACGGTACGGAACCGCCGAGCCGGCGACGGCAGCCCCAGCCCGCGACGCGGGAACCGCCCACATATCGGTGGTGGACCGCGAGGGGAATGCCGTCGCGCTGAGCAGCACCATCAACCTGGAATTCGGGGCGCATTTGCTGGCCGGCCGCACCGGCGTCCTGCTCAACGACGAAATGGACGATTTCTCGCTGGCGCCCGGCGTGCCCGACGCATTCGGCCTGGTGGCAGGCGGCGGCAACCGGCTCGCGCCGGACAAGCGGCCACTTTCCTCAATGTCGCCCACCATCGTGGTGGGTGATGACGGCGTCGAGATGGTGTTGGGCGCGGCCGGTGGCCCGACGATCATCTCAAGTACGATTCAGGTCATGCTCGACGCGTTGCTCTTCGGCATGGACCCGGAAGCCGCCCAAGCCGCGCCTCGCGTCCATCACCAGTGGAGCCCAGATGTGCTCCAGTACGAGCCTGGGTTGCCCGCGTCCGTCGTCGGATCCTTGCGTGGCAAGGGTCATCACCTGGAAGCCCGCGACAAGATCGGCAAGGTCAATGTCGTGATTCGCAGCAAGTCGGGCCTGGCAGGCGCGGGAGATCCCCGATCTGGCAGCTCACCGGCAGGATACTGAAAGGTGCTATTCTCGCGAAGCCAGAACGAAATCCGAATCAAGAGGAGAAACTGCTATGTCGATCGAATTGTTTAGTCTCAAGGGCAAGGTCGCGCTGGTCACCGGCGGAACCCACGGCATTGGCATGGCCATCGCCAAGGGTCTGGCCCAGGCGGGCGCCAAGATTTGCGTGAACGACATCTTTGCCGACAAGCTGGAAGCCGCCAAGAAGGAATACAAGAAGAACGGCATCGACGCCTACACCCTGGTCTTCGACGTCACCAAGGAAGAAGACGTTGATCGCGGCATCAGCCAGATCGAAAAGGACGTCGGACCGATCGACATCCTGGTGAACAACGCAGGAATCATCAAGCGCATCCCCATCCTCGACATGAAGGTCCAGGAATACAGGGACGTGATCGAGATCGACCTGGTCGCGCCCTTCATCATCTCGCGCCGGGTAGCCCCGTCCATGATCAAACGCCGCGCCGGCAAGATCATCAACATGTGTTCGATGATGAGCGTGTACGGCCGCAACTCGGTCAGCGCCTACGCCTCGGCCAAAGGCGGCTTGAAGCTGCTCACCCAGAACATGTGCTGCGAATGGGCCAAGTACAATATTCAGGTCAACGGCATCGGGCCGGGGTACATCGCGACCACGCAGACCGAAGCCATTCGCGTGAACGGCCATCCCTTCAACAACCTCGTCATGACGCGCACCCCGGCCGGCCGCTGGGGCGCGCCCGAGGATCTGGTCGGGGCGGCGCTGCTGCTCGCCTCCAAGGCCGGCGATTACATCAACGGCCAAGTGGTGTACGTGGATGGCGGAATCCTCGCCAACTTCGGCTACGTGGCGGGCGAGAACGACCTGAAATAGCCGTGGAATGAGGTCGTGGCGGGGATGGAGACTTGGACGGGGCCCTGAGGTCTGTCAATTAGCCCCCATGCCCGGCCTTCCCTTTCGCGGCGGTACGTGCTTGGATTGAGGACAGCGGAAATGGCGTTGCCCAAGGCCCATCCCAGCCACACGCCAATAGCCGATCCAACGACTCCTGTTCGCGAGTCTCGCTGGGCCTCGCCGGCTTGTCTCCTCCTCGTCATTTCGGCAGCCCTCGGCGCCTATCACAATAGTTTTTCCGGGCCCTTCGTGTTCGACGACATCCCGGCGATCATCGACAATCCATCCATCAGGCACCTGTGGCCCATCACGCGGGTCATGGTTCCGCCGCTGAGCACCGCCGGGGCGGCTGGAAGACCGATTGTCAACCTTTCCCTCGCAATCAACTACGCCTTAGGCGGAACCAACGTCGCGGGATATCACGTCGTCAATCTCCTGCTTCATGTGACGGTTGCATTGGTGCTCTTCAGCCTTCTGTTGCGAACGCTGCAGCTGCCATCACTGAGAGGACGGTTCAAAGGCAAAGCGCGACCCATGGCACTCGCGATAACCCTGCTTTGGACTGTTCACCCGCTCCTAACCGAGTCCGTCACGTCCGTGATCCAGCGCAACGAATTGATCGTGGGCCTTTTCTACCTGCTCACTTTCTACAGCGTTCTTCGTGCTTGCGCTTCAGCCCGCAAAGTCCTCTGGTATGGCTCGGCCATCGCAGCCTGCTTGCTGGGGATGGCGAGCAAAGAAGTCATGGCCACCGCGCCGCTCATGGTGTTGCTCTACGACCGGGCCTTCCTTTCCGGTTCCTTCAAGAAGGCGCTGCTGCAACGCTGGCCGCTCTATCTCGGCCTGGCGGCAACATGGGTTCTGCTGGGTCTGCTCATCTTCTTCGCCGGCGACCGGAACGCAACCGTTGGGTTCGGCCATGGGGTGGCTTGGTGGGCCTATGCGCTGACCCAGTGTCAGGCCATCGTTCGCTACCTCAGTCTGGCGGTTTGGCCGCAGGGACTGGTATTCGACTACGGCAAGGATGTGATCACCGACTTCAGTACTGTATGGCCACAGGCATGTTTCCTTCTGCTGCTGTTGGGGGCAACCGCGTACGCAACCGCTCGTCAGCCGAAGTTGGGATTTGTGGGCTGTTGGTTCTTCGGAATTCTCGCGCCAAGTTCGAGCGTTATTCCGCTGACCACGCAAACCGTGGCCGAGCATCGCATGTACTTGCCACTGATTGCCGTGGTCGCCGTCGCGGCGATCGGGCTCTTTGCCAAGGCGAACAAGAATGCGGGGCTTGCGCTGGTGGTTTTGCTTGCAGCGCTGCTCGGTTGGGGTACCACGCGGCGCAATGAGGTCTACCGAAGCGCGGTTGGCCTCTGGGACGATACTGTTCGCAAGCGTCCCGGGAATGCACGGGCCCATAACCACCTGGGAAACGTACTTGACCGCGCGGGAAGGAGATCAGAAGCGCTGGCGAGCTACGACAAGGCTGTGCAATTGAGGCCAGACTATGCCATGGCCTACTACAACAAGGCCGAGTGTCTCCTGAAGATGGGTCAGGTCTCTGCGGCGGTCGATCTCTTCGATCAGGCCTTGCGCATCGACCCAGCCTACTTCAAGGCCCTGAGAGGAAAGGGAGATGCACTGGTGCGGGCCGGGCGGGGTGATGCTGCCATTGCCCTATACCAAGAGGCGCTCAAGCTGCAGCCGGATGATTCCGACGCGACCCGCAGCCTCGGCATCGCTCTGCTCAATGCGGGACGGGTTTCCGAAGCGATCGAGCGGTTTGAAGCAATCTTGCGTGTCGATCCTCGGGACGATCGAGCGCACAACAACCTCGGCTACGCGTACTCGAAAGTCGGACGGATGGAAAAGGCCGTCGAGCATCTCGAGGCGGCGGTGCGACTGGAGCCCGACTCTGCGGAAGCACATTGCAACTACGCTGTGGCGCTGGTGCGGGTGGGACGACTGGCCGACGCGATTGCCGAGTACCGGCGAGGGATCGTGCTCAAACCTGATGATGCCGTCGCGTACTACAGCCTGGGCAACGCCTATGGGCGGACCCGGGATTTCTTGCAGGCTGTCGCCGCATACCAAGGGGCACTGAAATACCGGCCTGAGTATCCGGAAGCTCACAATAATCTCGCTACAGTGCTACGCCGGCTGGGCCGCCCCGAGGAGGCTCGCCGGCACTATGAATTGGCGCTTCAGTACCGACCCGACTATCCCCAGGCGCGACGCAACCTTGCCGCCTTGGTCGCATCTCAGGATGTGCCAGCGATACAGGAAGAGTCACGCTAGCACGCCTGCGCCTTGTACGACCAGGTATCGTCGCTTCGCGACGCGAGGGCCTACCCACCCAGCCCCTGCCCCACGCGGCTTCACCGCGCCCGTCCTCGGCTCCGTCCCCGCCACGGCCTCCTGCTCCGAATTGCAGAAGCCACCGGATCGCGTTGACTGGCGATGGCCTAGATTGTAGGGTTCCGCCCCGGAGTCATGGCTTCGATCCCCCAAACCCCCACGACTGGCGAGGCCGGCGCCACCGCGCAGGTCACCACCCTTCTTGGCCGAGGCAGCGAGTTCGAGGGCAAGCTGGCCTTCGAAGGAACCGTCCGCGTGGACGGCAAGCTGTCCGGCGAGATCTTCACCGAGGACGTGCTCATCGTCGGTGAGGGTGCGGAAGTCAACGCCGAGATATCGGTCGGCTCCATCGTGATTCAGGGCACCGTGCGCGGCAATATCGTGGCCAAGCGGGGCGTCGAGATCCACACCCCGGGCCGGGTGCGCGGCAACATCAACACCCCCTCGCTCTTCGTCGAGAAGGGCGTCTTGTTCGACGGCCAGTGCCAGATGGAGCCGGGCGGCCCCGCACCCGAACCGCCGCATCGGCCCTCGGGCAAGGCCAGCAAAGCGGGCGGCAGCGCCCCGCCCGCCCCACCTAGTAGCTAGCCGCCGGGGTCCACCCAGCCGTGACGACAACTCGCTGTCTTCTCGAAGTTACGCCTGACGTTGGCAGCGTGCCGCAGGCCGGGGAGCAACAACTCCTCGACATCGACAGCACGGTGTTCGTCATGCTGGGGCTGTTCTTGCTGCTGGCTTTCATTCTGACCCGGTGGCTGTGGAAGCCGTACCTGCGCGTGCGCGACGAGCGCGTGCGTCGGATCGAGGGCGCGCACGCCGAGGCTGAGCGTCTGGAAGCCAACAGCGCAGGCCGCCTGGCGCGCATCGAGGCCCAGTTGGCCGAGGCACGCAAGGCTGGCAATGCCGAGCGCGCGCAAATGCGGGCGCAGGCCCTGGTGCGCGAGCAACAGATCGTGACTGAAGCGCAGACGGCCGCGCACAAGATGCTGGCCGAGGCGCGGGCCAAGCTGGATGCAGCCCTGACCGCCGAGCGGGCTAGGCTGGAGGCCAGTGCCGCCACGCTGGGACGCGAGATTGCGGAAAAAACCCTGGGCCGGAGGCTGGCGTCGTGAAGCGCGCACGGGTTTTCTTGCCTCTGGCGTTCCTGCTGGCTTTGGCGGCCGGCCCTGTTCGCGCTGAGGATCACCCGACCCTGACTGAGCCCGTGTCCGGGTCGTTCGACCACGAACCCTCGCAAACAGGTGTGGCGCCGGCAACTGGTGAACCCACGTCTGGCCACGCTGCCGAACACGCCACCAGTCACGGGGAACACGGCGAGCATGCCGGCGTGGACGCCAAGACCCTGGCGCTTCAGCTTCTCAATTTCGGCGTGCTGCTCTTCATTCTCGTCTGGTTCGGCGGCCGCGCCCTGAGCAAGGCTTTCCGCGGCCGGCATGACCAGCTGAAATTCGACATCGAATCAGCCGCCAACCAGCGCGCGCTGGCCGAGCAGCGTTTTCGCGAGCAGGACGCCCGCCTGGCCAACTTGGAGCAAGAACTGACTGCCCTGCGCGCAGCCGTCAAGGAAGAAGGGATGCGCGAGCGGGTCCGTCTGCTGGGAGGAGCCGACGAGAAGGCCAAGCGCATACAAGATGAGACGCGCTTCCAGCTCGACCAGCAGGTCAAGGAGGCCGCGTTGCGGCTGCGCGCGGAAGTGGCCAGCACCGCGGTCAAGGTGGCGGACGAACTGCTCAAGCGCTCGGTGAGCGCGGACGATGAGCGCCGGCTGGCGCAGGACTTTGCCGCAGGCGCAGGCGCGCCGGCCGAGCAGGCAGGGGTGTCACGCTGATGGCAGCCCTGGCTGGCTCGATTGCCCGCCGCTATGCGCGCGCCCTCTTCGCCATTGGCGTCGACCAGCGCAACTTCGAGGACCTGGGAAAGCAATTGGAAGCCCTGGCTGCCCTGTGGAACGAGGCAACCGAGATACGCCAGTCGCTCTCCAATCCCATCTTCAAGTCATCGCAGAAGCGCGCCATCTTGCAGGGGCTGTTGCCCCAGGTGGCGCCCACGCGCGAGGTGCAGAGCCTGGCCTTCCTGTTGCTGGAACGAGGCCGCATCGCCGCCCTGCCTGCCATCGCACGCGCCTACCAGGAAATGTGCGACGACAAGCTGGGACGCGCCCGCGCCACGGTGACGTCGGCGCGACCGCTCGACGTCGCCACGCAAACCGAAATCCGACAGGTTCTCGAACGACGCACGGGTCGCAGCGTAATCATGACCACCGAGGTCGACCCCAGCCTCATGGGCGGCATCGTCGCGCAAGTGGCCGGCCTGGTGTTGGACGGCAGCCTGCGCGCACGCCTCCACGCCCTCAGCAGCAAGATTCTCAACTGACACCACCAGCCGCAAGGAAAGACCATGCAGATTCGCGCCGAAGAAATCAGCCAGGTCATTCGCAAGGAAATCGAAGGCTTCGAGCAGAAGGTTGCCATCAGTGAAACCGGCACCGTGCTGGAAGCCGGCGACGGCATCGCCCGCGTCTATGGCCTGGAAAACGCCATGGCCGGCGAGCTGCTGGATTTTGGCAAGAACGTCGTCGGCCTGGTCTTGAACCTGGAAGAGGACAACGTCGGCGTCGTCCTCCTGGGCGATTTCGAGACCGTGCGCGAGGGTGACACGGTCAAGCGCACAGGTAGGATCGCGCAGGTGCCGGTGGGCAACGCTCTGGTCGGACGCGTGGTCAACGCCCTGGGCGTGCCCATCGACGGCAAGGGCCCCATCGATTCCAAAGAGTTCCGCAAGATCGAGATCAAGGCGCCCGGAATCATCTCGCGCAAAGGTGTGCACGAGCCGGTGCAGACCGGCATCAAGGCCATCGATTCCATGATTCCCATCGGCCGCGGCCAGCGCGAGCTGATCATTGGCGACCGTCAGACCGGCAAGACCGCGCTCGCGGTCGACACCATCATCAATCAGAAGGGCCAGAACATGTTCTGCTTCTACGTGGCCATCGGCCAGAAGCAGTCCACCGTGGCCACCGTGGTCGACAAACTGCGCGAGCACGGCGCCATGGAATTCACCACCGTGGTCTCGGCCACCGCGTCCGAGTCGGCGCCGCTGCAGTTTCTGGCGCCCTACACCGGCGTCACCATGGGTGAGTACTTCCGCGACAGCGGCCGCCACGCGCTCATGATCTACGACGATCTGTCCAAGCAGGCGGTGGCCTACCGCCAACTCTCGCTGCTGCTGCGTCGCCCGCCGGGACGCGAGGCCTTCCCCGGCGACATCTTCTACCTGCACTCGCGCCTGCTCGAGCGCGCGGCCAAGATGTCCACCGAGAAGGGTGGCGGCTCGCTCACCGCACTGCCGGTCATCGAAACCCAGGCCGGCGACCTGTCGGCCTACATCCCCACCAACGTCATCTCCATCACCGACGGCCAGATCTTCCTGGAGAACGACCTGTTCTACTCGGGTCAGCGGCCGGCGGTGAACGTCGGCCTTTCGGTCAGCCGCGTGGGCGGCGCCGCCCAGATTGCCGTCATGAAGAAGGTGGCCGGCATGCTCCGCCTGGAGCTGGCCCAGTACCGCGCCCTGGCCGCGTTTGCCCAGTTCGGCTCGGACTTGGACAAGGCCACGCAGCAGCAGTTGGCACGTGGCTCGCGCATGACCGAGTTGCTCAAGCAGGGCCAGTACGTTCCCCTGCCGGTTGAGAAGCAAGTTCTGATTCTCTTCGCCGGCGCCAACGGATTCGTGGATGCCCTGCCGCTGACCGCGCTGGACCGCTACGAAAAGGAGATGTACCTCTTTGTCGAGGCGAAACACCCCGAGCTGCTGGCCGACCTGCGCAGCAAGGGCACCGACGGCAAGGCTTTTGATGGCCTGGCCACCCAGATGCGTTCCGTGTTGGCCGAGTTCGCCAAGGAGTTCGCAGCCACCCTGCAAGCTGCCACCTAGTTCTTCCCATGGCATCCCTGAAAGCCGTCCGCACCCGCATCGCGTCGGTCAAATCGACGCAGAAGATCACCAGCGCCATGAAGCTGGTGGCGGCGGCCAAGCTGCGCCGGGCGCAGGACGCGATCGTGGCTGCGCGGCCCTACGCGCACTCGCTGGCCGAGGTCACGGCCGAGGTGGCGGCACGGGCCGGGGGCGAATCACATCCTCTGCTGCAACAGCGAGACCCGCGCCGAGTGGCGGTGGTGGTCATCACCTCGGATCGCGGCCTGTGCGGCGGCTTCAACAGCAATGTCTGTCGTGCCGCCCAGCGCTGGGGCAACGACAAAATTCAGCTCAAAGAAGCCGACGAGGTCAGCTACTTGGTGGTGGGGCGCAAAGGTCGCGACTTCTTCCGCCGGCGCAAGCTTCCCATGAAGGGCGACCTGCCTGGCCCCACCGGCGACACCGCCGTCCAGCGCGCCAAGGACCTGGCTGCCACGCTCACCGACGACTTCTTGAGCAGCCGCGTGGACAGCGTTGTCCTTGTCTACAACCAGTTCCGCTCCATCGTCTCGCAGAAGATCACCATCGAGCCACTCTTGCCGGTGGCGCCCAGCGCGACCGGTCGCGGGGGCCAGGATTTTCTCTACGAGCCGAGCAAAAACGAAATTCTCGACTGGATTCTGCCTCTCTACGTCGAAATGCAGATCCACGCCGCTTTGCTCGAATCGATCGCCTCGGAGTTCGGCGCGCGTAGAACCGCCATGGAAAACGCTACCAAGAACGCCACCGAGATGATCGACCGATTGACCCTGCAATACAACCGCGCCCGCCAGGCGGCCATCACCAAAGAACTGATGGAGATCGTGGGCGGCGCCGAGGCGCTCAAAGGCTGAAGTCCCGAACCTGAGGTCGAAGATTATGATCGCGACAAACACCAGCAATCAGCAAGGCAAAGTCGTCCAAGTCATTGGACCAGTGGTGGACGTGAAGTTCGAAAGTGCGGGCCTGCCCGAGATCAACACCGCGCTGACCCTGAGCAACCCGGCCATCGACGCCACACCCGACAACCTGGTCATCGAGGTGGCGCAACACCTGGGCGAGCAGACCGTGCGCTGTGTGGCCATGGATACCACCGACGGCTTGGTACGCGGTATGCCGGTGAAGAACACCGGCGCGCCCATCATGATGCCGGTGGGCCGCGAAGTTCTCGGCCGCATCGTCAACGTGGTGGGGCGGCCGGTCGACGAGCGCGGCCCGGTTCCCGCCACCAAGTTTCTGCCCATTCACCGGGCGGCACCCAAGTTCGTGGATCAATCGGTGAAGGTCGAGATGTTCGAGACCGGCATCAAGGTCGTGGACCTGCTGGCGCCCTACCGGCGCGGCGGAAAAATTGGGCTATTCGGCGGGGCCGGCGTGGGCAAGACCGTGGTCATTCTCGAGCTCATCAACAACGTGGCCAAGAAGCACGGCGGCTTCTCGGTGTTCGCCGGCGTGGGCGAGCGCACGCGCGAGGGACGCGATCTCTACGACGAGATGACCCATTCCAAGCTGTCGACGGGCGAGCCGGTCATCTCCAAGGCCGCGCTCATCTACGGCCAGATGAACGAGCCGCCGGGAGCGCGCCTCCGCGTGGGCCTGTCCGCGCTCACCGTGGCCGAGTACTTCCGCGACGAAGAGGGCCAGGACGTGATGTTGTTCATCGACAACATCTTCCGTTTCACCCAGGCCGGCTCGGAAGTGTCGGCTTTGCTCGGCCGCATCCCGTCGGCTGTCGGTTATCAGCCGACCCTGTCGACCGAAATGGGTGTGCTGCAGGAACGCATCACCTCGACCAACAAAGGTTCCATCACTTCAGTGCAGGCCATATACGTGCCGGCCGACGATCTCACCGACCCCGCGCCAGCCACGGCCTTTGCCCACCTAGATGCCACCACGGTGCTCTCACGCGAGATCGCGGCCTTGGGCCTCTATCCCGCGGTTTCGCCGCTGGAATCCACGTCGACCATTCTTTCACCCGACGTGGTCGGTGCCGAGCACTACCAGGTCGCACGCGACGTGCAGCGCATTCTTCAGCGCTACAAGGAACTGGTGGACATCATCGCCATCCTCGGCATGGACGAGCTTTCCGAGGACGACAAGCTGGCCGTGTCGCGCGCGCGCAAGGTCCAGCGCTTCCTCTCGCAGCCCTTTCACGTGGCCGAAACCTTCACGGGCCAGCCCGGCCAGTACGTCGAGATCAAGGACACCGTGCGCGGCTTCAAGGAGATCATCGAGGGCCGCTGCGACGACATTCCCGAGCAGGCTTTCGTTATGATGGGCGGCATCGAGAGCGTGCGTGCGCGCGCCGAGAAGATGGCCAAAGAAAGTTAAGCCAAGCAATGCACCTGACCGTCACCACCCCGCGCGGCTCGCTGGTCCAGATCGAAGTGGACGAGATCGCCGCGCCCGGCGCGCTGGGGGAATTCGGCGTACTGCCGGGCCATGTGCCTTTCATGACCGTGCTCAAGCCTGGCGTGCTCTTCTACCGAACCAAGGAGGGCCCGCGCTTTCTCGCCGTGGGCGACGGAGTGCTGCAAGTGGCGCGCAGTGGGGAGAGCGACAGGATCTCGGTGCTGGTGGATCGGGGCGAGCCCGCACGCGACATCGATCGCGATGCGGCCGCCCAGGAACTGGCCGCCGTCGACGCGGAGTTGGCCAAGACCAAGGCCGAGACCGCCGCCGAAGTGAAGGCGCTGCTGGGAAAGCGCGCCTGGGCGGCGGCGAGAGTCGATGCGGCGAATCGGGTGAAGTAGCGGACAGGGCACGCCACTGCGTGCCCGTCGGATGCTATTCTCACTCACTGTGGGCTGCTCCTCGACGCCACACTTCCGCGATGCCTGCGTGCCGCTAGCGCTCGTCCTCGCGGCCCTTGCGCTTGCGGCTTGTGGCAGGACCGAGATGGTCGGGTTGGATGGTCGCTCCTCAGTCAACGGAGGCGCGACAACGGCTGCTGCTGCTACCGCCGGGAGCCCCGCCAGCGGAGGCACAGTGGCGGCCGGCGGAACCTCCCAGCAGGCAATTGGTGGCGGCGGAACGATCAGCGCTGGCGGCAGCAAAGCCGCGGTGGCCGTGGGCGTGTCAGCCGGATCGGCGCAGACCTGCGCTCTGCTCAGCGACGGCTCGGTCCGTTGCTGGGGATACTTCTACGGACTCGCGCCTGTCGCCGTGTCCGGCATCTCGCAGGCGGTCGCCCTGTCAGTAGGCTCCGATGGAGGAGAATCCATGTCGGGCAATAGCCACATCTGCGCCCTCCTGGTGGGGGGCTCGGTCACTTGCTGGGGCAACAACAGCCAGGGCCAGCTCGGCGATGGCACGATCGACTTTGCCAAGACACCGGTCAGTGTCGTCGGCCTGACAGCGGCCGTCGCCGTCTCGGCGGGCGTTGGCCATACTTGCGCGGTCGGCGCGGACGGATCGGTCAGTTGCTGGGGAGACAACAGCCTCGGACAACTTGGGGATGGCACGACGACCTCCAGCAGCACGCCGGTGACCGTCGTCGGGCTGCAAGGGGCCGTGGCCATGTCAGCAGGCTCCAGCCACAGCTGCGCGCTCTTCGGGGACGGCTCGGCCCGCTGCTGGGGAGGTCGCGGCAGCGGTGTCCTAGGCGACGTCCTGCAGGTCGGTCAGAGTTCCACCCCGGTGATCGTGGATCTGTCAGCGGTGGTGGCAATCTCCGCCGGCTGGGAACACACCTGCGCGGTGGTGCAGGATGGCTCGGTTCACTGCTGGGGCTTCGTGGTCATGGATACGCCGAATGGCTATATGGGGCCGACCTCGCCAACCCACACTGTGCCAGGCATTGCGCAAGCCATCGGGATCTCCGCCGGGATGTACCATCGCTGCGCGCTCCTTGCCGACGGTTCGATCGATTGCTGGGGCAGCGACTACTACGGGCAGCTCGGCGATGGACCAACTGTCTCCACGGCGAGTCTGGTGAACGTGTCCGGCATCACACAGGCGATTGCAGTCGCTGCCGGCGGCTCGTACACTTGCGCGCTCCTGGGAGACGGCTCGGTGCAATGCTGGGGCGACAACACCTACGGCCAGCTTGGTGATGGCACGACCAAACAAAGATCGCAGCCCGTGCCGGTGCAGGGACTCTGAGGACAGGGCCGAACGTGGATCTTGGCGCTCACCGACGGCCATCACGGGCGCCAGAACAGTCTCAATATGGCTCTGATTGCACCTATCAGCGACCAGTTTGAGGGTAGGATGGGGAACCGCTTCGGGCAGACGGCCCGGCACGTTCGGTTTTCTTTGACCAATCGAACTCGCCGCGTGATAGTTGGGCCCTCGCTCAACGACTCACCAAGGAGGGATCGATGCTGAACCGGGTTGGACTTGCCGTGTCCTCTTGTCTCTTGCTCGCACGACCACTTGCACCGTTATCGTGCGCTCCACCTGAATCTCGATGGAGGAAGAAGATGAGACGAGCGGTCCTCACCACCGCTGCCCTTTCCCTGCTGCTGTTGTCCGGCGTCGCCAACGCTCAGCCCGCGCTGTTGGCGCCCGGGACTCACCCGATGTGGGCCAGCTTGGCCCTCGGTCCGGCCATCAGCGTCAAGGACTCCGGCACCCAGTTCAAGCTGATCGAGACCTTCGGCTACCACCTCATGGGTAGTGCCGCCGGTCCGGCGATCGCCTTCGACATGCAGGAGGGCTTCGGCAACAGCTTCACCTCAATCGAGCTCGGCCCCAAGTTCCTCTGGGACATTCAGCCGGTGCACAACCTCGGGCTGTACCTGGCGCCGAGCCTCATGATCGGCTACCTTTATCACACGGGCTCCGGGGGGGGGAACTGCGGCTTAGCCGACGCCTTGGGGCTGCCCTGTGGTGGGGGCAGCTCGGGCGCCTCGGCCTTCGACATGCAGATCGGCTTCGAGGGGCGGCTGGTGCTCGCCGACCGCTGGCTGGTCTCCTTCCGCCCCTTCACTCTCGACCTCGGCATCAGATCCTCCGTCAGCATCCGCTACGACATGATGTTCGGCGGCGGCGCCATCTTCTAGAGCACCGATCGGCGCTCTAGCGGCCCCCACGCGCGAACCAGTTCGCCGCCGGGTATAGGGTACTAATTGACATTTATGTAGCCTATCTGCGTGTCGATGGCCCAATTCATGAGGGAGGAGAATTGGCGGAGGTGAGCGGGTCGGGATAGCGAATGGTGACCGAGTTTCGGAAAGTGCGGGGCTCGGTTTTGACTACTGGTCGATATCCAGGACCGTCTGCGGCCTGAGCGTGTCGGGGACGGAGATCTGCGGAAGCCTCAGCGACACGGCATTTCTGCTTGATTTGGCGGGTGGCGTGAAGTTCAAGCTCGCGCCACACATGTTTGCCGCCGTCGGCATCGACATCCCCATCGCCTTCCACACCAGAGGTAACATGGCGTACCTCGACGTTCTCGGCCGCTTCATCTACGCCTTCTAGAGTCTGGACCAACAGGCGAACCGCGAACTCGGCCGGGCGCCTTCAGGCGCCTGGCTCTGGTGCGGTCAGCAGAGCCCCGTGCCGATGTGACAGGTCAGGTTCTCGCACTGACTGTCGCTGGTGCAGTGGGGGATGCACACGTTCTCGCCAGCGCGGCCCGCCGGGTTGCAGTGATAGCCCGTGCGACAGTCGGTGTCGCCGGTGCAGCGCAAGGCGCACACACCATCGGGATCGTTGCCCGTGCACGCGGTGCCCGCGGCACAGTCGGCGCTGGTGGCGCACTTGCTGGTCACGCAATAGCCATGAGGCCAGCCGAAATCTGTTTCGGAAACGCACAGCCCGTTCTGTGGGCAATCAGAGGCCACGGCACAGGAATCGCCCACCTTGCTTCCGGAATCGCGGCACTGACCCACCGGACTTCCGGTCACTGGGAAGCAAGTCGTGCCAGTCGGGCAGCCGGTGTTGTCGAGACATCCGGGTATGCATACCGCCCGCGGGAGGAGCGGACCGACCGACTGGCACACGTAGCCGGTTCGGCACGAGGAACTTTCGCCAGGATCGCAGGTCCCGATGCAGATCGGCCCATTGTCGCCTGGGATGCACAGGGCAGCGGCCCCGCCCGGGCAGTTCTGACCAAGGATCGAGCAGCCGGGCAGCGCACAGTAGCCAGAGCTGAATCCGATGGACGGCGGCACGCAGACGGCCGTCAGGCCGGGCAACGAGGCGCACTGGCCGCTGTCCGTGCAGGCGCCGCCGGGCAGAACCGTGCCAGGCAGGGGCTGAGCATCGGACCCGGGCGACAAGGCGTCGGTCCGACTCGCAGCCGCATCGGACGGAGGTGGCAGCGTGCCGCCATCGGCCGGCGTCCCCGCGGCGTCCTGCCGGCGAGTGACCGGTGCGTCCGCAAGACCACCCGTCACGCCGGCGTCGCTCGGCCGCAAGATTGGAGCGTCCGCAAGACCACCCGTCACGCCGGCGTCGCTCGGCCGCGAGACCGGGGCGTCCGGGCTCCCAGGCAGGACCGTGCCAGCATCCCGGCCGGGGCTTGGAGTCATCGCCGCATCGCCTGGGACGGCCTGCGGACCCGTATCCGCCGGAGCACCACTGTCGCGATCTCCGCTGCTAGGCCCGGCGTCCCACCTCGACCCGTCGGCAGCCAGGGCCGCATCGCCACCCGATTGTGCCCCGCCGCCCGCGGGTGGCTGACCAGCTGGGGCCGACCGGGAAATCATCGGGTCGCGGTTGCAGCCCAGAAGCCCGATGCTGAAGACAAAGATGGTTTTCGCCGCGCGGATCATGAGCCCTCCTGGACACAGCAGGCCTCTTGAAAACAATCCCTGCCCGGCGACTTCCGCTGCTGCTTGCCTAAGGTTCGCATGTCCGGACTGTTGGTCAAGGATCAGAAATCGCGCCTTGGCAAACCTGCCCTCGACGCACCCAACGCCACCTGGTAGGTCCTGGGGCGATGAGATTCTTCGTGACCTGCGCCCGGGGCACCGAGGGCGCGCTCCGCCGCGAGCTGGTGGTCCAACGCATCCACGCGCCCCGCGGCGCCACCGGCGGCGTTTCCTTCGACGGCACGCTGGAAGATGGGATGAAGGTGTGCCTCTGGTCGCGCGTGGCCATGCGCGTGCTGCTCGAAGTGGGCAGCTTTCCTGCTTTCGACGCCGACACCCTCTACGCCGGCGCGCGCGCGGCTGACCTGCACCGCTTTTTCGGCAGCAAGACCACGCTCGCTGTCACGGCCACCACGCACGAGAACCCCGAGCTGCACCATTCGGGCTTCGCCGCGCTCAAAGTGAAAGACGCCGTGGTCGATGCGCTCCGCGATCGCATGGGCCACCGCCCCGACGTGGACGTGAAGAACCCCGACGTGTCTCTTGTCTTGCACCTGCGCGGACGGGATGCACGCCTCTTTGTGGATCTGGCCGGCGAGCCACTCCATCGGCGCAGCTACCGAGTGGCCATGGCCGACGCTCCCCTCAAGGAATCCTTGGCTGCGGCGGTCCTCGCCCTGGGCGGCGTAGGGGCCGAGCGGCCCTTTGTCGATCCCATGACCGGCACGGGAACGCTGGCCATCGAGCACGCGCTGGCCAGCCGCAACATCGCCCCGGGCCTGCGCCGCAGCTTCGGCTTCGAACGATGGGCCGACCAGAGCCATCTCCCGGTGTTCACGCGACTCAAGCAAGCCGCGCAAGACGCCCGATTGGCCAAAGCCCCCTGCCCCATCCTGGCCCGCGACGTCTTGACCTCGGCGATTCAATCAGCGCGCCGGAATGCCCAGGCCGCTGGGGTGGCCGAGGACATCCTGTTCGAGGTCGCTGATGTGGCAACGCTGGTGTCGCGCGATCCGCCCGGGACCATCTGCATGAACCCACCCTACGGCGAGCGACTGCCCGGTCCGGACCCAGAGCAACCACTGGACGAGCTCTACGCCACCATCGCCCACGTCCTGGACCGGATGCGCGGGTGGAGCGCGGTCATTCTGTGTGGCAACCCTCTGCTTGCGCGTGCCATTCGGCGCAAGCACGAGATCTCCCACCGTCTGTGGAATGGCCCGCTTGAGGCCCGCTTGCTGGTCTACCGGCTATAGCGCCGCCGCCGGCTGCGCCGGACGCTACATTCCATTCAAGAAGCGCCACTTGCCGTTGGACGTCCGTTCCAGCAGGAACCTGTGGTGATCGTTGACCCGACGGTAGCGCTCGCCGGTTTCGCTCTGCAGTTCGAATGCGCCGTTGAGGAACGCATCGACCTCGGCCTGGTCGCCTCGGATCGTGACCTTCTGGTATTCGATGTCGTAGCGCAGAGATTGCACGCGCCCGAGGCGGCTGGTCAGGATCTCACGTAAGCCGTCGTAGCCGTAGTCGTCGTTCGCCTGAGGCGTACCCCCATCTTCGAAGTACTTCTTCGACGCCAGTAGCAGCAGACCATCAATGTTCTTCTCGATGAGAAAGGCTCGATACTGTTCGATGGTCTCGACGATGGCCAGGTTGTCCTCGGTGGCCGGGATGGTGGTCCCAGCCAGATACCGAGTGTGACCGCAGCCGGCCATGCCCGCTGCAAATACCACCGCCAGTGCACCGAGTCTTGACGTTGTCATGCGCTTCTTGCAGGGAACTAGCATCAATCGTTCCAGCAGAAAAGACCTGCTACCGCGCCTGTCCCTGGCCAGGCCGGGACCGAGCCGCGACTCTCTGGCCAGAAACCATCCTCCGCGCTGCCAAGATGACAGCGCTGTTGGACTACTTCCCAAACAGGCGATCAACGTTGTCCTTCTCCCAAGTGGAGGCGCGCTGGTAGTCGGCAAACTCCCGTTCCTGGGCGAGAAATTCAGGCGGATGGAAGCAGCGTCGCCTCCCACTGCGACGAATCTCGTGCCTGCCGTGGAGCATCTCGTGGAACACGATCCACTCGACGAAGAAAAGCGGCACCTCGGCGCGGTCCAGCGCAGGATGCACCCGTATGATGCGGTCCTCGACTGAAAAACTGCCCATCTTGATGGATCGCTGCTGCGCCCGGAAAACCGCTGGACCCCAAGTAATCCGCGCCTGGAGCGTCCCCTCGAAGTACTGCTGGTTCAGTCGGTCGAAGATGTCTTGCAGGTCGTAGACGCGTCCGGCCGCCCGCAGTTTCACGAAACGCGGCCGGCGCGGCGTCCGACTGATGATGTGCTCGTGACGCTCGATGAACTCCCCAAGCACGCCGGAGGCACGCCGGTCGTTGTGGACCACGTAGCGCGCCACGGCCCGCACCAGCCGAGGCTCGGCGTCGGCGAATATGCGGTGAATCCTAACCACGTAGGTCGAGGGGTCTCGTCGCACTGCCACGATGTTGTAGTGATTATCGGTTAGGGCGAGGCGCAGACCATGGCCCGGTGGCAGGTAGGCAGCCACGGCCTGCTCCAGGCGAATCTCCTCAAGTGAGCGACCGCTAGCCGGGATCCTGACGACCCGGCCCGGGTTCGTCGCTCGCGCGGCCCAACGCGATACTGGAGCCAAAGAGGCGCCCTCTTCGTCCTCGGAATCCGCAAAGCGGAAGGTCAGCTGCCGCGCATCCACGTAGGCCGACTCAGCGCCCGTGGGTGCGGCTTCGGCACCCCCATGGAGCATCTTGCCGTCTCCTCGTTGCATCGCAGAACGTTCTTTTCTCACGTTTGACTGCGCGATCGTAACAACCGGCAGGCTGTTGATCAAAATTCTATCACTTTGAAGTTATTTGACTTTTCCTGTTGATAACTACACCTCGGTAAAAGTAAGACCTTTTGATACATTGTAGGGAAATATCATCGCCATCGACTAGCGGACGGCACGACCCTCAACCCCGTGGCTTGGTGTCGTTGGAGCCGACGGGAACCGCGTGCGTTTCGGACGCAACCTGCGGAGTCTCAGAAGAAGGAAGGCTGCTGGGCGAGTCTGGCGCGGCACCCGACGGCGAGTGATCAAGCGCGGAATTGCCCGCCGCCGCTTCTGCGTCTGCGCCTCGACGCTCCTCCTCACGCCCGTCATCGCGGGTCTCCGGCGCGCTCTCCCCTCCGATCACCTCGCGATCGGCGGCGTTGCTGCGTTCTTCCTCTTCCAGCATGGCCTCGACCTCGGCCGGCGGGCCAAGCTTCTTGCGGCGTCGTCGGCGCCGGTCAGCGCGATCGCCTTCGCGGTCAGCATCCGAACGATCGAGCGGAGTCTTCTGCGTGGGGGAACGCAGCTCAAAATCCTCAAGCGCGAACGAGCCACGCGCCTTCACGATGATGCGCTTCTGCAAGCGCTTCTCCATGTCCTCCAGGTATCCATGGTCCGTGGTGGCCAACACCTGGGCGACATCGGGGTGCACTTCGATGAGCACCGTGTCCCCTTCGATCAGGTTGCCCTGCCGCCTCAGCTCACGCAGCAACTCGTAGGCCACGGTCCGCCGCGACTTGGTGTAGCCTTTGCCCTCGCAGTGTTCGCAGGGCTCGGTCAGCGCGTGCAAGAGCGACTCGCGCGTTCGCTTGCGGGTCATCTCGATCAGACCCAACTCGGAGATGCGAGTGACCGCCGCCTTTGATCGATCGCGACGCAAGTGATCGTTGAAGGCGCGCGTGACCCGGTCGCGGTTGGACGCGCGGTCCATGTCGATGAAGTCGACCACGATCATGCCGCCGAGAGAGCGGATGCGCAGCTGCTCGGCCACCTCGCGACAGGCTTCCAGGTTGGTCTGGGTAATTGTGTCTTCCAGATTCTTCTTGCCCACGAAGCGGCCGGTGTTGACGTCGATGGCCGTGAGGGCCTCCATCTCGTCGACGATGAGATAGCCGCCTGACTTGAGCCATACCTTGCGTTCTAGCGCCCGGTCTATTTCGATCTCGATGCCGTAGCCGTCAAAGATAGGCTCCGGTCCGTCGTACAGATCGATCTGCCCGGTGAAGTCCGGCATGAACGCCGCGATGAACTTCTTGATCTTGTCGTACTCGGCGCGGGAATCGATGATCAGCTTGGCCACCTCGGGCGTGAACATGTCGCGTACCGTGCGCAGCAGGAGATCGAGATCGTTGTAGATGAGAGCGGGGCAGCGACTGTTCCCGGTACGGCGAACAATCTCGTTCCACAGCTTGATGAGAAAATCCATGTCTGCGCGGAGATCCTTCTCCGGCACGTTCTCCGCGACGGTGCGCACGATGAAGCCCGTCCCCGGCGGCCGCATCTGGTCGATGATCTCACGCAGGCGGCGCCGCTCCTTGTCCGAAGAAATGCGCCGCGAGATTCCCACGTGTTCCACCGTGGGCATGAACACCAAGTGCCGGCCCGGCAACGAGATATAACGGGTCGTCCGAGCGCCCTTGGTGCTGATGGGTTCCTTGGTTACTTGAACGACGATTTCCTGACCTTCTCTCAGGAGATCCTCAATGCGCGCGCCGCCCGCTGGCCCCGACGGCTCGCCGTCGTCTTCGTCGTCCTGGACGCTGGCACGCCCCTGGGCTTCACCTGCCGAAACCAACCGACGCAGATCGTCGGGTGTCCCGCGCACGTCCGAGACGTGCAGGTAGGCAGACTTCTCCAACCCGATGTTGACAAAGGCCGCTTGCATCCCCGGCAAGACTCGCTCGACCCGGCCCTTGTAGATGTTGCCCGCGATGCCGCGTTCCTGTTTGCGCTCGATGTAGAGCTCGGCCAGCAGGCCATCCTCCACTAGCGCAACGCGAGTCTCGGGGCCGTCCGCGTTGATGACCAGAAAGCTGTCAGTCATTTAGGACTGTGAAAAACCGGCATCTAGGTTCGACAACCCTGACGTCAATGTCAGGGGAATCAGCCCATCAGTGTCTCGTCGTTTTACCGCATGTAGCATGAAAACCTCAAAAATTCAAACAGTTCCGAGTCGAGCGGGTTCCCGCGTCCAGGCCGGCACGAGCGTTGCTAGCCATAGTCGACAAGCAACGAACGGCGGCAGTAACTCCGAGAGTTGCGTCTCCTCCCAACACACCGGCGCAAGCCGGTGTGACCTGTACTCGCGGTTGATTCTTCAACCGCTTAACATATCTAGCCAAGCTTAACCAGCCTCGCTTAGGATTCTGGCAGCCCTCGTGGATAACCACGGGGGCTTTGCCGTATTGGGCCACCATAATCTCCATCAGCGTAGAAGATTCACGTGCAGGTAGACATAGGCGCCAACGAAGAGCAACGCATCGATGCGATCGAGAACCCCGCCGTGGCCAGGAATGCACCGGCCAGAGTCTTTGACACCCGCCGTGCGCTTGATGAGCGACTCGACCAGATCACCCGCTGGCCCGACTACGCCGGAGATAAGACCAATCACCACGCGGTCATAGATGGTTAGCGCAGGCATGAAAGCCCACCCTGCCACGAATGTCACAGTGAGGCCGGCCGCCAGTCCGCCCAGCGCGCCTTCGACTGTCTTTCCCGGCGAAAGGGCCGGCGCCAACTTGTGCCGCCCAAACGCCCGCCCAACGAAGTAGGCGCCGGTATCGTTGCCAAATGTCACCGCGATGGCCAACGCGACCCACGCCGGCCCTGGACTGCCATGCAGGAGAGCCAAGGGGGCAAGCAATCCACCGATGTAGAACACGCCGAATTCCGCGGCGTAAAGCCGCGCCCCTGCGGCCGGAAGGTCGACCGCGCTCACCAATATCAAGATGGCCACGGCGATCGTGGCGGCTAAGAGCCACATCGCACCCAGGTCCGGCCGGAGAGAGAGCGCCAGGTACAAGCCCGTGCCAATCAGCACCACACCGGCGCGCTCGGCCCTGGGCCGAGCAGCCATGGTCATGGATGTGTACTCGCGCAGAGCCTGAATCGCCACCACGAGACACAGGGCCGTCATACCCAGAGGCTCACGCCAGAACACGAGCACGCCGACGACGGGAAGCGCCACCAACGCCGAGGCGATCCGGACGAGCAGGTTTTTCCGGTCCGGCTTCACAACACCCTAGACCTTACCCCAGCCGCCGGAGCTGCTCTCGCGTGCGGCCGAAGCGGCGCTCGCGCCCTCGATACGACTCCAGGGCACGCATAAACTCGTCGCGACCAAATTCGGGCCACCGGATGTCGGTGAAGTAGAGCTCGGTATAGGCCGATTCCCAGAGCAAGAAGTTTGACAGCCGAACCTCCCCCGAGGTGCGGATGAGAAGATCGAGCTGGGGCAAGTCAGCGGTCTGCATGGCCGACTGGAAACTCTCCTCTGTGATGTCGCTGGGCGAAAGCGTGCCCTGCTTCACCGCCTCGCACAGAGCGCGGGTCGTGGCGACGATTGATTCGCGGCCCCCGTATGAGAGAGCCAGGCACAGGGTCATGGCTTGGTTGCCAGCCGAATCGCGGACCAGGTCATCGAGCGATTCGCGTACCAGGCCGGGCAGCCGGCCCAAGTCTCCAATGGTGACCAGCCGGATGCTGTTGTCCATGATCTCGGCGCGTTCGCCGATGATGTACTCGCGAAGAAGCCGCATCAACATCGTGACTTCGTCGGGGGGACGAAGCCAGTTCTGCAGCGAGAACGCGTACAGAGTAAGGGCCTTGACCCCTATCTGGCGCGCGGCTCGCACCACCTCGCTGACCGCGTTCGCCCCCCGACGGTGGCCTTCGATGCGCGGCAGCCCCCGATCCTGCGCCCAGCGACCGTTCCCGTCCATGATGATTGCAACGTGGCGCGGCAGCGCGGCAGGATCGATGGACATGGACGATTCCGGCTACCACAGGAAAGGGCCTGCTTCAACTGCCGGCGCGAGTCCACGGCAAGAAAACGGATTTGTAGGCCGCTCCGGAATCGTCTACCCTTCGCAAGGAATCCTCTCGCAAGCCGCCGGGTTCGACCAAGCCACAGGAAAGGTGATTGCCATGAAAACGCGTGAAGATATCGAGTCTTACCTGCTCAAGCTTGGCGTCACTCACGAAGACCTGGGCCACGGCGTCTGGCGCATAAAGGACAATGGCTTCGACAACCTCTTGGTCTCCTTGGCCGGCCCCGTCGTTGTGTTCCGACTCAAGGTGATGGACCTGCCTCAGAACCGGCGGGAAGCGCTCTTCGAAACCCTGCTCAGGCTCAACGCCCGGGAGATGGTCTACGCCACCTTCGGCGTCGACGGAAACGCGGTCGTGCTCACGGATTCGCTGCCCTTGGAGGATCTCGACTTCAGCGAACTGCAAGCGGTGGTGGACGACATGGGAATGGCCATCAGCAAGCACTATCCCACGCTGTCGAAATTTCGCGTAGCAGCCTGAACCCTAGACCAAGCGCCCGACAAGGAAATCAGTCATGGGAATTTTTTCGCGGCTCGGAACTCTTATCAAGTCGAACCTCAACGATCTCATCTCCAAGGCGGAAGATCCGCAGAAGATGCTGAACCAGCTCGTCGCCGACATGCAGAACCAGCTTGTCGAGGCGAAGAAGCAGGTCGCGGTCTCAATCGCGGACCAGAAGCGCCTGGAAAAGCAGCGTGACGAGCAGGGGGAACTGGCGCAGGAATGGGAACGCAAAGCCATGCTGGCAGTACGCGCCAGCGACGACAACCTTGCGCGCGAGGCCTTGAAGCGCAAGGGCGAGCATGAGAAGCAGGCCGCGGAGTTCACCAAGCAGACCCAGCTACAGAAAGACGCTGTGGAAAAGCTGAAGGAACAACTGCGCACGCTCAACGACAAGATCGAGGAGGCCAAGCGCAAGAAGAACATCCTCATCGCGCGCCAGAAGCGCGCCGAGGCCCAGAAGGCCATCCAAGACACCATGCAAGGTCTGTCGGACACCAGTGCCTTCGACACCTTCGAGCGCATGGCCAACAAGGTGGATCAGATCGAGGCCGAAGCCGATGCCTCCGTTGAGCTTGGCAACGAGCTGACGGGGGACACCCTGCAACAGAAGTTCAAGGCCTTGGAGTCTGGAGGCGTCGGTACCGATACGGCCCTGGCCGAGTTGAAGGCCAAGATGGGCCTTGCCGCTGCGCCCGCGGCCAAGGCCGCCCTGCCCGCCCAGGTCACCCAGGACGAGTCAAAGATCCCCAGCGTCCTGACAACGGAAAACCGCAACAAGTGACCCTCGGCTCGCGGACTTCGAAATGGGGACCCTCAAAGGGTCCCCAAACCCTTCGGGCCCCCACGCCCACCCCCACCCCGCTCGCTTCGCTCGGCCTCGCGCGATGGTACGCGGCCGACGAAGCCGGCCGGCTCCCCGCGCGACAAGAACCCTGAGAAAAAGCGCCGACCAGCCGAGTATACAGACAATGTCATTCACGGTCCTGCTCGTCGATGATGACCCAATGGCTCGCAGTGCCATGGAGCGGGCCATCCTCGACGATGCCAGGCTGCGACCTTTCGGACCCAGGGTGGCGCAAGCGGCGAGTGGCGAGCAAGGCCTCGCCATGTTCGTGAACGAGCACCCGCAGATCGTTGTCACCGACCTCATCATGACCGGTATGGATGGCTTCGCGTTCTGTCGGGCCGTGCGCGAATCTCCTTCCGGAAGAGATGTCGGGCTCATCGTGATATCTGGCATCTACAAGGATCCGTCGCTGGCGGTCAGCCTGGACAAGGATGTCGGCGCAATCTTCTTGTCCAAACCGTTTTCCCGAACCGATCTCGTGGAGGCGATGTTGGCCTGTCTGCGCACGCCGGGCCGACCTACCCTTCCCATGACGGAAGCCCCTGAGCCCCTGGTTTCGGCTCCTCCGCCCGTCGCCACCGGCCGAGCCCCTGCATCGGGAAACACCCCGCGACCTATCGTCACGGTCCCGCCCGCGCCAGCGCCCGCGCGCACGCCCGCCCCTGTGCTGGAGCCCCCCGCGCAGCCAGTTTCGATGCCCGACGCGCCCGCCGCAGCCGCCGCGACGGAAACCGTGCGCTTCTTTCCACCCGCTCCTTCCTCGCGCCCTTTGCCGGGGCCTTCGGGATCACTGGCCGATCGAGGGGTTCCCAAGCTGCTCTTCGACCTGATTGACGGGTGTCAGACCGGCACTCTCGCCTTGGCCCGCGGCAAGGTACGGAAGGAGATCTACTTCCGCGAAGGCAAGGTCGTGGCCGCGGACTCGAACCTGCGCCAAGAGGCCCTGGGCACTCTACTCTGTGCCAAGGGAATCATCGACGAGCGACAGCTCGCCTACTTACTGGCGGAGACCAAAGCCCGCGGTCACAAGATGGGAGCTGTGCTGGTCGAGCTCGGCTGGTTGACGCCCGAAGAGGTGCTGCAGTGTCTGTCCTCGCAGGTGCGCAAGCGCGTGTCCGACTGCCTGCGCTGGGAAGAAGGAAGCTGGACCTGGGTTCCCGGCGACACCTTCGGCGACCGGATCATCGAGCACGATCTGGAGGTCGAGCGCATCATCTTCATGGGGCTGCTCCGCAGCGCCACGCCCGAAAAGCTGGTCGGCCGCTTTGACCAGAATGGAGCCCGTGAGGTCAGGCTCACGCGCCGTTTTGCCCATCATCGCCTAGGCTTCGAGGCGGTCTTCGGGACCGACATCACCCAAGTTCTGACGGCCGGAGCCAGCGTGGGCTCGCTCGCGTTGCGGGACGACGCCCATCTGGTCATTGCCGCCATCGACACCCTGCTAGAAACGGGCCTCGCCGAGTTAGGCGACCCTGTTCGAGAAACTGACGAGGTTCCCGCGTCCAACGCGTGGCAGTCCTCGCTCTCGTTGGAGAAACTGGGGACCGAGGCCGGGCGGCGAATCGACGCCATCCACACGGGTGCGTCCGATGAACTGTTCAGTCAGGTTCCGCAGACCACAACGCCCGCGCCCGATCTGCCAAGCGGATTCTCTCAGGCGGCCGACGGGCAGGATTCCGGCGCCCTCGACGTCGGTTTGCGCGCAGTCACCCTAAAGCCAGACGACGACGGAGTGGGCGGCGGTTCCCTGTCCTCCGGCCGCGATTCGCCCAGTGAGGTTCTGCGACAGAAGCTCCTGCGCACCTATCTGAGCATCCGCGGCAACAGCCTCTACGAAGCGCTGGGCGTGTCCCGCGATGCCGCGACTGCGGAAGTTGTGGCCGCTTGTGCGGCCAAAGCCAACGAGTTCTCGCCCGCTGCCGTGGCAGGGCTCCATCTTGATTCTGCTGATCAGGCCAGACTCGATACCCTGCGCGCAGCCATTGACCAAGCGGCCAGGGTTCTCGCCAATCCGCAACTGCGCCAGGGCTACGACCGAACCCTGGCGCCCTCCTCATCGCCCCAGTCGGATCCTTTGGGTGCCGAACTGGCTTTCGGCGAAGGCCTGCGTCTCTTCAACACTGACAAGGCCGCAGAGTCCCTGCCGAAGTTCGAGGCCGCGGTGCGCGCCCGGCCGGACCAGGCGCTGTATCACGCCTACTTGGGTTGGGCCCAATTCGTCGCCTTCGGTCCAGAGTGGGCCGGCACAACCCGCGACACCCTCCTGCAAGCCCTTGCGCTCGATCCCGATCTGGCTGAGGCGCATACCATGCTTGGCCACCTGGCCGCAACGGAGAACGACGCGGCCACAACCCGCAAGCACCTGGAGCGGAGCCTCGAGCTGCAGCCGCTCCAGCCTGACGCCGTCGAGCTGTTGCTGCAGGCCTATCAACGACTCAACGATCCCAAGGGTGCCGAGGGGTTCATGCGCAAGCTCGTCGCGGCTCTGGGCGATCGCGCCCAGCCCTTGCGGCGACGCTTGTGGTGCGCGCTGGCCAGTGTCTACGAAAACCAACTGGGTGATCGGCTTTCTGCGCGCATCGCATACGACACGGCGGCGCGCCTGGCGCCCGACGACGTAAACATTCTGAGAAAGTCGGCTGAGCTGAATGCGGAGGATCCCACGCGCTGGCGTGAGATGGCGCGTGCGATCACGGCGGAGTGGGAGCTCCATCCCGAAGACGGCGGTTCGGGGAAGCGGATAGTGGAATTGTTCCTGGATCGAGGGCTGAATCACGCGGCGGAGGTCGTAGCGACGGCCATGGTGCTGCGCGGGTTGGGCGACGAAAAGATCGCGGAGCTGGCCGGCCAAAGCCGTCCCTCGGTCTTGGGTCGGATCTCGAACAAGCTCCCCGCAGATTGGCCCAGCCGCGTGGGCTACAGCCCAGAGTTCGCGGAAATTGAATCGCTCATCGCACTCCTGGTCGAAACCGGGGTTCTTCCGCCGGTCACCATGGCCGAGCTGGGACTCAAGAGCGAGGCGTCGGTCCTTCCCAGCCAGCAACCGGCGCTATTCCGGGGCGTGCTGGTCACCTTCTGCGACCTTCTGGAAATTGGCGAACCGGCGGTGCTGCGCCACCCGGAGCTGGTGGGTGATGCACGTATGGCCCACCTGCAGCCGCCCTCACTTCTGTGCGGCCCGACGCTTCTGGAGCAGTCCGACTCGGTAGAGCTCGGGTTCAGGCTGGGTCGCGCCCTGGCGTTGGCCACGACTGGGCGACTGGCCGGCTCGGTGCGTTCGGGTGGCCAGTTGCGCCCCTATTTCATGGCCGCTCTCGCTATGACCCGCGGGTCGCTACGCCTGGAGGGACCAGCCTACGAAGGCGCGCGCGATGCCATCGCCGCGCTCGATGCACCTGCGCGCACACGCATCGCGGAGGTCAGCCAGCAACTTGTGCGCAAGTACGGGTCCATCAACCTGACCGCCTGGGCCAGAGGCCTGCGCCGAATGGCCTCGCGCCTCTCGCTGGTGATGTGCGGCGATCTGCTGCGGGTTGGACGCGCGGTGGCCGATGAAGAGGGCCAGTTGGCTCTCGATGACCTGCTGGCGTTCGCGCTATCTTTCGAACAGCTGGACCTGAGCGAAAAGATCCGGGCCGGCAGCACCTAGTCGCTACGTTTTCACGCCCCATGCCGCATGGCATCCTTTGAATTCTGGGTCATGCTTATCCCGTCCTTGCTCGCAATGGTTGTCCCGAGCCCCGAAACCCTGTTATATGGTGGTTAAGGCGACTGTACGGGGAAGATGCGGAGCGCTCCGGGGCTGCATTAGGCCAGCACAAGACTGGCATTGTCCGTACTCGTCGCAGCACTAAGAAGTCCGGAGAGGAAGAAAAGAATGATGGCCCAAAGTCAGACGCACACGACGGCACGCTTCAATGGAGTCAAGGTCTTCTCGGCCACCATGGCCCAAGAGCGAGAAAACCTTGGCGAGAAGGTCACCGGCTGGATTCGTGAACATCCCCAGTGTCAGGTGGTCGATACCATCGTGACCCAGTCCTCCGATGAAGCGTTCCACTGCCTCGCCATCACCGTCTTCTATCTAGAAGACCGGCAGGCGAAGTAGTTTTCTCCCGGGCCCGATAGGGCGGCGGGTGGATAGGACGGTTAGGCTGGGCCGGAGTCTGTCCTTCGTGTTCGTCGTTTATCCGCCGACGAACACAAACGGGTAGCTGACTGAGCCGCCTCCCTTTTGCGACTTGGGGAAGGACCAGCGCGAAATCTGCGCAGTCACGCAACCCGGCAACGGGGTGTCGCTGAAAGTCGGGGCATCCACGTGCAAGCTGGCTGGGCGGCCGTCAGCGCCTATGGTGAAGCTGACGATGGCTTTGCCCGATTTGGCCTGGCCAGTACGCGCCATGTTCATGTAGCAACCACGAACGGCCATGAGGTTGCCCCGGATGATGCGCTGGACTTCCTCGCCCGCGGGTTGCTCGGGCAGAACCGCCATCGCCTGATCCCCAGCGGGAGCGGTCAGCGCGGGCGGGGGGTCGGCCTTCACTCGAGATGCGCGGCGCACGTTTCCCATCAGGCCTTCGCCGCGGTCATCTTCTATATAGGCCACGTCTGCGCCGGCCTGGGCCAGGGCAGCCCATTTCTTGTCGAATTCCGGATCAGAAGTGGACGCGCTCGCCACGGCACCAGGCGAGACTTTGTTTTCGGCGCGCTTCGAGCACGCCATTGAGAGACCTACAACCAGTCCGATTCCTGCAGCCAGTAACTTGGTGTGGTTTCGCATGGTCCGGTAGTCTACACCCCTCGGGCCGATGGTGGCAGCCGGAAGTCTGTGGGCAACATGGTCTTGGGTCGGAAGGGCGACGCCTTCTGGGCGCGACGAACCCGCCGCAGCACGAAAACCCAAAAGCTGATGGAAAGCGCGGTGATGGCGACCCAGATGAACCAGTTCAGGCCGTGCAAGAGCGCGAAGTTGTAGGCGCCGTGGAAAAGCACAGGCAGTGCTAGACAGAGGATCTGGTCGCGCCAGACGCCTGAGGCGCGCCGCCCAGCCTTGGCGCTGAACTTGATACGGCCAGCGTAGTAGCCCATGGCCCCGCCGAACAGGGCGTGAGCCGGCACCGCGAACACCGCTCGCTGCCAGGCGATGCCCACGCCATGGCTCGACAGATAGAAGAAGTTCTCCAGCGTGGCGAAGCCGAGGGCAATGGTCACGCCGTAGATCAAGCCGTCGAGCGGCTCGTCGAACGCGCGCCAGTGGTAGACCGCTGCCATCAGCATCGCCCACTTGGCGATCTCTTCGATCAACCCGGAAAGCACCAAGGCCTCGAACAGGCGCGCCGGCTCGCCGCCCAGGTGCAGCCATTCCTCGGACACGGCGTTTGCCAAGACAGCGGCCAGGCTCTGCGCCGCCAGCATCGCGTACATGCCCAGCAGGTACGCGATAGCGAGACAGGAGATGGGCTCGCGATCATAGCGATCACGAAGGTAGAAATAGGTGAGGAGTGCCAGCGAAGGCGCGGCTGCCACCAGTGCGGTCAACATGGCCGGCAAGGGTATCACCAATTGCCGTCGACCCGGTGGCTCCGTGCCCCGATGGGCGCTATGCTTCCCGCAAGATCACATAAGGGGGCGAAATAGTTTCGACGGGAGTAAGCGAAGCTCTGGTAGCGTGCCGAGGCGCCCGAGGCCTCGTAAAAACGGGCAACAAACAAACGCGAACGATAACTCGTTTGCGATGGCCGCCTAAAGAACGGACCATCCCGCAACCCCTGGAACTGCCTACGGCCTAGGGAAGCGGCAACTCAGTGGGCTTTGCGTCCGGGCAGCGTCTTCCGGCCCGAACGCGAGACACAGGGAGGGCTGGCATCCGGGACGCCCCGTCGGCGGGCCAACCCGAATGCGAGAATCAAATCGCCGGACACGCACGTAGCAGCCAGGGTGTAGACCTTCCGGACCCGGGGGCAGTACCCGGCGCCTCCACAGTAATTTAAGCTAGTTACGACTATTTTCGGTTCTGTTGCCGTACGGTTGCCTCATGCTATGCGCTAACATCAAGCAGCGCGACCGCGTCCCGCCGGGTTTCAGGCGACAGGTGCGCGTAGCGCATGGTGGTCATGATGTCCGTGTGGCCGAGCAGTTCCTGCACCACCTTGATCGCAGCGCCTCGCATGACCAGATGGCTGGCGAAGGTGTGGCGAAGCACGTGCCACCCGATCTGGCGCAGACCTGCTCGCTTGCATGAGTCGTACAGCGGCCGTCTGCATTGGTTCTTGGTCAGCGCGTGCCCTTCCGGATCGCAGAACACCAACTCCCCCCGTAGATGCCTTTGCGCCTTGAGGATGGTCAAGAGGTCAGGAGAGAGAGGAACCTCCCGTGATCGCCCGCCCTTTGGGGTGCCGACAATCCCCCGCACGATTGACTGCCTGACGACGATCCTTCCTGTCGACAAGTCCACGTCCCTCCACCGCAGCCCCAAGAGTTCGCCCTGCCGCAGCCCCGCTTTCATGCCCACAGCGATCATCGCGCGCCACTCTCCCTCGGCGGCCGCCAGCAGCTTCCCCGCCTCCACGAAGTTCAAGAAGTCGAATTCCACCTCAGGAACCTTCAGCCACTTCACCTTCGGCACGCTCGCGATCAGCTTCCATTCCTCGGCCACGGCCAGCATGCGCCGGAGGACGATCAGATGGTTGTTGATACTCTTGGGCGAGAGCCCGTCCTTCAACTTCTGCGCCTTGTACCCCTCTATCTCCTCGGGTCCCACCTGGTCGAGGCGCAAGTGGCCCAGCTGCGGTGCGATGTGAAGGCTCAACACCATCTGCTTGGTCGCCACCTCGGACGGCTTGTTGTTCGCCTGTGCGTACTTCTCAACAAACCGCTGCCCGAATACCGCGACCGTTGGAACCACTTTCTTCTCTGTTGCTGCTGGCACCTCCTTTGGTTGTGGCCGTCCGGATAGCAGCTCTGCTAGGCGCTGCCGCTCGTATTGCTCCGCGCCCCGCCGGGTCTGGATCTTCGGCACCTCGCGGACTCTCGTCTGCTCGCCGTTCGGAATTTGGACGGTGAAATCCACGATCCAGAAACTCTTCTCTTTGCCTGACTTGGGGTCGCGGCGTCGTTGCTGTCTCACGCTCATGATTTGCTCCGTGAACACGGGACAGCACCTTGGCCTGTTCGGTACCATTCTATCACCGTTGGACGGTGGATCGTGATCCGACCGCAGATGCGCCTGACGCCAGGAAGGAGCCCCGCCCGGATGAAATTGTAGAGCGTCTTGCGATTCACTCCGATCTCGGCGGCAAGCTCTTCCACCGTGACAAAGTCCCGTCCGTTCGGGATCTGAGCGCGATCACTGTCCGCAGGCCCCGACACGCCGGCGCCAGGAAGCGGCTGCTGGGCCACCCGGGCGTCCATTGTGGGGTCTGTGTCATTGGTGGCCGTCATGGCTTTGCCGGTGGCGTACGCCTCTTACAGCGCACCAATTGAGCTTAAGTCGTGTCAATCACAGGAGTCACGAACTCCCTAATTTTCCGATTTGCGCGTCAAATACCCCATCTTTCCCGAGAAATACGTGAATTGTGTTCACGGTTCGCGAATAGTGAACGCTGCTCCATCCCGGAAATCCCCAAAAGTCGTTGCACTTTTGAAACTACTTATTCCTGCCATTCCCTCATTGCAAATGGCCACATGACTAACGGTCTTGTTGTTCAGTGAACGGTCACTGGGATGCCGAGCGGTGGGCGACCTCAGTCCCTCTTCTTGGCCCGGCGGGCGACGGACAGTCGAGGCAACCGGGCGGATGTGGTAGGGATCTTTGGTGCCGCGCAACCCGACAGCACCTGGATCGCAGGGCGACAGCTCGGTGGCTCGATTTCCACCGCTGCCTGCCATCCCACCGGCTCCGCAGCAGCCGCCCGACGAGCGCCAGGCCAAAGCGAGTCAAATCATCGGCGGCCTGGCGGGCGCAGTGGAGACCGAGATGCAGGTGGCTGGACCGAACCTCACGACGGGGTACTACGCATCTTCCGTTGATCTCGGCCGCCTGCAAGCCGAACTGGGCAAGGGTGTCGCTCGCCTCACCGCCGCGCAGCTCGAAGAACGCTGGGACGAGGTCTTTTCCTGGATGCGCCGCTTGCTGCGCTCCTGG
>Ga0265329_10000166_pt1 | contig 33012 bp, 23 predicted proteins | sample 41627metaG_FD_202091 | JGI IMG/M metagenome (GOLD analysis project Ga0265329, IMG submission 202091) | Rhizosphere microbial communities from Carex aquatilis grown in University of Washington, Seatle, WA, United States - 4-16-27 metaG | ecosystem: Host-associated > Plants > Roots > Rhizosphere...
GCCTCTTGCGCGCCGGCCAAGCTGAAATTCGCTGTGCTTGCCATGTATGTGGCATCGAGATCCTTGAACTTCGTGCGCGCGTTCATCACGCGGGTGGCGGATGCAGTGAGCGTCGCGGAAGTCAGCGTGCCAGCCTGCAGATCGCTGGTGAGGGTCGTGAAGGCCGAGGGAACCGGCATCTCGAGGTCGAGCCCCGCATTGATCGATGCAGCGCCATGGCCTGCCTGGGCCGCACTCCAGTCCGACACCACGAACCCCCCCCAACCCCACTGTGTGCGCAGAATATCGCCGAGAATGGCTTTGTTCTCCGTGCAGTGAGTGCCGTTGACCATGTTGTAGGCAGCCATGATGCACGCCGGATCGCCCTTCTTGACGGTGATCTCGAATGGTCGGCTGTAGTTCTCACGTAGGGTCTGCATATCGACGTTGGGGTTGGCCTGCATACGGTTGTTGTCCGTGTCGTTCAGAACATAGTGTTTGGGGCACGCGGCGCACCCGCCTGGTTGCTGCATTCCACGCACGTAGGCAGCGCCCATCTCACCGAGCAGCACGGGATCTTCGCCGTAGGTCTCCTGCGCACGCGCCCAGCGCGGGTGGCGGAGGGTGTTGATCACCGGCGCGAGCGCAAGCTCGTTCTTGGCGGCGCGCATCTCCCTGCCCTGGAGATTGCCGACCTGATATTCGAGATCGAGATCGAACGAAGCCGCGCGCGCCTCGGCAACCGCAAAGCAGGTGGAGACGTCACCAGGCATGATGTTGCGCATGCCGCGCGGTCCGTCGCGCATGGGGTAGTTGGGGATGTTCAGGCTGGCGACGCCGAGCGAACGGAAAGCCACGCCGGCCGTCGCGTACGGATTTGTGGTGTGGTCGCCGGACAGGATGTTGATCTGGTCGGTAGTCGCCATCTGGCTGATGAGCTGTGTGGCCTGCGTGTCCACCGGGGTCATGGGTGTTGGGATTTTGTAGGTCGCTGCGGAAGGGGGCGTGTACGAGGTACAGCTCACGATTGGAGCGCTGCTGCTGGTGGTCGCGCCGCCAACGGAGGTGGTTCCACCAGTCTTTGTGCCACCCGCGACGCTGCCGCCGGCAATGGTGCCAGCGCTGGTGGTTCCGCCGGTTTTGGCGCCGCCCGCGATGCTGCCCCCCACGATGACGCCGCCCGTGCTGCTGCTGCCCGCGACAGCGCCGCCGGTGCGGGTGCCGCCCGTGGGGATGCCGCCTGCAAGCGTACCGCCTGTGGGAATGCCACCAACAAGAGTCCCGCCCGTGGGGATTCCACCGGCAACGCTGCCGCCGGCAAGGTCACCACCTGTGGGGCTGCCACCCGTGGGGTTGCCACCGATGCCGGTGTCGCCGGCCCCTGGACTCCCGGCTGCTGGACTGCCGGCATTGCCGTCCGTGGTGCCACCCTGGCCTCCGAGCAGCGCACCCCCTTGGCCACCGCCTGAAAGACTGTTTCCACCTTGCGTGCTTCCGCCGATGCTGGCTTGCTTTGGCTGCATCGAACATCCGGCAAAGGCCATCAAGCCCACGGCGGCAAGAGCAACGGCGGAGTAGCTATGCTTGGTCATGTCTTTCATTCCGATATCTCCTGTTGTCGTAACGAGCCAGACGTCAGTCCGCGCTCACAGAGCAGTGCCGTCTCGGAGGACTTTGCGTTCACCCGGATGGCGGAAAAATACGTGGGCATCGATGCTTCTGCGTCAGGGTGCAACACCATTCTGGGGAGCTTCATTATATATGTAGAGGTGACGCGCAGAGCTTCATAAGATCTGTACGGCCGGGTGCGTTCTTCAGTCCGGATTCAGGGGACGAAAAGATCGTCCGTTCCTCGCCCTGATACGGTACGTTGAAGGGGCATGCGCCACCTGTTTGCATCTTTGATCGGTGCGCCCGTGGCAGCTGTGAGCAAGTTCAGGAGACCACGATGCGCAAAGCGATAGCCATGATTTTTGCAGGTGGGCGCGGCGAGGATCTGTCGGTCCTGACCGAGCGGCGCCCCAAGTCGGCCGTCATCTTTGGCGGCATCTATCGTTGTATCGATTTTGCCCTGACCAACCTGGCCCGCGCCGGGATCGGACAGGTGGGCATCCTGGCGCAGTATCGGCCGGCGTCGCTCATGGACCACGTGGGCACGGGCATGGCCTGGGACCTGGTGGGCGCCAGCCGCGGTGTTCGCTTCTTGCCTCCCTATCTCAAGCTTTCCGTGAGCGAGTGGTATCGCGGGCCGGCCGATGCGCTTTATCAGAATCTTGACTTCGTCGAACGCGCCGACGCGTCCGATGTGGTGGTGGTGTCAGCCGACCACGTGTACTCCATGGACTACGGGCCTTTGCTCAGTTTTCACCACGAGCGCGACGCCGATCTGACCATGGTGTTTGCTCCGCGCGATGCGGATGCCGGCCGGTTCGGCATCGGCGAGCTGAACGCCACCGGGCAGATCATCAATTTTATTGAGAAGCCGGAGTTTCCTCGCACCAACCTGGCTTCCATGTCGGTCTACGTGTTCAAGAAGGAAGTGCTGGTCGAGGAATTGCGCCGGGCGGTCAGTGGCGAGGGTCAGACCGTTACCTTCCAAATCCACGAAGTCTTGCGCCGGATGATCTCGCGGCGGCGGGCGTATGGGTTCATCTTCCGGGGCACATGGTCGTACTCGCGCACGCTCGACGAGTACTACGCCTTTCACCAAGACGTGCTGGGGGCGGCGCCGGCGGTGGACATCGCGGCCTGGGACGTCCAGTCCAACCTGATGGCGGGGCGCGCGTCGCCGCCGCCGCCGGCCCGTTGTTTGCCTGGCGCCCGCATTGTCAACTCGTTGGTCTCGGCGGGCTGTGTGATCGAGGGGACGGTGGAAAACAGCGTGCTGTCCCCAGGTGTGCGGGTGGGGCCACGGGCGGTGGTGCGGGGCTCGGTGCTGTGGAACGACGTCGTGGTGGAGGCGGATGCACAGGTGTCCGCGGCCATCGCGGACAAGCGCGTGGTGTTCGCAGCGGGTTGCCAGGTGGGAGTCGGGGAGTCGGTGGCGAGTGAAGAGAGACCGACCTCTCTCTCTTGCGGGGCGAGCGTGCTGGCCATGAACGTGCGCCTGCCCGCCGGCGCGCGCGTGGGCAAGAACTGCCTGATCCACGTCGACGCCACACCTGACGACATCGGGCTAGAGGTGCCCTCAGGCAAGAGCGTGTGGCCCGCCGTCACGGGCAAGCCGGTGCGACCATGAAGGTGACTTTCATGGCGCGCGAGTTCCCTCCCCACGTTTACGGGGGCGCCGGTGTGCACCTCAAGAATCTGGCGCGCGAACTGGCCCACAGTATCGACGTCGAAGTTCGTTGCATCGGCGATCAGGACATGACCGATGGCCGCTTGCGGGTGCGTGGGTATCAGGCCTGGCCGCGCATGTGGGAAGGTGAGGACAAGCTTTTCAACAGCACGTTGGGGACGTTCTCGGTGAACCTGTCGCAGGTTCGCGATCACATCGATGCCGACGTGGTGCACTCGCATACCTGGTATGGCGCATTCTCAGGCTACATGGCCAAGGTTCTCTACAACGTTCCCTATGTGGCCACCGTGCACAGCCTGGAGCCCTTGCGCCCCTGGAAAGAAGAACAACTGGGCCGCTCCTATCACCTGACCTCGTGGATGGAAAAGGTGGCGCTGGAGAATGCCGATCGAGTCGTGGCCGTGTCGAACGACGCGCGCCGGGAGATCTTGGAGCTGTTCAACGTGGACCCGCGGCGGGTGGTGGTGATCCACAACGGCATCGAGCTGGCTACGTGGAAACGAGTCGAGAGCCGCGCCACCTGCAAGGCCTACGGCATTGAGGGCGACTATGTCCTGTTTGTCGGACGCACCACGCGGCAGAAGGGGATGGTGTACCTCATCGAGGCCATGAAGCACGTGACGCCTGGTGCCCAGCTGGTGTGTTGCACCAGCGCGCCCGACACGCAGGCCGTCGAGGAAGAGATCGCGGCCAAGATCGCCGAGCAACCGCGCTGTGTGTGGATCAATACCCTGCTGCGCGAGGAGCAGTACATCGAGCTGTACAGCAACGCCGCCCTGTTTGCCTGCCCCTCGGTGTACGAGCCTTTCGGCATCATCAACCTGGAGGCCATGGCGTGTGAGCGGCCGGTGGTGGCCAGCGCCGTGGGCGGCATCAAAGAGGTCGTGGTGCCGGAAATTACCGGGCTGCTGGTTCCGCCGGCTGACCCGCTGGCCTTGGCCGAGGCCATCAACCGCGTTCTCGCCGATCGGGAATGGGCGCGGCGCCTGGGCCTGGCTGGCCGCAAACGCGTTGAAGAGCATTTCTCCTGGACCGCCATCGCCGAGACCACCAAGAGGATGTATCAACAGCTGCTCGACGAGCGCGCGCCTGCGGCGGGCTAGGCTTGGGTTTCTTGTCGGTGCCACGCCCTGCCTTGAAGCCGGCTCCTGCCTGTATTACGGGACACGGGAGCAAGCCGGTTGAGGCCAGCGAGATCAGGCGTAGTAGCCCCAATGTGGAGCCCGTGGTACATGCCAGGCGTGTGCACGATCTCACTCTCGGCCAGCGTGCGCGCGTCGGCCCTCGCTGTAGCGGGTCTCGCCGTTGTTGCCTGCGCAACCACTGTGCCTTCCGGCCCGCCGGCAGAGAAGAAGGCAACCCAAGGATCGCTCGTCGCAGGCCCGCCGCGCGCTATCCCCAGCGACATTGCCTTTGTCTCGCTGGAAGGGCCTTTCTGGGTGGCGAGCGACGGCGTCCTGATCTTTTCCGACGTGGTCGAGCAAAATGGCCCAGCTGCCAAGATCTATCGTTTCGATCCGCGCACGCGCGCGTTCTCGACGGTCCCCTATCCGGGTTCGCCGACCAGCACCAATGGGCTGGGTGTCGATGCCCAGGGGCACCTGGTCGCGTGCGAACGTTGGAACGGCGTCCTGGCGCGCATCTCGCGCACAGAGCGCCAGGTGCTTGCCGAACGCGCGCCCGACGGCCAGCCGCTCAATGCGCCCAACGACCTCACGATTCGCAGCGATGGGAACATCTACTTCAGCGACACGACCTGGGGCTCGCGTCCCGGCGCGCACGCAGCCACGGCCGTGTATCGCCTGGCGCCCGACGGCGTCTTGTCAGTGACGTTCCGGGTCAACATGCCCAACGGGGTCGTGCTTTCTCCTGATGGAAATACGCTCTACGTTGGCAGCGACACCCAGGATCGTCTCTGGCGACTGCCAGTGGCGGCGGATGGAAGCGTGGGCAGCCCCGCACCGTTCGACGCCGCCCCAGACGATCCGCAAGCCCGATTGCACGTGCCCGACGGTCTTTGCGTCGACGATCGCGGCCGGCTGTATGTGGCCAACAACAGCACCGAAGTCAGCGCCATCGTGGTCTTCGACGATACCGGCCACTTCGCCGGGCGCATCGCTTTCCCGACGCCGCCCTCCAATTGCACCTTTGGCGGCACCGATCGCCGCACGCTCTACGTGACCACGCTGCACGCTGTGTACGAGGTGCCCATGCGCACGCCAGGACTGCCGTAGGAGCCTTCCAGTTTGAGGCGCTCTGGGGCTGTCGGGCATCCAACCCAGGGAGGAATCACCATGGAAGGTCAAGCGGCACCCATCTCGAAGAAGCGGCTGTGGGCCGGGCGAATCATGAGTGGCGTGGCTGTGCTGTTCTTGTTGTTTGACAGCACCACTAAACTGCTTCGGGTAGAGGCGGTGATGAGGGCGGCTGCGCAGATCGGATATCCCCCCAGCACGATGCTTCCCATCGGGCTGATCCTGCTCGTCTGCGTGGTCGTCTACCTGATCCCGCGGACCGCGGTGCTGGGCGCGGTATTGCTCACCGGCTATCTGGGCGGCGCCGTCGCGACCCACGTGCGCGTGGGCGATCCGCTCATGAGCCACATCTTGTTCCCAATCTACTTCGCGGTTCTGATCTGGGGCGGGCTCTACCTGCGCGACCGGCGGGTGTACGCGCTGATCGTGCGACGGGAGCCGCCGCACTAGATGGCCCCACTTGCTGCCGCTCCTTCGGGCGGTGATTCGCCCACGCGCGGAAAATCCCTTCTTGTAGTACAAGAAGATCATGCAGCAAGTGCGGATCGTGATCGAGAACGTGACGCCGAGGGTCGACTGCGGCCGGTTTGCCGCCAAGGCCGTGGTAGGCGACAAGGTGGAAGTCGCGGCCGACATCTGGAAGGACGGGCACGAGTTGCTGCGGGCCGCGGTTCGCTGGCGCAAGTTGGGGCCGGACGAGCTGAGCCACGGCGCGATGCCAGAAGCCCCAGATGCCACGCGGCCCGACTGGCGCGAGTCGCCGCTGTCGACCGATCCGGCTTTCAACGATCGCTGGTACGCCAGCATCAGCCCGCATGAAGTGGGGGCGCACGCGTTCACCGTGGTGGCGTGGACCGATCGCTTCGGCACTTTCGTGGGCGAGTTGAAGAAGAAGTTCGAGGCAGGGCAGGACGTGGCGAGTGAAGTTTTGGAGGGCCTGCACATCATCGACCGCTCCCTGGAAGTGGCGCGCGGCCGCGACAAGGCGTCGCTGCGTGAAACCCGGCACGCGATCGCGGCGGCCAACACGACGGCCAAGCAGGTCGAGCTGATGCTGGATCCCTTGCTGGTCGAACTGATGGCGGCCTGCGATCCGCGCGACGACTTGCAGATCTGCCCAGAGGAATTCCCCCTGTGGGTGGATCGCGAGCGCGGCCGTTTTGGCGCCTGGTACGAATTCTTTCCGCGCTCGCAGGGCCAGGATCCCGCGCGTGGCTCGACTTTCGCCGAGGCCGAGGCGCGTTTGCCAGCGATCGCGGCCATGGGCTTCGACGTGGTCTACCTTGCGCCCATCCATCCCATTGGCCGCAGCCATCGCAAGGGGCCCAACAACGCGGAAGACTGCCAGCCTGGCGATCCGGGCTCGCCCTGGGCGATTGGCAGCGACGAGGGCGGCCACGATGCCATCCATCCTGAACTGGGCACCCTGGCCGACTTCGACCATTTCGTGGCTGCGGCACGCGCGCTCAAGCTCGAGATCGCGCTCGACTTCGCCGTGCAATGTTCGCCCGATCACCCCTGGGCCAAGCAGCACCCCAACTGGTTCAGCAAGCGGCCCGACGGAACCATCAAGTACGCCGAGAATCCGCCCAAGAAGTATCAGGACATCTACCCCATCAACTTCGATACCGAAGATCGCGAGGGCCTGTATCAGGCCTTGCTCGACGTGGTGTTGTTCTGGGTGAAGCGGGGCGTGCGCATCCTGCGCGTCGACAACCCGCACACCAAGCCGGTGAGTTTCTGGGAGTGGCTGATCACCCGCGCGCACCGTGATCACCCGGACGTGCTCTTCCTGGCTGAGGCTTTCACGCGAAACAAGCGCATGAAGAGGCTGGCCAAGGTGGGATTCACTCAGTCGTACAGTTACTTCACCTGGCGCAACACGCGCCCGGAATTGGAAGAGTACGCCACCGAGCTGTTCCTCACCGAAACTGCGGACTACTTGCGGCCCAACTTCTTCGCCAACACGCCGGACATTCTGCACGAGTATTTGCAGCAGGGGGGACGGCCGGCTTTCATGGTGCGCCTGATCCTGGCCGCGACCCTGTCGCCCAGCTACGGCATCTACAGCGGCTTCGAGCTGTGCGAGAACCGCGCGTTCACGGCCGGCAGCGAGGAGTACCTGGATTCGGAGAAGTACCAGTTCAAGGCCTGGGACTGGGACCGGCCTGGGAACATCAAGGAGCTGGTCACCACGGTGAACAAAATCCGGCGCGGCCATCCCGCGCTGGCGCTGGCCCGCAACATCACGTTTCTTGAATCGAGCAACCCCAACATCATTGCCTACGCCAAGACCACGTCCGACCTGACCGACGTTCTGGTGACGGTGGTGAACGTGGACCCGCGCAACGTGCAGGACGGCACTGTCCGTCTGGTGCCCGAGCTGTTTCATCACGCGCAGCGGGGCAAGCCGGTGGCCGGGGGCGTGCCGGAAAGCTACGAGCTGACAGACCTCCTCACCGAGTCGACCTACACCTGGCGCGGTGAGTGGAACTACGTGCGTCTCGATCCAAACTGGATGCCGGGGCATATCCTCCAGATCAAGCGACCCATAACGTGACCGCAGCCTCGCGGTAGGTTACGCTGACAAGCCATGGCGATCGTGAAACCAGTTCGCAAGGCAGTTCTCCCGGCTGCAGGATTCGGGACCAGATTCTTGCCGGTGACCAAGGCTGTTCCGAAGGAATTGCTGCCCATCGTGGATGTGCCGGCCATCCAAATCAACGTCGAGGAGTGCGTGGCCAGCGGGATTCGCGATCTGATTCTGATCACCAGCCGGGGCAAGGACGCGCTGGTGGACTACTTTGACCGCGGGGCTGAGCTGGAGGAGCTGCTGGAACGCAAGGGCAGGCAGGACGACCTGGCGATGATTCGGCGGCTGACCGATCTGGCGCACATCTCGGCCATTCGCCAAGCGGAGGCGCGCGGCCTGGGTCACGCCGTGCTGTGCGCGCGCGGCTTGGTGGTGGACGAGCCCTTCGCCGTCCTGCTGGGTGACGACCTGCTCGAAGGTGACGAGCCGGGCATCAAGCAACTGCTCGATGTCTACGCGAAGTATGGCAAGGGCGTGGTGGGTCTGTGGGAAGTGCCTCCTGGCCAGGAACACCTTTATGGAATCGTTGCCGGCGAGCCATTGGACGGCGGCGTGTTCCGTCTCAATCGACTGGTCGAGAAACCCGAACCGGGCAAGGCCCCTTCGCGCCTGGCCATCGTGGGCCGCTATATCCTGCCACCTGAGATTTTTCCCATTCTTGCCAGCACCAAGCCAGGTAAGGGCGGCGAGATTCAACTGACAGATGCCCTGGCCACTCTGTGCGCCAGCGACGGCTTGTACGGCGTGCTGTTGCGTGGTGAGCGTTTCGACGCTGGCGATCGGACAGGCTATGTGCTGGCCGTGCTTCGCTATGCGCTTCGCCGATCGGACATCGGCGCGGCGGTGCGCGTGGGCGCGGAGAAACTTCTGCGCAAGACGTGACCGCGGTACCGGGCACTTCGGCAACGCTCCCTGGCACCTTGTTGCAGGTGGCGGTGACCCTTCCGCTGGAGGAGACGTTCACCTACCGCGATCCGCGCTCGGGCGCGCGCCTGCCTCTCGGCACCGAGGTGATCGTGCCGTTCGGTCCACGCCAGGTGACGGGCTTCGTGGTGGGGCATCCGGAAACCGTGGCCGGCCCGGTGCGCGACATCACGGACGTGGTGGGCGACGGTCCTGCCATCGACGAGTCCATTCTGGAGCTGTGCCGCTGGGCGGCCGGGTACTACCTGGCCCCGCTGGGCGAGGTTCTGCGTTCCGCGCTTCCGCGGGGCGAGCGGGCCATTGCCTCACGCCGGATGCGTCTCACCGAGACGGGACGGCGCCTTCTCGACCTGGAGGCCGACGGGCGCTCCCACATGGCCGGGATCACGCTCGATGCGCACGACCGGGCGCTGCTGGCCCGACTGCGCAGGGCACGCACATTGAGCCCTACCGCGCTGGCGCGCGCGGCCGGGGCAAGCGCGCGCGTGGCGCATCTTCTGGAACGCGGTCTGGTCGAAATCGTCGACCAGGTGGCCGGTCCCAGCAAGAGCCGCCGCAAGGCCGCACCACCTGCCTCGGTGCCTGCGGTCGAGCCTCCTGTGCTCAACCCGCACCAGCAGGCCGCGTTCGACACCTTGGCAGCAGCCTTGGGCAAGGGCTACAGCGGCTTCTTGCTCCACGGCATCACCGGCTCGGGCAAGACCGAGGTCTACCTGCGGCTCATCGCCGAGGCGCGGGCGCAGGGCAGGGGAGCGTTGGTGTTGGTGCCTGAGATTGCGCTGACCCCGCAGCTGGCAGCGCGCTTTCGTGCGCGCTTCGGTGACGACGTCGCGGTCTTGCACAGTGCCCTGCCTCCTGCAGATCGGCTGGCGGCTTGGCGGCGTCTGCGCAGCGGCGAGGTCGGCATCGCCGTGGGTGCGCGCTCGGCCGTGTTCGCGCCTGTGCATGCGCTGGCGGTGGTGGTGGTCGACGAAGAGCACGACGGATCTTTCAAGCAAGAGGACGGCGTACGCTACCACGGCCGCGATCTGGCTGTGATGCGGGCGCTGCAGGCCAAGGCCGTGGTCGTGTTGGGCTCGGCCACGCCGTCGCTGGAGAGCTATCGCAACGTCTTGCTCGGGCGCTTTCGTCGGTTGCTGCTGCCCACGCGGGCCAATCCCGCGGCGGGTGCTCGGCCCTTGCCGCCAGTGGAGATCATCGATCTGCGTCGCCACCGGCTGGGGCCGGACCATTTGCTGGCGCCGGGGCTGGCCCAGGCCGTGGCAGACACCTTGGCCGCGGGCGAGCAGACCATTCTCTTCCTCAATCGGCGCGGCTTCTCCACGCTGATGCACTGCCAGGCTTGCGGCGAGGTCTTGCGCTGCTCGGATTGCGACGTGTCCATGACCCTGCACCGGGGGCGAGCCAAGCTCATTTGCCACTACTGTGGTCGCGCGTCGGCGATTCCTCCGCGCTGTCCATCGTGCAAACAGGACGAGCTGGAAGGGCTGGGAACCGGGACCGAGCGGGTGGAGAGCGTGATGCGGGAACTTTTCCCAGGGGCGCGCGTGGCGCGGCTGGACCGGGACACTACCGACGGCCAGCGCGACCAACTGGAAAAACTGCTCAGCCGCGTGCACCGACGCGAGATCGATATCCTGGTGGGGACCCAGATGGTCACCAAGGGCCACGACTTCGGCGGCGTGACTCTTGTGGGCGTGCTGCAACCTGACCAGGGCATGCACCTACCTGACTTCCGCGCGGCGGAGCGCACCTTTCAGCTTCTGGAGCAGGTCGCGGGTCGGGCCGGCCGCGGCGATCGGCCTGGCCGCATTGTGGTGCAGACCTATTGCCCGGAGCATCCGGCCATCCAGTTTCTACGCAATCACGACTACGAGGGTTTCGTGCGCGACGAACTGGCCCGGCGAGAAAGTGCGAGCTATCCGCCGTTTTCGCGTATGATCGCTCTTCGCTTGGACGGTCGTCATGAAGCCTCGGTTCGCGCCGCTGCCACGGAGGCAGCCGCTCGCGCCCGCGCGCAGGGGGGCACGGGCGTTCAGGTGCTGGGCCCGGCCGAGGCACCAATTTCCAGGCTGCGCGGCCGCAGTCGCTATCAGATCTGGCTGGCTGGGACCGACCGGAGCAAACTGCTAGCTGCGGCGCGCGCGGCCGCCCAGGTGACTCTGCCGCGTGACCTGCGGCTGGCTATCGACGTCGATCCACAAAGCGTGTTGTGATGGCACCGGTGAACGAAGATCTTTCACAGCTACTCGGCCGGCTGGCTGCAGGCATCGATGACGTCATCGATGCTGAGATGTCGACAGCGCTGGAGGTCGTGGGGCAGGAGCGGCCCACCCCGGCTGGCAATCTGGCTGAGATCGGCCTGCCGGTCTTGATGGGCCGCATCTTCAGCGATGGCACCACCGGTCGTTTGAGAATCTGGTACGAGTCGGTGGAGAAGATCGTGTACTTCGAGGCGGGTTTGCCGGTCATGGCCGCATCGAATGATGTGGCGGATCGCATGCTGGCCATGCTGGTTCGCGAACGGGCCGTTACGCCAGCCCAACGCGAGGAGGTGGAGAAAGTGGTGGGGGCCTCTGGGCGCAAGGTGGGCGGGGTGCTGGTCGACCTGGGCCTTCTGCGCAGTGACGAGCTGTTGCCGGCGGTGCGCCGCCACTACGAAAGCATCATCCTCTCACTGTTTGGCTGGAGCGCTGGCCATTGGCAGATCGAACCCGGACTGACCGCCGGACCGGAACGGACGCGCCTTCTGCGCCATCCCGCGGCGCTGGTCCGCGAAGGCCTGGCGCGTGGCTATGCCATCGAGAAGATCGCGGCTCACGTCGGCTCCGGCAAGAACCTGTTCGCTCTCGACACGTCGGGCACCTCGGCCGACGTCGTCAGGCAGATGCTGTCCGATCAGGCAGAGGCGCGCGTGCCGCTGCTGTTCGATGGCGTGCGTTCCTTGGACGAGGTCGCACGCTCCAGCGGCTTGCCCGATGCGACGGTCTGGCAGATCGCTTTTGCGTTGTCGTGCTTCGGTGCCCTGCGACCCGCGAGTGCCGGGAGCGGAGCCAACGAGGGCTCGCACATCGGAGTGCGCGATTTGCAGATCGCGCGCGAGCGGGCCATGGCTCGGCATGCGTTGGCACAGGTGGGCGACTACTTCCAGGTCTTGGGTGTGGATCGACAGGCGGATGCGGTCGAGATTCGGCGAGCCCACCAGCGGCTGATCAGGGAGTGCTCGCCAGAGGTTCTGGGGCCGGAGCTGGCCCACGAGCTGAAAAATGCGCTGGAAACCATTCGCGAGGTATTGGACGAGGGGCTGCGCATTCTTGCCACGCCGGCCTTGCGGGCGGCCTACCAGGGCAACCTGGCAGCAGAACCGGACGCGCAGGGTTCGCAGTCGCAAGCCAGCCCCGAACCCACCCCCGACGTGCCCCAGGGTTGAAAGTATGCGCGTGATCTTTTTGGGCTCTCCGGCTTTCGCGCTGCCGTCGCTGGAGCTCGTGGCGCGCGAACACCAGGTGCTGGCCGTGGTGAGCCAGCCGGACCGGCCGGCGGGGCGGGGCAGGAAGCTGCAGCCGCCTCCGGTGAAGGAACTGGCCTTGCGGCTTGGGCTGCCGGTCGAGCAGCCCCTCAAGGTGCGAGACGGTGTGCTGACCAAGACGCTGTTGGCTTTGCAGCCCGATGTCTTCGTGGTGGTGGCCTATGGTCGCATCCTGCCCCCGGATCTCTTGGCTGTGCCGAGGCTGGGCGCATGGAATGTGCATGCCTCGCTGCTGCCCAAGTATCGCGGCGCCGCGCCTATCCAGTGGGCCGTAATTCGTGGCGAGAGCAAGACCGGGGTGTGCGTGATGCGCATGGAGCAAGGTCTGGATACCGGGCCGGTGGCAGCCTCGGTGGAAGCGCCGATTCGCGATGACGACACGGCGGGCACGCTGGCCGAGCGGCTGGCGTTGCTGGGCAGCAAGCTGCTGGTGGCAACCCTGCCGCGCATCGCTGACGGCACCGTCTCGCTGCAAGCGCAGGATGAGGCAGGAGCCACGCTGGCGCCGCTCATGAAGAAGGAGGACGGCTATCTTGACCTTGGCGCCCCTGCCTTAGCTGTGTCAGCGCAGGCGCGCGGTGTGGATCCCTGGCCGGGCGCAACCGTCTTTCTTGAGGGCGAGCCGATGAAAGTCTTTGGCGCGCGGGCGATAGAGGGGCAGGGCACCCCCGGCGAGGTCCAGGGCCTGGTGCCACAAGGGTTGGCCGTCGCGTGCGGCGGGGGCGCCGTGGCTTTTGCCGAGCTGCAGATGCCCGGTCGCAAGCGCATGCCCGCCGCCGCGGTACTCGCCGGCCACCCGATCCCGGTTGGCACGCGCCTCACGCAGGTACCGGGGCGCTAGCCAGAATCCCGGCGACCCCGCGGAGTGCCGGTGAAACGATGGTGCTTGTCGGGGCGAGAGGATTTGAACCTCCGGCCTTTCGGTCCCGAACCGAACGCGCTACCAGACTGCGCCACGCCCCGATATTTTGCTCAACCTGGAAGCTGGCCGGGCCGAAGCGCGGCTCACCCTCCCCCGCCGCCAAGGTCGTGAAAACTAGCACGAGCGGTCGACGTCGCCACGAGAAAACGACCTTCACTGTGGCTCATCTGTCTCGTCTTGGTCTAACGCCACGCCCTGGTCCAGATCCTCTTCAGAAATGGAGCGGCTGATGCGAAAGGCACCGTCCAACCAACTCCCCAGGTCCGCCATCTTACAACGCTGCGAGCAAAACGGGCGAAAGGGCGCGCTGGCCGCCTCGGGCGGGATGCTTCGTTTGCACGTGGGACAGAGACGTATGCCTGTCACGGTTACTAAACTACCACGCCGCATGTCCCCAAGCAGGCCCGCGACGTGCTACCGTTGCGGCGGTGAGGCTAGCTGTCCTCTCTTGCATTCTCCTGGCTGCCGTCGGCTGTAGTCACGAATGGCCGACCGGTGCTTCCGGGGTGGCGCAACCAGAGGTGGCAGCCGGGAGAAAAAAAAGCGTGATCTTTCGTCTCAACAACGGCCTGGAAGTGGTTCTGGAAGAGAACCACGTCGCGCCTGTGGTGGCCTTTCAGGCCTGGGTCAAGATTGGGTCAGCTGACGAGCCTCCGCAGCTGGCAGGCATCGCGCATGTGTTCGAACACATGCTGTTCAAGGGGACCAAGCGGCGCGGTGTGGGCCAGATCGCGCGCGAAGTGGAGGGATCGGGCGGCGAGATCAACGCCTGGACCAGCCACGACGAAACCGTGTACCACATCGTGCTGGCCAGTCGGTTCTTCGATGCCGGCCTCGACATCCTGGCCGACACGCTTCAGAACGCCAGCTTCGACCCCGCCGAGTTTGATCGCGAGCGCCACGTGGTGCTCGAAGAGATCAAGCAGGGACTCGACGACCCAGAACGCCAGGCCGGGCAGGGGCTGTTTCATGCTGCCTTTGACCAACATCCCTATGGTCGTCCCATCATCGGGACGGAGGCCACCGTGGGCCGGCTACGTCGGGAAGATCTGGTGGCCTTCTTTTCCAAGTGCTACGTGGCCAGCAACCTGACGTTGGTCGTGGTGGGTGACTTCGATGCGGACAGTGCGCGCCAGAAGATCGCCAAGGCCTTCGCCTCGCTTTCCGAGGGAGTCCCGGCCCCGGCCCGGCCCAAGCAGGCCGAGCAATCCCAGCTGCGCGTGGTCGCGGCCGCCCGTGACGTGAAGGAAACGCAGCTGCTTCTGGGTTTTCATACCCCTGCCATCAACCACGCCGACGTTCCGGCGCTCGACCTTCTGGCCGTCGCGCTCGGCCAGGGCGACAGTTCGCGGCTCAATCTCGAGGTCGTGCGCAATCGCCAGCTCGTGACCAACACCTCGGCCTATCTGTTTTCTGCGCGCGATCCCGGACTCATGGTGGTGGCCGCCAGCCTTCCTCCTGGTCGTGTCGACGAGGCTACCCGCGCCATGCTCGACGAGATCTTGCGGCTGTCGCACGAAGAGATGACGCAGGAGGAGCTGGCCAAGGCGCGCACCATCCTGGAGAGTGATCGCGTTTACGACAAGGAGACCGTGCAAGGCCACGCGCGCAAGCTGGGCTTCTTCACCGCCATCGCGGGCGATGTTGGTTTCGAAGATCGTTACCTGGCCAGCCTGCAGAAGCTGACACCGGCTGACCTGAGGCGCGTCGCTGCCCAGTACCTGCGGGTATCGAACCTGACAGTTTTTGCACAGGTGCCCGAGCCAAAGACTGACAAGCAGAAGGCAAGGACGGAAAAGATCGCGGCCTCGATCAAGAAGCTGGCCGAGGCGGCCGAGGCCAGAGCCGATGCGCGCTTTGCGCGGGCCACCGCCGCGGGCGAAGGGGACCGTGTCGTCACCCACGTCTTCCCCTCGGGACTCAAGCTTCTGGTCCTGCGCGACGCCTCGGTGCCCATCGTGGCTGTGCGCGCGACCTGGGTGGGTGGCCTGCGCTACGAGGACGAGCGATCCAACGGCATCTCCCACATGCTGGCCGCGCTGCTCTCACGCGGCACCAAGACCCGCAGTGCAGAGCAGATCATGAACGAGGTCGAGGGCATGGCGGGCAACATCTCAGGCTACTCGGGTCGCAACAGTCTGGGGCTGCAGGCGGAGTTCCTTTCGCGCTATCTTGAGCGCGGCTTCGACTTGGTGGCGGACTGCCTGCTCAATGCCACCTTCTCCGAGGAAGAGTTGGATAAAGAGAGGCGAATCGTCGTCGACGACATCCGGGCGCAGGAGGACAACCTGGGCCAGGTGTCCTTCCGGCTTTTCCATTCGGGCATGTGGAAGAAGCATCCCTATCGCCTCGATCCTCTGGGGACCTCAGACTCCGTCGCGGGTTTCACCCGGCGCAAGCTGCTACAGCATTTCCGTCGCTTCTACGCAATCAACAACCTAACCCTGGCGGTAGTGGGCGACGTGGATCCCAACCGCGTGATTACCAAGGTGGCCACGCTCTTTGCCGACGCATCCGAAGCCGGCGTCAAGCAGCCCGATGTGGCAAGCGAGCCGGCGTCGGAGGGGCCGAGGCAGGTCTTCAAGTTCCTGGCCAAGGAGCAGGCGCATGTCGTGTTGGGCTTCCCGGGCGTGACCTTCTCCAATCCCGATCGTTTTTCCTTGGAAATACTGGCGCACGTCTTGTCCGGGCAGGGGGGGCGCTTGTTCAGCGAGATTCGAGAGAAAAGGGCCCTGGCCTATCGGGTGAGCGCCTTTTCCCTTGAAGGCATGGACCCGGGCTATTTCGCCGTCTACGTGGCCACCAGCCCCGAAAAGGTGGAAGAAGCCGTGCACGCCATTCGGCAGGAACTCAAGACCGTGGCGGAGAACGGCATCTCCGCGGACGAATTGCAGCGAGCGCAGCGCTATCTCATCGGGACCCACGCCATCGGTCTGCAGCGCAAGAGTGCGATTGCGGCCGCGCTGGCCTTCTACGAAGCCTACGGTCAGGGGTGGCGATCCTATCGTCTCTACGGCGACAACATCATGAAGGTCACGGTTGCCGATGTTGTGCGAGTGGCGCGCAAGTACCTGGACCCCACGCGCGAAGTGGCGGCTGTGGTCGAGCCGCCCGCACAGACGCCCGGCGCGGCGCGCGCGGCGGCCCGCTCGGGCGAAGGCGCGACTGGATCCCGCGGCCGCTCGGCCCAGTCTATTCCCAATTTGCAGATGTGGCATGACCGAGAGGCGCGATCGGTTCCCAGGTAGACCGTTATGCCAGCGGCCGCCGACAACCCCAGGAACCTGCTGACGAGTCTTATGCTCGTCTTTCCGCTCTTCCTCATCTATCAGGTGGGGGTTCTGTTCACGCTGCCCATGTTGAATGGGGCGGACTTCGTTACGACTCTCCTCATCGGGTCTTTCGGGCTGACGAGGACGGGCTACCTGGGCTTCCTCGGAGGCGTCCTGGTCCTATTTCTAGCAACCTTGGCGGTGCTGGGACGGCGCCAGCGGTTCAACCGCTCAGTGGTGGTCCCAGTCATTCTCGAAAGCGTGGTGTGGGCTCTCACCATGGGGTCGCTGATCGTCTTTGTCATGACCAAGGTGCTCGGCATCTCGCCCAGACTGGCAGGCGGAATAGAAGGGCAGGGCCTAGTGACCCGCTTTGTGATGTCGCTGGGTGCGGGCGTTTATGAGGAAAGCGTATTCCGTCTGGGCCTACTGAGCGGCCTGGCCTTTGTACTGGAGAAAGTCATGCGCATCGCCCGATGGGCTGCCTTGCTCGGAGCCCTCGTGCTTTCGTCAGTGGTGTTCTCCGCTATGCACCATCTTCCGCCCTATGGCGATCCGCTCGCGCTTGGCCCGTTTGTGTTCAGAGTGCTGGCCGGCCTTTTCTTCGGCCTTCTGTTCTGGCGGCGCGGATTCGCGGTCGCTGTCTACACCCACGCCTTTTACGACATCTTCGTGCTCGTCATCCGATAGGGGCCGCAACACCGGCCGGCTTTGGCCTTCTTGCTACTTGCGCTTCTTGGCGGCGGGCTTCTTGGCGGCTGGCTTCTTGGCAGCCGGCTTCTTGGCGGCTGGCTTCTTGGCAGCCGGCTTCTTGGCGGCTGGCTTCTTGGCGGCCGGCTTCTTGGCAGCCGGCTTCTTGGCAGCCGGCTTCTTGGCGGCTGGCTTCTTGGCGGCCGGCTTCTTGGCGGCTGGCTTTGAGACGACCGGCTGCTTGGCGACTGGCTGCTTCGCGATCGCCTCTGGCGCGGGCCTATTGGGTGCTACAACACCACCCTTGCGCGCCGTCTCAGTTGGAGACTCTCGCGCGGGCGGTGCGGGCTTGGCTGGCGCCGGCAGTTTCTTGTCTTTGGACTTGGTCCCGGTCGCGGGCTTGCTGGGAACTGCACTCGACGGAAGCCCGTCATCCTCGGCGGCCAACGGGGACCCTGGGATGTCCTTGCGATTGTGAACCAAGATGCGTCGCGCGTCCGCAAAGGTGATCTCCACCTTGCTCTCCGAAACAATCTCCGAGATGAAGCCTTTGCCGAACTTTGGATGGGATACGATCTGGTTTTCGCGATAGCCTTCGCGGAACTCGTAGGGCTTGGCCTCTTTCTCGCCGTGTTTTGCGAAGAACTCTTCCCATGTGTGCTTTTTCATCATGGCGCGCTTACGCGCCGCGACCGGCTCTGGAACGTCGTCTTCCGCTTCACCACGGGGCTTTCTGAACGAGTGCACGTCCCCGCATGGATTGCACTGAACGCGGCGAATCTCGTCTTCGTACTTCGAGATGACGACGTGAGTCGTGTCAGCCTTGCATTTCGGGCAAAAGGCTTCTACATCGGATCCGACCTCGTCGACCTCATCTTCAAACATGAAGTCCATTATCAAAGCCCTGAATTCACGACAACTTGGGCTAGTAACACAGCTGACTGCGACGTGCAACAAATCACACGGCGTAGCACCACCAAAATCATCGCATTTGTCCCCATGGTTGTTGCGGAAGACTGATTATTTGCTAGTAATTTCAATTGGTTAAGCAGTGAGACATCAATCAACACTCAAATCGAAGAAAACATGGGAAACCCAGGACGGCAAGCGTGGCGCTGCTGGGTGCTGCTGTTGTAGAAGAGGACTCAGGCAGTAGATGCGCTATTTCGACGCCCGAGTCATTGAGAACCGTTCGCTCGGTGGTGGGTATTTCGTTTTTCGCCTCGGGGGCTGCGAACCCCTCGCAGGAAGTCGGCCCGGCCAGTTTGTAATGCTTCGCGGCGATTGGGGGCGTGACCCTCTCCTTCCTCGGCCACTGTCGCTTTTGTCGGTCGCCCACGAGGGGCGCGCGGACTTGCTCGCCAAAGTGGTTGGCAAGGGAACCGCCCTGATGGAACGGTCGCCTCCTGGGTCACGGGTTTCTGTCCTGGGGCCCCTCGGCAACAGCTTTCCCGAGCCTTCATGCGACGTGACCGATCTGCTGGTGGCCGGGGGTGTCGGCTTGCCGCCGCTTTTCATGCAGGCCGAGTCAGCCGCGCGTCTTGGCCTGTCCAGCGGTTCTGAGATGCTCTACGGTGGCAGGACTTCACGCGACTTGGTGCTACTGGGCGAGATGCGCGCGCTCGGAATCCCGCTCCACCTAGCGACTGAAGACGGTTCGCTGGGCCGCCGCGGCCGTGTGACGGACGAGCTGGAAGCTCGCCTTGAACACTGGCGTGCAGCGGCCTCGACCCGCCGCCTACGCATCATGGCCTGCGGCCCACGCGCGATGCTCTGGGCCGTGGGCCGCATTGCCCAGAGTTGCGACATCGAGTGCTATCTCTCGCTGGAGGAGCAGATGGCCTGCGGCATCGGCGTGTGTCTGGGTTGCGCAGTGGCGGCGGAGACGCGCCCGTATCGCTACGTGTGCAAGGATGGTCCGGTCTTTCCTGCCTCTGAGGTGATGGCCCAAGCGACCGCTGCTTCGACGAGCCGGAGCGAAGGGGGCCAGCAATGACCTCCAGTCTGGGCACGCGGGAAGCAGATGGAGCGCCAGCGCTGCTCACGACCTGCGGCGGAATCGAGTTCCACAATCCTGTTCTGACCGCCTCGGGAACTTTTGGCTATGGTCAGGAATTCGATTCCCTGCTGTCTCTGCGCGGCTTGGGAGGGCTGGTGACCAAAGGGATTTCGCCCCTGCCTCGCTTGGGCAATCCACCCCCACGTATCTGCGAGACGGCTGCAGGCATGCTGAACTCCATCGGCCTGGAGAATGTCGGAGTCGAGGGCTTCGCTCGGGAGAAGTTGCCCTTCCTACGTACTTGCGGAACTCGTGTGTTGGTCAACTTCTTCGGCACCACGTTCGACGAGTATGTCGACTGCGGCGCCCGCTTGGCCGCGCTCGACGGGGTTGACGGCCTGGAGATGAACGTGTCCTGCCCCAACATCAAGGCAGGGGGCATCGAGTTTGGTCGGGATCCGTCGGTGCTGGGTGATCTCGTGAAGGCCTGCCGGGCCGTGATTCGCAAGCCCTTGTGGGTGAAGTTGACACCCAATACCTCAGATATCGTGGCTCTGGCGCGCGCCTGCGCTGACAACGGGGCCGACGCGGTGTCCATCATCAACACCATCACCGGCATGGCCATCGACGTGCGCACTCGCCGGCCGAAGATCGCCACGGTGTTCGGGGGCTTGTCCGGTCCGGCCATCAAGCCGGTTGCCCTGCGCATGGTCTATCAGGTGTATCGTGCGAAGATTGGCATTCCCATCTGTGGGATAGGCGGCATCCAGGACGGCAACGACGCGATCGAGTTCTTGCTTGCGGGAGCTAGTTGTGTGCAGGTCGGCACACAGAGCTTCGTTGACCCAGCGTCGGCAGAACGGATCATCCGTGAGATGGAGGAGTACTGCCGTGCCCAGGGCGTGACCGACGTGCGCGAGCTCGTCGGCGGTCTGGCGATCAACCAATAGCCGTGGCCGGCACTGGGGGAGGAGTCGGGACATGCATGCCGCGCGCAGGCTAACGCATCTTCTCGGGGATTTGGCGTGAGGCCAGCCGGGTTACGCCGAATTAGCCGACAGGAAATACGCCGGAAACCTTGGATCGCTAATCTTCTTTTCACGTGTTTCACGAAGAGGATTGAAGCCAAAGCCAAGCCCCTCTAGTCTCTTCGCCCGGTGACCCATGAAAAAGATCGAAGCAATTATCAAGCCGTTCAAGCTCGATGACGTGAAAGACAGGCTACGTGAGATCGGCGTGCAGGGCATGACGGTCTCGGAAGTCAAGGGATTCGGGCGAACGGGGGGAAGGAAAGAGGTGTATCGCGGCTCAGCCTACGTCGTGGATTTCGTGCCCAAGGTCCGTATCCAGATCGTCGTCAAGGACGACATGGTGAAAGACGTGGTGGAAGCCATCATGTCGGTGGCCCGCACCGGCCACATCGGAGACGGGAAGATTTTCGTGTTGCCCGTAGAGGAAGTCATTCGCATACGTACTGGCGAGCGTGGCGAGGACGCCCTCTAGCCAGAGGGATCGAGTGATTCGCCCAAGGACAAACATGCGCATTGAGCGCGCAGGAGGAGCGTAGCAAATGTCACCAGCCGAGGTTCTGAAACTAGTCAAGGAACGCGGACTCAAGCTCGTCGACTACAAGTTCGTCGATCTTCTGGGTCAGTGGCAGCACACCACCATGCCGATCCACCGGCTCAAGGAAGAATCCTTCAGCGAAGGCTTCGGCTTTGACGGAAGCTCGATTCGTGGCTGGAAGGCCATCCACGAGTCCGACATGATCTTTGTTCCCGACGCCAGCACCGCGTGCGTCGACCCATTCTTCAAGGAGCCGACCCTCTCCCTCATTTGTGACATCGTCGATGCCGTCACCCACCAGCCCTATGACCGCGATCCGCGCTATATCGCCAAGAAGGCCGAGGCGCATATCAAGCAGATCGGCCTGGGTGATTCCGTGTACCTTGGTCCAGAACCAGAGTTCTTCATCTTCGACGAGGTCCGTTTCGGCGAAGGGCCGAACCACTCCTTCTACAAGGTAGATTCCGTCGAGGGTCGCTGGAACAGCGCGAACGATGAAGAGGGCGGAAACCTCGGCTACAAGCCGGACTACAAGCGCGGCTATTTCCCGGTGTCACCGAACGACACCCAGTACGATATTCGCGCTGAGATGGCGCTGACGCTGCAGGGGGTCGGGATTCCCATCGAGGTTTTCCACCACGAGGTGGCGACCGCAGGACAGGCAGAGCTGTCCATGCTCTTCGACAAGCTCACGGTCATGGCTGACCGAACCATGTGGTATAAGCATGTGGTCAAGAATGTCGCGCGTCGCAATGGCAAGACTGCGACCTTCATGCCCAAGCCGCTCTTCGGGGACAACGGCTCGGGGATGCACTGTCACCAGTCGATCTGGAAGGGTGAGAAGAACGTCTTCGCTGGCGACAAGTACGCGGGTTTGTCTGAGACGGCGCTCTACTACATCGGCGGTCTCATCAAGCACGCGCCAGCTCTGCTGGCCATCACGAACCCGGGGCTCAACAGCTATCGTCGCTTGGTGCCGGGTTTCGAAGCGCCCGTCAACCTGGCCTATTCTTCGCGCAACCGCTCGGCCGCCATCCGCGTGCCCGTGGCTGCCTCGGCCAAAGCCAAGCGCATCGAGTTCCGCTGCCCGGATCCGACGACCAACCCCTACTTGGCTTTTGCCGCCATGCTGATGGCTGGTGTCGACGGCGTCGAAAACAAGATCAAGCCCGGCAACCCGCTGGACAAGGACATCTACGCCCTGTCGCCAGAGGAAATGAAGGACGTTCCCAAGGCGCCCGGCTCGCTCGATCAAGCAATCGAGGCACTCAAGAAGGATTATGCCTTCTTGCTCAAGGGCGACGTCTTCACCAAGGACGTCATCGACACCTGGATCGATTGGAAAGAGGAAAACGAGATCAAGCCGTCGCGCCTGCGCCCGACCCAGCTTGAGTTTGCCCTCTACTTCGACGCATAGCGCGTGCGCGCGTGATCCGCGCAAGGAGGCGTTGTCGCAGCCGTGCATTGGCAGGAATGCCAATTTGCGGATGCGTCAGCGCCTTCTCGTATTTTGAAGGAAACCCTCCTCCCTGGGAGGGTTCGCATCGAAAGCGGTTGCACAGAAAGCAAGACCTGGCCTAGAGTTTTCTCTCTGATCTTGCTTTCTTACGGCTGGTTGAACCGGAATGTCCACTCTATCTCTCGGTGAGCGAGTCGTCCGGTCCGCTTGGCGGCTTGCGCCGCAGAGAACCCTATCCGGGGTCGTCGGATGGGGAGCCAGACGCAAATTGCCCAAGCCGGTTCGCGCTCTGGTGCTCAAGTCATTTGCCAGGAAGTACGAGATCGATCTGGCGGAGGCGGAATGGCCCCTTGACCGGTACACGAGCCTGTACGAGTTCTTCACGCGCAAGCTGCGACCCGGAGCGCGGTCGATCGCCGCGGAGTCCAATGCGGTTGTGGCGCCTTCTGATGGCGTGGTGTGCGATGCAGGCGTGGTTTCGGCGGGCATACTGTTGGAAGCGAAGGGCTCAGCCTTCACCCTGTCCGACCTGCTGGCAGATGGCGAATTGGCGGCGCGGCTGGAGGGGGGGCCGTATCTGGTGACCTACCTTTCGCCGCGCGATTACCACCGTGTCCACTCGCCCGTGAGCGGCAAGATCGTTGGCTGGACGCACATTCCAGGCCGACTGTTTCCGGTGGGAAGTCGCAGCGTAGCCCGCGAGATGGGGCTGTTTGCGCGCAACGAGCGTTTTGTTACCGTCATCGACGGGGCCGCTGGACTCTCGGTCGTGGTGATGGTGGCTGCTGTGGGTGTGGGTCACATCACGGCCTGCTACGATCCGGACGTGGCCACACATGCCCCGGGATTTGCTACTGGTGGTGTGCGTAGGAAGAGGTTCACTGATCCGCCACGCGTTGGGCGCGGCGATGAATTGGGAATTTTCAATCTCGGGTCGACGACCATTGCCGTGTTCGAGCCCAAGCATGTGGTTCTCGAAAAGTTGGCCGTGGGGAGCGCAATACGTATGGGATCGACAGTGGGCAGGCTTGTCCCTTCGTCATCTGGTGTGGCGTCATGAACAAGGATGAGCTTGCGGCTGGCCCGCCCTCGGCAACCTCGCGGGATACGGTTGCATCCGTAGGGACGGGCCACGCTGGGCCACTGCCGGAAGCCTCGCAGGGTCATGATCCGACGCTCAAATGGTGCATTCCGGATTCGCGGAGCAAAGCCTCGTCCGCAAGCCAAGCGCTAAACGCAGTGTCTGCTCCCAACGCTGAGAACGTGGTGATGCCCAAGGCATCAAGTCCGCCTGCGGCTCTTGCCGAAGGAGCAATCAAAGGGGCATTGCCGGAGGCCATCCAAGGAGCCACGCCCGACACATCCTCGCCCCGAGGTGAGAGCTTCGAGATTATTGTCGCCGACGGTCCGGCCGGAGGGGGGGAGGCTGAGCTGCCTGGCACCCCGGAAGACGTGGTGACTCCGCCGCCGAGACGTGAGATGGAGGCGGTGACTCCGCCGCCGAGACGCGAGATGGAGGTAGTGACTCCGCCGCCAAGACGTGAGATGGAGGTGGTGACTCCACCACCGAAACGCGAGACGCTGGCGGTGACTCCGCCGGCGAGACGCGAGACGCAGGCGGCGCCTCCGCCACCGAAACGCGAAGTGGAGATGGTGACTCCGCCACCAAAACGCGAGACGCAGGCGGCGCCTCCGTCACCGAAACGCGAAGTGGAGGTGGTGACTCCACCACCGAGACGCGAGACGCAGGCGGCGCCTCCGCCACCAAAACGCGAGACACAGGCGGCGCCTCCGCCACCGAAACGCGAAGTGGAGATGGTGACTCCACCACCGAAATGCGAGACACAGGCGGCGCCTCCGCCACCGAAACGCGAAGTGGAGGTGGTGACTCCGCCGCCGAAGCGCGAGACACAGGTGGCGCCTCCACCGTCGAAACGCGAAGTGGAGGTGGTGACTCCGCCGCCGAAGCGCGAGACGCAGGTGGCGCCTCCGCCATCCGAGCCGGTGACATCACCTCGCCCTTTGGCGGAAGCCCGGGTCATGGTGGCTGCCAGCGGAGGTGCATCTTGGCCGGCGGCGCAGGCGAGTGCCACGACAGGCGCCTTGCCAGAGGCCCCGATACGGATGGTCGAAAGCGGCGAGGTCAAGGACGGCGAATTCGAGGTCATGGAGGCGGTCGACACGCCATCTTCTCCGTTGCCCACAGTCCCTACGCCCCCGCCAGTCCCTGCCATTTCCGGAGTACTGGCGGCCACCTCACAGATTCCGCGGTCGGAAGCTTCCGCGGAGGCAGGCGGATCGGTTGGAGGTGCAAAAGCCGAGGACCTGGCGAGCGAGGCTCTGCCTCTGCCTGAGGCCCTGTCGCGCCGGCCTCTCAAGAAGAGGCTCAAGCCTTGGTTTGAAGAGGTCTTCGACGAAAACTACCTGCGCACTTTGCCCTTCATGACTGCCCAGCAGACGCTGCGAGAGACGGCCTTCGTCAAGGAAGTGCTGTCTCCGCCGGCCGAGGGCGAAGTGCTGGACATTGCGTGCGGCTACGGCCGACATGCCATCGAGCTCAGCCAGCGTGGATTCCGGGTGACGGGGCTCGATCTCTCGTTGCCGCTTCTCATCCGGGCGGCCGACGAAGCCCAGCGTCGGGCGTTGTCGGTCAATTTCGTGCACGCGGATATGCGCGAGATGGCTTACGACAGTCAGTTCGACGCCGCGTACTGCGTCCTCACGTCATTCGGCTACTTCGACGAGGAAACCAACCTACGCGTCGCCACGTCGATCTGTCGCGCGCTCAAGCCCGGCGGGCGGTTTCTGGTCGACACCATCAACCGAGACTACATCGTGTCCGATCTGCCGAGCCGGGTCTGGTGGGAGGGCGACGGGTGCGTGGTGTTGGAGGAAGTGGATTTTGACTTTCATACCAGTCGGGTTCTGATTCGACGTTCAATCGTCTTCGGAGATGGACGCCAAGTCGAGAACGAGATTTCGATTCGCGCATACAGTCTGCATGAGCTGGGCAGGGTCTTGCGTCGAGCTGGGTTTCAAGTTCTTGAAGTGTCGGGGAGTCTGGAGAACAAGGAGCCATTTCTCGGAGCCGCATCGCGCCACGTTGTCCTGGTATGTGAGCGTCCGTTGACGTAGCAAGACAGCCATTCGCGGTATTTTGGTTTTTCTGCACCGCGATTGAACAATAGCGCAGATTCAAGACACCAACATCCAGGATAACCCCTGTGCGTCGGCTGGGTTAGGCGCATTCGGAGCCCTGCCTCGTTCCTGTCGTGCGCTGCCTGGCGGCCGAAAATGGGCGCAAATGAAACCGATAGCCCGAGCCGAACATCAAAGTGTACGAGAGTCAATGAACGATGCCAGGAATATTCTGGCGCCCAGGCCCGTATACGTGTAGTTAGGGAGCCCTCACAGCAATTACCTTACTGAGAAGTCGCAATGGACCGTACAGCTACAAGAATGAAAGCAACTCGCAGGCAGCGGACGGCAGCCGGCAATAGCCGCGTCAAGACCGTACGTCGGACTGGCCGAATCCTCACTGAAGAGGCTGTTTCTCTGCCGCGACCAGCAAATGACGTCGCGATCGAGATGGGACTGCCCGATCCCCCGATGGTGGAAGCTGTGTTCGCCGCCGCAGTTGATGACATACCCGCGGAACTGGAACCCATCGAATCTGCGGTGGTGACCGTTCCTGAGGAGGACCTGGAGGTCGAGCTAGCCCCGGTTCCCGACGAAGAGGGAGATGAGGACTCCGAAGCGGAAGAGGAAGAGGAGGTTGTCGCGCGTCCTGCTGGACCTGAGGGTGAGGTCAAGAAGTCCGAGGAGCCCCAGAGTTTTCTTTCGATGTACTTCCGCGATATGGCGGAGCTGGAGGTTCTGCGTCCTGAGCAGGAGTTTGAGACCGCGCGCCACATTGAGGAGCTGGAGCTGGGTCTGTGGCGGGTCATCCTGAGTTTCACCCCGTGGGCAGGGCACGCAGCCGCGACCGTCGAGGCTGCCATCGGCAGGCCTCTGGCTGAGTTCAAAGCCTACCGAGCCATGGCCGAGCGGGCCGGAAGCCGCGCTGGGGCTGCCAAGAACAAGAAGTTGGAGAAACTGGTGGACGGTCTGGCCGTCAAGCTGAAGGAGCTGGACATCGATCGTGTATTCGTCGATGCCGCCATGGCGGAGATCCATCGCTTGAATGGTGCGGCCAAACTGGGGCGGCCAATCGAGGGTCTTGGCTTCCAGTCCAACAACAAGGCTTTCCGGCAGTTCGTGGACAGCGTTTCCTTGAAGGCTGCGGTGGTCAAGCGCGCCAAGAACGAATTCGTGAAGGCGAACCTGCGCTTGGTCGTGTCCATCGCCCGGCGTTTCAACCATGGCCGTCTGCCCCTGCCTGACCTCATCCAGGAGGGCAACATCGGCCTCATGAAGGCGGTGGAGCGCTACGACTATCGGCGCGGCTTCCGCTTTTCTACCTACGCGAGTTGGTGGATTCGTCACGCCATCAGCCGGGCGCTGGCTGACAAGGGGCGGGCGGTGCGTCTGCCCGTGCACATGATCGACGCCTATCATCGCATCGCCAAGTCGGAACGCGAGCTGCAGTCCAAGCTGGAGCGGCCGGCAACAACCGAGGAGATTGCTTCGGTGACCGGGATCGAGACCGAGAAGCTGGAAAAGATGCGCACCTTCTTGGCCGATAACCCGGTGTCGCTCGATCGCTCACTTTCTGACGACGACGGCCGACGGCTCATCGATGTGCTGGTCGACCCCAACGAGGCGCCAGCGCCTCCCGACCAGATGATGAGCAGCGAGACTCAGCGGGAGATGCTCAAGCTGCTGAGCGTGCTCAAGCCCATCGAGGCAGACATCCTGCGTAAGCGTTTCGGGTTGGTCAACGACCGCGAGCGCACGCTTAAGGAGATCGGCGACGAGTATCGTCTGTCGCGCGAGCGGGTGCGCCAGCTGCAAGAGCAGGCCCTGGGCAAGATGCGCAAGGCGATGGCCAAGCGCGAGATGCTGTAACCCTTTCCAAGCAACTTAGGGCCGCGTCGGACGAAGATCCGACATGGTTCTGGCCGTGTGGGCCTGTGCGTTCGCTTGCGGGATCGCTGTCGCGATTCTCGGCCATGCCCAGGTTGCCGTTGGCTTCGCGCTGGCTGCGCTCGGTCTGGCAGCCTGGAGCCTGCGCCGCCGCGCGTGGGTCAGCGCGGTTGCGGCAGCCACGCTGGCAGCGGGTGTCGGGCTGGGCATCCGTGCGATTGGGGAGTGCCAAGCTTCGCCGGCCGTGCCCGAGAACACGCTGGTTCGCGTATTGGGCCAGGTGGTCACAGGGCCGGAAGCGGGCGCAGGGGAGGGCGACAGCAAGAAGATGCGCTTCTTGTTGGCGGTTCATTCGATCGACGCATCCTTGTTGGAAGCCAGAGCCCTCGTGACGGTGGTGGAGGGCGTGCCCGACCTGGCACCAGGGGACCAGGTGGCGCTTTCTGCGCGACTCTTCCTGCCGCGCGGATTCGCCAATCCAGGCTTGCCCGACGCATGCCTCCTCTCCAAGGCGCAAGGCGTGGATCTGCTGGCCAGCGTTCGGACCGTTGCGGACATCCAGATGGTGTCCGGGTTCGAGGGTTCGAACTTGCAGCCGCGGCGTCTCGCCTTTCGTCTGCGCTCGGCCATGGCACGGGTGATCAATCAGCGCCTCGTTGGCGCTGCGGCAGCATTCGTACGCACCATGGTTCTGGGCGAGCGCACCGAGGTATCGCCTGAGGTCGAGGAGGGTTTTCGCGCGGCCGGAGCTACCCATGTGCTCTCGGTTTCTGGGTTGCACCTCGCCGTGGTGGCGGCACTGGTTTTCGGACTGCTGCGCCGGCTGGCCTTGTTGGTCCCGCGCTGGGGCTTGCGGGTGAATGCCACGGCCCTGGCGGCGGCGTTGTCGCTACCAGCGGTGGTGTTGTACACCTTGCTCACCGGCGAGGCAGTCGCCACGCTGCGCTCAGCTTTCATGGCTGCTGTGGCGTTGGGCGCGATGCTGGTCAACCGACCATTCTCGCTTGCGGCCAGTATTGCGTTCGCTGCGCTGGTCTTGCTCGTGCAATCGCCGTTGGCTCTGCTCGATGTTTCGTTTCAGCTTTCGTTTGCGTCGGTGATTGCCCTGGGCTTCTTTGCCCAGCGGTTTGCGCCTGGAGCGCCGCCCAAGGGCGCCAGGCGATCGCGACGGGCGCTGGGGTGGCTCGGCCGCTGTCTGGCGGCAAGCACGGTCGCGAGCCTGAGCACCATGCCCTTGGTGGCGCACCACTTCGGCCAAGTGACGCCTGCAGCCCCTGTGGGCAATCTGGTGCTGGTGCCGCTGGTGGAGCTGGCGGTTCTGCCTTGTGGGCTGGTGGGTGCGCTGCTGGCTCTGCTCCATCCGGTGCTTGGGGCTGCGCCGCTCTGGATCGCGGGTCTGGCGTCGCGAGCAGCGCTTTACGGGGCCGAGGGATTTCGCCGTCTCGCGCCTGTCATCTTGGTTCGCTATCCCAACTTGTTCGAGAGTGTGGCCCTGGTGGCAAGCGCGGGCTTTCTTCTCTACGGTCTGTCACGAGGCACAGGTCGGCGAGGGCGATGGTTGCTGTCGGCTTTGCTGGCCTGCGCGCTGGCCACCGGCAGCCTGGTGGTGCGCGACTTGCGTCGCAGGTCGGCCGATGAGATGCGCGTCACCTTCATAGATGTAGGGCAGGGGGATTCAGCGCTCCTGGAAGGGCCAGGCGGCTTTGTCATGCTGGTCGACGGCGGTGGCCGCTACGACGATTCCTTCGACACCGGGGCGCGCGTGGTGGAGCCGGTTTTGCGCGCGCGTGGCATCGGACGCGTCGATCTGGTCGTGCTTTCCCATCCGCATCCCGACCATCTCAACGGCCTGCTGCGGGTGTTGCAGCGCTTCGAGGTGGGCACGCTGTGGACCAGCGGCGATGACGGGCATAACCCCAAGTACGGCGAACTACTGGCTCTGGCGCATCAGCGTGGAGTGGGGACGCCGGTGCCGGCCGGGTTCGAGCGCAAGGGCGTGCGGGTCGAGCCGATCGGGCCGTGGGTGGGTGACGTGGTGGGTCCGCCGCCGGGACTGGACGCGAACAACGCCTCGCTGGTGGTGCGTGCGAGCTATGCCGGACATGCGGTGCTGTTCACAGGAGACATCGGCGTCGACGGTGAGGCTGAGCTGGTGGCCCGGAAAGAAACCGGCCTGGTGGTGGCCAGCGACGTGGTCAAGGTTCCCCATCACGGCAGCCGGACGTCTTCGGGAGACGAGTTCTTGGCGGCTGTGCAGCCAAACATCGCCGTGGTTTCGGTGGGCAAACACAACACTTTCCATCTGCCCAGCCCTGCGACGCTGTCCCGATATGCCGCACGCGGCGTGCACGTGCAGCGCACGGATCGAGATGGCGCGGTCACGGTGGCCGTCGACGGCCAAGGCCGCTTGTCGGTGACCTGCGTGCGCGGCTGCCGATGACCTGCTACTCGTCGAACATGGTCTCGTCGGACGGGTCAGGAAGGTCCTGCCGGACGCCGGTGAGATCGGCTGTGGTCTTGCGCAGCCGCTGCGCCAGTACCTGCACGAAGCTCCACAACAACTTGACGGAAAGCCGCTGCTCGTTGCGGATGATTTCGTTGAATTCGCGACGGCGCAACACCAGCGCACGGGTGCGGTCCTCGGCCGAGGCGCTGAGCGAACGCGGCCGCTTGTCGATGAGGGCCATCTCGCCGAGATGCGCGCCCGGTCCCAGGTGGGTGACGAAGGCCCCGTCTTTGTGCAAGCGAACCTTGCCCTTGAGCAGGATGAAGAGGTCGTCGCCTGGCTCGCCTTCGCGCAGGATCTCATCGCCGGCGTTGAAATCGACCACCTGAGTGACCGAGAGGACGCGCAGGATTTCCTTGTAGGTGAGGTGGCGGAAGAGAGGCATCTGGCGCAAGACTTCGACCTTGCGATTGAGCTCCTGCGCGCGCGTCTGGCCCGCATCCGTCGTGTCGGGTTGCACGCGCAGAATGACCGCGGTGATGTTGTCATGGCCGCCGCCCTTGTTGGCGTGGTCAACCAGCTTCTGTGGAATGGCGGTCACATGGTCGGTGCCGAGGAAGCTGGTGACGTCATTCTCTTTCAGATAGCCGTGCAGTCCGTCTGAGCAAATCAGGAACTGGTCGCCGGGAAGGACCTCCAAGTCAATCGTGTCGATTTGAGTGGTCTCGTAAACTCCCAGCGCACGCGTGACGGCGTTCTTGTACGAGGCGTAGGGCGAAGTGGCCAGCGACTCGCGCGTGACCTTGCCGTGGCGGATCAGCTCGTTGACCAGCGAGTGGTCTTCTGTCAACTGCACCGTCTGGTTCTGGCGGACCATGTAGACCCGGCTGTCGCCGACATGGGCGATGAAGGCGCGCTCGCCCAGCAGCAAGAGCGCTGACAAGGTGGTGCCCATGCCCCGCTTCTCGGGTTCCTTCTGCCCGCGTTCAAAGATGGCCACACCAGCCTGCTGCGCGGCGTTCTCCAGGGCCGCAAGAATGTCTTGCGTTGTGACACCATCCTCGTGGCGTGCGTACGCGTCCAGCAGATCCTTGCGCGCTTCCACCGCGTTGCGAAAATCGGTCACCGCAATCTGCGAGGCAATCTCGCCTGAAGCATGGCCGCCCATACCGTCAGCGACCGCGAACAGCGACAACTTCTTGTCAATGAGGAAGTTGTCCTCGTTGTGCTCTCGCTTCCGACCAACGTCGGTCGCGGCCCAGAAACTCAGCTCCATGGTTTATCCTGCACGGTGACCGCTTCGTCGGGATCGTGCCTGAATAGCATCTATCGCGGGGGCCAGCAAGAACTGGCGCGCCAAGACGGCTGGCTGGCTGACGGTCTTGACACGCGCAGTGCGACTGCTACAACTTTCCTTCCCGCCGCGGGCAGCCTCGGTGTGGAGCACTCGGGGATCGTCTAATGGCAGGACGCCAGACTCTGGATCTGGCTATCAAGGTTCGAATCCTTGTCCCCGAACACAACTTAGCGTGAGAGCATTTCAAAAGTTACGACTGGCCCCATGGTCTAGCGGTTAGGACGGCGCCCTCTCACGGCGTAATCTCGGGTTCAAGTCCCGATGGGGTCACAACGATTCTAACTACTTAGGCCCGATTTTCCGTCGTTTGCCACGGATTTGCCACGGCGGGAGCGTCCAGAGCCCTGATCAGATCGGCCCCACTGCCCGGCGACAGGTGCGCGTAGCGCATGGTCATGGTGATGGTCGAGTGCCCCATCCACTGCTGTATCTGCGGAATGTGCACGCCCCGCATCGCCAGGTGCGAAGCGAAGGTGTGCCGCAGATCGTGCCACCGGATCTCGCGAATTCCCGCCCGCCTGCACGCGCCCCACAGCCGCTCGTGTAGCTGGTCTATCTTCAACGCTGAGCCGTTCTCGTTGCAGAAGACCAGCTTCGACCGCAGGTGACGGATCCGCTTCAAGGCGGCTTCCAGGGAAGCCGAGAGAGGCACCCGCCGTTCCCGCCCGCTCTTGGTCGGCCCGACCACGCCCCGTGTGGAGCTGCGCCGAAACACCACCAACCGACTGAAGAAGTCCACGTCGCCCCATTGCAGCGCGAGCTGCTCGCCTGCCCGCGCGCCCGTGTGGAGCGCGAACAGGATAGACCCCTCGGTTTCCTCGGAACGCGTCCCAGCCGCGTGCAGGACCTTCTGCGCCTCTTCTGGCGTGAGGAAGTCCCACTCGGGCTGTGGCACCTTCATGCGAGGCAGGACAGGCAGCGCGGCCAGGTATTCCCATTCGACGGCCGAGGCCAAGATCCGCCGCAAGGTCCCCAGGATGTTTTTCAACGTCTTGGGCTTCAGCTTCGACTCGTCCCGCAGCCGCGCCACCAGCTTGCCGACCACCTCGCCCCGGATTTTGTCCAGGGTCAGGCGGCCAAGCGTGGGCTTTAGGTGCAGCCGCAAGTGGATCTCCTTCTCCTCGACCGTGCTGGGCCGGTTCCCGACCGAGCTGGGGTACGTGGACCACCAGACCTCGTCGACGAACTTTTGAAAGGTGGGAACCTCCTTCTTCGCTTGCCCGGCGGGGGAGGGCGAGAGCACACGGATGATGTGCTCTCGCTCCGCAACCTCGGCCGCCTGTTTGGTGTTCAGCGTTGGCGAGCCGCTGATGCGGATTCTGCCCCCGTCGGGCAGTTTCACTGTTTTTCTGTATCGCCATCGTCCTTCACGATCGCGTCTTGCCGGCATGGATTCCTCCAGGAGGCGCGACGCAGCCTTGCTGTAGGAAGGACGCTACCACGTTGCGGGATATTCGGATCACCCGCCCCACGCGCAGCGCCGGGAAGCGTCCGGCGTTGATGTCATCGTAGAGCGTTTTCACGTTCACGCCGATCGCAGCCGCGGCTTCCTTGACAGTGAGGACGGGACGATCTGGGAGTGGTTCGACCATGGGGCACCTCGACTAGAAAGGCGCGTCTTCAGACGGTGCGGGGCCAGTGTCTGAAGGGCCAGAGTTTCCCGAGTTGCCGTTCTTCTTTCCCGTGCCCTTTGTTGGT
>Ga0265329_10000168_pt1 | contig 32925 bp, 25 predicted proteins | sample 41627metaG_FD_202091 | JGI IMG/M metagenome (GOLD analysis project Ga0265329, IMG submission 202091) | Rhizosphere microbial communities from Carex aquatilis grown in University of Washington, Seatle, WA, United States - 4-16-27 metaG | ecosystem: Host-associated > Plants > Roots > Rhizosphere...
TCTGCTCGGTGGTCTGAAGCGCGTGGCCTAGGGCTTCTTGCACCTTCTTGCGTTCATCGATTTCCATGTCCAGGCAGTGGATCTTCAACTGCACCGCGTCGCGCATCTTGGCAAAGCTTTGGGCGAGGACGCCGATTTCTCCTGCGCCGCGGACATCGATGGGCACGTCGAGTTCGCCGCCGACCATGCGAAGAGCTGCGCCGGTGAGATCGTGGATGGGCTTGGTCACCAAGGCGATCAGCAAGGAGAGAGCCCCGAGGACCAGCGCCGCCACGGCAACCATCGTCGCCAGCAACGTGGTGCGCAGCTCATGGACCATTCCGTACTTGGCGCTGAGTGGAGTGACATAGAAGAGGGTCCAACCCCACGGCGCGTAGGAACGCACCAACGCCCACTTGCGTACGCCCTTGCTCTCGTATTCGACCTCGCCGATGCTCTGCGGCGGCGGGTTCGCAAGGTCCGCGAAGAGAGCCCCGAGCGAGTCGTCGCCGGGCGGCAGCAACGGATGCATGACCACTCGCCGCTCGGCATCGAGTATGAAGGGATACGAGAGAACGTCGCCGGTCGGGTAGTACTTGGCAGAGAGCTCGCGACGTGCTGATTCTTGCAACGCCGACCGGTAGACCTCCGGCATCCCGGTCTTCTCGAGCATCTCCTGCTTGCGCTGCAGAACACTCAATATGGAATCGAGGTGCTCGGCGACCAGCTGCGATTGCATCTGGTTCGCCTGAGTGGTCAGGACCTTGTTCGCGGCGATGGCGAGCACGAAGGTGGCGAAAGTGAAGCCGGCGCCGACCAGCAGCAACAATCTTGCCCGGAGGGTGAGGTTGGCAATCTTCATGGCTCCTGTCCATTGAGGAGGATCGCCTTCTCGATGAGCTCGACCGGGAAACGGAAGCCCAGCCTCTTGGCAAGCGGCATATTCAGGTAAATGGTGGCCTGCTGGTTCATCGCGATTGGAATCGCGGAAGGTGGCGTTCCGTGGAGGATCCGCAGGGCGGTCTGGCCAGCCCATTCGCCTTGCTCCGAAGCCTTCTTCGCAAAGCAAACCAGGGAGTAGGGAGCAATCCAGTCCTCCATGCTTCCGGTGGGGATCCGCGTGTTCTCAAGCACGAACTGCTCTGCCTCTGTGGGCCTCGCACGGTTGTCCTCGCCGGCGGCGAGAAAGGACGGCGGAGCGAGGATGAGCATGTTCACGTTCTTCTGGAGCGCGAGAAACCGTTGTTCCCAATCGTGAAGATTGTCGACGAGGGCGACCTCTGCTAGCTCGACATGGAAGGTGGTGCGGTAGGCCTCAATCTCCTTGAGGTTCGACTCGTTGCGGGCGCCCAAGAGCCCCACCCGCACACCCTTGGCGTGCGCCTGGATCAGCTTGAGCATGTCGGGAATCAAGGAGACCTCGACCATGCCGGTCACGTTGGGCCAGGGGAACCCATAGACCGAGGCGTCCCAGTTCACTCCGCAGAAGACGAACGGGAGAGTCGAGCCCTTGAAGAAAGGGACGATCAGGTATTTCACCGCGTTGTCGTCTGAGCAGATGACGACGTCTGGCTTCCAGGAATCGATTTCGGCCTTGGCTCGCGCGGCTACCGCCCGCCCAAACTCCTCAGAATCGTTGCGCTTGGTATCCATATAGAAGATGCGAAGCGACACGTTGCTCGCATCTCCCTCGAACTGGGTGCTCGAGATGGGAGAACGACCTAGGTGCAGAGCCTGAAGGACTCCTTGAGTAATGCCATCGCTCCACGGATAGCCTTCGTGGTACGAGTTTACGAATAAGATCTTCCGTTTGGCCCTCGGAGCACTTTGCGTTGCGGGAGGAGCCTTCCCGCAACGCAGGTTGTTGGCAAGAAAAGTGAGCAGCGCCACCCCCGCCACCAGGCAAAGGACCAAGGAGGACACCAGCACTGCGTGACGTCTCATCTAGCCGCCCAAACACATTCTCTTCCTATCGCTATCGGCCGGTTGGCTCTGGAACTGGAGCAAGTTTTTGAAAACCGCGGGTCAGCGATCCCGATGAGCGCGGTGACATTCTCGCCGAGATACTCGATTTCGCTGCGCTCGCCCTGCGATGCCGCGCTCAGCGCGGCCGAAATCCCGCGCTATTCCGAGTTCATCTCCAATCAGGGGAAGAACGTGAACGTCGTGCGGTGGCCCCGGGCAAAGCCGATCAGAGCTCCGATCGCCGCGGTGACGGCGCCGAGTTCGAGTGCGTCCTTGAGCGCGTATGACTTGGCTAATAGACGATAGGAACAGGCGGGATCTGCCAGTCATCCCAGCATGGCGTGTGGTTGCCTTCGTCTAGGGGTTGGTTCCACAGATAGACCGCGGGATAGGTCGTCATCGTGCCGCCTTGAACGACAAGCCCTGTGACATAGAGCTGGGCCTTGCCCGACCGCGAGGATGAAAAGGTCAGCCAATAGTAGGTTTTGCCGTTGGCGCTGACTGCATGGGGTGACCATTTGGCCCAATCATTGCCTATCCCTGGACTTCTGACCCCAGCATTGTTGAGACACACAGGGACGTCGTTAGCGACCGGCCTTATCGCCGTGCCACCGCCGGACGGCACGACGAAGACTTCCGACTGATTGTTGGAGTAGGAATTGCCGTTCCCAGCGTAGCTGCTGAAAGCAACATAGGCGTCGTCGGGTGAGAATGCCGGGTAGTACTCGGTATTGTCGGGCGACGAAGCGCCCGCCAACGGGGTCGCCGTACCACCTTGGCGATTGTTGTAGCTCACGGAATAGAGGTCGGCCGGTCCGTTGGCCAGCCGGCCATCGTAGATCGACGACCCCGAAACATAGACCACGGTCTTGCCGTCGTGGCTGAACGTGGGCTCTGTGGCGATGGCATTGGTGTCCCCGGTGCGGGCCAAGATCCCCATCGCCGTTGGACTATCCAGCTGAACCCAGGTCAAGGCACCGTCCGCGCTACTGGTCAGCGAGATGTAGTCGCCGTCCAGCCAGTGAGAGAGCGAGTAAGTCGGCGTTCCGCCTTTGAGTTGGCGAATCGTGGTTAGCGCGCCGGGGTTCACGTAGGACGGCGTCGCTCCGACCGTCGCAGGCCGAATGTCGGCCAGACTCTCAAAAAAGGCATCCCCGGCGTTGCTGGTCGGCGCCAACACCATGCCCGCGCCGAAGCCATCCGGGGTGGCGCTGTGGCAGCCGATGCAGTTGTCGACCGCCGGATCGCTGGCCTGGACTTGAGCCGGAACCAAAACGCTGGCAACGCCTTCCTCACCGATGCCGAAGCCCTTGAGCGAGCCGAGTCCCGTGTCGCTCAGCGACCAATAGACAATCTTCCCTGGCGCGTCGACCGGCGCAATGGTGAACGTGCTGGTAGACGGTGGCGACGGTTGCAGTTGCACGGTACCGTTCGTGGTCAACGTCATGGCCCGCACTTGCACCGTGATGGTCTGGTCCGGCACCGAAGCGCGAAGCTCGTCCCAAAGATCGCGTGGCAAGGCGTAGGTCTGGTCAAGATTGTGCCAAGCGTGCGTGCTGTCCCCCGCCGTGTAGATGCGCAAAGGATGGGCGAAGGCAGCCACGGTCAGGATGATTTCAAAGGTGTTCTCCTGGGCCGGGACATAGAACTCGAAGCGTGGCCGCAGCCAATTTCTGGGCACCAGCGTGTTCGGCTCGGGCGAAACGATACAAGGCGCGCCGTTCGTGCGCTGCGGGGTGTTCGCGAAGAGATCTGGCACATTGGTGGGAAGGTTCGCACCGTTCAAGATGGGATCGGCTGGAAAATCCGTGATGGGCGGGGGAAGATCCGGCCCAAGCGCGGCGTCGGGGGAACCGGGGATCGAGACGATGGGTGCGTCGAGATCGATTCTTATCGCGCCGCCGCTGCCCGCGCCGCCACCACCGCCCGCGCCGCCACCGCCGCCCGCGCCGGCGGAGCTGCCAACTCCGACCTTCGCCTGGGCACACCCGAGCGAAAGCAAGAGGCACATGACGCTGGTGCGTATGCCGCACGACGAATGGATCTGACTGAACATCGATACTCCCTTGACGCTGACCCGAGCGCGAAATCGCTGCCGACGAATCATGCCAGATTTTCAAAGAATGCGTACTCGACCATCCGGCAGAAGACCGTCCGGCTGCCAAAGCGCCGGGCCTGTCATTCAGCACCGGACCGGTCCCCTATCGGCAGGGTGCCGGAATCGGTCTCGCCGGACGGTTCTAGATCCTATTCCGTCGACGTCTTGCGAGCAGAGCAAGCGCTCCCATCATCAAGAAGGCCGCCATTCCGTTGCGCGGGGAACGCGATCCGACGACGCATCCGCAGCCGCTCGAAGTGATCCCTGCGGACGATCCGCCGCCGGCGCTCGTTCCCGTCGCTCCACCCGTGCCCGCCGCACCCCCGCTGGCCGAGCCGCCTGTGGCAGCCACGATGTTGCCGCCACTACCTTGACTGGCACCGCCTGTGCCGATCATGCCACCGGCCGCCGTTGCGCCGCCTGTCGCCGCGATGACCCTGCCTCCCGAACTGCTCGTGCCTCCAGTCGATCCGGTCGTCCCCGCCGTCGACGCCCCGCCGTTGCTCGCACTGCCACCGCTACCCGTGCTCCCGCCGTTGCCGATGCTGCCGCCGTTACCCGTGCTGCCACCGTTGCCCGTACTGCCGCCGCTGCCGACGCTGCCGTCGTTTCGAGTGCTGCCACCGATCCCTGGGCTTCCGTCATTTCGAGTGCTGCCACCGGTCCCCGGGCTACCACCGCTGCCCGTGCTTCCGCCGCTGCCTGAGCTGCCGCCGTCGCTTCCTGGGGATCCGCCGGCACCAGTCGTCACGGCGCCAAATTCGTAGGCGCCAAGGTCGGGGGCCTTGCCTACAAAGGGGAGACCGACATCCACGCCCTTATCGATCATTGCGCTGCTGGCGGTCAGATGCATGAAAGTGCAAGCCGAGGGCATGCTGCCATCGGCCTCGCGCGGGCCGGTGCAGCCGGTGTCCGAGATGCTTGCGAAATCGGATGCCGCCGGGGTAATGCCCAAGTCCCACGAATTGTTCGCAGTGTCGACCCCTGTCATGTTGGAATTCTTGTTGGGAAAGCCGATGTTGTTGCGCATGATGTGCACCTTGGTGCCCGTCAAGGTGATAACAGCCGTCGCGATGGTTCTTCCGTCGGCCTCGAAGCTGGAGGCCAGCATGTTGTACTGGGTGCCGTTGCTGTACGATGTGTTGTTGTACCAGGTGTTACCGCCCGACGAATGGTTGGCATAGAAACCCGCCGCCGAGTTCTTCCACGCGACGTTGTTCTGAACGAGGTGCCGAATACCGGTCCCGCTGCTTCCCATCTTGAACCCGTTGCCGTTGCCGGAACTGCCATATCCACACCCGGTGGCAAAGCTGTTCTCGACAGTCACGGGAACTTCCTGGTAAATGAGATCGTATCCGTCATCCGAGTTGTGCCATGAGCGGCAGCCGCGAACAATCGTGCTGGGACCGCTCGTCTGATAGTGAACACCAAACCCGTCGCCGTTTTGCCCATCGCCTTGACTGCCGTTGACGTCGTAATTGTCGTGCGAATCGCAATTCAGGATCAGGTTGCCGCCATTTCCCGTGTCGATGAACAGGCCTGGCCCGAAGCCATTGTGGATGTTGAGCAGCTCGAAGGTGTTGTTGCTTGCCCCCTTGGTACGCAGCATGGAGTAAGAGTGGGAGCCACTGGATCCGACCTTACCGTTGGCGATCTCGAGTCCCTTGAGATGCATCCAGCTCCCGGTCACAGTGATGGCTGGATTGTCCGATCCCGAGCTGGCCAATGAGTAGTTCGAAAAGTCGATAATAGGCACCTCGCCCGCATACGCCCAAATCTTGGTGCGGTTGGTGTCCGACGTTCCGCTCTTCGAAAGCGTGATCTGGCCCGTGGTGGAGTAGGTTCCCCCACGCATCCAGATGGTATCGCCCGCCGCGGCGGAGTTGTTTGCCTTCTGAACAGTGGCAAAGGGCGACGCCTGGGTCCCGGCATTCGAATCGCTACCCGTCGGAGAGACATAGTATTCTGCGGCCGAGGCCCGCCCGCTCGCCAGGAAGGCACAAAGTAGAGTGACGCTGGCGGACAGCGAGGTAACCGCTTTCAAGTGAAACGGCTGCCTCAGCATCTGCAATGATTGCGACCATGACCTTTTTGTATTCATGAGCTTTCCTTCATTAGTGGCATGGAATCGGGAAACTGTTCATGTCTCTGGGGACCGACAACGCAGCGACACGCAAGCCCAACGGCCCGCAGCGCGACTTGCGCCTCGGAACCCGTGTCTGGAATAGGCCGTTTCGACCACCGTCTGAAGTCTACTCGATCGGGCCCCCACCAAACACTGGGACATCGGTTGCCGAAATCGTGTCTCCCATGCGTTATCTTTCTTCGTGTCCCAGAGGCTCGCGCTTCCCCGCCATGAAACCATAGCAAAGGAAGACCATCAGATAGGCATGCAGCAGATGCGACTGGCCTATTCGTGCCAAGCCGGCCTGGGTGGACCGCAGCACTCAAGTGACCTGCGACGAGAATCTGCAAGGAGCTGCCCATGAAGGTGAACCGGATTACGCCCTTCCTTTGGTATGACGACAAGGCCGAGGAGGCCGCCAAGTTCTATTGCTCGATCTTCAAGAAATCCAAGATCCACAGCGCCTCGCCCATGTCCGTCACCTTCGAGCTTGATGGCCAGATGTTCTACGCCCTCAACGGCGGACCCCATTTCAAGTTCAATCCCGCGGTGTCCTTCTTCATCGGCTGCAAAGATCAGAAAGAGGTCGACTACTACTGGAATAGGCTGCTCAAAGGCGGCCAACCCAGCCAGTGCGGCTGGCTGCAGGACAAGTACGGCCTGTCCTGGCAGGTCGTCCCCGAGGCCCTGGGCCAGTGCCTTGGCGGCAAGGATCGCGCGGGGGCCGAGCGAGCCATGCGGGCCATGATGGGAATGGTGAAGCTGAACGTGAAGGCCCTCAAAGAGGCTTATGCCGGCAAGCCTGCGACGCTGCGGAAAAAGATCTGAAAAGCAGCGTCAGCAACTGCCCCGTGGGAATTCGTGCGGCTACCCGCGCCGAAGGTGGACTGCTGCTACGATTGGAAGCATGATCATGACAACCCCCGCCTTTCGCATCGAAAAGGACACCTTAGGTCCCATCGAGGTCCCCGCTGATCGCCTCTGGGGCGCGCAAACCCAGCGCTCGCTTCAGAACTTCAAGATCTCGGGCGAGCACATGCCTGCCGCGCTCCTCTACGCGCTGGCACTGGTGAAGAAGGCGGCTGCGCTTGTGAACCTCGATCTCGGAACGCTCGACGCCAACAAGGCGCACGCTATCGCAACGGCAGCGGACGAAGTGCTCGCGGGCAAGCACGATGGCGAGTTTCCCCTCGTGGTTTGGCAGACCGGCAGCGGTACGCAGACCAACATGAACATGAACGAGGTGCTCGCCAACCGCGCGAGCGAGCTGCTCGGCGGCGAACGGGGCGAACGGCGGCTCGTTCATCCCAACGACGATGTGAATCGCGGTCAGTCGTCGAACGATGCTTTCCCGTCGGCCATGAGCGTTGCCGCCGTGCAATCCATCCGCGAGCGGCTCGTGCCGAGTGTGCGGCGGCTGCGCGAAGCACTCCACGCGCGGGCAGAAGCCTTTCGCGACATCGTCAAGATCGGACGCACGCACCTGCAGGACGCGGTTCCGCTCACCCTTGGCCAAGAATTCTCTGGCTACGTTGCTCAGCTCGATCAAGGGATTGCGCACGTCGAGGCGGCGCTTCCTCATCTGTGCGAACTTGCGCTCGGCGGAACGGCCGTGGGCACGGGCCTCAATGCGCATCCCGAATACGCGATGCGCGTCGCGCGCAAGCTTGCCGAACTGACCGGCCATCCCTTCGTCACGGCGCCCAACAAATTCGAGGCGCTCGCCGCCAACGACGCCCTGGTCAGCGCACACGGTGCGCTCAAGACCATCGCCGCGTCTCTCAACAAAATCGCCAACGACGTGCGTTGGCTCGCGTCCGGCCCGCGCTGTGGCATCGGCGAGATCGCAATCCCCGAGAACGAGCCTGGCAGCTCGATTATGCCCGGCAAGGTCAACCCCACACAATGCGAGGCCATGACCATGCTCGCGGCACAGGTCATGGGCAACGACGTAGCCATCAACATCGGCGGCATGTCGGGCAACTTCGAGCTCAATGTTTTCAAGCCCCTCATCGCCCACAACTTTTTCCAAAGCGCCCGCCTTCTTAGCGATGGTTGCGACAGCTTCCGCGAGAACTGCGTCGCCGGCATCGAACCCTGCCGCGAGCGCATCGCCCACAATCTCGACAATTCACTGATGTTGGTGACGGCACTCAATCCCCACCTTGGCTACGACAACGCCGCGAAGATTGCCAAGCACGCGCTCAAGAACGGGCTAACACTCCGTGCGGCGGCCATCGCGTTGGGGCTCGTAACGGGCGAGCAGTTCGACACGTGGGTCAGGCCGGAGGAGATGACCGGATCTCGCTGATTCTGATGTCCGCCATCGGACTGGATCTGGTCGGCGAACCGGTTTGCATTGGAGCGATTTCGGCGGTATGGGCATGCATAGGTGCCGGGCTTGACCGCGGAAGCGATTGGGCTCGAATCTACGCAAGCTCAGGTTCGTTCGGTAGTTAGGCTCGGCGATGGATGGAGGTGCATGATGGAAAACAGCGTCAACCTGAAGAAGCATGGGATAGCCGCTCGCATGGCTCACCACCCGGTGGCCACCGTCGTGGGCGGTCTTGCATCGGCCGCCGTGTGCGGTGCTTTGGGCTTCGCCCACGGCGAGATTGTCGCGGCGGTGATGGCCACTTTAGGCGCGATCGTCGGCGCACCCTTCGGCGCCATGGTGGCCGCATCGAACCACCGCGAGTCCTAGGCCTTGGCCCACCGCTGAGCGAGCATCGAATCAGTCCATTCAGGTGTGATGGTTACTCCGAGCGCGGCAGAACACCTGCCGAAGGGAATTGTCTATCCTAGGCTTAGTTGTAGGTAGCCGAGAAGAGCATCGAGAACGCGGCGGCGCGCATGCGAGTGTCGTAGTTGGGGTCGCCCATGGATGCGAGGTGGAGTTGTCCGGCGATGCCGATGCCCCAGTCACGGCTGACCCACCACTCCTTGCCGACCATGAAACTCAGCCCAATACCGAGATCGGTACTGTCGATGGGATTCGACGTGCCGGTGTCGCTGAAGGAGACTTCGGTAAAAGTCAGCGTGCCAGACAGATACAGGTTGACGGGTTCGATGTAGTAGGCGAGGCCAGGACCAAAACCGAACAGAGTCACATCCGTGCCAGAATAGGTTTGTGTCATACCCCCGGACGACCACGATGCGTTGGTAACGGAAGTCCCCAGGAATTCGCCATAAAGGATCAGATTGGGGGCGATCGCGCCTCCGAACGCGGCGCCGAAAGTCGCTCCCAGGCCGGAGTATGTCTGGGTCGCGCCACCGAATGTCTCCGAGGCGTTGAGGTAGCCAAGACCGGCGCTAACCCGCATGTAGAATCCGTCGTGCTGGTGGTATCCGTACCACGAACCGTAGGCCGGCGCGGGATAGTAGCCGGGCGGTGGCCCGTAGCCACGGCCGTAGTAGGGCCGCTGGGCAAGGGCCGCGGATTCGCCGAGCAGCAGCACGGCGCTCGCGATGCCGAGCAGGAAGAGCAGTTTGGAATAGATGCGCATGTTGGATTCCTCCGAGGGAACACGTCAGTGTACGCACCGGCGTCGGCGCCCGCAAGGCCGCGCTACCGGCCAGGGACTCGCGAACCAGCGACCCAAACCGTTCGTCAGCGAGCCTGCCCGCCGGAACGGGCAGCGACTCGACCTCTTCGATTGGCGGGGGCATCCTAGGTTCGGCCTGCTAGCCTTCAGCAACGCTCATGCTTGTCCTGCGCATCGTTGCCATTCCTGCCGGGCTGCTCGTGCTTTGGGCTGTCTTGCTCGACGCTCTCGAGACCGTGGTCTTGCCGCGGAAGGTGCGCCGCCTCTTCGGGCTGACCGCTTGGTACTACCGACTGACTTGGGGCCCATGGGCCGGGATCACGAGGCGGATCAAGTCGCAGGGCCGCCGCGAAGCCGTGCTTGGCTACTTCGGGCCGCTCTCTCTGATCTTTCTGCTCGCTCTCTGGGCGGCCGGCCTCATCTTGGGTTTTGCGCTCGTGCAATACGGGACGGGTGGGCACCTGGTTCTGTCGAATGCTCGTTTGAGCTTTGGCCTTCTGCTCTATCACAGCGGCGAGACGTTCTTCACGCTGGGCTACGGAGACATTGTTCCGAGCTCGGGGTTTTCGCGCTTCCTGGCCGTGCTGGAAGCGGGAATGGGCTTTGCCTTCTTGGGTATCGTTGTCGGCTACTTGCCAACCATCTATTCCGCGTTCTCTCGTCGCGAAATCGAGATTTCGCTGCTCGACGCGCGCGCTGGATCTCCCCCGACAGCCGCCGAGCTTCTGCGGCGCTATTGCCAATGCCCGCCTCACGACGGGCTGGACCGGATCTTTCACGCTTGGGAGCGCTGGTCCGCCGAGGTTTTGGAAAGCCATCTGTCCTATCCGGTGCTCAGCTTCTTCCGTTCGCAACACAACAACCAATCGTGGCTAGCGGCGCTGACCACGATTCTGGATGCGACCACGCTGGTCATGGTGGGCGTCGACGGCATCAAAAGCGAACAGGCCAAGATGACCTTCGCCATGGCGAGACACGCGGTCGTGGATCTTTCGCAGGCGGTGATCACGCAATACGACCCTCTCTTCCCGGATCGCTTGCCCAGTGCGGAGCTAGCGCGGCTGCGAAAAGCGTTGTCGGACAAGAAGCTCATCCTGCGCGAGGGAATCGAAGCGGAGGAAAAGCTGGCAACTCTGCGCGCGATGTATGAGCCCTACGTGAATGCACTGGCACGGAGTCTGCTGATTGCCCTGCCACCATGGCAGCACGCTGAAAGAAAACTGGATAACTGGCAAGTCGCTCCCTGGGACGAAGCCATCGCGGCCCGCAATGCCGCGTCGACCTCCTCCTACCACAGCGAGGATCACTTCTAGGGCGCGCGGAAAATGAAACCGGAAAATGAAACCGATTGACCGACTCTTCGAGCGTGACGGCCTTCCGCGCTTTGGACTACCGGCATCCTTGGCCGAAAGCTACGGCGGCGACTTCGGCCTCGCTCGGCCTTTGCTCTACGCGAACTTCGTCTCCTCGGTCGACGGCGTGGTTGCCCTGCCCGGCGTGGGCGAATCGGGCAGCGTGGTCAGCGGAAACAGCGAACCCGACCGATTCGTCATGGGGCTCTTGCGTGCCGTGGCCGATGCCGTCTTGATCGGCGCCGGCACTTTTCGCGCGGGCGGGGGCGGTCTGTGGCACCCCGAAGCCGCGTTCCCCGAGGCGCGCGACCAGTTCGCCCACTTGCGAAAGCAGCTCAGCCTGCGCCCAAACCCGCTCCTGGTAGTCGTCACCGCGTCGGGACACATCGATCCCACGCAACCCGCGCTTCACGACTGCCTGATCATCACGACATCGCAGGGGAAAGCTCGCCTGCACGGCAAGCTGCCAAGCGGTGCCCGGATCGCCGTGCTCGATGCGCAGCACTTCGAATCCTGTTCGCTCCTGGACCTTCTTCATACCCACGGGCTGCAAGTCATCCTCACCGAGGGAGGTCCATCCCTGGCCGGACAACTACTCGCCGCGGGTCTGCTCGACGAGCTGTTCTTGACGACCTCGCCCCGGCTCTTCGGAAGGCGGCCAGGGGATGAACGCAAGTCGCTCGTCGAGAGCGTCGACCTAGGTGGACGCGCCATGAACCTCTTGAGCGTGCGCCGGCACGAATCCCACCTGTTCCTGCGCTATGGTCGGTGAGGCCGAATCGATTGCCTTGACAGGGCGGACTTTGCCGCCATTCTCAGGACATGCGCGCCTGGCTACTTGATGAATTCGGCGGCGTCGCGGCCTTGCGACTGCGCGAGATTCCCGATCCTACGCCACAAGCCGGCGAGGTGATTCTTCGCGTGCACTACGCGGCCTTGAATCCCGCCGATCGGTACCTGGCCGAGCGGCAGTATCCGGCCAAGCCGCCCTTGCCGCACATTCTCGGCCGCGATGGCCTGGGAACCGTGGTCGAGGTCGGACCCGGTGTGACTGGAATCGCAGTTGGTGAGCGCAAAATCGTCTTGCGCGGTGACGTGGGTGTCGAGCGAGCAGGTACGTTCGCCGAGCGGGTGGCGGTTCCGGTCGAGAGCCTGGTCGAAGTGCCTCCAGGCTGGGACGAGCCCGAGGCCGCCTGCGCGACGCTGGTCTATCTGACGGCTTACCAAGCACTGACCATGTGGGGATCGCTGCCCGCATCGTCGGTCGTGCTCGTGACCGGCGCGTCCGGTGGCGTGGGCGTGGCATCGGTACAGCTGGCCGCGGCCATGGGCTTCACCGTGGTCGCGCTCTCGCGCAGTGAGGAGAAGCGCGAACGACTTCGCCAGCTCGGCGCGAGCCTGTGTTTCGACCCCGAGAAATCGGCATGGCGATTGGCGGTAAAGAAGGCCCTGGGCTCGCGTCCGGTCGACCTGGCCATCGACAACATCGGCGGCGCGCTCTTGCCCGAGGTGATCGACACCCTCGGCGATGCGGGAAAGGTAAGTCTGGTCGGTCGTCTGGCGGGCCCGGTGCCGTCGTTCAACACGGCGGCGCTGTTCTTCCGCCGCATCCGCTTGGGAGGCGTTGCTGTCGGCGCGAACACAAATGCTGAAAGCCGCGCCGGTTGGCAGCAAGTGCTGGGCTTGCTTGCACACACGAAGGCGCGTCCGCTGGTGGACAGCATCCTTCCCTTCGAGCAACTGCCCGAGGCCTTCGCACGCTTGGCCGCGGGACCGATGGGCAAGGTGCTTCTGAAAGTGACGTAAGTTTCGAGGGTTCTTCCTTTGGAGTGAGTTGAAGCCGCCAAGTCACTGATGACCGGCGCACACACCGACCAAGTCACTAAACTCTACGCCGACGTCACATAGTTGCCCTAGTAGACGATGCCGTCGGGAATCGTGCAGTCGTTGTTGCAGTAGACAATGGCGTCCGTGCTATCCGATGGCTGCAAGGAGCTGTCCAATTTGGCTCCATTGCGGGTGCCAAGGTCGCAGGCCTCGCCCGAGTCGGGAATTCCGTCGCCGCAGAAGTGTGGCTTCAGGCATCCGATAGTGCAGCCATCCTTACCCAGATTGGTGCCGTTGTCCTTGCCTAGGTCGCACTCTTCCGGACCATCGGGCGGACCCTGAACTTTGCCGTCGCCGCAGAACGGGCCGTAGGTGCAGTCCTTCTTGCAGCCGCCATAGAGGGTGTCGTTGTTCTGCGCTGTGCAGCCATTGGGGGTGTTGGGTAGAGTTCCGTCACCACAGTCGCACTGCTCGCCATTGGTGGCGATGCCGTCGCCACAATGGGGCGTGCAAGCTGATTTCTGGGTGGTGAAACCATTGAGCGTGAGCTGGTAGTTCGACTCGGGCGGGTGCCGGTCGGCGCCGAAAATGGCGATCTCGTAGATCTTGCCGGTCACGAGTCCAAGCTTGGTGGTCCCATTTTGGAAATCGGCAGGCGTTACGGCGGGGATTGGGGGAGTCACGTTGGTCGGCGAGCAAGCGATCGAACCGGCGGCGTTCCCTGTGATGTTTCCGGTCGCATCGAGACACCCGCCCTCGGTGTAGGTTGCGTCGCCCGGACTACCAGTGACGGTGACCTTACCGGGAAGCTGTTGGTGAACGCCGCCCAAGTCGAGGACCAGGACGCCGTTGATGAAGACATAGAGGTCGTCGTCGCCGTAGAAGCTCAGGCTGATGCCCGCGGCTCCGTCGTACACGAAGTAGTAGCGCGCCTCATCGGTGAAGTAGGAATCATGCTTCACGCCTGGAACCGCCGCGACCCAGCAACCGTTGGTGAGCGGGATCTGGTTCGGGCAATCCGACTGGATCACGCGGGGCGGGAACAGGTATTGGTCGCCCGCGCAAGTGGCCCAGATGGGATTTCCATTGCCATGGTTCCAGTAGGGCCACAGGTTGCACATCGTCACTTGGGTGGGATTCAGGGTATCGAGGGGGAAGAAACCACCCTGCGCGAGGTGAGACTGGCTGGCATATTGGTAAATGTTCGTGCCGATGGCGGTCATTTCGAGAACGCCGGTGAAGGTCTTGTTCACAGTAGTGTCGTCGTTGAACCATTGATTGAAACTGGCAGCGTTCTTGTATGCGGGAGTTGTCCCTTTCCAGACAGGGCCACCTGGACTGCTCGCCGTGTAGCCAGTCAGTGTGCCGGAAGAGACGCCGGCATTGCCAGTCACGCTGACTGGGGTACCGACATTACCGCCGAGGTAGCCACCGTTTCCGTCGGAGAGAGGACTATCGTTACCTGCCTGGGTATAGGTGGTGGGAATGTGGCTCGTGTTGCCTATGCTCCAGTCGCTGAACTGGCAAGCGCAGGTTGTCGTCGCGCCAGGTTGCGGTTTTCCATTGAGCAGGCTGCTAGCCATAATACCCCAGCAGCGCGTGGTCGAGTCATTGCCCTTGGAAGGCCCGCCTGAGTTGGGAACGCAAATCGTGGTCGAGGATTTTGAGCCGCCCATCTTGGTGCCCAAGAAGAAGAAGTCCGGATGGCCGCCGGGAGTGACATTCTCGGGCTGGAAGTCGCGATAGATGATGGGCAGTTCGAGACATTGACCCGTGCCCGACTGGCAAGTCGAGGAGTCCTGGGAGGTCGAGGTCGTGCAGGTGAAACCGCCTTCGATCTGGCACGTGCTCGAACATCCGTCGCCGTTGGCTTGATTGCCATCGTCGCATTGCTCGCTGGGATCGAGGTTGCCGTCACCGCAGGTTGCCGCGCAGGCCTGGGTCTTGCCGGAACTGTCCAGGCAGTTCGGCTCCTTGGTGCAGGTCTTGGAGCAACCCGGATTCTTGGGGTCACCGTAGAACAGGCCGTTCACGGCTTTGCAGCCTGATGGCAACTTGGTCGCGTCGGTGCCACAGTCGCATTGCTCGCCTTTTTCCGTCTTGCCGTTGCCACAGATAGACTTGACGCACGCTTGGCCGGCTGTGGGACAGTCGTATCCAGGCTCGGTCTGGCAAGTGCTGGAGCACCCATCGCCGCTGGTGCTATTGCCGTCGTCACAGGTCTCGGGCGCGATGATCTGCTTGTCACCGCAAAGGGGAATGCACTTCTTTCCGGGGACCGGACAGATCCAGCCCGATTCAATAGCCTGGCAGTTCTTGGAACAACCATCGCCGTCCACCGTGTTGCCGTCGTCGCACGTCTCATCCGAAGTCAGGATGCCGTTGCCACAGACCGCGAGGTTCTTGCACGGCTGGCCCTCGGTGGGGCACTCGTAGTTCGCCTCGATTTGGCAGCTCGCACTGCAGCCATCGCCGCTTTCCGTATTGCCGTCGTCGCATTGCTCGATCCGTTCGATGATGCCATCGCCGCACTGTCCGCCACCCGGACGATCCGGGCTGGCGTCGGGAACCGGAGGCAACGTGAAACTCACGCCACCGCCCGAGCCTCCATTCTGGGAACCGGTGTTGCCGCCGCCGGAGCCACCCTTGTGTCCAGCCCCACCCGATCCACCGACGATTTGGGCGTTCGTGCAGCCCAATCCCGCCAGCAAAACAATTGCCCCCACCCAAACCAGTGCGAAATGTCCCTTGACTGCGCTCTTGCCATTGCGGTTCGGCCGGCTGATGTACGTCATTGGAATAGTCCTCTCACTTCTGGAAACAAGGACTCGGGATCGCCTTGCGGAACACTTTGTCCCGCAGTGCGCGTAAGTATAGCAAGCATCCCATACCGGACGGCTACGGAATTCGGCGAAAACCGGCCGGGCTTTCGCGCGGAAAGCCCCATGGCGCGCAGGGACATGTTGCCACGGTCACACCTATCGGCGCCCGGCCTGGAGGTTCCGACCGAGTTCATCGAGCAGCGCCGGTAACGTCTCCAGCGTCTTCCCCTGCGGGGCCGGTTGGTCGACCGCCCCCCACAACCAGCGGCCATCCCACCTCAGCAGCACCTCGCCGTTGAGAGGATCCTTCAGCGTCGCACCGCCGGTCTTCCCGATTGGACCGGTCACGGACTTGGCGAGGGCACTGTAGCGCTGGACCATGGTGCGCACATCGCTTTCGTCCTTGCCCTCGATGACAAACAGACGAAATTGCGCGCCGCCATTCTGGTAGGGAACCGCGGCTGCATCGTGCAGAAATGCGTGTCCCAAGAAGTCACGAGCGATCAGCTTTTCGGCCCGCGGCCGTTTGCCCTTGTCCGGAAAGCATTTGAGAACCGCTGGGGACTCGCGCGTACCGGAGATTCTTGCGGCTATCTTCTCGGCGAACGTGCGTAGAAAGGAGGTGTCCTTGCCGCCTGCCTGCGCCAATTTTGCGTAGACGGAACCCACGACAAACTCCAGGTGGTCTGGCCCGGCGATCCCTTCGATGCCGACTGGCACTGGCGTGCTTCCCGCGGGGCGCTCCTGGGTGTACATGCCAAAGGCGCGCACGGCGTTGCGGTGACGGTAAAGATCGACCGTGACTTCCACCTTCTGGGCATTCACGTAGCTGGCTGTCAGGAGCTCTTCGAAGTCGAACTGCAGAAAGGCATCGGCCCCGCCGTCGACGTATTCGAAAAGGTTGTCGGGCGTGTATTGAGTCGGTGCGGCGGAGAACTTCCAGCCCTCCACTTGCGGAAACCACTTCGAGATGACCGGCGAAGGAGCCGAATTTCCCTGCGGCGCGGGCGCAGGCACGGTGGCCGCCTGCGAGGACGCCATGAGCAGCACCATGGGCAGCGTGAGTGTCATTAGATGATGAATTCAATCAATTCCCGCGGCACGTTGCGCAGCCCAACTACGTCGCGGATGCGTTCGGCAACGTCGAAGCCCTTGGCGCAGACCACTGGGCAAGTTCGGCAGTCCGTGCAGGGCGACGGTGGAAGGTCGAGCGCGAGCAGGAGCGCCTGGGCGGCTTCGCTATTGCGGTAGGCGTGGCGGTACATGTAGCTACGCATGAGGTCGGGGATGGGCAGGCGCTGCACACACGGGGAGAGACACTGCTCGCAACCTTGGCAGTAGAGGCCGGCCACCTTCCGCGGCTCGACCAAGCTGAGCTGGTCCTCGGGCGTGAGCACGGGATCGCGAAGCACCTCCAGATCCGCATCGAGCTGTTCGAGGGTCGTGAAGCCCGGAATCGAGGTATGCACGTTGGGGTCGCGCAAGGCCCACTTGAGGGCGGCCCTCATATTGATGGGGTTCGCCTTCTCCTTGTCCCAGAAGACGCCCGCCTGGGTCTTCATCGCCACCACTCCCAGGCCCGCGGTCGCGGCCTCGCCAATGGCCTTTTGCACTTCCAAGTGATGGTCCTGGCGAAAGTTGTACGAGGTGAGCACCACGTCGTAGCTCTTCGCCTCCACGGCGGCCCGAATGACCTCGGGTTCGTTCTTGTGGGTGGATACGCCAACGAAGCGGGTCATGCCCGCCTTCTTGACCCTTTCCAAGCCTTTTAGGACCGGATCCAAGAGCACGCTCTCGCGCCGGCTTTGCGCGTGCAGGTGCAGAATGTCCACGTGGTCCAACCCAAGGCGCTTGAGGCTGATGCCGAGCTTCTCCTCGATTTCCTCGCCACGCGTATCGGGGCCAAAAAGGCCGGTCTTGCGATCGAGGGTGCTGAGAAAGACCTTGGTGCAAAGCACGAACGAGTCGCGCTTGCGGCCGGGCAGGATGGTGCCCAGCATCTCCTCGTTGCGGCCGTCCTGGTACCCGTGGGCCGTGTCGAGCAGGACCATGCCGCCGTCGAGCGCAGCACGAACCAAGTTGGGGTTGTCGGCGTTCATCACGCCCATGCTGACCACGGGAACCTCGATGCCTGTTCGGCCCAAGCGCCGGCGAGGAGGACCCACGGGTTTCGCGGCCGGCTGGGGCGCGGCCGCTTGGGCCACCGGGAGCTTTCGCTCGGCCGCGACCGTGGCACAACCAACGGACAGCGCCGAGGCCGCGAGGCCAGCGCCTCCCAGTTTTAGAAAATCCCTGCGTTCCAACGTGTTCGTGCTCATCTCGTCACCGGCCGTCATTATACCGACGGTCGCGCGCGGGCGAAGGGCGAATGAGCGAGACCTTCGCGCATTTCGGCCTCGACGGCTCTGGCCTCACGCGCGATGTAGTCGGCAACGGCGTTGGCCAGTCCACGATGACGGATCCAGTGGGCGCTGAAGGTCCGCCGCGGCAACAGCCCGCGCGCTAGTTTCTGTTCGCCACCCGCGCCGCCTTCGAAGGTGCCCAGGCGATTCGCAATGGCGTGTTCGATGAGGCGGTAGAAGCACAGCTCGAAGTGCAGCATGGGCAGATGCCGCGCGCTGCCCCAGTAGCGGCCGCACACGCGACTGCCGCGCGCGAAGTTGATGGTGGCGGCAATGGGTTCGTCGCCATGGTAGGCGAGCACGGCCAGAAGCCGGTCGGCGTGGGTGCGGCGGATCTCCGCGAAGAACGCCGGGGGCAGCGCTGCCATGTTGCCATAGCGATCGACCGTGGAGCGATAGAAGCGATCGAGCGCGTGCCAAGCCCGATCGTCGAGCTCGTTGCCGGGCAAAGTCACGATGCGCAGGCCGTAGTCGTCGACGACCGCGCGTTCATGGCGAACTTGCTTGCGCATGCGCGAGCGGAATTCGCCCAAGTACTCGTCGAAAGAGTCGAAAGACGAGTAGGGACTGGGCCGATTCGTCCAATGAAACTGGTAGCTCGCGCGGGCGACGAAGCCCTCAGGTGCCAGTTCCGCCAATTCCTCTTCCTGGCAAAAGAGCACGTGAATCGAGGATGCCTCGGTTTCGTCCGCGACGTGGCGTAAGCCTCTGGCCAGCACGCGTGCGACGTGCGCGCGATTCGCCCTGGGATGCACCATCAGCCGGTGACTCGACGCGGGGGTGAAGGGAATGGCGGCGACCAGTTTGGGATAGTACGGGATGCCGGCGCTGTGCGATCCGTGCGCCCAGGCAAAGTCCCAGATGAACTCGCCCATGCTGTCGTCTTTGAGGTAAAGCGGCACCGCACCCACTAGTTCCTCACCTTGCCGGGCAACGAGAATGCGGGGCTCCCACCCAGTGCCCGGCCCCACGCTGCCCGAGCGCTCCAGCGCGGCGAGAAAGGCATGTTCGAGAAAAGGATCGTCGTCGTCGACCAGCGCATCCCAATCTGCGGCCGGCACCTCGGTGACACCGGAAAGAACCGAGAGCGAGAGCGGCGGATCGGACCTGGACGACGACGACGGCATGGGTTCGCAAAAGTCTAGCGTGCCGGGCAGACGCGGCCAGGACCAGAGAAGATCCGCCAGCGTGCCCGTGAGCGATCGCGGTGGCGTGGGCGACCTGCGTGTCGCGGCTCGCGTGCGCGGCTTGTGTGAGCGTGCGCGTCCCGGGGCCCGCGGAGCGCTCACGCCCTCGCCCCACGCTTACCGCCTCCCGCGCACGCACACGAACAGGCTTTGCCCAATGATTCGAGCCTGCCCAGCAATTCGACGGGCTGCTGAATAGTTCGCACCGCGGCGACAAGCTGTCGCGTTTTGCCATGCCCTGGTAAACGAAAAAACCATTTGACAAAAACCATAAAATCGTTAGCCTTCTCATTGCGTCGTAAGGAGACGCTTCCAATGAACAACGCTGAGAAGGTCGTGTCGAAGTTCGGCGGGCAAACGGCTCTCGCCAAGATGCTCGGGAAAACGCAGAGCACAATCCAGCACTGGTGCAAGACCGGAAGCATACCGGCCAAGTGGCAATCCAAACTCATAGAGCTTGCGGAATCATCGTCGATTGACCTGTCACCTTCTGATTTGGTCGCGAGCGGCGAAGGCGCCATCTCGGTCATTCCGCCGAAAACGCAGGCACCAGAAGCCACATTCTCCGGAAGCCTCACCATCGGAGATGTAGAGCTACCGTGCTACGTCCTGAGTGATGGGCGAAGGGTGATTAGCAGGACCGGGGCGACGGCAATGCTCACGTCGGCCAAGGGCGGCGGAAACTTGGAGAGCTACATGCGCGTGGAAGCCCTTCAGGGATACATGCCGGCAGAACTTCCGATGATCGAATTTGCCATACCCGGAGTGGTGAACAAGACGGTCCTTGGTATGTCGGCCGAGACATTCCTGGACATATGCAAGGCCTACGTCACCGCGCGCGAGGCAGCATCATCGAAGATGACAGAGCGACAGATCAAGATCGCGGTCCAGGCAAACATGTTTCTCGTCGCCTGTTCAAAGATCGGGTTGATCGCGCTCATCGATGAGGCGACTGGGTACCAGTACGAGCGATCCGAGGATGCCCTACGTTTCAAGTTGAAAGTCTATCTAGAAGAGGAGATGCGCAAGTGGGAAAAGACCTTCCCGGATGAGCTTTGGCGCGAGTTTGGGAGACTGACAAACTGGAAGGGTGGGCTTCACCAGAGGCCAAAATATTGGGGCAAGCTGGTGATGGAACTGGTCTATGGCTACTTGGACAAGGACGTTGCGGAGTGGCTCAAGACCAACGCACCGAAGCCACGAGGGGGACAAAACTATCACCAGTGGCTAAGCAGCCAGTACGGTCTAAAGAAGCTAGTCGAGCACCTTTGGATGCTCGTCGGTATGGCCTCCGCCTGCACCTCCATGTCTGACCTGCGCGAGAAGATGGCGGAGCGATTCGGAAGAGTTCCCGTGCAACTCCGTCTCTTCCTTCCTCCGGGACCTTCAAATGGAACCCGGGCGCCAGGTAGCAATAAGTAGTGGCTTGCAGCCATAACCTGCTGAAATCCTAAACTAACGGTGCCTGGGGGAAATCTGCGAATTTGGCATCGGATTCACCCTGCCTTGGACGCTGCGGAAGGTGCGAATGACTGGCCAGAATCCAGGCTTCGTTTAGGATTGACGGCACCAAGATGCCAGAAAACGATTTGGCCACAGAATGGATCGCCCGTGCCACAGCAATCAAGTGCTAGCGGAGAATTCCGAAAGTTGAGCGAGACTGTCGAGACCGCCGTAGAATTCGCGCTTCCTACAAGATGGTCTCGATTAAGAAAGCATGTACATGTGTGCTGGTTCAGGCTGCGACACTGGGCTGGACAAGGTTCGGCACTTGAACGTCTTATCTATACGGCGGTGTACCTGTTTCTACCGATCACTGCGGCCACCAAGATAGGGTGGAGCAAAGCCACCATTTTGGGGCTCGTAAGCCTGATTGTCGTCCAAGGAGTGAAGACCTATCGGGATAGCTCACCTAGGCATATGCAGCAACTTGCAAAGGGGTACCTGACCAGGAAGATCATTCTGAATCGACTAATACAAGAGATGTCGAGGGCTCCGATCATGAACGCGCACGAGATCGCTCGCTTTCAACAGGAAGCGCTCCATCTAATCGCCGCATACGTTCGGGACCATAGGCGAGACGTAAGCGCGAAGGTGATTTTCGCCAACCTGCTGGTTGGTGATGGTGATGAAATGGTCGTGATAGCGCGGGATCGAACACATCGTATTGGTGGTGCCAGGTATCCCAAAGCTCAGATGATCGCATCTCGCGCGTTCGACACCGGAAGACCGCAAATCGTTGGTGAACTCTATGCCGAGTGGCCCGAAACGGTAGGAGAGAAACCGTATCGCAGCATCCTGGCTATTCCGGTGTTCCTTGGAGATCGGGCCGTAGGCGTGGTATCGATAGACAGCTCGATTCCATGGCACTTTCACGCAGACCCGAACTTGGTTGACTACCTGATGCCATACGTGGGACTTCTAGCCTGGACCCTCGATCCGAGCTATGCTAAGAACGGACAGGAGTTGAACGGAGCGAATCGATGAACTCAAACGTCGACATCTTCCGCATGACGGCTACCCGGGCGCTTGAACCGGAAGCAGGCGCTGCGATCATCTTGAAGAGACGTCAACTTCAAAGGCAGGCTTCCAAGCCTGAGTGGATGCCACGTTGGGTTTTTGCAGTGTGCGTTATTTTCGCAATCATGATTGTCGGCACGCTGACCGGGCGCTCCAATTCCAGAGCGTAGGGCCCGCTGCCCAACAATTCCCGTGCCCACCCAGCATTTGGCCCGGTCACCGCGTCATCCCAGAGTTGTTGGGCAAAGCCGCCCGCAATTTCCCGACTCCTCCAGCTACGGCGGGTACAGCAGGTACTTCGCGCGCTTGGCGCGGAATGTCTCCAGGTCGCCTTTGTAGAGTGCCTCGACCTCGACAAGCGGACGGCGGTCAAGGATCGCCTGCGCGACCACGGGGTCGCCCACCATGCGGCGCAGGCGCGCACCATCCCAGTCCTTGCCGTACAACTTGCGCAGGGCCAGCGCCATGGCCAGGCCGGTGCGCACGGGTTCGAAGACGGCGCGATTTTCGAGGCGCAACCGAATGCCGTGGCAGATCTCGCCTTTGTATCGGTTCTCAGAAGGGGTGAAGCTGGTGGCCTCGAACGAGACGCCGACGAGCCCGGCCCGGGCAAGTTCGCCGGCCAATGCGCGGCTGTCGATCCATGGGGCGCCGACCACCTCGAAGGGTGTGTCCGTGCCGCGCCCGACCGAAACATTGGTCGCCTCCAGAAGCGCGACGCCAACATAAAGCACGGTCTGCAAGGCGGTGCGCAGGTTGGGCGACGGTGACCACCAGGCAAGTCCGGTCTCGTCGAAGTACGCCCGGCGGTCGTAGCCAGCCATGCGCACGATCTCGAGCCTGAGCCCGAGATGTTCGTCGGCATTGATCATCTCGGCGAGCTCGCCCATGGTCATGCCATGGCGAACTGGCAGCGGGTGGTGGTTGACGGCGGACATCTCACTGGCCTTGAGCATGGGTCCGGCCACGTCGACGCCGTCGATGGGATTGGGCCGATCGAGGACGACAACGCCAAGCCCGCGCTCGGCAGCGGCCCGCATGGTCGCGTGCAAGGTCGATGCGTAGGTGAAGAACCGCGCGCCCACGTCGGGAAGATCCACGACAACCGCGTCGTTGCCGGCCGGCAAGATCACCGGCCGCGGCCCCGTGGAACGCGAAGTGCGCGGCGCCAGCGCCCCACCATACAGGCTGCCGATGGGAAGTTTGGTCTTCGCGTCGACGCCATCCTCGATGCGCTCGTCGCGGCTGGCCGATAGGCCGTGCTCGGGGCTGAGCAATGAGACAAGAGCAAGATCGCGGCGGCTGGCCAGCACGTCGGTTGTGCGCGCGCCGTCGCGCGAGCGGGCGCTATCATTGGTCAGAAGCGCAAAGCGCAGTCCACGCAAGCGGGCGAAGTCTTCGGCTGCAAGCACGTCGATGCCGAGCGCAAGGGACGGCGCCGGGGCGGCCACTTTGGCTTGCGCCAGCGCAGATCCCACCAACGTCGCAATCGCACCGGCGAGGGCGTTGATCGATCCCTTGCCGTCGGGGTGAACGCGATTGCTCAGAAAAATCACGAACAAGTCTTGTTCCGGATCGATCCACAGCGAGGTGCCGGTGTAGCCGCCGTGGCCTACCGCCCGGCGCGAAAGCGCGGTTCCGCGATTGGTCGAGTAGGTGCTCTGCATGTCCCAGCCCAGGGCGCGAATGCCACCCGGCACGTCGTGCGGCGCCAGCATTTTCCGCACTGTCTCGGCCGCAAGCACGCGCACACCGTCGAGCGCTCCGTCTCCCAGCACCATACGGGCAAAGCGAGCGAGATCTTTCGCGCTCGAGAACAGTCCCGCGTGGCCAGCGACGCCGCCCAGACGATGGGCGCGCGGGTCGTGAACCTCGCCGCGCATCCAAGCGTCGTTGCGCTTTTCGGTCGGGGCGATGCGCGAGCGGAAATCCGCCGGCGGAAGAAAACCGGTTTCGTTCATGCCCAGGGGTCGAAAGATTGCGGCGTCCGCGAACACCGCCAGATCGCCGCCCGTCACGCGCCGGATCACCTCTTCGAGCACAAGAAAGCCGACGTCGGAATAGATGAACTTCGTCCCCGGCGGCGCCTTGAGTGAAAGCCCCAGAATGTGCTTCATGGCCCCGGCGCGGCCACGCTCGTAGTCAGCGACCGGCGTCTCGGCGGGCAAGCCCGAGACGTGGGTCAGGAGTTGCCGAAGGGTGATGGCGTCAATGCCGTGCGTGCGGAACTCGGGAAGATAGCGCGCGGCCCGCTCGTCGAGGTCGACCTTGCCTTGCTCGACGAGTACCATGAGCGCGGTCGCGGTCGCGATGGGTTTGGTCAGCGACGCCACATCGAAGATGGTGTCCACGGTCATCGCTTCCTTGTCGGGCAAAAGCGCACGCAACCCGAAGGCCTTCTGGACCACGATGCCACTTCCTCGCCCAATCGCGACCACGCACCCAGGCAGCTTTCCCTGCGCGAGCGCATCGGCCACCATCCGTTCGATGCCTTCTGCAAGCGCGGCAGGTGCCTTGGTTTCTGCCCTTGCCGTCGGGGCCGCGGCGGCATCGACGCCAGCCGCCGCCGCGATCGAATGCACGTCCGCGACGGCAACAAGCGCGAGGAAGACGCCGATCGTGGAACGCAAACCCATGGTCCGAACATACCATCGGCGCGGTCTTCAACCTCGCGTGGCTTTCAGTTGGTCAGGATCGGTCCAGTGTCGACGACTTCAAAGTCGCTGCCGTGGACACCTCGCAGCCCGGTCAAGAGATCGTCCATGTAGGCTGCCCAGCCTTCGTTCGATTCGCCGGAGATGTACCAGTTGCTGCCGTTGTCGGCCAAGATGAGGCCGTACTTCTTCATGGCCTTTGCGATGACCAAAGTCGGTCCGGACATCTTGCTGGTATCGAAGCTGGCCTTGAGCCGCAGGCGCAATCCCATGGGCGGCAGCGTGGCGGTGGAGTTGCCCGCCGCGTGGGTCGCGGGATGAATGTAGCCCTGGTACGAACTGCTCACGGTGAATCGAATGGCGTGGCGGATCTCGCCGGCCATGACCTCGTCGAAGCGGACCAGCCCAGGGAAGATGGGCAAGCCAGCAGCGTCTGCCGACGTCCACCCGTCGGGGCGAAGGGCGTTGGAGCCAAGATGGAAGATGGCGCCGTTGGCCGCTGTCCAGCCCGAGCTGCCGGTGGGATTTTGGGCATTGTAAAGTTCGTAGAGCGTGCAGTTGCCAGGCGCGCCGGCCGTGTCGATGTAGAGCACGTGCCGGTCGCTGCCGGTCGATGCTTTCGGCCCGCCCTCGATGGGCGCCGTGAGGGGAATTGGATAGCAGAACTGACTGCTTCCGGTCGGACAGGGGAGCTTGTCGCTCTCGGTCGGTCCCCAGCTGGCGGTCCAGGTGATGGGCTGGGGCGTGGCGCCCGTGCCCGACGAGAAGGGAAAACCGTACGCGTCGGTCACCGTTCCCCAGTCGGGATGAAAGGCCGTAGCCGGGGACATGTTGGCGATGTAGGTCGCGCTGCTCGCGTGCAGTGGGTAACCCGAGATGTCCAGATTCCAGGGGTTGTCGGCGGGAAAAATGTCGCAGCCGCCGGTGGTGGCCGCACCCCCGATTGCGGTCGCGCCCCCGTTTGGCCCTGCCCCGCCACCTCCTGAGACGCCGCCTGTCCCGCCTCCGGCTAAGACGCCGCCGCCTGCCCCGCCTCCCCCCGATGTTCCGCTGGAACACCCGAGCAGGAGCATGCTTGTCGCCAAGGTCCATCCGAGAACGAGCCCGCCTTGCTTCGCCATGTTGATGTTGATTCCTCTCGTTGTTTTCCCCGAGACGCGCACCGGAGCCCTATCAGGGTTTGACAGCTCCCTGGTTCTTGTACAGCTTGCGTGATCATTATGAGCTTGGCCGGGAACGAAGGGAACAACGAACGACTTTCCGTCCGCGCCGCCAACGGGCGCTCCCTCATCCGCATCATCCTCTGTGTTGAAAAGTACTTCGGACATGGAAAGCGGACTGCTTGTGTCCTATATCTAGCTTCAGTCGGAGGACTTGATGGAGCGCCAGATCATTCGGATTGACGAGAGCAAATGCGACGGGTGCGGCATCTGCTGCGAGGGCTGCCCCGAGGGCGCGCTGCAGATGATCGACGGCAAGGCGCGGCTGGTCAGCGAAATCACCTGCGACGGGCTGGGGGCATGCGTGGGCGAGTGCCCGCAGGGCGCCATCACCGTCGAGCGACGGGAAGCCGCCGCCTACGACGAGCGAACCACCCTGGATGGGATCATTCCCAAGGGCGTGGCCACCCTGCGCGCCCACCTCAAGCACCTGCACGAACACGGCCAAACCACCTATCTCAATCAGGCGCTGGCCCATCTCAGGGATCTCGGCCACGCCGTGCCCGAGTATCGCGAGAAGATCGCGCACCAGGGTTGTCCTGGCTCCGCGCCCCGCTCCTTCGTTCGCGTCCCGGCCGCCACGCCCGCCCGGGACGGCCTCACCAGCCAACTCGCCCAGTGGCCAGTGCAGTTGCACCTCATCTCGCCCATGAATCCGGTTTTTCAGGGTGCGGATTTGCTGCTGGCGGCTGACTGCGTGGCCTTCGCCATGCCGGATTTCAACCAAGAGTGGCTGCCCGGCAGGAAACTCGCCATTGCCTGCCCCAAGCTGGACCAGGGCCAGGAGATCTACCGGGACAAACTCACCGCCCTGGTCGACGAGGCGCAGGTGAGCACCATCTCGGTGATGATCATGGAGGTGCCCTGTTGCGGAGGCCTGCTCAGACTGGCCCAAGAGGCCGTGGCGCGGTCCACGCGCAAGGTGCCGGTCAAGGCCATCGTCGTGGCTCTCGACGGCGAGATCAAACGCGAGGTCTGGGTCTAGCGCGAGGCTGGCGGTTCCAAAGAGCCGCTGTTAGAGTCTGGGTTTCCCGCTCCGGAAAGGGAATATTCCGTAACCGGAACGCTCCCTATTCATCGAATGAGTCGTTCCCCACAACCGACCATCGGAGACCCAGTATGACCACCCAGCCCCATGGATCTTCTCAACGGACCCTTGTGCCCAGGACCTTCTTGACAGCAACCCTGGCGCTGTTTGCACTCGCTTCGGCAAACGGTCGTGCGCAGGCGCAGACAGAGGACGCACCCGCGGTCGCACCGACCGGCGATGCAGCCGCCGCGTCCGCAAGCGAAGCCGCCAAGCCAGTGCCGGCCGAGACGCCCAAGTGCGAGTGCCCTCCCCCCTGCCCTGCCCCGCCACCACCACCGCCCGCGCCACCCATCAACCCCGTCGAGTGGAAGGTGCAGAGCAAGGGCGGAATGCTCATCACGACCGGAAACTCGGATTCCAAGAACTTCAGCTTCGGTGTGAACGGCTTCCGCAAAGAGGGCAACAACAAGCTGAGCCTGGAAGGCGGATTGGCCTACGGAACAAGCAACGCCGCAGTGGCCACTGTTATTCCGAGCACTACAAACACCATCGTGCTCGACCATCAGCAGGTCGTGAGCACCAACAACATGGCTGCCAAGGGACGCTACGATCGCTTCCTCACCGAGCACAATACGGTGTATGCCAGCGGCCAAGCCGCCGCGGACAAGATCGCTGGCAAGACCTTCTTTGGCGGCGGCCAGATCGGCTACAGCCGGCTATTGGTGAAGGACGCATGGAACCTGGTGGTGGCCGAGCTCGGTTACGACTTTTCGTACGAACGCTACGTCCAGCAGTCGGGCCAGACCGCCGACCCAGTGAAAATCCATTCGGCGCGCGTTCTCGTCGGCGAGACCCTGTCGCTCAGCAAGGAAACCGGTGTCACCGCCAGCGTGGAGGCCTTGTTCAACCTGAACACGGAAACCAACGCCATTGATGTCAACACCGGAAACACAGGCGTTAAGGCCTTCAAAGATACCCGCGTGAACGCGAAGGTCGGTTTGAGCACGAACCTGTGGCAAAGCCTTAGCTTCGGCTTCACCTTCTCGCTCAAGTACGACCAGAACCCGGCGCCACGGCCCCTTCCCAAGAATACTCCGGCGGGCTACGCGTTCGCGAACACTGATTCCAATTTCTACTCCGACAAGGTCGACACGCTCACCGAGGCAAGCCTCATCTACACGTTCATGTAGACACGGTTTCTATCGCCATGGCCACGGACAAGTATCGCTGGAGTTTCTTCCGCGCCGGCGGCGTGGACCAGGTCGTGCTCGCCGATGGCGACGACCTCTACCACCTCGACGAGCTGGATCAGAAGTTGTGGTTGGCGCTGTCGTGTCCAACCCGAGGGCTCGAATTCGACGGCCGGACGCTCGACTTGATCGACACCGATCACGACGGGCATATCCGGCCGGGCGAAGTCCTGGCCGTGGTCCGCTGGGCACGCGATGCCTTCCGCAGACTGCAGGTTCTGTTCAGCCGCGGGGACAAGGTGCCGCTTGCCGAAATCAACGACGAAACGGTACTGGGCAAGGAACTGCTAGCCGAGTCCCGGCACATCCTGCAAAGCCTGGGACGGCCCGAGGCCGATGCCATTTCTCTCGACGACATCGCTGACACGGCGAAGATTCTGGCCGCCACGCGCTTCAACGGCGACGGGATCTTGCCGCCCGAGTCGGTGGGTGACGAAGCCATCGCCCAGGCATTGCGCGACATCATCACGGCTCTCGGTTCCAAGCCCGATCGCAGCGGCCAGCCCGGGGTCGACCAGGCCACGGTGGACAAGTTCTTCGACGAGACAAACACTTACGTCGCGTGGCTGAATCAGGGCGAGGGCTCGATTCGCGTCGCGGGCGAGGCCACCGAGGCAGCGGCTTTTGCGCTGGCGGCCGTACGCTCCAAGGTCGACGACTACTTCGCGCGCTGCCGCCTGGCTGCGTTTGATGCCCGCGCCACATCGGCCCTCAATGCTGTCGACGCCGATTTCGTGGCACTGGCACCGAAGACCTTGACCGCCGACGCGGAAGAGATCGCGAAGCTCCCCCTCGCGCAGGTGGCCGCCAACCGTCCCCTGCCCTTGGCCGAGGGCCTGAACCCGGCCTGGGCCGCGCGTATCGCAACCCTGGGCGAGACGGTGGTAGCTCCGCTGCTCGGCGGAAGCAAACTCGCGCTGTCCGAGGGCGATTGGAACACCATCAAGGACCGCATGACGGGCTTCGTGACCTGGCAGGCGGTCAAGCCGGACACTGCGGTTGCGACGCTGTCCCCGGCGCGTCTACGCGAAATGCTGGCCGGAACCTTGCGCCAGGACATCACGGCGCTGGTCGCCCAGGACGCGGCCGGCAGCGATCAGAGCCAGCAGGTCGAACAGGTCGAGAAGATGATCCGGGTACACCGGGATCTGGTGCGCCTGCTGCACAACTTCGTCACCTTCTCCGAGTTCTACCGCACGCGAAGGGCCATTTTTCAAGTTGGAACCCTGTTCATCGATGGCCGCAGCTGCGACCTGTGCCTGCCCGTCGACGACTCAAGCAAACACGCAAGCCTGGCCGGCCTGGCGCGCGCCTACCTGCTGTACTGCGATTGCACGCGCAAGTCGGGAGAAAAGCGCAGCATCGTCGCGGCCGTCACGGGCGGCGACACCGACAATTTGATGATCGGGCGCAATGGCGTTTTCGTCGACCACAAGGGTAACGACTGGGACGCCACCGTCACCCGCATCGTCGAGAACCCCATCGGCATCCGGCAAGCCTTCTGGTCGCCCTACAAAAGCTTCGTGCGCATGGTCGAGGAGCAAGTCGCCAAGCGCGCTTCCGCCGCGGATCAAGAGGCGCGCCAGAAGGTCAAGGCAACCGCGGAAAAGACCGCACACGCCGACAAAGGTGGTCCCGAAGCCGCGGAAAAGAAGCCCGAGCCCAAGAAGATCGACGTGGGCACCGTGGCCGCCATTGGCGTGGCGGTGGGCGGGATCGCCACGTTCCTGTCCAGCATCCTGGCCATGTTCTTCGGTCTTGGAGTCTGGATGCCGGTGGGATTTGTCGGGCTTCTCCTCGCCATCTCGGGGCCGTCCATGCTAATCGCGTGGCTGAAACTGCGCCAGCGCAACGTGGGCCCGATTCTCGACGCCAACGGCTGGTCGGTCAACGCCATGGCCAGAATCAACGTGCCCTTCGGGGCCGCGCTGACCCAGGTTGCCCTGCTTCCCAAAGGATCGCGCCGCCAGCTGCGCGATCCCTTCGCCGAGAAGCGACGCCCGTGGAAACTCTACATACTGCTCCTGGCATTGCTGGCCTTGGCTTCACTTTGGTATGTGGGACGCCTGGATCGGTACCTGCCATCGGCCATCCGTGCGCAAGACGTTCTCGGCTACCTCGCCCCCGCCAGGCCAATCAGCCCAGGTCAGCCAAGCCATGCTGCGGGAACGGCCAAAGAAGCCTCGGGAACGGCCAAGGAACCCCCGGCTCAGCCCACCGCCAAGTAGCCGACCTACCGGCCGCGAGAGATGAGACGCCAACCCGTGCGTGCCATGGATTCATGGCGATAGTGCACGTAAGGCCTCCTGATTGACCTTGCCCAGAGCATTGCGGGGGATCGCTATCGCCAGCCCAATTTGGCGCGGCAGTTTGAATCGATCGAGGCGCTGTCGCAGCCACTCGCGCAAAGCCTTCTCATCGAAAGTGACGCCTGGCCTAGGCACCACCCAGGCGCGCAGGGCCTGGCCAAACTCGGGATCGTCGACGACCGCAACCGCCGCATCGGCGAGGTCGGGGTGCTCTAGCAGCGCCGATTCGGTCTCGTGGGGATAGACGTTTTCGCCGCCCGAAATCAGCATTGTATCCAAGCGCCCACAAACGAAGAGCCGCCCCTGCTGGTCGAACCGGCCCAGGTCGCCCGTGGCGTACCAGCCATTCGTCGGGGCCGCCAATACCAGCGGTCCTTGAACCTGGATCTCACTGGTCCCTGGCGCGATCCGCACGCGATTGCCCATCAGGGGTTGCCCAACGGTTCCTGGCGCGTCGAGAAGAACTTCCGGCGTGGCAAGGGCGATGATTCCCGCCTCCGTGCTGCCATAGAGATTGAACAGGCGCGGGCCCAGTCGATCCAGCAGGCGTTGGCACAACCGGGGTGAAAGCGGTGCGCTGCCACTGATGACCGCGGCCAGCGGTGGAATGGGGGAATCGTCCAAGGTGCCAAGCCAGCGCTCTAGCAGGGTCGGAATGCTGATCAGCACGGCCGGCGGTATGCCTTCAGGTAGACGTGCCAGCAACGGGGCGATATCGCACCGCCGCGCCAGGTATAGCGGTGCGCCGAAGGTCAGGGTCATGGCCATCACCGCCAGCCCATAGCCATGATAAAGGGGAATCGCGGATAGAGCCGGCGCATGCAGTTGCAGGGGCAGTGCCCGCAGCAGTCCAGCCAGTACGGGCAGAAGACCTCCCAGGGTGGGACGTCTGGCAATACTCTTGGCTGCTCCGGTAGAGCCTGAGGTCAGTACCAGAATCCGTCCTGCCTTTTTGACTCGGGGAAGGCGGGGCCGCTGTTTGGCGGGGACGATTTCGATGACTTGGCAAGGGCTGGAGCAAACCGCCAGGCTCGCGGCGAACTCGGCATCGTGCAGGACCAGCTGGGGAGATTGGCCGGCAAGGATGCGCTGCAACGCCGAGCTGGGGCTCTCGGTTCCCAGCAGCAGCACGTCCACACCCAGACGGCTGAGGGCAATAAGCGCAATCACCATGTCGCGATGATTGCGGCTCAACAGAGCCACACGTTGACCCGTTCGTAGGGCGTATCGCGTGAGCAGATCTGCTGCAAGGAATTCGGCCTTGGCGTGAAGTTCGGCGAAGGTCAGGCTGCCTTGCTCGTCAACCACGGCGCAGTGGTGTGGAAAGCGGCGGGCGGCGAACTCGGCCAGACAAGCGTACGAATTCCCACAACGCCACCAGGCGCGCAGAAAAGCCAACGGCACACTTGGCCGCAGCGACAAAAGACCGATGCGCCAGAGCGCCCGGAGGATTTGCAGAGCCAGGCGGATCTTAAGGAACATCGTCGTTGTTTCCGCGGGCCGCGGGGGAATCCTGACTGTGCCGGAACAACCAGCGGTGCAGCCATTCCAGGGGCGTGGCCAGTGGCCAGGCCAGCGAGCTTACTGGCCCGAGCCACCAGGGCCCGCAACGTCGTGGGCGCCGAATCAAGGCCCGGCACAACACTTGTGCGGCCTCGTCGGGAGTTTGACCGGGCATCTTGCGCAGAGTGGGCGTGGGGGCGCTCATGCGAGTGTGCACAAGCCCCAAGTACACGGACGTCGTGGCAATGCCCGAACGGCGCAATTCCGGGGCCGCGCAGCCCAGCCAGACATCGAAGGCCGCTTTGGACGACAAATAGGCCGCCCAGCGCGGACTAGGCGGCAGCCGAACCCCGACAGTGGAAACACCGATAATGTGGCCACTGCCACGGGCCAACATGCGAGGCAGCAAGGCCAACTGCAATTGCACCGGACCCAAGTAGTTGATGGCCATGCAGCGCTGGAAATCATGGACACGATTCAAAGAAAGCGACAATGAGCGGCGAATGGACTTGCCCGCATTGTGAATCACGATATCGACCGCCCCATGCAACCGCTGGATGGCGTCAGCCTGGGCCACAATCTGCAGCGGGTCGGCCAGGTCCAAGGGGAACGCCTCGGCGCGGCCACCAGCTCCTATGATCTCGCCGGCAAGTTCCAAGAGCTGTTCTTGGCTGCGCGATGCAAGCAAGACGGTAGCCCCCGCCGCGCCCAAGCGCCGGGCCAGCGCGGCCCCAATTCCAAACGAGGCACCCGTGAGAAGGACAACCTTTCCCGCGACGGCTTGGCGCAAAGGCTGCACGCGACCGCAACCGCGTGGCGCAAGCAAGTGCGAGAGGAGAGCATGGGGACGTTGGTCTGCGGATTCGTCCATCGCGTTCGAGCCCACCGCAGTGTATCCCAACCGCGCACCAGTACGAATGCCCCAACCGCTTCATCTTTCCACCATTGCCTCCGACGAGGTTCGCTTGGTGGCGGGCAAGATCGCGCACTGCGCCTGGGGACTGCCTCGGGGGCTACGAGAACAAAACCAACACCCAACCTGACCGCTGATCAGTTGCGTCATAAGCGCATCAATTGCGAGAAAAGGCAGCAATTTGCTGTGGATAACGCTCATTTTGAAGCCGCCAAGGCTCGCAG
>Ga0265329_10000175_pt1 | contig 32442 bp, 24 predicted proteins | sample 41627metaG_FD_202091 | JGI IMG/M metagenome (GOLD analysis project Ga0265329, IMG submission 202091) | Rhizosphere microbial communities from Carex aquatilis grown in University of Washington, Seatle, WA, United States - 4-16-27 metaG | ecosystem: Host-associated > Plants > Roots > Rhizosphere...
TGGGCTCATGCGCTCAGTTCATCTTCACATCACCCTAGTTGCGGCGGCCCTGTCGTTTGGATGCCAGAGCGAACCCGCACCGACCGAAGTCACCCTCAACAACCAGATCCTGTACAGGAAGGGCGCCGCTGCCGATGCAATCACAGGGGGCTGCTCGACCCTGGTGCACGGCCAAAGCAGTCCGGCCTCGGACCCGGAAGTTCGCGACAGCTGGGCGCCGGATCTCCTCATCGCCGAGACCTTCGATGGCAACCGACTCAGTGTGGCCGCTCAGACGACAGGGACATCAGAATCGCGAGAAATGACTTTCGACTTCAACAACCTGAAGGCGGGAACGCACGACAGGTTCACGCTCACAAGCGCCCAGGGTGGCAGCTACGAGCTGCGCTACTGGACCTACGCGGGCGGTTCCTGCCAATACGAGCCCAGCGCCCCCAGTCCTCCGTTTTAGAGCCTGGTACCTCGCGGGAGGGTATGGGACCCGCCCAGGGTTCCCATAGAGCAGTCGGCCTACGAGCACTGCCTGGCGCACGAGCTAGGCCTGCGTGGATTTTGCACCCAACGTCAGGTCGCGCTTCCGCTGCAGTACAAAGGCATTGACCTCGACTGCGGCTATCCTCGACCTCCTGGTGGAAGGCTGTTTGGTCGTCGAAGTCAGTCGAGGCCAAGGCGGTAGAGCGGTTGCTTCCTGTCCACTTGGCACAGGACATTGCCTATCTCAAGCTCCTACGACTGCCGGTTGGCCTGCTCGTCAATTTCCACGTCCCCCTACTTCGCGAGGGTCTCCGCCGCCTCGTGAATCCAACTCTTGATCCCTCTGGTCCTCCGTTCCTCCCTGTTTTTCCTTTCGATTCCACCCCCGGAAAATCCGGGCAAAGCTGAGCCGCTTCGCGGTGTGGGGTGAAGCCCCAGCCCCCATTTCAGGCAAGCACCCCGCCTTGGCAGTTGCCTTGATATCAATGAGGGAGACACGCCATTCTGGCCGCTTGAGCTTTGCCCATGCTATCGAGCTCGAGCTGTTGGATACTCGCCGGCATGGAACGGAAAGCTGACAGAGAGCACGAGGCCGGCGTGCGGCGGGACAGCGCCGCGCCGAGCGTGGGGCCAGATCCTCTGGCCAACTACCAGTTGCTCCGGCTTGCCTTGCACGAGATGCGCACTCCGATCACGTCCGTCCAGCTCAATGCCCAGTTGATCGAGCGGTCGCTGGCGAAACTAGGTCTCGACAAGGAGTTCCGTCTGGCCGGGACCATCGTTTCGGCCGCGCGCAAGCTGGACGGGTTGACCCAGGAACTCGGCGACACCGCCCGCCTGCTCTCGGGCAAGGTTGCCCTCGACTTGCGCGTGCACGACCTCGCTCGCCTGTTGCCCGAGATCCTTTCGCGCCACGTGGGAGCGCCAGACAGCAACAGCATCCGTCTGGAAATCCCACCCGGGCCACTGCCGATCACGGCCGACGAGCGTTGCTTGGACCGCATCCTGACCAACTTGGTTCTCATCGGTCTCGGCCTCGATGCGGGCGGGACCGGGATCGACCTGCGCGTGAGCGCAGCCCTAGCCGAGGTCGAGATCTGCGTAACCACGCCCGCGGCGCCAGGCGACGCATCGCCAGCATTGCCCAGCGACGAGGAGTTGGGGTTAGGTTTTTGTCTGGCCCGCGTCCTGGTCGAGCTCCACGGCGGAAAGTTGCAGGCGCGAAGAGGGCCGGCCCGCGAGGTCGTGCTTTGCTTCTCGCTACCTAGCCCAGGCCGTGCTTGACGAGCTTCTCCCAGAGATTCTTGCGCGAGATCCCTAGCATCTCGGCGGCCTTGCGCCGCTCGCCGCCGGCCAGCTCTAGCGTCCGCTCGATGTAGTCGCGCTCGAATTGGGCCATCACGACAGCGAGCGGCTCGACCCGCTCGCTCGACAGCGCGCCGGTGCTGCCGCGAAACTCCGACGGCAGATGCTGGACCCGGATCTCCTGGCCATTCGCCAGGATGGTGGCGTGCTGGATGGCGTGTTTCAGCTCGCGCACGTTGCCGGGATAGCTGTAGCCGCGTAGGGCCGCCCACGCCGTGGGCGCCAGGCTGGGCGGGGTCTGGCCAGGGGCGGTGAATTCGCGCAAAAATTGCTCGACCAGGATGGGCAGGTCGGACAGGCGATCGCGCAGCGGTGGCAGGCGCAGTTCAAAGACCTTGATCCGGTAGTAGAGATCCTGGCGGAACGAGCCCTCGCCGTCCGAGTTCTTGAGCGTGCGATTGCTGGCCGTGATCAGGCGCACGTCGACCTTGACTGAGGCGTTGGTGCCGATGGGCTCGAAGGCGCCTTCCTGTAGCACGCGCAACAACTTGGCCTGCACCTCGATCGGCATCTCTCCGATCTCGTCAAGAAAAAGGGTTCCACCATCGGCCGCCTTGAAGCGTCCGTCGCGCTGCTTGATCGCGCCGGTAAAGGCACCGCGCTCGTGGCCGAACAGCTCGGCCTCCATCAGGGTTGCCGGCACGGCGGCGCAGTTCACCGCGATGAACGGGGCGGCGCGACGATCGCTGGCCGCGTGGATCATGCGCGCGGCGAGCTCTTTTCCAGTGCCGCTTTCTCCGGTGAGCAGCACGGAAGCAGAGCTTGCCGCGATGGCGCCGATCTTGGCGCGCAGATCCGCGATGGCGGGCGAGTGCCCCTCGAGCATGTGGCCAGCCTGGCGCGCGGCCAGTTCGGCGCGGGCCGAGGCCAGTTCGTGCAACAGCCGCCAGTGCTCGTCGATGCGCCCAACCATGGCCAAGACCTCGGGCAGGTCGAAAGGCTTGGTGACGTACTCGACGGCGGTTTCCCGAACCGCAGTGACCGCCTCTTGAATGGTCCCGTATGCGGTCATCAGAATGACGTTCGTGCTCGGCTGCTCGTCGCGAACCCGGCGCAGAATCGTGAAACCGTCGCCCTTGGGCAGTCGAACGTCGCTCACCACCAGATTGAAGATCTGGCGATCGAGACACTGCATGGCTTCCTGCCCATCCGCGGCCAATGCCACGCGATGACCAATCTCGCGCAACGCCTCGCCAAGTGGCAACCGGATCTCAGGCTCATCTTCCACCAAGAGTATGTCGAGCATTTCGCGATGATTCCGCTTCGGTGGTCCTACGCTGAAAGAGTGAGGCCCGATGTTGGGGTTGCGTCAGTAGCAAAGCAAGGGGATTCCGTCTGCGCAACGAGACGTCAATTAACGCACGGGCGTCGACGCGGCCATCGCAAGACAAGGCGGATGGACTGGACTTTGCAAAAGACGGCCACGTCCATATCGGTATTGGCGAGCAACGAGAAGATCAAATGCAATTCTACCCACCCAGTTTTGCCAGCATCCGCGAACTTCACCGGGTCGCGCGCAATCCTCGCTTGGGCAATGGGGTGCAAGGGAAATGCAAAGCACAGGATGCTGTGTTTCGCTTCGGTAACGTACCAATGCGCCTAGGTCACCGTATCGTTACTTCTTTCGCCATGGACGCTGGGAAGGTGTGAAGTATGAAGCGTGGTTTTGACCTGTCTATCGGCCAGCAGATGTGGATCGGCTTTGGAACAGCCGGCCTGTCGCTTGCGCTCGTGGTGGCGGTGGTTTTTTCCGGCCTGAGCAGGATGCGCGAGCTGCGCCAGCAACAGACCTCGCTCATCGCCCCGCGCTCCGCGGCCGCTGGCGATCTGGAAACCGCTATCCTTTACAAAACCCTGACCGCGGAAGGCTATGTGGCTACGCACGACGAGCGGGATCGACTGGCCTACGAGCGAGTCTCGCAGCAGGCTAGCGAGGTACTGCTTCGGCTGGGTGGGTTGGCCGACGATCGGGAAGGACGCGCCCTATTCGCGCCGTTACCCGAGCTTGCCCGGGACTTCGACCGCGAAGCTGACCAGATTGTTGCCCGGGCGCTGGCCGGGATGACGCCTGCCGAGGCTCAGCAGGCCGAGGTGCGTCTAGCCCACAGTCGGGAGAATCTGCTGGCTTCCCTGCGCCGGTACACGGATCTGCAGGAGGAAAAGGTGAACCGCGCTCGCGGGGCGATTGCCGCCGAGCAGGCCCGCACCGAGCGATCGCTCGTGGCGCTTTCGTTGTTGGTGCTGGGACTGCTGGGAGCCACCGGCATCCTGGCGGCGCGCGGAGTGCACGCCCCGGCCAAGCAACTGGTGGCGGCGGCGCGCCGGGTGGCGGCGGGCGACTTCTCGGACGTGCGCGGTTTGGGCAATCGCGGCGATCGGAAAGACGGGCGCGATGCTCGAAACGAGCTCGACCAGCTCACCTCGGCCTTCGGACAGATGGCCGCGGCGCTGCGCGATCGGGAGGCCGGCTTGGCCGCGAGCGCGCGTTTTGCGACGTCCATGGCATCCAGCCTCGAGATTAGTTCGCTGTGCGATATCGGGCTTGATCAGCTGATCCAGCACGCGGGAGCCGAAGTCGGGGCGATCTACGTGGTTGGCGAGGCACCCGCAGGGCGCCTGATCCGCGTCGCATCCTTTGCTCTCGACGGCAAGGTCGAGTCGCTGGCCCTGGGCGAAGGGATCCCCGGCCAGGCGGCGCTGTCGCGCAGGCTTCTCGTGGTGCACGACATACCCACCGACTCGCCTTTCTCCATCCGTCTGGGAGTGGAAAGATTTCCGCCACGCGACGTGGTCGCCGCTCCCATGCTTCTTGCAAACCGTGTGCTCGGGGTGATTGTGCTCGGCAGCGTGCGCCCTGTCAGCGATGAGGGGATCGCTTTCGTCACCCAAGCGGCCGACAGCCTGGCCGTGAGTCTGGACAACGCCATGGCCCACGCGCATGCGCGGAAACTGGCCGTCGAGCTCCAAAATGGCAACGAACAATTGCAGACGCAGAGTGAGGAGTTGCAGGTGCAACAGGAAGAGCTCCAGGCGCAAAACGAGGAGTTGCAGGCGCAGCATATAGAGCTCCAGACACAGCAAGAGGAACTGAGCAGCCGGAACGAAGAATTGCGCCGCAAGAGCGAGGAGTTTGAGGAGCGGGGACGGCGTTTGCAGGAGGTGTACGCGGAATTGCAGCAGGCGAATCGGCGCAAGGACGAGTTCTTGGCCACCCTCTCGCACGAACTGCGCAACCCACTTGCGCCCCTGCATTCCAGCCTCTACCTCCTGCAGCGGGCCGAGCCCGGCAGCGACCAGGCCAATCGCATGATGGCCATCATGGATCGCCAGATCGGCCAGCTCACGGCGCTCACCAACGACTTGCTTGATGTCACCCGGATCAGCCGCGGCAAGATCACGCTCCAGTGCTCGACCGTCGATCTTTGCGCCCTCGTACGCAGCGCGGCCGACGACAACCGGGCGCTCTTCGCCGGCCACGCGCTTCGCCTGGTACTTGAAGTGCCGGACGAACCCCTACCGCTCTATGCCGACCCGGCCCGCCTGTCTCAGGTGATTGGCAATCTCGTGCACAACGCGGCCAAGTTCACTCCAGCGGATGGCGAGATCACCCTCACGCTCGAAAGATGCCTAGGCCAGGACAGCGCGCGCCTGATCGTCCGCGACACCGGAACCGGCATGGATCCTGAACTGCTATCGCATGTTTTCGATCCCTTCTTCCAGGGCGACCAATCGCTGGCACGTACGCAGGGAGGCCTGGGGCTGGGCCTGGCCCTGGTCAAGGCGCTTGTCGAGATGCACGGCGGGAACGTGGAGGCGGCGAGCGATGGGCCGGGCCACGGATCGACATTCACCGTCGAACTGCCGCTTTGCGAGGCAGAGCGAGAGAGTACGCCTCCGCCTTTGCTCCTGCAGCGCGCGCGCCGCCGCGTGCTGGTGATCGAAGACAACCTGGACGCTGCCAACAGTCTGCGTGACGTACTGGAGTTGCTGGGCCACTGGGTCGAGACGGCCAGCGACGGCCGACTGGGCGTATCCCGAGCGCGCGAGTTTCGGCCCGAGGTCGTGTTTTGCGATATCGGATTACCCGAGATGGACGGGTACGCCGTGGCGCGCGCCCTGCGCAACGATGCGCAACTGCGCGACGCCGTGCTGGTGGCGATGACCGGCTACGCCCAGCCCGAAGACAAGCGCCGCGCGACCGAGGCCGGCTTCCACGAACACATGGCCAAGCCGCCGAGTATCGAGCGTCTTGAGGAAGTTCTGTCCCGCGTCGCGCCGTTGCTGAGTTGAACTCCATGGAGATCCAACCAATGAACCGAGAGAAGAGACGCCGGGTATTGATCGCGGATGACAACGAGGACATGCGTGTGGTCTTGCGCAGCCTGATCGAGAGCCTGGGAGCGGAGGTTACTGAGGCTGCCAACGGCGGTGACCTCGTCATCCTTCTGGCCGATGGCCAGGAGCCGGTCGATCTCCTGGTCACGGACGTGCGCATGCCGTGGGCGACAGGCGTGCAGGTGGCGCTATCCGCGCGCGGCGCGGGCCTGACCATGCCCATCATCGTCATCACGGCCTTCGGCGACGATCGGCTGCGCGACATGGTCCAGCAGTTGGGCGGCGCCACACTCCTGCCCAAGCCTTTCCGCCCCGACGAATTCTTGTCGCTGGCGCGCACATTCCTATCCGCCTGACCATGGACTTTGCGCAAGACAGATTGCCTGATTCGGTCCGACACTTCCGAGTGGTGGTCGCCGTCATCGAGCATGAAGGACGCTTCCTTATCACCCAGCGGCGCTCCACCGGCAAGCTTGGGGGACTCTGGGAGTTTCCGGGTGGCAAGGTCGAGCCGGGCGAAACCGATGAGGCAGCCCTCAACCGAGAGATACGCGAGCGCATGGGCGTCGACGTAAGGGTCGGCTGTAGGAAGGCCCGCAGAATCCACCAGTATGTTGGGTACTCGGTCGATTTGGTCCTCTACGAGGCCACCATCCCTCCCGACCAAGAGCCGCGTCCCCTTCGGGTTGCCGACCTCCGCTGGGTGGCCCCGCACGAGCTGGAGCAATACCCGTTTCCACCCGCGGACCAAGCCACCACCGATCAACTCCTGGACCTCGGATTTTGCTAGCCGGGCGGGGCCACGCCACCGGAAACTTCGTTGGTAGCCGGATCCATCTCCGCTCGATGACGATTGTTTGCTAGGGCGACGCCGTTTCAAGCTGCCGAACGAGATCCGGGCGATCCGAATTCGTCAGCCAATCTTCAAGTATCTTGCTGGCCAGAAGCGCCGCGAGCATGCGATTGCGCGTCTCGTGTCCAGCCGCCTGGTAGGCGGCAGCCACCAACTCCTCGACGCGATACCTGGGCTTCAAAGGAATTCGTTTCATGGCAGGGCTCCTCTCATGGTTGCCGCGAGGTCTCTTGGATTGGATGCCACCTAGAGTGCAGGAGATGCGCCAACCACCAAGAGGCAGGATCTAGCGGCCTGTGGGCTGTTCCAGGCCCGAACTCGTTACCTTTTGGGAACCCTCATCGGGAGTTCGTAACACATCAGCCCCCTGCGCGCGGGCGAGGCCGTGACTTGCCTGTGGAGCGCCCTGGTCTCCAACTTGCAAGAGGGGAATGCCAGATCGGACCACCATGGAGAATGCCGTGAGCACAGCAACGACCGACAGGAACTGGCACGCGGAGCGAGCGATTGGCTGGGCATCCCAAGGTCCAGCGACACCAGACCCGACCGTCGAGGAACGGGACATCGCCACCTTTGAAGCAATGGTCGACCAATGCGAGGACAAAGCCTACAGCTTGGCCATGCAGTTGGTTCGCAGCGAGCCGGCGGCGCAAGAAATCCTCCAGCAAACGTTCCTCTTGGCTTGGCAGAACAGACAGAAGTTCGCAGGTGGAAACCAATTCAAGGGTTGGGTCTGCCGGTCAGTTGGCAAGGCTGCCATCGCGCGCCTGAAGACCAAAGTACAAGAAGGTGAGGCATCAGCAGGCGCCTCCACGCCCGCTACTCGAACCAGTTCGAAGTTCCTCGTCCGGGCGAGAGCGGACAAGGAATCAGACTGGTCCGCACGCCCCTCCTACCAACTCTTTTCGGAGGAACTTTGCCGGTACATTCGAAAAACCGTCGACTCTTTACCCACGGAGCTGCGCACGATGTTCATTCTCTGCGACTCAGAGGCGATGTCTCTTGAGGATGGAGCCGCAATCCTCGATCTGTCCGTCGCAGGTGCAAAGGTCAACCTGCAAGCGGCTCGATTGGCGATCCGTGCTGCCATCAGCGACTATTTCTGCGGCGATGCTCGGGACGAAGCGAGCGCTTCGTTTCACGAGGACATCGACCATCGGATTCTGTCCGAGGGATCTCTTACCGATCCGTAGCAGCCTTCTTCGGGGCATTCTTGAGAAGATCCTCGATCTTCTCCATGGTCGGGGGCTTTGCGAGATGCTTCGCGAAGCCGGCCTCCCACGCCCGCTGCAAGTCCTCGGGAAGGGCGTAGCCGCTTAGGGCAACCAGGAAAATTCCCCGAAGCGTTTCGTCCGCGCGGAAGGCGCGCGCGACCTCGAAACCGTCCATGCCGGGCAGGCCAATATCGCAAAGCACGATTTCCGGCCGAAACTGCCGCGCCTTGGTCAGCCCGTCGGGACCGTTGTAGGCCACTTCGACCACATGCTGGCCGAATTCGAGCACCTCGCGCAGGCTGTCGGCCGCGTCGACGTTGTCCTCGATGATAAGCACACGCCGGCTGCCCGCCTCTGGCTGGGTCGGGCTTGGGGTCGCTGCCGGATCCGCCGTCGCGTCGAGCGGCAACTCGACCACGAAATCCGACCCCTTGCCCGGACCGTCGCTGTGCGCGCACACCTCCCCGCCGTGCATCTCCACCAGTCCCTTCACCAGCGCCAGTCCGAGTCCGAGGCCGCCCTTGCTGCGGTCGAGCGTCGCCTCGGCCTGCATGAACGGTTGGAACAACCGGCGAAGGATCTCCGGCTCCATGCCCGCCCCGTTGTCGATGACTCGCAGAGCGGCGCGGCCCCTCGACAGGATGGCCGCGGTACCGACCTTGACCCGACCACCGGCAGGGGTGAACTTCGCCGCGTTTTGCAAAAGATTTCCGATCACCTGCGCCAGGCGCTCGCGGTCGCCGCTTATGGGCAAGCGCTCGGGCGCAAAGATCGTCTCAAGAACGATTCCTTTGCTTTCGAACAAGGAGCGATGGTCATCGGCCGCGCGACGGACGAGCTCGCCAAATTCAAGCGGCCCGCGCTGCAGCTGAATCTTGTTCCGCGAGACGCGCGTGACATCGAGGAGGTCGTCGACAAGCCGGGTGAGCTGACCAATCTGCCGGCCAAGGACATTCAGGGCATGCTTCCCCTGTTCGCCGCCGGGGGCCACGTGCTCGAGAATGTAGAGACTGTTGCGCACGGGCGTGAGGGTATTGCGCAGTTCGTGCGAAAGCATGGCCAGAAACTCGTTCTTGCGCTGATCGGCCTCCGTCAGCTGCGCATTGGCCTCCCGCAGCTCCTGTTCCATCTCCGTTCGCCGCCGCTCGTGTTCAAGCGCCGCCAGGGCGTAGGAAAGATCCGCGCACAGCGACTCGATGAGCTGCAACTCCGCCGCATCGAAAACGCCAGGCTGCCCCGCATACAGCGTCAGCGCGCCGATGGCCTTGCCGTCCTTGCGCAGCGGGAAGGCTGCCGAGGCGCGCAGGCCATGTCCAAGCGCCGATTGGCGCCACGGCGCCGTAACGGGGTTGGTCGTGAAGTCCTCGTTCACCACTGGCCGGTTCTCGCGGATGCAGGTACCGGTCGGGCCCGCGCCGAGTTCGCCGTCGAGCTCGACCCGAATCTCCTCCAGGTAGGCTTGCTCCGGCCCACCCGCGGCCGCGGGCCGGACGGCGCGTTCCTGGACGAGCCCGATCCAGGCCAAGGGAAAGGCGCCTTCCTCGGCGACGATTCGGCAGACCTCGCTGAACAGCGTCTGTTCGCCGGGCGTGCGAACGATGGCCTCGTTGACCTGACTAAGCACCGCGTACAGCCGTTCCAGCCGCTTGCGCTCGTCGATGTCGCGCATATAGACATCGAGTCCACCCACGCGCGGGAACATGAACACCTCGTACCAGCGACCGTTGAGCGGCGACCGCGCCTCGTAGTGCTGATGGCTCTGCTTGGCCGCCGCGTCTAGGTAGTGCTGGTGGATGCGTGTGCCGGGAATCTTCGGGAACACGTCCCAGATGACCTTGCCGATAAGCTCGCTGGCTGGCCGGCCGAATGGCGCCCGTTCGGCCGCCGGGTTCACCGCGACGAAACGCCACTTTTCGTCGAGCGAGTAGAAGGCGTCCGCGATGTTCGCCAGAATTGCGCTGGTCCTGCTGTGCGCCTCGATCAGCGCGGCTTGGGCCTGCTTGCGTAGGGTGATGTCCTGAACGATCCCGGCCATGTGTCGAGGCTGGCCGCTCTCGTCCGCGCGATGGCGTCCGGCCGCCCAGATCCAGCGCGTCGCCCCGTCGGGCCGCAAGATCCGGCATTCGAAGCTCCAGTCGCCCTGCGTGTCGATGGCGTGGCGGAACTGCCGATCTACGGTTTCGCGATCTTCCGGGACCACGTGCTCAATGAACATCTCGTAGGTCCACTGCGGAAGCGGCTCCTCATAGCCGAAGATCTGGTCGTGCTGCGGGGACCGTCGCGCCGTGTGGTCCACCAAGTCGAGATCCCAGGCGCCGGTCTGGGCGGTCGTAAGCGAGAACGACAAGAGATCCTCGCTCTGCCGCAAAGCCTCTTCGGCGCGTTTGCGATCGGTGATGTCGCGCGAGATCACCAGCACGGTTTCGACCTTCTCGCCGCGGAACTCGGGAATGAGATGGGCATCATGCCAACGTCCATCGACGCTGCGGCGGTCGAGGCGAAGAGACTGGCCCGAAGCGAAAACCTCACGCAGCCGTGCCTCCCATTCTTCCACGCCTGCGTTGCGGCCAAGTTCCTCTGCCGTCTTGCCGACGATGGCCTCGGCGGGCAGTCCCAGGGCACGCGTGATAAAGGGGTTCACGTACAGGTAGCGGCCATCGCGGTCGAAGCGCGCGATGCTGTCTTGAGCGTTGTCGGAAAGCGTGCGGAAGCGCTCCTCGCTGGCACGTAACGTCTCCTCCGCTCGTGTGCGCTCTGTGATGTCGAGGCCGTAGCTGCGCATGACGGACTCATCGCCGACCAGGTAGAGGATCTGGTGGTACGTCCGCTCGCCCAAGACTACGGTGCGAGCGCCGGCATCCGAGCCGGGCGTCTGCCGGAGCCGCTGTGCCGTCGCTTGCCAGTCCGCGAGCCAGGGATGTGCGGATCCCAGCGCAGCCAGGTCGGGGAACAACCTCGCGGCGGCCGGGTTGGTGTAGCGCACGCGGCCCTCCATGTCTGCCTCGACGATGGGGTTCGGGTTGTGCTCGGGAAAGGATGCCACGTAGGCCAGCTCGTCCACCTTCTGGTGCAACTCGGTGTTGACCGTTTCCAACTCCTCGTTGGCGGAACGCAGCTCTTCGTTGGTCGAGACAAGTTCTTCGTTCGCGGACTTCAGTTCCTCGTTGGTCGACTCCAGCTCCTCGACCGTGGCGTTCAGTTCCGCGCGCGTCGCGCGCAACTCGTCCTCCAATTGCGCGACGACGGGCCGAGCGGCTTCGCGCTCGGCCTCGACGATGGGGACTGCGCGCTCGAATGCGGCGCTGCTCTTGTCCTTGGCCGAAGAAGGTGCCGAGGGCCGAGCGCGCCCAGCGAGGGGTAGCTCTACTTGAGGGCAAGTCGCCGTTTCCCTGCGCCGGAAGATCCGGCTCTTCGCGTCCAAGGACTCGAACAGCCCGGGGCTGCCGGCGATGCCCTCGGACGGGCCAAGGAAAAGGAAGCCGCCAGGGCGAAGCGCCTGGTGGAAAAGCGGAAACAGCTTCTTCTGCAGCTCGGCGCCAAGATAGATGAGCACATTCCGGCAGGAGATGAGGTCGAGCTGCGAGAACGGCGGATCCCGGATCAGGCTGTGCTCGGAGAAGACGCACATGGCGCGCAATTCCTCGGTCACCTGGTAGCCTTGCCCCTCGGGAACGAAAAAGCGGGCCAGGCGCTCGGAGGACACCTGTTCGGCGATCTCGTTGGCGTAGCGGCCCTGTCGTGCTTCGGCGAGTACCTCCGCGTCGAGGTCGGTGGCGAAGATCTGCACGCGTGTTTCGGTGTGGTCGACTTGCTCGCGCAGCAAGATCGCCAGCGAGTACGCCTCCTCGCCCGAGGCACAGCCGGGGATCCAGATGCGGATCGGATTGGTCTTGTTTTCTACAATCCGCGGCAGAACGTCTTGGCCCAGGGCCTGGAACGCTTCAGGATCGCGGAAGAACTGGGTCACGCCAATCAAGAGTTCCTTGAGCAGGCTCGCCGCTTCTACGGCATCATTCTCCAGTTTCTTCACGTATTCTGCGACTGACCCCTGATGCTGAAGCTGGATGCGGCGCCGGATGCGGCGCAAGAGGGTTCCCTCTTTGTAGTGGCTGAAGTCGTGCCCGGTGTGGTGATGGAGAACGGCGCAGATTTCGCCAAGGCTGGCCGCAACCTGTGCGTCCAACCCATCATCCTGCGTTTCGATACCTAAATACTGTTTTGGCGTCTGGCGATCCATCAGGACACCTCGAGGAGATCCATCGACCCGCCGCCCTTTCTGTGACCAACGAGTCCTATCACAAGACGCTCCATCCGCCCATGGCTCAGCCCTAGCCAAATTTCGCGCAACCCGAGAAGCGGTGACTCAAGTTCGGGGAACTTGCTTCCGATGCTTCCTTAGTTCCGGATGGGACGCATCCAGGGCTATCCATGGCGGGCACGACAAGAAAGCCAAAGCGACCAGGCAAGGCGCGGACTGAGATCCCAATCCAACCTGCTCAGGTTCCACCGAGAATCGCCACCTTGCCGGAAAATCCGGTGGAGAAGCGCCTGACCGGGATCCTTGCGGTCTGTCTCAGGGAGCTCATAGACGACCTAGGCGCCGAGCCCGCCTGGTTGCCTGAGTACCAACCGAGTGGCGATTCCGAGGAACTACTTGCCGCATCTGTGGGATTCCATGGCAACAAGCTACGCGGCTCGATCATTTTGGCGGGTCAGCCACGCGTGTTCGCGCGTCTCTATCCTTTCCCGACGTTACACAATCCGCCTGACTTGGCGGACTGGGCGAGGGAAATGGCCAATCAAGCGGTCGGGCGTTTCAAGAATCGAGTTCTCGCCTATGGACTCGCGGTATCCGTCAGCGAACCGAAGAGCGTGCCCGCCGAAGACTTACGTGTCGCGAGGACAAAGAAACTCATAGAGATCCCGATGGCCATTGGAATCGAGGACATGCGTCTCGATGCATTGATCGAATTCGACGTCGGACCAGGCTTTGAACTTGCCGAACAACCGGTCACCCAGAAGGGGCCCGCGCTCCCCGAAGGCAGCATAGTGCTTTTCTAGAGCTGGATGCTCCACGATGAAGGCAACCGTCCTAATTATTGACGACTCCCTCACTGTTCGCCAGCAGGTGGCCGCGGTCCTGACGGCGGCTGGCTATGAAGTCATCGAAGCATGTGACGGTCTGGCGGGTCTCGAAGTGGTGCGAACACACGGGGAGATTTCCCTGATTCTGTGTGATGTGAACATGCCACACATGGATGGCCTCGAGTTTCTTGAGAGGTTCAAAGGCGAGAACAGTCGTCAAACGCCCGTGGTCATGCTGACCACGAACGGCACGCCGGATCTCATCGCACGTGCCAAGCGCGCGGGTGCGCGAGGATGGATTGTCAAACCCTTCCAGCCCGACCTCCTGGTCGGCGCGGTTCGCCGCATCGTTGGCGCTGTTGCAGGCTAGGTGGACGAGACCGAGAAGCAGTTGTTCACGAATTCCTGCGTCGACCCTCCGTCCCCACTGATCTCGAAGCCCCACTGCACCTGGTCGAGTGTCCACGTGTTGTCGAATTGCCCGTATTGGGTGGTGTTGTTGGCGATGAGCCAGTCCAGGATGCCCTTGACGTCGATGGTGCCCGAGGTGACGTTGGCGGTCTTGCCCGTCGACGGGTTGGTGTTGACGAGCGAAATCGTGGCATTGCTCCCGTTGCTGCCATAGTGGACGGTCCAGGTGTAGTCCCCGATTTGTGGCTTCGTCGTTGCTACAATGGACGAGATCGGCCCCGTCTGGTACGTGTACATCCACACCATGAGTTCGATGCGCGTGTTCCCGGTGGGGGCCTTGACCCATATGTCATAGGCGGCTTCCCAGGACCCAACATTGCCGGGCACGGTGATGTCGAAACTGCTGGTATAGGTGTTGATGGAGCTGATGAGCTTCTTCGGTGAATACCCGATGTTCGGATAAGATTTCACACCGCCGGTCTGGGGATGAGTGGCGGTCACGCCCCACAAAGTTGACGTCGTGGCCCACACGCACTCGGGCCCCGGGCCCGAGCCCCAAACGTTGTTGGCAACGGAGAACATGCCGGTCTTGTACCCCGGCCCCTCATTGACGCAGTTGCAGAAGGTCGAGGTGATGCCCGCGGGCACGGCCGGCCCTGTTGTGGCGTTTGTGCAGGTGGTGGCGACGGCGCTGCTGTCGTAGGTCGTACCGCTGGCGCCGCACACGGATGTGGTCCCCGCAGTGCCGGTCGCGCCGCCTGCGGCCGTTGTCCCTCCTGCGTTTGTGGTGCCGCCAGTGGCGGTGATCCCGCCCGTCCTGGTCGTGCCACCTGCGCTCGTGGTGCCACCCGCTGCCGTGGTTCCCCCAGGGGCATTCGTTCCGCCCGTGCTGAGGGTGCCTCCGGTGGTGAGGCGGCCGCCCGTGCCTGTCGTGCCGCCAGTCGCGGCAAGACCACCCGACGCACCTCCTCCGGTCGACATCGCACCGCCGGTGCTCGCCATACCGCCGGAACTCTTTGTCCCGCCTGTGCTCGACACGCCACCCACGCTCGTGACGCCACCCGAGCTCGGTGTGCCACCCTCGCTCGTCGCACCACCGGTTGCACTCGCGCCACCGCTATTCGCGACTCCTCCCTGTCCGGACGAGCCCCCAGTAGACGAGCCTCCCGAGTTTGACTGGGCACAGCCCAAACCGAATGCGACCGCCAGGACGAAGGTCAGGGGCATGACACCAACACGTAGGCTTCTCATCATCGGATCCCTCCACTGTTGACGATGCGCGGGGCGCCCCCGCGCACGAATGCAAAAAGTCTAGTGGTTAATGTTGCGAAGGCCACGGAACCTTCTATCGCGACCCTGGGCGTGAGGAGCACCACATGGGCGGTTCGGGGAAATGAACCCTTTGTGAAGACTCGCACTCCTACGATCAATCTCGTTCTTCCCCAAAGATGGGATGTGGGCGAGCAACCATAGAAATGACGAGGCACTCCATGACAATGGGAACAGACACCCGTCTCGCGATATCGGTTCTACTGGCCGCGAGTGTGGCCGCTTGCGGCGGGTCGACCGGAAACGGCCCGAACGACACCTTGGGCAGCGGTGGCTATGGAATGCCGTCGGGAGGCTTCACTCCAGGCACGGCAGGCAACGGTGGCGGCGGCGGAAATGGCGGGTTTGCCAACGCGGGCGCCGGCGGTGGCGCAGGGAACTCCGCAATCTGCCCAGCGGGGCTGGGTCCACCGGGGCTCGCTGGACTGGGAGGTTCGGGCGGCGACGTGGGCGCAAGCGGCGACAGCGGGGTTCCATCGCTGACACCCGGCGTTCACTGTGACAACACCACCACTGGAAACGATGGCAGCGCGCTCGCCGGAGACTGGGTTTGCCCGGTACCGAGCGATCCCATCTGGCCCGCTGTTCTCCCCAACGGAACGACCACGGTGGGTATTTTTCCCCGCCTTCCTTGCCCAACGGGTTTGTCTGCCCTCAACGCAACCTTTTCCTGGACCTCGGAGAATCCAGCTTGTCACACCACGGGTGGAACCTTTGCGAATCCGACCGCGGATTCAACGACATTCACCTGCGAGACCGCCGGCGAGGTGACCATCACGGTGTACTTCGGCATTCGCAATACCGAGTGCATGGGCGAATGGAGCACTGTCGTGCAATGCCACTTGTGAGGACGAGAAGACAGCCCACACCTCGAGTTCAAACCGTGGCATGACTCATACCATCTCCTCGGGAGGATGGGTTCTGGGATTTCGTCTGTCGATGCAACAGGCGTAGAGTGTATGCCATGTTCGCCGAAGGTTGTTCCGTCGGTCGCCGCCACCAAGCGTCTCGCATCTCGGTCCGGTTGATCACTCCCGCAGCGGCGCTGCTATTCTGCCTGTCGTTTTCCTCGTTTCGGACGAGATCCGCATTCGCCTACAGCCCGGCACTGAGCTTGGTCGAGGCGCGCCTGCACCCCGATCGTCTCGAACTAACGATCGGGCTGGACCTGGAGTCGGCGTGGCTTGCGATGGGCGAGTCGACGAAATCCGCACCCAATGTCGCAGACTCGATTCCACGGCTGAAGAAGGACTCGGCGAAATTCTGTCAGCTTTCCGTAGGAGGGCAGGTTCTGGTGCCGCGTGAGACCAGCGTCGATTTTCGTCCGACGGAAGGGAATGTTTTGCTGCACGTGCTCTTCGCGCGTCCATCCGCCTGGCCCCTGCATTTCGAAGCGACCTATCTCAAGCGACTGCCCGACTACCATGAGACCAGACTCATCGTGCGTGATGAGGCGAACAAGACGGTGCGAGTTGAAATGCTGACGGCGGTGAAACCTTCGGTTGAATTGGCTCTGCCCAGCGCGACCTCCACCTCCCCGCAACCGCCGAACACGCCGGCACCAAACGCAGCATCAGCGCATCTTCCACCGCAGCCGTCAGCTTCTTTCTGGGGTTTGGTCAAGCGCGGCCTCAAGTCCATGCTGACCAGCTACCAACACACTGTGTTTCTATTGGCACTGCTCGTTGTCTGCCGACGTTTCTCCTCGATAGTCGCGATTATCATCGCGTTCACCGTAGGGTATTCACTCACTCTCGCGCTGGCGACGCTCGGCATGGTCACAGCACCGAGCAAAGTGACGGAATCGCTCATCGCTGCGACGCTGGCCTTGGTCGGATTGGAGAATCTCTTGCGGCGTGAGGAGCCGAAAGCCCGGTGGCTTCCGACGTTCGCATTCGGCCTGATTCACGGATTTGGCTTCGCCAGTGTGCTTCGCCAAGCACAACTGGACACGGCCGCGTCCTCGCTGACTCGGTCGATACTTCCCTTCAACCTCGGCGTCGAACTGGGACAGCTCGTCGTGCTGGCGATTCTAGTGTTGGCGCTTTGGAAGCTGCGTTCTCGCCCCTCGCTCATGCGCTATGGCGTCCCTGCGATTTCCATCCTCGCGCTACTACTCGGCGGCTACAGAATGCTCACCAGTACCTTGCTCCTCTGAAATCTGCTGGCTTGATCGAAACACAATCGAACTGCGCACGCAAAAGAACGGCCGTGGTGGCGGCCAGGAGGAGCCAACCGTCACCACGGCCGTTCGAGCGTTTCGGTGCGAGACTACTTAACGAAGATATCGGGCACGGGCGGATCGGGCATGTTGGGGCTGATTTGGAAGCCCGTGTGCGGCGGCTGGTTGTAGGCCGAGTTCTCAAAGTTCACCTGCGACCGGTACGTCGGGTCGTGCATCAGGGTATAGATTCGGCGCTTCGTCACGTCCGTCGTCGTGTACACGCGCAAATTCGCGCCGGCAGTTTCGCGCCAAACGATCTCCTCGCGCCAATCGCCGAGGAGATCCGCGGTCAGTGTCGGCGTGTTCTTGGTGCTGTTGTTTCCTGCGCACTGCGCGCAGGTCAGCAGGGTTCCGCCACCAGCTTTGGTGATTGAGTTGGCGTTTTCGAGTTCGCGCCATTCATCCGCATCCCAGTACATGACGAAGTTGCTCCCCGCACCGAGGCCACCCGAGGCCCCCGTGGCGCACAAGACTTGACCGGGACCCGAACACGACGCGCTCGTTTCATTGCCCACGCCGACGTATTCGGCTCGGCCGCGACTCGCGTCAACTCCAGGGTTTGAAGTCTTGTAGTAAAACGTGCAGGTGGCGCCGTCGTGACAATCAAAACCACCTAGACCCTCGTGAATCGAGAACACGGCGATCCCCTTGCCAGGAACAAGCTGCGCAACGTCCATGGCGTCGCCATGGCCTTCTCCCGACTGGCACTTCAGCGTTCCGGCGCTGTCGATGGTGGTTTGACCGGTGATGATCTCCTGTCCACCGTCACCGTCGACATCCGCCGCCATCTCCGAGTGATCGCCAGCGCCCTGCGCCTGCAAACTGCTGACGCTGTCGTAGACCCAGTTCTTGGCCAGCACCCCATTCCGATAGGTCAATGCGGAGACCGTCAGGCGTGTGTAGTAGCCGCGGCCCTGGATAATGCTCGGCAGGCCATTCGCCACGCCGCCGTCCTTCACGAAAGCGAATCCACCGTTGAAGCGATCGACTCGGTTGCCGTAGGCGTCGCCCCAAGACGACACGCTTCCGCGAGGCACTGGATAGTCGATGGTCGCCCGCTCCTTGCCGGTTGTCCCATCGAACACCGTGATCCACTCCGGCCCGGTCAAAATGTAGCCAGTGGCATTGCGGTAGATGGCGGTGTTGTCGGCGCCAGCGGCGGTGCCCGTGCTCAAATATGCGCCCGTGCCGTCCTTCGTTCCTGGCGCTGTCTTCACCGCCAGTTCAGCCTTCCCGTCGCCGTCGAAGTCGTACACAGACAGCTGCGTGTAGTGCGCGCCAGCGCGAATGTTCGGTCCCAAGTCGATGCGCCACAACCGCTTACCGGCCAGCGTGTATCCATCAATATATACGTCGCTGGTTACGCCCGACTGCGCGTTGTCGTGCGAGTCCGAGGGATCCCACTTGAGCACGATGTCGAGCTTGCCGTCGCCATCGAGATCGCCCGCAGCACCATCGCTGGCACTGTACGTGGCACCGCCGGTCGGCGGCGTGAGAGGAATCGAGATGTACTGCTGTGCCCAAGGCGTGACCGCGGGAGACTGGGTGCCCTCGACGCCTTTGATAACTGCGGTCACCGTATAGCTCGATGTCGCCTTGCCGGCGGCGTCCAAGTAGTTCGTGCTGTCGGTGACGTTCGCAACCTTGGTTCCGTCTCTATAGAGGTTGTAGGTAACATTCGTGGCTGTGGTGTCGTATTCGTAGCCCATCATGCGCCAGCCGACGTAGACACCGCCGGTGACCACGACGGCAACCACGCCGCGATCCAGATTCTCCATCTGGTAGTGGCCGCTGCCGGGGACCGGCGTCTTCGTCGATCCACCCTCCGCTGGAGCACCTCCAGCAGCTGGCAAACCGCCCGTGCCCGGCGCTCCACCTGGGGCCGTCGTTCCGCCTGCACCTGTCTTGCCGCCAGTCGGTGTCTTGCCACCTATTGGCACAGCGCCGCCGTCACCGGACAAACCACCTTCGCCCGGCGCTCCGCCGGGAGCCGTCGTTCCGCCTGCACCTGTCTTGCCGCCAGTCGGTGTCTTGCCGCCTATTGGCGCAGCGCCGCCGTCACCGGACAAACCACCTTCGCCCGGCGCTCCGCCAGAGGCTAGCTGGCCACCTTCGCCCAACGTCCCGCCAAATGCTAGCTTGCCACCCTGGCCAGACGCCCCGCCAAAGGTTTGCTGGCCACCTTGACCCTGCGCCCCGCCAGTGCTCAAGAGTCCGCCGCTGCTTGGCTCACCACCGCTGGTTTGGACTTGAGAGCCACCGGCATTTTGAGCGCCCCCTTGTCCACTAGTAATCACCGTTCCTGGCGTTGAACCGCAACCGACTAGCAAGGCGGTCGCCGCTCCCAATGCCGTGACCAGCGAAGCTGTCAGGCGGGGAGTTCTCTGTGCAATAGCTTTTCGTGCCCACATGGTGTTCCTCCGGGTGTGTTCATTGCAAAGACACGAGCCGTTTCGTGTACTGACTTCTGAGAGGTTAGTGACTCTCAGCTCGAACACAGGTCACAAAAAAAAGAAATAAAGTGGACTCTATTTACCCATAATGTGGCGCAAACACCTAGCCCGCCACGACAATGCGGTTTCGGCACAATCGAGCGCGCGATTTCCGCATGTTTTGTGCGATTTTGGCATTGCGACTTGCACCCCAACTTCCACGCAAACTTCACACTCTCGGGCGCAATTATCATAAAGCGGACCCATAATGTCGTATTTCCTATCGAACCTTCGCAGGCTCGATGCCACGTCCATAGACAGACGTGTGCACGTTCAGTTCTTCGCGGCGCCTTTGCGCTCAGGGTGCGTGGGCGGCTCGTCGAGATCGACGAGCTTGGGCGCGACCTTGCCGCGATCGCGGACGCGAATATTGATGAACTCGACCACCAGTGAGAACCCCATGGCGAAGTAGACGTAGCCGCGCGGCAAGTGGTGTCCCATGGCATCGCCCATCAACATCACGCCGATCAGAATGAGAAAGGCCAGGCCCAGGATTTTCATGCTTGGGTGACGCTGGATGAACGCAGTGGTTTGGTCGGCGGCCACAATCATCATGGCCATGGCCAGCACCATGGCCGCGACCATGACCCAAAGCCGCGGCGCCATGCCCACCGCGGTGATGACCGAATCGATGGACAGCACAACGTCGACGAATGCGATTTGGACCACGGTGGATCCCAGCGTCGGCGCGCGGCGGCCCGGACGCGGCAGATGGTCGGTGTCCCCGGACTCCAACTTGGCTTGGATCTCGAAGGTGGCCTTGCCAACGAGAAACAATCCCCCGCCTAGCAACACCAGATCGCGCCAGGAAAACGCGCGCCCGGCAAGGGTGAACAGAGGCGCGACGAGGCCAGCCAGCCACGACAAGGTGAAGAGCAGGCAGAGTCTCATGACCAGAGCCATGCAGAGGCCAAGTCGGCGGGCCTTGCTCGCCTGCGCGTCGGGCAAGCGCTGGGAAAGAATGGCGAGGAAGACGACGTTGTCGACCCCGAGCACCACCTCAAGCAAGGTCAGGCTGACGAGACTGGCAGCGACTTCGAAGCTGAAGATGTTCATCAGAATCGATTTTGGGCGACGGCCTGGCGGGCAAGTAAATCGCAGCGTTCGTTCTCGGGCACGCCAGCGTGGCCTTCCACTTTGATCATGCGCAGGTTGCGGAACCCGCGCAAAAACTCGCGCAATTCGGCGATCAGTTCCTGGTTCGCCTTGGCCTTCCAACCCTGGGAAAGCAGGCCGATGGCGTAGCTCGAATCGGTGTACACACGAACCGCGAAGTCTTGACCGGCCAGAAGTTCCGCTGCGATTTCCAGTCCGCGCCAAATGGCCGTGAGCTCGGCGATGTTGTTGGTGCCCTTGCCCAGGTACTCGCCGTGCTCTTTGCGCCGGTCGCCCGCCACCACCACGATGCCAATGCCCATGGGGCCGGGATTTCCCGAACAAGCGCCGTCGGTCCACACGTGGACGATTTCACCCGACGCCGTTGGCTTTTCCTCGCGCGGCTTGCGTGGGACCGGTTTGGCCGCGGGTTTGGCCGCGTGGGCTTCCTTGGCCGAATGAGCCGGCTGCATCGCCTGGGCAGAGGCTGGGCCGAGGTTCTGCGGCAACGGCCGGTAGGTGCGGGTGTCACCCTCTCGATACTTCATCTCGGCCCGACCTTCGGCGTCCAGCACCGGCCGTCCCCCGTCGTCCGCGCGCACCCATACCACTTGCCCTTTGAAGCTCATCCGTGACCAAGTCATCGTCTAGGGGCTAACATTGCTCGATTTCGTTTCGAGATTCCACTTGCCAAGACATTCCATTTCTTGCACCCGAGCCGTCCTGGCCGTCATCGTGCTCGCACTGGCCTGCCTGCCGGGCTGCAAACGCATTCCCAACGAGAGCGCCAACAAAGATCCAGCGGCAAAGCGAACAGCCGCGGCCCTGGGCCTGATTCCGACCGACGCCGACATCGTGCTCTCGATCGACCTCGAACGCCTGCGCGAACAGACGGCCTGGACCACGGTGCTTTCGGCCTTGGCCAAGGATACCAAACCCTTCCTCGACGGCTTCGCCGCGGGCACGGGACTCGAAGTGCCCCGACAGCTTCAGCGGGTGCTTATCGCGTTGCCGGCTGAGCGACAGAGCGACGACCGCTTCGTGCTCATCGCGGACACGAATGCGTTGGACGAGGCGCGCGTGACCGCGTGGCTGCGCGCGCGGCTAGGTGAGAAGATCGCGGTGCTCATTCGCAACAGGAGCCAAATCGTCATCAGCCAGGGTGCTTGGTCGAGCACCATGGCGGCTTTGGCAAGTGCCGCCAGGCTGACTCCGAGTGCCGCCGATCGTCCCGAATTGCTGCGGCTGTGTACGCGCGCCTCGGTTGAGCACGACCTCTGGTTCGTCACCGTCGTGCCAGGAACTGTGCGGCGCAGTCTCATGCAAGAGCCGCGTTTTTCCGACGTGGCATCCATCGCGCGCGTGTCCGGATTCATCGACTTGAACGGCGGCGCGCACGTCGAAGTGGTGGCCGAGTCGACGAACACGGCGGATGCGACCCTGCTGGCCCACCGCCTGGGTGTCTACCTCAACCAGGCCAAGCGCCATCCCGAAATGCTGGTGCGTGGACTTGCGCCCTACCTGGAGTCCGCGCGGCTCGCGGCGCACGACGCGCGCGTCCACGCGACCATCGATTTGTCCGGCGAGCAGCTCGGAGAGTGCGTCGAACGCATCGAAGCACTCGCACATGGCACTTGGACGAAGTAGTCTGCGCCCCCGTGACCGAAAGCAACACCCAGCCTTCCCGCCCGGACAGAGCCGTCGAGGCCGGCCGCGGCGCGCTTTTCATCGGCTTCGCCAAGGCATTCTTCATGGTTGCCGGGTTTTTGCAGCGGGTGCTCCTCGCCCGCTTCATCAGCCCCGCCGAATACGGCGCCTTCTCGGTGGTGAACAACGCCATCTCGACCGTGAACAACACCATGGTGCAGGGAACCATCCAGTCGGTGTCCAAGTTCACCGCCGAGGACGACGCCCGCGCCGGTGCCGTCCAGCGCGCGGGCCTCAGGATGCAGGCCGTGCTGGGACTGCTCGTCGCCGGGGGCTTCGTCTTGGCCGCGCCATTCATAGCCGGCGCTGTGAAGGCTCCGGAGCACGTCTCGCTCTTCCGCCTGGCTGCCGCCATCCCTCTCGTCTACGCCTTCTATGCCGTCTACGTGGGCACCGCCAACGGGTTGCGCAAGTTCCATCTTCAGGCCGGATTCGATGTTGGTTTCTCGACGGCAAAAACCATCCTGCTGCTGGCCGGGGCCGTGCTCGGACGCATGGTCGGTCATTCCGTGGCCGGTGCGTTCGTCGGGTTCATCGCCGCCGCCCTCGTCATCTTGCTGGTCGCGGGCCGCACCATCGGCACTCGCGCCGGGCAACAGGCGTTTCCGGCCCTGCGCCTGGTCGCGTTCATGGTCGGCGTCGTGGCCTACACGCTGCTCATCAACCTGGCACTCAACTACGATCTTCTCCTGCTCCGGCGTTTCGCTGGCGCGGCCGCGCCCGGAGCACCCGCGGATGCCCTGGCCGGCGCCTACGAGGCCGTGCGCAACCTCGCGCTCTTGCCCTACCAGGCCTTGCTGGTCGTGACCTTCGTGATCTTCCCGCTGGTGTCGCGCGCAACCTTCGCGGCAGATCGCGAGGCCACGGCCGCCTACGTGCGCCAGACCTTGCGTTACGCCTTGATTTTGGGCGTTGCCCTCGCAGTCACGCTCAGCGCGCGGCCTGCGGCTTTGCTCGCCATCCTCTACCCCAAAGCCTTCGGCGTCGGCGCGCAGGCGCTGCCCATTCTGGCGGCCGGCATCGTGGCCCTGGCCCTGCTCTCCATCGCGGGCTCCATCGTCACGGCCTCCGGCCGGCCCGACATCGCCGTGGCTCTGGTCGCGCTCACCCTCGCTGTCGGAAGCGCGCTGGCCTTCGTGATCGTCCCCGGCACCGCGCCCGGCGCCGCCATGTTGACCGCCGCCGCGCTCGCCACCGCGTTCGGCATGGTGGCCGGTCTGCTGGCCGCGCTCGTGTACCTGTGGCGCCGCTTCGCCGCCTTGCCGCCACCGTTGTCGGTGCTGCGCGTCTGTGCCGCGGCCGTCCTGGCCACGAGCCTTGGCCGCGTGATGCCCGGCCAGGGGAAGATCGCCGGACTCGCCGCCACCGCCGCAGCCGGAATCGCTTTCGCCGTAGCGCTGTGGCTGCTGCGCGAGTTTGGCGCCACCGATCGCGAAAAGTTCGCCAAGATCCTCAAGCTGCGGAGGCGAGCATGAAAAACCCGCAAGGCAATTCCGAGGGTAAGAAATTTGCCTCCATCGAGGCCGCGCGACAGATCCAAGACGGCATGGTGGCGGGCATGGGAACGGGATCTACCATCGTGTTCTTGATCGAAGAGTTGGCCCGGCGAATGCGCGAGGAAGGCCTCAAGTTTGTCGCCGTGCCGACCTCGTTCCAATCGCGCATCCTGTGCCTCGATCTCGGCATCGCTGTACGCGACATGCAAGACACCGCCAGCCTAGATCTGGCCATCGACGGCGCCGACGAAGTGGACGGCGCGCTCAACCTCATCAAGGGTGGCGGCGCCTCGCACACGCGAGAAAAGATCGTGGCAGCCATGGCCAAGGAATTCGTGATCGCGGTCGATGAATCCAAGCTGGTCGACCGGCTGGGCAGCACCTTCGCCATCCCCATCGAGGTCTTGCCCTCGGCGCGCAGCTACGTCGAACGTGCTGTTCGCGATCTGGGCGGCGATCCGGTGCTGCGCATCGGCGTCCGCAAGGACGGCCCAGTAGTCACGGACAACGGTGAACTTATTTTCGACGTGCGCTTCGCCCCGACGGTGGATCTGCGCGCCGTCGACGAGGCCATGCACCACATCCCAGGCATCATCGAAACCGGGCTCTTCTTCGACATGGCAGGGAAAGTCCTCGTCGGCTGCGGCGGTCCCGGCAACCTATCGCTCAAGACACTCAGGAGAGGGCACAGAGAAGACTGAGGGCACAGAGGGTTCGGATCTCTCGCCTTACTTTTTCTTGCGGCCGCGCACGCGGTGCAGGTTGGCGTAGATCTTCGGCCCCAGGCTGGCCACCATTAGGCGCTCCACCTCGCGTTCGACTTCGGCGCGCTGGTTGTCGTCGTCGTAGATGAAGCGGATCCCCATGCCAGGTTCGTCCGCGCCATCGGGGCCCTCGCCCTCACGCGTTTCCCCTTCGTGGAGAATCCAGCGCACGTCGCCGCGCAAGACCAGCGGCTCGGTCAGCGTGGGGATCATGAGCTTGAACAGAAACTCCGTCCCGACCTCCAGCGGTTTGCCGGTCTTGATGAAGGTCCCGCCCATCGAAATATTCTTGGTGTAGTCATAGAAGAAACGATTCAGGCGCTGGTATTCCACTCGAAGCTCGATGGGAGCCCGATGCTGCTGGCGACGATCGGAAGACTGGGGCATCCTCAACCTCACCATGAGCCTCGCACGCACGGTGGCCTGGATCAACATTCGTTACGGTTGGCGAACGCTCTTTTGGGCGAGCGTGGTTGTTCTACTTGCCGCGGCGCTCGACTTCGCGCCGCTGTTCAACGTCCTCGGCTATGACTTTGCCTTCGCCATCGGTCTCGCCACGGCGTTGGCCGGCGTCGACATCGGCCACGGCGCGGTCATCGCGGCCCGACGGAGCGGGCGCCAGGTCTCGCCTCCGAGGGTGGCGACCGAAGCCATCGTCGTAACCTGGGCCATCCTCGCTGTACCCCTCATATTTTCGCTGGCCAACGCCTTCCGTGTGCGCAACTGCAACCTCGGAGCGGGTCTTGCGTTCTTCGCGCTCTTGCCTGTGTGCACTGGCGCCTTTGCCGCTGGCATGGGCGCGGCCGTTGCCATCGCCCTGCCTGGTCGGCGCAGCGGGCGGGTGGCGGCTTTCGCCCTGCCCTTGCTCTCTGTCGTCTGGGCTTTGTTGAGGCTGTACCGCGATCCGGCGGTCTTCGCCTACGATCCGTTCGCCGGGTTCTTCCCTGGGCCGATCTACGACGAGGCCCTGCGCCCGCCACTTCGACTGGTGTGGTTCCGGTTGGCCAACTTGACCTGGCTTGCGGCCACGCTGGCCGCGGCCCATGGGTTGTGCCCGGATTCCCCAGGCTTGCGACTGTCCCTTCGGCGCGGCCTCGCGCGGTCGTGGCACAGGCCGGCTCTCGCCCTCGTGTTGATCGCCGCCTCCATCGGTTGGTACGAAGCACGCGGCAGTCTCGGCTTCCACATCCGCCACGCCGATCTCGACCGGATCCTGCCGCGCGAGACACGCTCGCAGCACTTTGTCCTGCGCACCGATCCCGCGGCAGAAAGCGACGCCGACATCGATCTAGCCCAGCAGGATCTGGAGTTCCGCTACCAGCAGCTCGTGCGCATCCTCGGCGTCGAGCCGACCCTGCCTGTCACCGTGTACCGCTTTCCCTCGTCGGCGGCCAAGAAGGACGCGGTGGGCGCGGCCAACACCCTCTACGCCAAGCCGTGGACGCGAGAGATCTTCGTGCAAGCGGACCACTTTCCGGCGCAGCGCTTGCGCCACGAACTGGCCCACGTGTTCGCCTCGGCCTTCGGCGACCGCCTATTTGGCGTGTCGCTGGCTTGGCACTTCCCCATTCCGTGGCCCACCCTGGCCAGCGGCCTTGTCGAGGGCATTGCCGAGGCAGCCGATTTCGACAATCCCGACGGACGTTCGACCACGCACCAGGAAGCCGCGGCCATGGTAGCGCTGGGCAATGCCCCCGAACTCGGCCGCGCCCTCGGCGCGGGCTTCACCTTCGAATCCGGTCCGCGCGCCTACACCATCGCGGGCTCGTTCTGCCGTTTTCTCCTCGACGAATTCGGCGCGGAAAAGCTGCGCACGCTCTACCGCTCGGCCGGCGATTTCGAGCGCATCTACGGCCGCGACCTGGCGTCGCTTGAAAAGGACTGGCGAGCGTTTCTTTCCGCGCTGCCGGCCGACGAAAGCAGCCGCGCCCAGGCCGAAGAAAGCTTCCGCCGCCCTGCCATCTTTCACAAGGTGTGCGCGCGCGAACTCGCGGCCCGTGTGTCCGATGCGCGCGCCCGTCTGGGGACAGCCCCCGGCGACTCGGTCGCGCTCTTGTCGAGTGCCTGCGCCGACGATCCAGGCGAGCCAACGTTTCGCCTTGATCTTGCCGAAGCACTGGTAGCCGCAGGCGAGAGCGAACGGGCACTGGCAACCCTTGCTGAAGCCGCGGCCTCCGCTACCTTGACCCGTCCCTTGCGTGGAAGAGCGGCCAATCTTGAAGCCGGAATTCACTTCCGCGCCGGCCGATTGGACCAGGCGCAATCCGCGCTCGAACGGGTCGAAGCTGCTGCCACGGAAGACGGCGATCTGCGCACGGCCAGGGCCAAGCTGCGCGCGCTCCACGATGAGCGGGCGCAAAAATCGCTTGGCCGGGTTCTCTTTGGCGACGAGCGCGGTCGGCCCCTCGATCCCGGGCTCGTGGTCTACCTGGTGACCGAATTCTCGCGTCAGTTTCCCGACGAGGCGCTCGGCCCCTATCTCGTCGGCCGCCAACTGGCCGCGCGCGACGCGAGGCTTGCGCTTCCGCACCTGGCTCAAGCTTGCCCTCTCGGCGACACGCACGAAGAGGTTTCACTTGATGCTCTCTTTTTCAAGGAGTGTCGCCGCCTGTTCGGCGAGTCCGCGTACCTTGCCGGTGATCTGACGACGGCCCGCGAAGCGTACACCTGGCTGGCCGAGCTTGCCGACCAGGAATCAGACCGTCTGCGCGCCCAGGACTTTCTTGAACGCATCGACTGGAAAAATTCACACTGATGGCGCACGCAGCTCCTCCGAGCGGTGGTACAAACACGCCCAATGGTCGGACTCAAATTCCTGCGAGGTAGCGCCGCGGAGCCGTCGCCGGGTGGTGACAGACCCCGTGTGGCGGCCTACGACCTGGGTTCCAACTCGTTCCACCTCCTGGTCGCCGAGGCCGACGGCAAGGGCGGCCTGGTCGAACTGGCGCGCGGGCAAGAGATGGTCCGCCTTGGCGAGGAGTCCTTGCGCGAGGGATTCATTCCCTTCTCTACCTTTCAGCGCGGGCTCGACGGCCTCCTCAAGCTGCGCAAGATCGCCGAGGGCTTCGCCCCTGAGAGCACGGTAGCGGTTGCCACCAGCGCGATTCGCGAGGCACGCAACGGTTCGGATTTCGTGCACACGGTTGCCCGCGAGGTTGGGCTCGATGTCGAAGTGCTCGACCCGGTCAAGGAAGCCACGCTCATCTATTGGGGCGCGCGCCAGGCCCTCGACGTGGGTGAGGGAAAATTCGCGCTCGTCGATGTTGGCGGCGGGTCGATCAAGGCGCTGGTGGGCGATGCCAAGGAATGCCTGTTCGCGACGTCGCTGCGCATGGGCGTGTTGCGCCTGCGCGATCTGTGCAACTGCGAGAAACTGCCGGATCGCACCGAACTCCTCACCGCGGAAACGCGCGTTCGCGCCGTGGTTCAACCCGCGGTTAGGCAAATGCTGAAAGTGGGTTTCGACTTCGTCACGTTCACCTCAGGCACGGCGCTCGCGGTAGCCCGCATGGCCGAGGGCAATGCCGAGAAAGTCGCCGATGCGCGCGGGCGGGCCGGCGAGGGGATGGGACGGCACCTCGTGCTCAACCTGGAAAACCTGCGCGCCCTCGAACAGCGGTTGATCTCGGCCGCGCCCGAAGAGCGAGCGAACATGCCGGGCGTGGGCACGATGCGCGCCGACACCGTCGTGCCTGGCACGATCATGCTGCGCACGCTGCTCGAACTCACCGGGCATGAGAACGCGCTTATCTGCGAAAGTGCGCTCAAGGAAGGCCTGGTCGTCGACTACTTCGTGCGCCGACAGGCCGGCCTGGCCGAAGAGCTGCCGGAGTCGGACTAGCCTGTTGACCATGCCCGGGCGCGTGCTAACGTATCGACGTTCGCATGCAGCGTCACCCCGCGTTCTTTGGCTACTTTAGCTATACCTGGTGGAAGCCAGGGCCGCGGGGACTCGTCTAAGCAACGCTTGCATCGAAGTCATCCAAGGCCCTGAGGAATCCTCAGGGCCTTTTTCGTTTTCCTGAAAAGGAAGTTCCAATGCTCGAGACCAAGAACCTACGCATCGCCGAATTCGCTCCGCTGGTCACGCCTCGGCAGCTCGAAGAAGAAATCGCGCCGACCGAGGAGATCCGCCAGATGGTGCAGGCAAGCCGGGCGGCTCTCTCAGCCATGATCCATGGGGAAGACAAGCATCGCCTCGCGGTCGTGGTTGGACCGTGCTCGATCCACGATCCCGAGGCGGCCCTGGCCTACGCCGAGCGCCTCAAGAAAGTCGCCGACGCCACACGAGAGCATCTGCTCATCGTGATGCGAACGTACTTCGAAAAGCCGCGCACCGTGGTCGGCTGGAAGGGTCTGGTCAGCGATCCGCACCTCGATGGATCGTGCGAGCTCTCCGAGGGACTGACCCTGGCGCGCAAGATCCTGCGACGCATCGGCTCGCTCGGGCTGCCGTGCGCGACGGAATTCCTAGATACGGTTGTCCCCCACTATTTGAGCGACATGGTTTCCTGGGCGGCCATCGGCGCCCGCACCACGGAAAGCCAGGTTCACCGTCAGATGGCCAGCGGCCTGTCCATGCCGGTCGGCTTCAAGAACAGCACCGACGGGGCGCTGCAAAACGCCATCAACGCCATGCTGTCCGCCCGCCACGCGCACGCTTTTCTGGGCATCAACTCCGACGGCATCTCGTCGGTGGTCAAGACGCTCGGCAATCAAGACGCGCACATCGTGCTACGCGGTGGTGCCTCGGGAACAAACTACCATCCGGAAGACATCGCCTTGGCCGCCAAGGCCGTCGGCGAAGAAGGGCTGGTGCGGGGTGTAATGGTGGACTGTTCGCACGACAATTCAGGGAAGGATCACACCAAGCAAGGATCGGTCTTCGCCGAGGTAGTGCAGAATTTCGCAAGCGGTCAGAAGGCCATCCTGGGGGTCATGATCGAAAGCAACCTCTATTCGGGCAGGCAAACTTGGATGCAGGGCGTTCCGCTCAAATACGGCGTCTCAATCACGGACAGCTGCATCGGCTGGGAAGAAACCGAGCACATGTTGCAGGGGGCGGCCTCTCAGCTAGGAGAGTGAACTAGCCTGCCGATTCCTTTACTCGAATTCCGCGTCCGAGGTATTTTAGTGGGCCAAGCCACACGCCCAGCCCGGACAGAAGGAGTTCTTTGATGTTCCACAACGCCAGCACCGAAGCCAGTGAGCCTCGACCCACGGCCAAGCGCCTCGCATGGTCCAGCGTGCTCGTGGTGGCGGCGGCGATCCTCGCGGCCGGGTGCGAGGACAAGGCCCTCGGGCGCCCGTGCACCCTCATCACCGATGCGAGCGTGGGCGCGGCCCAAGGCGCCTTCGAAATACCTGCAACCGATTGCCCGAGCCGAATTTGCACCAAGCCAGCCGTGCAGCCGGGGGTATCGAATGATCTCAACACTGGCCCCTACTGCACCATTGCGTGCAACTCTGACAACGACTGCAACGGACAAACCCGCGATTTCGGCAATCCCAACGACACACGCTGCATGAAAGGGTTCACCTGTGCAATCCCCTTCGGCCAGGGGAAGCTCTGCTGCCAAAAACTCTGCCTGTGCCGGGACTTCTTCTCGGCCGCCGTGGGTCCGGCAATACCAGCCGCTTGCCAGAATGACGCCGGCGCCTCGTGCTCGTGAGTGCCCCGGGCGGGCGGATTTCCACGCCTGGTGCCTCCATGTCGGTCGATTTCACCCCTTCCCGCTGTGTCACGAGCGAGTATTCTAGGGGCTGTTTGGGGTCCGTTCGAGACTAGCCTTTGGGGCGCCCCCTCGGGCTTGTCCTTGGCCAAAGGAAAATCATGACTGGTGCGCCTGACGAGGAAACTGCCCGCAATCCCGAGAGTGATGACGGTTCCGCCACTGCGGCGTCCCCATCGCCCGAGAACGAAGGCCCCGACGAGGAAGAGACTAGCGACCTCGAGCTGATCGAAGCTACCCCGGCGCCGGTGTCCCTCCCCCTCCGCGCCAGCGAAGCCCCGCCCAAGCGGCCGCCGCCCCTGCCCACCTCGCGTTCCTCACAAACTCGGCCCGTGTCGGCTACGCCAGAGTCGCCGCGTACAGCCCCACCGCCACCGCCCCTGCCACGCACCACGCAGTCGCGCCCGGCAGCGAGCGCGCCGTCTGCTTCGCGTCTTTCGCCCTCGCCGGAAGACAAGACATCATTGCCGTCCGCAATCTTCGCCTCCGCGCCGCCCGCGCTAGGGAAAACGCCAGTGGTCTCGGCCCCTCTGCCGAGAGCAAGCAGCACGTCGAACAGGATGACGATTGGGCCCGCGCCGCTGCCCACTCTCACCGCCTTTGCCATCGGCCTGCACGTGGTGCCGCTACCGGCCGTGACCGCGCCCGCGCCCAGGGTCATCGAGCCAGAGCGATTCACGCCCGACTCCGCCGTGGCCGATGGGCGCAAACGTGTCGAACAGGCCGCCTCAGGCGATCGCGCGGCACTCGCGCGAGCACACACCGAACTCGGCATCCTGCTGGAATTCGCTGGTCGGGATCCCGCTTCTGCCCTTGCCGAGTACAGGGCCGCCCATGGTATCGCCGCCAACCTCCTCGCGCCCATCGCCGCCGCCCGCCGGCTGACCCCGCTGCGACCGGCCGCACCCGCGCTTGCTCTCCTCGAAGCCGAGTTGCGCGCGAGCAACGAACCCGCCAGGCGGGTCACCCGGCAGCTCGAACTCGGCATGTTGCTCATGGCCAGCGGGGCGCCTGCCGAGCGCACCTGGCAGGCCTACCGCCAAGTGCTCGCGCTTCATCCCGGCCATCCTGGAGCCCTGCGCGGACTCGAAACCGCCCTGGCCACGGCACCGCGCGCGGCCGAGACCAGCCTTCAACTCGAAACCTTGGCGGCCCATCTCGAAACCATGGCGGAGGTCTTTCGTGGCGACACCAAGCTTTCAGCCTGGGTCGAGGTCGAACGCGGCCACCTGCTCGAAAAGCTCGTACGGCCTGACCAGGCCAGGGCCGCCTTCGAGACCGCGCTGGCCATCGATGGACAGATCGGACCCGTCCGCGACGCCTACACCCGGCACCTGCTCTTGCAAGGACAGATCGAGGCCCTCATCAAGGCCTGGGCCGCGGAAGCCGCGCTTGAGACCGACGGCGCGCGCGCAGCGCGTTTGCTCTACACCGCCGGTCGTCTGGCTGCGGAGCGACTGGATCAGAAACCGCTGGCCATCGATCTTTTCGAGCGGGCAGCCGGCAGCGACGCCGCAGCCGAGTCGATCCGTCGAGCTTCCTTGCTCGAACTTTTCCGCCTCTACGAAGCGGTCGGCAACGTCGAAGCTGCCGTTGCCACCGGAACCAAGGTTCTCGCCTTCGCGCGCGACACCGAGATCGCCCACTGGCACCGCTGCTTGGTTCGAAGTTGCGAGGCGCTGGGACGCCACGCCGAAATGGCGATGCACGCCCACCACGTTCTCGTCGCCGAGCCGGACGACGAAGTCATGCGCGAGAAACTCGACCGCGCGCTTGCCGCCCTCGGCCAGCACGAACAGCGCGTGGCCATGTTCACCAATCAGGCCTCGCGAGCCGGCACGCAAACCGCGCGCATCGAGCTGCTCC
>Ga0265329_10000183_pt1 | contig 31825 bp, 29 predicted proteins | sample 41627metaG_FD_202091 | JGI IMG/M metagenome (GOLD analysis project Ga0265329, IMG submission 202091) | Rhizosphere microbial communities from Carex aquatilis grown in University of Washington, Seatle, WA, United States - 4-16-27 metaG | ecosystem: Host-associated > Plants > Roots > Rhizosphere...
CGGCGTCGGGGCAGCCGTGGGTGTGACGTTGCTGCTGTGGACTCCGAAACACGAGACTGACTCGCGTGCGGCGCTGTGGCTGGGGCCAGGTTCGCTGGCTCTCAAGGGCACGTTCTGAGCGGCTGGACCGGGCCGCAAGGGCCTGGGTTTTTCCCTGAGATCCGCTACTATCTGCCCGCGTGCCCCGCCGGGGCTGCAACGAACCATCAGCGAGAGGCAGACAACATGGCGACCAAGACCCTTGCAGACATCAACGTCAGCGGCAAGACCGTGCTCATGCGCGTGGACTTCAACGTGCCTTTGAAGGGCGGTCAGATCAGCGACGACCGACGCATCCGCGCCGCGCTCCCCAGCATCAAGCAGGTGCTGGACCAGGGCGGCAAGCTGGTGCTGATGAGCCACCTAGGCCGGCCTGACGGCGCCTTTGATCCGGAAGGCAGCCTCAAGCCTTGCGCGGTACGCCTGGGCGAACTGCTGGGCAAGCCGGTGAAGCTCGGCCCCAAAGAGGTCATCGGCCCAGCCGCCGAGGCCCTGGTGGCGTCGCTCAAGCCGGGCGAGACCGTGCTGCTGGAGAACGTGCGCTTCCACGCGGGCGAGACCATGCCCGACAAGGCCAAGAAGAATCCCGACAAGAAACTGACGGCTGAGCAGCAGAAGACCCACGACGATTTCGTGGCTGGCTTGGCCAAGCTGGGCGACGTGTACGTCAATGACGCCTTTGGCACCTGCCACCGCAAACACGCCAGTATGTACGGCGTGGCCAAGGCCATCCAGAAGAAGGGCGGCGCTGCCGTCGCCGGGTATCTGGTGGAAAAGGAGATCCGCTATCTGCACGAAGCCGTGTCCAGCCCCAAGCGACCTTTTGTCGCCATCCTGGGCGGGGCCAAGGTCAGCGACAAGATCAAGCTCATCTCCAACCTTCTCGGCAAGGTGGACCACATCCTCATCGGCGGGGCCATGGCGTACACCCTGCTGAAAGCGCGCGGCGTGGCCGTGGGCAAGAGCCGGGTCGAGGAAGACCAAGTCGAAGAGATGAAGAAGCTGCTGGGCCAGGCAGGCGGCAAGATCGTGCTGCCCTCGGACCACAGCGCCGCAGCCAATTTCGACTTCAAGGCCATGACCGGCGACAAGCCCACTGTAGTTCCCGGCGCGGCCATCCCCGACGGGCTGATGGGCATGGACATCGGCCCCAAGACCGTGGCCGCCTTCAGCGACATCATCGGCAAGGCCGGCACCATCGTGTGGAACGGTCCCATGGGCGTGTTCGAATCGTCGGACTACGCGGCCGGCACCTTGGCCGTGGCCAAGGCGATTGCGGCGGCCACAGGCCGTGGCGCCATCACGGTGATTGGCGGCGGTGATTCAGCCGCAGCGGTCGAGAAGATGGGCCTGGCTGACAAGATGACCCACGTGTCGACCGGCGGCGGCGCCAGCCTGGAATACCTCGAAGGCAAGGCCATGCCGCCAATTGAGGTGTTGGACCAGAAGTAGTCGGTCGCGCAGGGATGCGATCACGGGTGCCGGCACTCCGGCGCCCAACAATCAGACTGCTGGAGGCTGACTATGCGGCAGGGTTCAGTCGCGCGCCGGTCTACCGGATGACGGGTTGGCTTTCCGTGATCGCCGACGCGGCAACTGCGCCCGCTGCGGAGGCGGGCCAGGCAGCACACGGCTCATGAGCGGGAACCGCTCGGGGTGCTCGATGGACGCGAGTGCGAGATCGATATCGAGGTCGGGCCAGCGAAGGTGATGGGGGCTCGGTCTCTCCACCGCTGTGATCTGCCGTATCGTGGCGTCCGCGAACCACCGGAACTGCTTGAACGGCACCAACAGGTCGCGATCGTCGATGTGCAGCCAGAACCCTCTAGGGGAGACCTTGCTAACCTCGACGAGTCTTCCCACGCAGCGCGGATTTCATCTTGGTTCTCCTTGATCAGCCGAAACGCCGTCGAGACTTGACGGTGACCGAGACCTCTGCGCGAGCTGCACGTTTGGTTCCAGCCAAAACTTTGCCTGCCCGTTGGAATGTTGTACGTGCAAAGCTATATACTTCCATTCGTGGAAGGCACCGACTTCGACGAACGCGCTTTTTTTCGGGGCATCGCCCAAAGCGGTGCCCGTGCCTTGCTTATTGGCCGGCGCGCGTTGGTTGCACTGGGTCTTCCCTTGCTGACCGCGGACTATGATTTCTGGGTTCATCCTGACGATGTGGCCCGGTTCAACGCGGCGGTGGAGCCGGTTGGGCTGATCGCCAATCACACGCCGGAAGAAGTACGCCAGCGGGGCCGCTATGCGCTGGAGAACGATGAGCATGTGGACGTGCTCGCCACTCGATCCGTGCCGACGGTGGACGGCGTGACCGTTGCCTTCGACGACCTTTGGAACCGGCGCCAGACGTTGCACCTCGATCCCAATACGCCCGTCACCATTCCGTCTCTGGCAGACCTGATCCTGACCAAGCGATTTGCGGCACGGCCGAAAGACATCGAAGACATCCGCTTGCTGCAGACCTTGCTCGCCACCGGGGGCAAGCCATGAGCGAACTTATCGGCCCAGTTTCGCCTGAGACGCGCGCCAGGATCAAAGCCCTGGCCGAGCAGCCCGTCCCGCTCGATGAATGGCGGCGACGGCTGGCGATTCCGCTCTCGCCGGATGAGATCGAACACACCCAGGAACTGGTGCGCTGGTTCTGTCGTCGCTACGCCACAGTGGGCGAGCGGTTCGCTTACGTTCGGCGCGCGTACAAGCGCTGGACGGGACAGGCGAAATAGTCCCGGTCAAATCTGCGTCTTCAGCTTGCGCCGATCTGCGCGCCTCTCGATGGCCAATTCGATGAGGCGGCCGATCAGCTGCTTCTGCGACATGCCTGATGCTTCCCACATTTTCGGGTACATGCTGATGGCGGTGAAGCCTGGGATGGTGTTGACCTCATTCACGTAGAGCGTGCCGATCGGCCGGTCGAGGAAGAAATCCACGCGCGCCATTCCGGCCAGTTCCAGACAACGGAAGGTGTCCTTGGCCAAGCTGCGCACACGCTCGGTCAGCTCGGGCGGGATGTCGGCGGGGATCTTGGCGTCGGCGCCGTCCGCGTCCACGTACTTGGCGTCGTAGGAATAGAAGCCATCCTTGTGATGAACGATGATCTCCGCCGGCATGGAGGCTTGCGGCTCGTCGTTGCCTAGCACCGCACACTCGATTTCGCGGGCATTGACCGCTGCCTCCACCAGTACCTTGCTGTCGAACGCCAGCGCGGCCCGCAGCGCCGGCTCCAGCTCGGCGGCGGACTTGACCTTGCTGACGCCGACTGACGAACCTGCATTGGCCGGTTTCACGAACACCGGGAAACCCAGCTCCGCGGCATGCGCCAGCGTGCCGACGCAGTCGCGGGCGAATGCGTGCGCCGTGACCAGCCGCCACGGCACCACCGGAATTCCAGCCTGCAGCAAAAGGCGCTTGGCCACGTCCTTGTCCATGCCAATGGCCGAGCCCAGCGTCCCCGGCCCGACGTAGGCGATGTCCGCCAACTCCAGCAAGCCTTGCACTGTGCCGTCCTCGCCGTAGGTTCCGTGCAGAACCGGGAACACGACGTCGTCGTGGCGAAGCAGGGTACGCGCCGTGGTCATGGCCCCGCCGCTGTCAGGGTAGACCGGTACCTCCAGCGCGCTCCCCACTGCCTTCAGGCTGAGCGTGCGCGGATCGCCTGTGGCGCCCAGCAGGGTCTGTTCAGCCTCGGGCCGCCAGCGGCCCTGCTTGTCGATGCCGATCAACACCGGCTCGAAGCGATCGCGGTCGAGCGCGACGAAAACATTGCGGGCTGACAGCAGCGACACCTCGTGCTCTGCCGATCGGCCGCCGAAGAGAATGATGACGCGGGTCTTGTTCACGGCCTGACCCTACTACCCACGAGCGCCCGCTTCCAGTTTGTGGCCTGATGATGGAATCTCCGGTTACGGCCAAGGCCACGACAGCTCCCCGCTGGCAACTACTTCACGCCCTTCCGCGCATCAGCCGTTTGACCGGGCCCGCGAGGGCGAACAACGCCACGCCGGCCATCAACGTGACGACCACGAACATGAGAAAGAAGTCTGCCTGGCCGCCCATAATGTGAAACACCTCGCCGCGCTCGAACTTTTCGACCAGGCCCGCCAGGATGCCCGAGCAGCGATCCGAAACGAAGAAGGCGAAGAACCAGATGCCCATCATGAGCGAGGCGAAACGCGCTGGCGCCAGCTTGGTCACCATGGACAGGCCGACCGGCGACAGGCACAGCTCGCCGCAGGTCTGCAACACGTAGGTCGCGATCAACCACAGCGGGCTCACGCGCGCACCAGCGTCGGACAGGCGTGCGGCCACCACCATGATGACAAAGCTGGCGCTCATCAGCATCAGGCCAGTGGCGAACTTGACCGGCGTGCTCGGCTCGCGACCGCGCGCCCCCAGCCGGCCCCACATCCAGGCAAACACCGGCGCCAGCACGACGATGGCGATGGGATTCACCGACTGGAAATAGGGAGCGAGAAAGTCGATGCCCAGGAAGTGCAGCTCGGTCCGTTCCTTGGCAAAGAAGTTCATGGACGAGCCCGCCTGCTCGAAGGCGACCCAGAAGAAGATGTTGAAGAAGGCCAGGATGGCGATGGCGGCAATACCGTGCCAGTCCTCGGACGAAAGCGGCTGATGCACGTGACCTGCCCGCTCAGCGACCCGGCCTGCAGGCACTTCGCCGATGCCAGGCAGGTAGCGCTTCTTGAAAAGCAAGTAGGTGACAAGGCCCGCCACCATGCCCACCCCAGCCGCGCCAAAGCCCCAATGCCAGCCAAAGCGTTTGCTCTCGGCCAGATAGCCGCAGATGATGGGCCCCATGGCCGCTCCGGTGTTGATCCCCATGTAGAAGATGGTGAAGGCAGGGTCGCGACGCCGGTCACCCGGTTGGTAGAGCTGGCCCACCATGGTCGAGATGTTGGACTTGAAGAACCCCGTTCCCAGAATGATGAGCGCCAGCCCCAGGAAAAACGTGGGCCGACTGGGCACCGCCAGGCAGAAGTGGCCTGAGGCGATGACGATACTGCCGATGATGATGGCGCGGTGGGTGCCGAGGAACCGGTCAGCCAGATAGCCGCCCAAGAGCGGGGTCAGGTACACCAGGCCGATGTACCAGCCGTAGAGATTGGAGGCCTGCTGCTTGGACCAACCGAACCCGCCCGCGGTGCTGACCAGAAACAACACCAAGAACGCCCGCATCCCGTAGTAGGAGAAGCGCTCCCACATCTCGACGCCGAAAAGCAGGAAGAGTCCGGGCGGCTGTTTGAGCTTCTCAGTCATCGCCGTCGAGAATCAACCGCCTGGCTGCGAATTGCAATCTGCCACCCTGACCCTAGACGCCGAGAACCAGGATGATGCGCACATCCTTGGTGCCCAAGGCGTTGCCCACGTCCACACCCACGAGTGGCATGGCCACGGTCCGCAAATAGAAACGCACGCCTGCGCCCGCCGAGCTGTGCAGATCCTCTTGCAGCACGAACCCCTGATGGAGATAGGCGGGTGGCAGAAACTGGCGACCGTCGCTTCTGGGCTGGTAGGCATCGGTGGTGGGGGCGATCGACGGCAGCTTGCGAAACCAGATGGCTGCGGCATCGTCGAAGAGCAACCCGCGAACGTCAAGTCCCCACAGCGGGAAGAGGGGGAAATGGTACTCGACCTGGGTGCGCACGTGCGTGTCGCCCTGAAACTGCCGGTAGAGATAGCCGCGCAGGTTGGTGCCGCCGGCCGAATTCTCCACCCACAGGGGCAGATTGTCGCCCGCAGTGCCGCCCGCGCGCACGATGAGGTTGTGGCGGCGAAAGAAGCGAATCCCATGTTCGTAGGAGGTGCTGGCCTTCCAGTAGTTCAGCTTGTCCTGGCTGCCCCAGCGGCTGCCCCCAACCTCCAGCGAAAAGCCCAGGGCATTGCCGTACATAACGGCGTGCTGGCGGGCGCGAAAATCGAAGGTTACGTTGGCGGTGGCAGCACCCCGTCGTGCGCTGATCGCGCCGCCCGGCAGATCGAGAACCTTCGCGTAGCTGTTGTCTGAATTGCCAGCTGACCAGAGGACGTCGTTCTGGTCAAAGATCCACCCGACCGAGGTGCGCACCTTGCGAAACCAGGCCACACCCACGTTGATGTCGCCGCCGTAGGAGCGCAGCTTGGTGTTGCGCATCGGCGACAACGGCAGGCCTGACAGGTTGCCGTACTCGTTGCTGTATTCGGGAATGATCTGCAGTTGGTACTTCCCCTTGACGGTGAAAAAAATCCACGAGCCCCACACCGCCGGATCCTCGTAGGCCGCCAGGGCACCGGAATCGACGTTGGAGATACGCCCGCCGATCACTCCGCGCTTGCCCCGGCCAAATAGGTTGCCGTGGGCGACGATCGCCCCGCCCGAAATGTTGCCCGGCGAATAGGAAAAGGTCGGCAAGGGCACCCAGGGAAACTTTTCCTTGACCACGATGTTGACGCGCACGCCGTCTTGATACGGTTCCCAGTAGACATTCACGTCGGCAAACAAGCCGGAGGTGTGCAAACGCTCGCGCACGATGTCCAGCGTATCCGGCTGCATGTGTTGGCCGATAGAAACGCCGGCGATGGAGCGAACAGTTTCCTCGTCGGTGCGAACCGCATTGTGAACGCGAATGTCGGTGATGGCCTCGTCCATCGCCCACGCCTGCGCGGCGGTCAAGCTGACCGCGAGGGCGGCTAGGCAAACCAGGGCACGCATGGAACCACGCATGTTAACATCGTCCGAGTCGTTCCTCGCCTTTGTCAGGCGAAATCTCGTGCCCGATCCCGGAGATTGCGTCAACCTGCGCGGTGTGACTTTTCACCACGTCCAGACGCGTTCCACCGCCTCGATCACGACCACGTCTGGCTTTTCGACGGTCAGCATTTCTTGGGTGAGGAGTACCTCGCGTGCGTTGTAGATGCCTCGGATCATCTTCACCTCCCGAAACTCGAATTCGAGAAACGGCCTCATGGGAATGAAGAAGGAATCGTGGAGGACCAGCACCTTGCCCCGCCGACCGCCCGAAGGTTGTTTGGGCAGAATGGGAGCCAGCGCGGGCTCGCGCGGGTGCCAGGGCAGGCCCACCATTCCGATCAAGTCCCCGTTGACAGGGGCCAAGTTCTGCCACCTGAAATCGCTGCTGGACAAAGGCACCCGCGTTGGGTCTTGCTGTTGCAGAACCTGCATGAAGGCGCGGTAGCCGAAAAAGATACCCTTCTCGTTCCAATGCGTGTCGGTGCGGTAATAGACTGGCCCTTCGGACTTTGCCTGAATGAGGGTCGCCCGCAGATCGACATAGCGCGAACCCAGTGCGGCGCGCACAGCAGCGGACATCTGCTCCAGTCTCGAGGGAAGGCCAGGCACGGGACGTCGGCTTTTCGGCAGGTACTCGGGATAGACGCTCTGCTTGTCGGGACAGGTGACGACCACAAACTTTATGTGATTGTCCTCCAACAACTTGGACAAGCGGGCCAGGTTTGCCGTGATCCCTGCCAGCTCTCGCGGTGTGTACGGCTGCTTTCCCAGAAAGGCATCGAATCCCCTGCCATCTCCCGCCGCAGGACCGTCGAAATAGAGCCAGCGGTACCGGCCATCCGACTCGCCCACCACCACAGCCGGATTGGCCGAAATCCCAAACAGATAGAATAGAGCAAACCGGTAGCTGCCCAGCAGCAGCCTGCGCAGACCGAAGTTGTCCGTGTAGTACTTCTCCCAGTCCTGCGCGTAAGCGGCCACCTGGGCCGGGTCGCTGAATCGGTACTGTTTGAGCTCGGGCAGCGTGGCCAACGGTCGTTTCTCGAACAGCCCAGTTACCGGCTCAAATCGGCAGAGGTTGGCCAGGGTTGGGGCGAGCAAGACGCCGAGAAAAGCGCTGACCAAGATTCTGTTGCTGAAAAAGCGCATGCAGGAGGGCTAGAAGCGGTAGTAGATGAAGGGATTGAAGGAGCTACTGGCCAATTTCATGGCGCTCCCGAGCAGCAAGAAAATCACCGCGAGTACGCCAGCCGGCGATGCCACCCAGGTTCCCTGAGAATCGCGAAAGAGAAAGCGCGAGAGGAAGAGGCCGCCCAGTCGTGTCGCCGCCACCACGCCCACGACCAGAGCAATCCAACCCTCTCCATTGATGACATTTTCCAGGGCACTCCAGTGGAAGGCCGTCCAATCCTTCAGGCCGGAGAGTGCGCGAAAGTATGACGCCGCGCCGGCGAATGAATCGGAGCGAAAGAGAATCCAGCCCGCCATGACCAGCAGCATGGCATAGAGGTTCTGCACCGGCTTGGGCAGGCGCTGCAGGGGCTTGAGAAGGAAGGCGCGCTCGATGATTTGCATCGTCCCGTGCAAGACGCCCCAGGTAACGAAGGTCCAACTGGCCCCGTGCCAGAATCCACACAGAAGAAAAACGATGAAGATCGCCCCATACGATCGCCAGGGCGGCACCCAGAACTGGTTTCCGGTCAAGGGGACGTAGAGGTAATCCCGGAACCAGGAAGTCAGAGAGATGTGCCACCTCTTCCAGAAATCCGTGATGCTGGTCGCGCTGTAAGGCAGGTTGAAGTTCTCTCGGAAATGGAAGCCGAACATCCGGCCCAGACCGATCGCCATATCGGAATACCCCGAGAAGTCGAAGTAGATCTGCAACGTGTAGCAGACCACGCCCAGCGTGGCGTGCATGGACGTGAGATGGTTCTGCGGAAGCTTGAAACACTGGTCCGCCACGCCACCAACCACGTTGGCGATGAGGACCTTCTTGGCCAAGCCGAGCACAAACCTGTACACGCCGTAGGCGAAGTCGTCCAGGTTGTGCTTGCGCTCGGCCAGTTCATGGGCCACGTGGCCGTAGCGGATAATGGGACCCGCCACCAACTGGGGAAAGAGTGAGATGTAGAGCGCGAGGCGAAGCGGACTCTTCTGTACCTGCACGTGCCCGCGGGCCACGTCGAGAATGTAGGAAAGGGCGTGGAAGGTGAAGAACGAGATTCCCAGGGGAAGCGCAATGGTGGGAATCGTCGTCTTGTATCCGACCGCCTTGAGAAGGACAGCCGCATTGGTCAAGAGAAAGCACCAATACTTGTAGTAGACCAGAAGTGCGAGATTGGTGGCCACGGCCGCCGCCACCCAAAACTTGCGGGAAAGACTGGCCTGGGCGGACCTGGCCACCAGCAGGCCAAAGGCGTAGTTCATTCCGATGGAAGCCAAGAGCAGCGGCAAATAGCGCAACTCACCCCAGGAGTAGAACCACAGGCTGGCAATAAGCAGCCATATGTTCTTGGCGCGAATGCCAGGGATCACATAATAGATCGCGAGGGCGATGGGGAAGAAGACGAAAAGAAAGAAGACCGAACTGAAGACCATGGAGCTTCCCAGACTACGCGAGCTTGCTGTCGACCAAGGCCGCCAGATCTCCGACGGTCTTGATCGACCTCAGTTCTTTGGTGGCGAACTTGATGTGGAAGCGTACTTCAATGGCAGCGATGAGGTTGACGTGCGCCATGGAGTCCCAACCGTCGATGTCATTGGGGGTCATGTCGGGGCGCAGGTTCAGACTGGGATTGGCAAACACCATGCGAAAAACCTGCGTCAATGGCTCCTGGCACTTCATGGCTGATCCTCGATGGTTGAAATGTCACCTGGGTCTTCTCCCAGACAACGGGCGCGCAAGACTCGGCGAAGAATCTTCCCGCTCTTGTTCTTGGGAATCTTATCGATGAACACGACGTCTCTTGGGGCTGCCACGGCGGAAAGCCGATTCCCCACGTGCAGGCGAATTTTCATTTGCAGCTCTTCGTCCGCGGCCACGCCCGGGCGAAGCGCCACGAAGACCACGATCTTCTCAAAGAGAATTGGATCGGGAACCCCGACCGCCGCCGACTCGGTGACTTCGGCGAGCTCCAGGACAGCGCTCTCGACCTCAAAGGGGCTGACCAGGTGGCCGGAGGTGTTGATGACATCGTCGTTGCGCGCGGAGAACCAAAAGTACCCGTCTTCGTCCTGATGGGCCAGATCGCCGGAATCGTAGTACTGGGCAGAGAATCTTGCGCGATACACATCGCTGCGATTGAGGTAGTCGCGAAACATGGAAGGCCAAGGATGGCGCAGGCACAGGTGACCGATGGTGTGGGGCGGGCAAGGCTTGGCCTCGCCGTCGAGAATGGCCGCTGAGATAGTGGACACGGGTTTCCCCATGGAGCCCAGCCGAACCGGCAGACCCGGCCGGTTGGCTATCATGATTCCTCCGGTTTCGGTCTGGAACCAGGTGTCGTAGATCTCGCGCTTGAGCGTGTCGGCGGCCCAGCGGCTGATTTCGGGATTGAGGGGCTCGCCCACGCTGAAGATGCTGCGCAAACGCGTGAGGTCGTAGGTGCGGTAATCGATGTCCTCGGCCCGCATGAGCATGCGCAGGGCTGTCGGGGCGGTATACCAGACGGTCACCTGCTCGTTCTGGAGGATGCGAAACCAACTGTCGGGCTCGTAGCCACCGGCAAATTGAATCTGCGTGACTCCGAGGTACCAGGGCGCGACGATGCCGTAGGAAGTGCCTGTGATCCATCCGTGATCGGCTGTGCACCAGTAGAGGTCACCGGGGCGAATCTGCAGGATCTCGTTGGCCGAGTGCTGCAGAAATTCCAAGCCGCCGTGGGCATGCAGCACACCCTTTGGTTTGCCGGTGGATCCCGAGGTGTAGTGCAGGAGCGAGGGCGTGTCACGCTCCACTGGCTGGCTTTGGTACATGTTGGAGGCGCGGCCCAGTCGGGCCGGCAAACTCAGTACGCCTGGCCCCAGATCCTGCTCGCTGTCGATGACCAGGATGGTGCGCAGGGCGGGAAGCTGGGCGCGGATGCCCTGCAGGCGCGCCACCGATGATCGTTTGGTCAGCACGCAGGTGGCGGCGCAATCCGCCAGTCGATCGACGAGCGCCATGTCGCGAAAATTGGCGAACAAAGGCAGGACAATGGAGCCTGCCTTGAGCATCCCGAGAAAGCCGTAGAACACCTCCAGGCACTTGGGCAGAAGGATGGCGATGATCGTACCTCGGCCTTCTCCCAGCTCCTCCAGGACGTTGGCGAACTGATTGGAAAGTGAATCGATCTGGCCAAAGCTGAAAGCCTCGACCGAGAGATCGGGGCGAATCAGACGAAGCGCGGTCCTCTCGTGTTTGCCGGCGACGTCTGGAGAGACTCTGCAGACATCGCCGATGTTTATGGTCATGAGCCCGAAGTCAATCTAGCATCAGAAGCCGACTCCTCGTCACGCCGAAACGTCTCCTGCGGGTTGCCATGACGCGCTTGTGACATGGCGCTATCGCCGGGCGCCCACCACCACCTCGGTGGCCTGAGCGCCGCCGGTACCGTTCACGGCGTCGGCTTCCAGGCGAATGTAGCGCGCGGCCAGCGGTCCAAAGACGACTCCCTTGTACTTTCCATCCGCCGGCCAAGTTCCCGAGGTCGCCGTGGCGTACGTCGTGTTGTCACTGCTGACCAGAATCTTGTATGAGGTGATGTTGCCGTTGGTGGTTGGTCCGTTGCCCGCGTAGCCCGGAAGATAGCCAAAGTAGCCGACATCGGGCTTCACAGCCCCTAGGTCCAGCGTCAGTGACTGCGGCAAGCTGGCCGATGACGTCCAGACCGTATTGTTCCCGACGTCATTCACGCCATCAATGGCGCTGGATGCGGTTCCACTAGAAGCGGTTGCCCCTGCCGGCATGTACGGATGTTCGTTCAGTGGGGTTTGCGCGGGCAGCAACGCCCGGTTGGCACTGGGCGTCCAGGAACTGCCCACTTGACCGAGCAGGGTCACAATGGCCGCGTCCAATTGTCCATCGCGATTGGGCGGGCAATTGAGGATGAAATTGGTGTAGGACTCCGCAACTAGGATACTCCTCGTCAGGGCGGACAGAGAAGGGCGGGAGAACCTCCTGCAAGCCTCTGATGGCACCGCTTTGGCAAGCAGACTTTTTGACAAGGCGGCCAGAACAGTGTCCGCTGCATTGGAAAGGTAGGCATGGCCAAAGATCCGCTTCAGCAACTGCTGTGGAATCTCCGCGCGAAGGGCGGCAGCCCGCTGCCCACGTCGTCCCTCGGGCGATTGCAGAAAACGGCATCTGCGGCAGCGCGCATCGGGATCGGCGCGCTGGCTGGGCGGCTGCGCGGGGAGGAATTCAACATCGGTTCGCTGCCGCCCGAGGCGGTGGCCAGGCTGGTCGAGACTCTGGGCGAGCTCAAGGGCGTGGCCATGAAAGCCGGCCAGATCCTCTCCTATGTGGATGGCTCACTATCCCCAGAGGCGCGGCGCCTGCTGGCGGTGTTGCAGGTGATGTCGCAGCCCACCGCCTTCACCCACATCCAGCGGATCATCGTCGAAGATCTTGGCCCGCGTGGGCGGACGCTGCTGGCGCGGTTGGAGCGTGAGCCTGTGGCCAGTGCCTCGATTGGCCAGGTCCACCGCGCGGTTCGCGAAGACGGCACACGCGTCGCCGTCAAAGTCAGGCATCCCGGCATCGAGGAAGCCATCCGCGCCGACTTCAAGACCGCCGCGGTCGGAACATTTTTCGCTAACCTCGCTGTTGCCGGCGCGAACGTCGAAGGGTTCGTCGCCGAGGCTGAGGCACGCTTCCTTGAGGAGTGTGACTATCGCCTGGAGGCCCGCCGGCAGATTCGCTTTGGCGAGATCTTCGCCGGCCATGCGTCGATCACGATTCCGGCCGTCCACCGCGACGTGTGTGGGCCACGCGTGCTGACCTCCACCTGGCACGACGGCGCAGGACTCGATGCCTTCCTCGACACCGCGGCCTACGCAGCGGAGAGAGTCCGGGCGGCGCGTGCCCTCTACGAATTCTACGTCGGCACACTCTACCGCCACGGGCTCTTCAACGCCGATCCACACCCGGGCAATCTGCTTTTTGCCCCCGATGGCCACGTGACCATCCTCGATCACGGCTGCGTGCGCGAGTTTGCGCCCGACGTGGTTGTCTGGCTCGCGCGATTGTCGCGAGCGGTGCGCGCCGACGATGCCCGCGACATTCAGGCTGCGCTGTTGGCCCTTGGGGTGACCAATCCGACGCGTGATTTCGACGTGACCCGCTCCATCTTGCGCGGGTTCTACGCACCCCTGCTTGAGCCCGGACGGCACCGGGTGGAGCCCGACCAGGCCATTTCCATGGGACAAGTGGCGAAGTTGAAGAAGAGCCTGTTGCGTCTGCGTCTGCCGGGCAAACTGATGTTCCTCTTCCGCATTCGCATCGGCCTGTACGCCGTGCTGGCGCGCATGGGTGCCAGACTCGACTGGATCGAGCTGGAAGAAGAACTGGCCGATCCGGCAGCGCGCGACCCACAGTCGCCCGTGTAGTCGCGCCACCCTGGTTACGGGTTCAGGCTGACGCCGGCCGTCTGCAAGGCGTTCTGAATCACTTGGGCCAGGTTGAATGGCATCTGCTGCGAAGAGCTGCCTGAGGCAGCGGAGGGTGTGCCATCCGTGTTCGCAGCTTGCGACTGGTAGCTTTGCACATGGTGATGATGATGGTGATGTCCCCCTGCCTCCTGCTGTCCTTGGGGTTGGAGGTTGGGCATCTGTCCGGTCTGCGCAGCCTGATCGAACTTGGCCGCCAGGTTGTTGAGAGCCGACGCCTGGGAACCCGTCGCGTTTTGGGCATCTGTCTTCAGGGTGCTGGCGATATCGGCCATGACCGCCTTGAACTTCGTGGGATCGTTCTGCTGAAGCTGCTGCAGCTCGCTCATCAAGTTCGCGAACGACGAGATGGCGCTCGAATCCGTGGGCACGCTGCCAGAGCTCGTGGCGGTGGTGGTGCTGGCTTGATTCGCGAGGAGCTGCGACAGCGCGCTGTTGTTGTTGATGCTGCTGATGTCCATGAAGGTCTCCTTGATTGCGGTCGTTGAATACGCCCACCCTGCAAACCGACACCTTTGAACATCGGCCCATTGCCCATCCACCATGAGGGCCAATGGCCCCCGCGAAGGCAACTTTACATAGCTTTACCTTCGAGCAATGGGCGCGTTGTGTTGTGATCGACTCACCCGCTGCTCGACCACATCGTCGCCAGGACGCCTGACCTACCTGAAACGCGAAGCCCGTCCTGACGATCCCCGCCTCCGCTCTCCGGTTCTGAATCCGGTCGTTCTGCGCGTCGGAGTTGTGCCCGTCGCGGTTGCCGAGTAGCTTACGGTCGCCGATGGTTACCCAAGAGTCCTTCCCGGCCCGCTATTGTCGTTTCGTCTCCCGCCGCGCCGGCACAATCCTGGCCGTCGCGGCTGCTTTGTTCGTCGTCGCCGCGGCCCTGGCCTCGCGGCTTGAGCTGCGCACCTCATTTTCCGAGCTGTTGCCCAGCAACGATCCCGGCGTGGTGGCGCTGACCAAGACACAAGCCCGCATGGGCGACATGGCCCTGCTGCTCATCGGGGTCCGCTCGCCTGACCGCGACGCCAATCTGCGCTACGCCGAACTGCTCACGCAGAAACTGCGAGCCCTGCCCAAGACCGTGGTCGAGTTCGCGGCCTACAACGTGCACGATCTGCGCTCGTTCGTGGAGGACAACAAGTGGCTGTTCGCCAGCGAGGACGATCTGACTGAGGTGCGCGATCGCTTGCGCCGCGAGATCAGCAAGCGCAAGAACCCCTTACTGGTCGATCTCGACGACGACGAAACCGTCGAGCAGATGAAGGACCGCTTGACCAAGCGGGACTGGGTTGACGACCGCTTCCCCGACGGAGTGTTCAGCAACAAAGACGGCAGCTACGTCTGGGTGGCGGCTTTGCCGCCCGGCGGCCTGTTCGGCGAACGGGCGGGCGAGGCCATCTTCCAGGCGGCTCACCAGCTGATCAGCGAAAACGACCCGAAGAAGTTCAATGCGCAGATGGTGGCGCACGTGGGCGGCCCGGTGGCCACCCTGATCGCTACACGTGCGGCGGTGGAGCGCGACATTCTTTGGGTCACCATCACCTGTCTGATCATTGTGGCCCTCTCGCTGTGGGCCTACTTCCGTCGCTTCCGCGCCGTTCCCCTGGTGGGCGTCTCGGCGGTGATCGGTACAGTCATGGCCTTTGCCATGGCCGACCTGCTCTTCGGCTATGTCAACTCGTCGACTGCGTTCCTGGGCACCATCATCCTGGGCAATGGCATCAACTACGGAATCATTTTCATTTCGCGCTACCAGGAGCTGCGCGCCGAGGGGCTGCCCGGTGAGAAGGCACTAGAAAAGGCACTGGCTGGCGTGATGCGCGGAACCGGGGTTGCGTCGGTGTGCGCCTCGGCCGCCTATGCCACGCTCATGCTGACCAGCTTCCGCGGCTTCTACCAGTTCGGCGTGATGGCAGCCTTCGGCCAAATCTTCTGCTGGCTGCTCACCTTCAGCGTCCTGCCTGCCTTGTTCGTGGTCATCGACCGCCGGACCCGCGCAAAGAGCGCGCCGATTCAGCCACCGGCCAGCTTCGCCTTCTTGCGGCCGCTGCTGAGCAAGCACGCCGGCCTGGTCACTCTGCTGGCCGGCCTGCTCACCGCCTTGTGTGGCTACGGCGTGCTGCACTTCATGGACGCGCCCTTTGAGTACGACTTCCGCAAGCTCAACGCCGAGCTGGGCTCCACCGCCGACGACAAGGCGTTCAACGAGAGCATGGAGTCGCTCTTCGGTCGCTGGCCTTCTCCCACCATCGTGCTGGCCGACTCACGGGCCGAGACCGAATCCATCCGCCAGGCCATCCGCAAACAGGATCGCGCCACCGGCGACAAGCAGGTCATCGGCCAGATCGTGACTGTGTATGATATGTTGCCAGGCACACCCGAGGTGCAGACGCGCAAGCTGGCCTTGCTCGCCACTATCCGCAAGCTGGTGCGCGACCCCGCGCTCGACGTGCTCACGCCCGACGAGCGCAAAAAGATCGACTCCGTCGACCCGCCCACCCGCTTACATCTGCTGACGCCCGAGGAGCTGCCGGCGTTGGCGCGGCGGGTGTTCACCGAGGCGGACGGCACAGTGGGGCGCGTGGTGCTGGTCTATCCGGTCGAGCACGGCCTCTCGGTGTGGAATGGCCGGGATCTTCTGCGCATCGCCCGCGTCCTGCAGGTGCTCCACCTCGACGACGAACACAAGACCATCGACACCTCGGGCAGCGCGGTGGTCTTCGCCGCCATGATTCGCTCGGTCCTCCACGATGGTCCCCGGGCCACGGGAGCCGCGCTGCTGGCGGTGCTGCTCCTGGTGCTGCTCATCATGCGGCCGCTCTCGTCGGCCGGAACCGCCATCGCGACGCTGCTGTTGGGTGTGATCTGGATGCTGGGCGTGGCCGGCCTGTTTGGGGTGAGAATCACCTTTCTCAACTTCATCGCCCTGCCCATCACCTTCGGAATTGGCGCCGAGTATGGCCTCAACGTGGCCGTGCGCTATCGGCAGGATCGCGACATGATCCGCGCCGTGATCTCCACCGGCACGGCGGTGGCGGTGTGCTCGTGGACCACCATCGTGGGCTATGGATCGTTGCTCGCCGCCCGCAACCGAGCGCTGCAAGGGTTTGGCGCCATGGCCATTCTGGGCGAGCTCGCGTGCATCAGCGCAGCCATCTTGGCCTTGCCTGCCATCCTGCTGTGGCTGGGGCGGCGCCACGCGCGGCGCATGTCCGCGGATTCGTCGGTGTCCACGGGCTAGGAGCTAAAGTGCCGACCAAGCACAGAGCGGTGGAATCGCGGCGCCAGAGTTTGGGTGCAGGGCCGCCGCGCTCTGAGCGACGGCCACCTGCCGAAAGTCGCCCCCCTGGCGCCACTCCTGCTCCGCTGACCCCGGCTCCCGTCGCCGACCAAGCAAGCGGCAAGACTCGCTGCAAGGGCGCAACCCGCTACGGCGATCCGTGCCGGTTCTGGGCGTTGCCTGCTAGCGAATTCTGCTACTGGTGCGAGCAAGCGGGACGGCCCCGCTATCCCTTGCCCGCGCCCACAGGTGAGGCCGCGCAAGCCGCAAGCAGAAAGGAGATCCACAAGAAGCGTTGCCAGGGCGTCACCGTGTTCGGTGACCAGTGCCGCTTCTGGGCTGTGGGATCCACTGACTACTGTCTATGGTGTTCCGGGCAAAATCGGGTGCGAGAGTGATGTTCCCTGAATGACTTCAGCCTAAGTGCTCGGCCCTGACCGTCACAGGTCGACGTCACCGATGATCGCTCGCAGCAGGCCTTTGTGCTGGATGAGCAGTTCCCTGGCGCGCGCAGCGTTCACGCGTGCGTGATGCATGACCAACGCGACCTTGGCCCGGCCGCCCGCCTTCTTGATCAGCTTGACGGCCTCATCCTCCGACAGATTGGTCAGGCGAGTCACGACCCAGGTGGCACGCTGCCAGCCACGGGGCGTGGTGGGCCGCACATCCACCATCAGGCCGCCGTAGGTCTTGCCCAGGCGCACGAACGCGGCGGTGGCAACCGCCTCAAGCGCCAATTTGAGGGCCGTGGCGGCCTTGAGTCGGGTGTAGCCGGCAATCATCTCGGGCCCTGGGGCCAAATCGATCACCACATCCGCCAGAGGATCGGCTGAAGGTTCCGGCCCCGCGCAGGTGAGCAAGATGATGGCCGCGCGCCGAAAACGCGCATAGTCCAGTGCGGCCTGCAGAAACGGCGAGATCTCGGCGTCGGCAAGCGCGCAAACCACATCCTGCGGCCCCACGGCCGCGCGCCGCATGCGCTGGTCGGCCTCGCGTGGGTTTTCCTGCGCCGCCTCGGCCACCCGGGCCAAGGCGTGCGGGCCACCGGCAATGATCGACGTCACCAACGATTGCGGCAGCCCAAAGGCCGGTACACACTCGGCCGCCTCCAGCGCGCCCAGCCGGCCAGCCGTGCCCACGCCCACGTAGACCAATCGTCCGCCCGCCGCGAGCCTGTCAGCCATCAGCTGCGCCGCCGAAGCCAGCGCCGTGGCCCGCGCCCGCACCGCCTTCACGGCGCTGGTCTCGTCTTCGACCAAGAGCTTGATCACCTCCTCAACAGGAAGCGAGTCCAGCATGGCCGCGCGCGGATTCTCTGGATCTTGCCGCGAACCGTCTTCGGATTGGGAGCGAGAACGCGCCATGGACAGCAATTCTTGCGCGAGACCCGAAGAATGGGAAGAAAGCTTTTTCGACACCGAGCACGCCGAGGATGCGGTTGGAATAGAGACTGAGGGAAGACATGTCTATACTGCTGCCATGCGCGCCTTGCTTCCCCTACCCTTGTTGACCCTGGCCTGCGTGACGGTCGCGGCGCCGCCTGCGGCGCCACCGGCTTCCCTGCCGACCCTGCCAGCGCACCTGAGCGACCCGGACCACAACCCGCCGCCTTCGTGTCCTGGCTCCAGCCACCTTTCTGCTGTGGGTGCGTCGACCCAGGGACGCGAGGACGCCCTCGCCCACGCCAAACGCAACCTGCTCACCAAACTGGGCAACTCCATCCACGTCGAGGCCGAGTCGTTTTCTCGTCTGGTCAGCGTCGATGGCCAGCAGTCGGCCGAGTATCGCGACGTGCAGCGCGTGCTGGAAAAGGTCGACTTCCGCCATTCCGATCTGATCGAAATCGTGGACGCTCCCCAACGCCAGGGCAACGAGACCTATGTGGTGGCGTGCCTGCCGCGAGGCCCAGCCATTGCCCGGCTGGAGAGCGATCTTGATACTGAGGTGAAGCGTTTCGACACCTGGGACAAGACCGCGCAGGAGGCGCAAGCCCGCGGCGACCGGCCGGCCTTCGTGACGGCGCTGGTCAACCTGTCCGTGGCCATGGCCGCGGTCGCGCCCACCCTGGTGCAGATCCGCGCGTTGGCTGGCGCACCGGCGCGGGTAGAACAGCGGCTGACCTCGCGCTGGCTGGCGCTGGTCGAGGCCTCCACCAAACTGCGCGCGCAGGTGCGTTTCGTGCTGGACGTGCAAGCCGGCGAGCGTATGAGTCTAGTGGCTGCCGAGTTGACCGAGTTCTTCCGCCTGGCGCTGGCTCCCCTGGGCAGTGAGGTCCGGCTGGCCCCCACCTGCCCCCAGGGCCCCACGGCGACCTATCTGATCACCGTGCGCGCCGATGCGGAGTGCAGCCGCGGCAGCCTCGGTCCCACCTGCCGGCCGGTGTTCGAAGTGATGGGCCAGGAATGCGGCACGGGACGGCAGGTGTTTCGCACCGGCCTGGAGAAAATCAACGTCAACGCCGCGGATCCGCGCGGCGAAGAGCACGCCCTGCGCGCGATGGTGCGAAAGATCAGCCCGAAAGACATCCAGGACGAGCTGCGGGCCGCGATGAAGTCCGAACTGCCCGGTGAAGAGACGCGCTGATCATCACTAGTTCTTGGCCGGGCGAGCGCAGCGGAAGCCCAGGATGAGGGTGCGGGAGCCAGGGTCGCGCTTGTTGCGGTAGCCGGCGCGAACCCAGGCGGGATCGACATTGGTCCAGCTCCCGCCGCGGAACACGCGCGGCGATCCGTCGTGCTGCAGGCGCTGCGGATCTGTGACGGGCTGGTCGCTGTAGTCGGCGAAGCTATCGGCGGTCCATTCCCAAACATTGCCAGCCATGTCCAGAACGCCAAAGGCACTGGCACCCTCGGGAAAGCTGCCCACGGGCGCCGTGGCGGGCCAGCCGTCATCGCCCGGGTACATGCGCGCTTGCCCGCACTCGCCGCCGCACGCGTTCAGCCTGCTGGCGTCCGGTCGCTGGTTGCCCCAGGGAAAGAGGCGTCCGTCCTTGCCGCGGGCTGCGTATTCCCATTCCGCCTCGCTGGGCAGGCGGCCACCGGCCCATTCGCAAAAAGTCGTCGCCTGGCTCCAATCCACGCAATTGATGGGGTGCTGGTCCAATCCCCGTTTTCCCCAGGTGCAGTACGGACTCCACTTGGTTTTCTCTTCGGGCTTGATGTCCTTCCAGTCGACGGTCGCGCTGGGGGGCGGACAACCTCCGTCCTGGACGCAGGCTCGGTAGCCGGCGACCGTCACCTCGGTCTTGTCAATGCAGAAGGGCGACAGGGTCACCTTGTGTATCGGCTTGGCATAGTCCGGATCCCCCATCCAGAATGTCCCGCCCGGGATAGGCACCTGGTTGGCCGCGCAGCCGTGGACCGACGCAGGTGCCGTGCGCGACGGCGAGCGAGTCCCAGGTGCCGGCTCCGGCACTGGCGAGGGTGCCGACGCCGGTCGAGCCCCCACGTTGTTCGCCACGAGATTCCGACCTTTCTCGCGCAGCTGGCGCAACAGCTCTATCTGGCTCTTGGCCTCGATCTGATCGGTGGCCAGCAGACTGCCCCCCTTGGTTTCGTGCAGCTTCAGGGTGACCACAAAGGCGGCGTCTATGCGCACCACCGAGCCAGACACCACGAAGTCCGCGCCGATGTTGCGTGCCGTCTCCACCTCGCAGTCGCCCTCGCTGCAGTCCTTCTTTCCCATGTCCTTGAGCAAGACCATCATGTTCTCGCGGGTCATGACCTGAACCCGTCGTCCGGCCAACGCTTCCACCGCCCCGCCACGAACCGCGTCCGCGAAGGTGTCGAGCACCTCGCCCTTGATCGACTCGCCCTTGAATTCCAGCACGGCCAAGCGTTTGACTGTGGTCTGCGAAATCGCGGGCTGGCCGACCAGCACCGCCAACGCAAGACCGATCAAGGTGGGCCAGCGTGTCGATCGAAAAAAAACCGCCATGGCGGTACTGTCTCACGCCACCAACGACCCTCGCAAGACCATGGCTGTGCAACCGTCTCCAGCTCAGCGGCCCAGAGTAGGCTACACTCTCCTTATGAGCCGGCCGTGTTTCTGCGCTCAAGTCGTCCTGACGGCTTGCATGACACTGGCGGCTGGCGCCTGCGGCAAGGGCCTATTCACCATCCCCTTGGTTGGGCCCGGCGACGGCGGCCTGCAAGCCGATGAGGCGGCTCCGCCAGGTGACGACGGGCCGGGGTCGCCTGCCGCTGACGGGCATTCGGACCAGCAACTGCCGTCGGACGCCACGGTGGACACGGTCAAGGTGGATACTGCAATCGATAGTGCACTAGATACTGCGGTCGATGCTCCGGGGGACGTCAGGGTGCCAGACAGCGCCCCGGATGGCCTCGCGCCGGGTGCTAGCATCACGAAATCCCTCGACTCCCCCCCGGGCTTCGTCACACTCGCCGACGCGACGGTCGGCGCCACGTTCACTGTAACGAGAGGAACCTTTGCCCAGCAAACCAACGTCACCCTGAGCCTGGTCACCCTGGCCCCGCCCGACGACGATGCCGGGCTGGCAGCCCCCAGCGGGGCGATCGGGCCGGTGTTTTCTCTAAGCAAGACCGATGCTCAGGGGCTTGATGCGACCTTGCAGAATACAGCCACTTTGGCGCTGACCTTTTCGTTGGCTGACTCCTCCATCCCCACGGAGCGGGTGAAGCTCGGCTACTTCGACACCCATTCCAATCCCAATCTTTGGATCGCCGTCTCGACATCGTCGTACGATCCAGCAGCTCGGGTCCTAACCGGAGAGGTCTACGAGTTCTCCGGAACGCGGCTGTTTGCTCCGGTCGAATCTTGCCTGAGCGGCGAAGCCTGCACCGGACTTCAGACCTGTCGGGGTGGGGCCTGCCAATGACTGTGTCGCCTTCGAATGGGGGCCAAGCGCTTGCGCGGATGCAGCCGGCGCGGCCACCTTCGACCCGCGTCACGTCGCGGTCCTTGCGCACGCGCGGGCTGCGGGCTATGAATTCTTCCTCGTTCGGGCGCGTAGCTCATCTGGATAGAGTACCGGCCTCCGAAGCCGGGGGTAGTGGGTTCGAGTCCCGCCGCGCCCACAGCAGTAACCGGCTGATTTCGTGAGGGATTTTCACCCCCCTCGGAAGGCTCCGAAGACTCCCCTGACGAGTCCTGCACCACAGTTGCAGCACATGGCGCGGCCGGGGACGCCGAACTAGGCTGCGAGGTGACTTCGTTGGCTGGACTGTCGAACGAGAGAAGGTTGATCTGGTCGCGCGAGTAGTCCGGCAGCAGGTGCACGTAGATCTTCGCCGTGGTTCGAGGATCGCTGTGCCGGAGAATTCGCTGGACCGCGACCAGAGACGCACCGTTCATGATTAGCAGCGAAGCCGTGGTGTGTCTCAGATCATGAAAGCGAAGTGGCCGGACACATGGCTTGGGCCAGAGTTTCATCCCGCACTTCGGGCAGCGCCGCTGGTTAGCACCCTGTGCCTGCTCAGCATGGCCGCACCCCTTCCGTCGGCAGACATGACGGTAGCCGGTGACAATGCCGGCGCGGGCGAGAGCCGAACGTAGGACATCCTCAAGGGGGGTGTACGTTGACATCATCGAGCCATCAGCCTTTGGAAACACCAGATCGGATGGCGAGCGTGCGATGGCTTCTTGAAGGTACCGAACGAGCTCGGTCGCGATCGGCACCGACTCTTCTTTGTGGCTCTTGGGGGTGTCCCGCGCCCACGAACGCCGAACGAAGATGAGCCCAGCCTCGAAGTCCACGTCTCCCTTTCGAAGAGAGGCAAGCTCTCCTTTGCGCAGCCCGCTGTAGATGGCAGTGGCAAAGAGCGCTCGCCACGTCCGGGAGAGAGTCACCAGCACTCTTGGCACCTCCTCCTTGCGCAGGTACTGAGGTATCCGCTCCGGGACAGCATGACGTTTCACCTTCAAACATGGGTTGAGCGCGATCTTTTTGTGCCCCAGTGCCCAGTTCAGCGCCCGAAAGGCAAAAGCACGAAGGTGATTGATCGTCTGTGGTGCAAGGACCTCGGACTTCTTCGCCAGGAAGTCTTGGATGGCACTGTCGGTCAGGTGGCGGACTCGGACATTGGCCAGCGAGGAATCGACAAGGTGTTTGCGGAATGTGCCCCGGCTGTGAAGGTATCCACTCGTGACACGAAATTGCGCCTCCTCCCAGCCGCGCAGGCATTCGCCAAACGTGATCGACTCGTCGTCAAGAGATGGCTCCAAGCCGAGAAACTGACGTTCCGCTTTCCGTTCCAGGTCAGACGCCAGTCTTCTTGCCTCGGTCTTGGTGACTGCGGTCGTCGACCGCTGGCACCGCTTGCCATTCCCGTCCTTGTAGTTGAGGTACCAACGGTCACACCTGCGAAATACCGATGCCATCGTTTGATCCCTCCTTGAGCGCCTTGATCACTGCCGGGTCGAAACGCAACAGCCCGCAGATGCGAATACACGGAAGGCGCCCCGCCTCGGCTTGATGGTAGACCCACGACCGGCTCGCCTTCAAGTATCGCGCGACATCGGCGACGTTCCAGAGACCCTCATTGCTCGATTCCATCACCTACTCCTTGCCCAGGGCAACCAGCACCCGGTCGCGATGCTGCGCCATCAAGTCGAAATCCTTGGCCATGTGCTGCCGGGTCACGACACGCCTCCTCCGGCGGCTCCGTCTGAGATTCTGCTGGGCGAGATGGCCAGCATGTTGGTAGAGGTTTGACTAGAGTCGAAAGTCACGACCACCTGCAGCGGTACGACTGTGTATTGCGTTCCTTGTCGCTGAACGCGGACTTGCTTGTAGTTTCGGGAACCGGCTACCCCTGCCAGTGCTCGCCCGTCGAAATGGCGTAGCAACCATTCAAAGTAGGTCCGCCGCGGCATGCCCGTCGCCTTGCAAACCCAGCATCCGTGTAGATCGCGGTCGAAATAGTAAGTCAACACATTACCTTCGGTGCCTTGAACCTCGCCGAAGATGGGCAAGAGGGTTCGTCGTTCTGGCAGGATCTTCCACCGGCCTTCTTTGAGTTCGGAGCGCAGCAGGTTCTGCTCGCATAGCCACCGGCATTCTCGCCTCCGTATGTCGAGGAGCCGGGTCGCCAGGGCCTCATCGAGCCTGTTGGGTCTTAGGGGGATCTTCTGGTTCGCGGGATTCAATAAAAGCATCCCCTGAGGGTCCCTGATCGTGTGCAGTTTGGAAACCGGCTGCACAGCAAAAAGATGGATTTCAACGCCGGCTTGGCGGAGGGGGGAGACTTCGCCTGGCCCTAAGTTCCGGCACGCCGTAAAATGGCGTCCTTGCAGTTGGCACGTCCACAGTGTCGGGCATCATGGCGAGCCGTGAAAACGCGTCCACAACCCTCGCACACGTGGATTTCGTTGTACTGGCCGCGGTGAATCCATGCAAGCAGGTCGGTAGCAATCGCCAGGTTAATCTTGTCTGAGGGAGACTTCGCATTGTCCTCCAGGGCTCGACGCCCGACCACTTTTCTCCCGGAGGGAAAGAACCAGATCCGAAGCGCGGCCCTTTGCTCCCCTCGGCGGTGTGCTCGGTCCATTGGGTTCCTGACCACTTTCGCGTCCAACCCGACGGCACCGAACGTACGGCTGAGCAACTCAAGAACCCTCAAATACCCGCTGTCCCCCTCGCCCTTCGCACTCTTCAGTTCCAATTCCCAGGTTGTCACCGCGGCCCCAATCTTGTTGACCTCGGGACCGACTGCCTCTGGAAGCCCGCCGATGGGGAGTCCCCACTCCCGACATAGCTTTTGGACGCCCTGAAAGAAGCGCATCTTCACCTGTCCGGAGTGTTCCATATTTCGATCGGGAAAGCACCGCGGATAAAGCGTCTGTCGGAGTACCTTGGCCAAAGCTACTTTGAACAACTGGCCAGGCTGGACGATCTGGTTCTGATCATGGACGAGTCTCACCGATATCGGGCCAGCGCTGGCATCCGCGCGATCAACGAACTGAAACCGGTGCTTGGGCTGGAACTGACCGCCACGCCCTTCGTGGAGACGAGCAAAGGCCCGCTGTTCTTCAAGAACGTCATCTACGACTACCCGCTGGGCAAGGCCATGGCGGATGGCTTCGTCAAGGAGCCAGCCGTGGTCACGCGAAAAGGGTTCAATCCGGCCGGCATGTCGCCAGACGAAATCGAGCGGCTAAAGCTGGAGGACGGTGTTCGTCTTCACGAGAGTGTGAAGGTTGAGCTTGAGACCTACGCCAGGGAAAGCAGCAACCCCATCGTCAAGCCGTTCCTGCTCGTGATCGCGCGCGACACGACCCACGCGGGACAGCTCCTCGCCCTCATTCAGTCGGACGCCTTCTTCGAGGGGAGGTACAAAGACAAGGTCATCCAGGTCGACTCCAGCAAGACCGGCGCCGAAGAAGACGAGATGGTTGAGCGCCTACTCAAAGTGGAGCACACCGAGGAGCCCACCGAGATCGTTATCCACGTCAACATGCTGAAAGAGGGCTGGGACGTTACGAATCTCTACACCATAGTCCCCCTCCGCGCGGCCAAGGCACGCACGCTGATCGAACAGTCCATTGGGCGCGGTCTGCGCCTGCCCTATGGGCGGCGAACCGGCGTCGCGGCGGTCGACCGGCTGAATATCGTGGCGCACGACCGATTCCAGGAAATCGTTGAGGAGGCAAGACGGCCTGATTCACCGATTCGGCTGCAGGTTGTGGTGCTCGATCCCGAGCAAATGGGAACGAAGACCGCCACCCTGGTTGTGCAATCCCACCTCGCAACCATGCTCGGAATGCAGCCGGAACAGGCGACGGGCACGACGACAGTGGCGGCGCAAAGCCAGGCCCCGCTGTTTCCGAGACCTGACGACCAGAAGGTCGCGCAGATCGCCTACGAGGCGATTCGCAGATTAGAGAGTCAACCCGGCAAGCTGCCGTCAGTCGCATATCTGCGAAAGCCCGACATCCAGGCAGTCATCGCCAAGGACGTAGAGGCGCTCTGGCGGCCATCGCAGCTGCCCCTGGAAGGAATCGGCGAGCGCCCTGACATCGCGGCCGTGGTCGCGAAGGCAGCCGAACATGTGGCACAGCAGACCATCGACATCCCGCGCATCCTGCTGGTCCCGAAGGGCGAGGTGAAGTCGGGGTTCAAACCGTTCACGCTGAAACTGGATGGGATCCACTATCAGCGCGTGGCCGAGGATTTGTGGGCGCAGTACTTGCGCACCAATAAGGGCGAGACCCTTGTCGTCGGGCAAGGCGGTATCGATGAACAGCGGCTGGAGGACTACGTCGTGGCTGGTCTGGTGGATTTCGACGACGTTTGTAGTACTCCCAGAGCGGAGTCACTTTGTCCTTCGCCGGCTGCACCGGCCGGGCGGCGCGACGGATCGCCTGCCATTCAGTTCGCAGCGCTTTGGCCTTGGCCTGAAACTCCTGCAGACTCTTCGCCGTTGCCACCAGATCCTCTGCCGTGTCGTAGCGCCCCTTGGCTAGCATTGAGCCTGCGTCCTGGTTCAGCTTCCGGATGGAAGTCTTGACTTCTCGCTCCACGGCAACGATGGCTCTGCGAACCTGCTGTCTGTTCGGAATGCTGCTCATCGGTTGGCTCCTTCTCGGGCGTTTGGCTCGCGGATCATGGAGTTCAAATCCAGCGACTGGGCCAGAACCTGGACGCCGGACGGCGACTTCCCGGTCTTGAAGGTCTGTTTCCAGAAGTCCAGGTTCTGCTTGGCCCCGAAGACGGTGCTGCTCAACTGCCTGTCCACCCAGCACGGAAGCTTCGAGAGATTGACCAGGAAGGCGCGGACCCGGTCCCAGAGAGCCTCGGGCAGCTTGCCATGGAGGATGCGTTCCTTGTCCATCATCTCGCCGGTGTAGGCGAAGTAGTTCTCGATCACCAGCCGGATCCACTCCACGATGTTGCCCAGGATTTCCTCGCGCGCCACGCGCCACGCGCGCAGGTGCTCCTCATTGATTGTCTCACCCTTCTGAAGGCGATTCTCCAGACGACGCCCGCCGAAATCGGGATCCCATTTCCCCACGAAAAAGATCTCGGCGAAGAGCGACATGAGGCGTACAAGCTGGTCCCGTTCCAAATGTCGCGGGTTGTCGCCGCGCTCCATGCCCTCGTCCAGGCGCGAAGAGAGCGCACTCTTGTATAGAAACTCACTGAAGAAGGTGCGCTCGACGCCCGAGTACGCCAGGGGTTGATCTGCCGCTTTGCCAGCCCACTCCACGAAGTCCATCAGCTTGTTGTCTTTGTGCCTGGTGATGGAATCGCGAGCCGAATCCACGATGTAGCGGAGCATTTCGCGATGCTCGCCCTTGAAGAACTTGACGAGATCGCTCTCGCTGAAGCTGTAGTCGTCTTTGGATAACCTCTTGATCTCCTGATACTGCTGCACACGCTCGACGTAGATCGTGCTTCCCAAGTGTCGCATGACGGCCGGATCGAACGCGACTTGCCGCAGTTTGCCGCCGGCATTCGTGTTGGCCTGCAGGAGGACGTTCGTGTCAGGATCCAGAAAAACCCGTACCGGCAGTTCGTCCACGCCGAGAAGGATCTGGGCTGCGGCCTTGTGCTGACCGTCGAACACCTTGACCTCACCCGCACTCTCGGCATCGGGTGCCCACCAGGCAAGCGAAACGTGGAGCTGTGGTCGCTTCTTCATGAACTCCTCGATCAGCCCGCGGATATTCGAGCCGATACTGCGCGGGTTGATCCGGTCATCGTGATGCAGGTATGCGATCGGCAGTACGGAAAAGAAGTACTCGACGCCGCTCAGCTTGTCTCTGTACAGCGGGATCTCATGGATCCTGGGGTCGCCCGCTGCGGACAGGCTGTACTTCACCTTGCCGTCCTGTCGCTGGAGTTTGAGTTTCGCCTTGCCACCACCGTGCTTGGCGAGCAGATGCCCGAGATTCGCGCCCCGTTCACCCTTGTCCCGGGCCTCCACCTGGAGCGTTTCGAACTCCGCCATCCGGCGTGCTAGGCGCAGATCTGACGCGCCCTTGCTGCGATTGCAGGAGGCATGCGTGATGGCGAAGTTGTTCTCATCATCCAAACCTTGTTCCGCTAGTGGATCGATGTGATCGACATCCAGATCACCCTTATGCAGGACGAGATCGATGGGTCGGTCGCAGATGAAACACTTGCCGGACTGCCGGTCGTGGAGCCGCTTTTCCAGGCGTGCCCGCTCATCCTTCTCAAGCGACTGGAGGTAGTTTGAGGATGTCATTGGTGATTCACCTTTCCGTCGAGATCGGCCATGGCCTGCCCTGCGGGGCCATACGTCCGCGAACAATGACCTCGCCGCCGGTCAAGTAGACCTGCTCGCGCACCTGCGAGTTGATGTCCCACCCGGCTGAGGTTAGCGCTGGGGTGATGAACTTGGTGCAGATGTCCCGTTCCGACAGATCCTTCTTGTTCACGGCATGCCCGCCAGCCAGACGCCATGGTATCGCAGATCGAGGTGTTTGGCGTGGGATCACACCGGCGGGGTCAGTTTGCCTGCGGACGGGAGGGGCACGGATCGGAGCGCGGATCAAGCCATCCGTTTGACAAGAAGCTGAATGGCACGATCATGCGTGCATGACCAAAGCCGAGAAGGATGGTTTCAAGGCGCAGATCCTAGACGAGATCATCAAGGTGTTGAAGAAGGCGCAAAAGGGCTCGGTATTCGATGCCAAAGAAGTTGCGCGTCTTCTTTTGATCCGCACCAAGGAACTTCGCGGAACTTGCAAGAAGGGAAAAGTCGGGATAGTCGCCGACTTTTCCTGAACGAGTCACCCATCGGCCGGCCTAGTCGTCACACATGGCGGCTGAAGATGACTCTGCTCCAGAGAAAGCCTTCCCTCACACCCCAGCTAGGCGGTCACCCCGGTGGTCTGCGTTCACGTGAGTGGCCTACGGCCTTGCCGGCAGGGCCGGGTCGGGTCAGCACCTGCTGGGAAGATGTCCCATCTCAAGGAGCCCATTCCTCATGTGTGGCGAGAGGAATCCGAGGTCACGGCCCCGCAGGCCCTCCCGTAGGGCGAGGATGTCCCCTGGCCCGTCGAACTGCATGCGCAGCTTGAATCGCCTGGGGTGACGTCGGGCTCGTCGGTGGTTGGTGCACTTGAGGAGACCGGCTGCCTCCGCAAAATCGATGCGGTCCTGGTACGTGCCCGAATGCGCTCCGGCCATCTTGACCAATCTGCGCTTGGGCAAGGCGATGGTGTCGGACTTGGCCGTCTTGAACGCCATCACCACGTCGAACAGGAACTGCATCTGCCGGTACCGCACGAGCCCCTGGAGCGGGGTGGTCACCGGCGCGCTGGTTCACTGGTTCACAAGTTCACAACTTGATCAGAATCAAAGGCGGCTTGGCGCCATTCGGTGAAGCAGGTGCGAGGTCGTGATTCACCGACACGCTGGTGCCACCTGATGTGGCGAAGGCCAAGACGATGCCCAGGTGACCGAAGTGCTCGGCGAAGTGCAGGTGATCGTGGCCGAAGTGCACCAGCATGGACGGGAACGTGGCCCCGGAGGCGACCACCTCGAAAGGACACAACGCACCGCTCGGCCACAATGGCCACAGGGACCGTCATTGTGGCCTCCCCTGCCCGCGATGCCGAAAGTAGTCACAAAGCCCGCTCTCCGGCACGCGGATGGTGTTGCTCACTCGCACGTGGGAGAGTTCACCCGCCGAGCAGATGCGGTACACGGTGGCGGTCGACAAACGGAGCCGTGCCGCCACCTCGCGCACAGTCAGAAACGGTCCCTCGCCCGCAGTGCCGGCGGTCCCGGTCCCCGCTGGCGGAGCCTGCACCACTAATGCACCAAATGATCGGCTAATTGGTGCATTTTGCTGCGAAGAGCTGCTAAAGCATTCTTCCGTAAGTGTGGAAACTTGCAGGGATTTGCTAACGCTTGCTACGGTCTGTGCTGGTAGCTTTCTGCCTCCGAAGCCGGGGGTAGTGGGTTCGAGTCCCGCCGCGCCCACTAAAGTCTACGGCTTGCGGAAGCCCGTCGCCCTTGATCGGGCGCGCGCAACCAGGGCGTAGATGAGCGGGCCGGCTGCCGCGAGAGCCAGGGCCAGGGTAAGCGTCCCAAGCTGACCCGCGTGTTCGTGCCGTTCGCGCGCGAAAGCCAGCAGCAGAAGCGCGGCAGGTCCCACGCCCAACAGGAGAGCAACCGGAAGGCCGCCCGGGACGCGAAAGGGTCGCGCTAGGTCGGGTTCGCACACGCGCAGGATCACCAAGGCCGCGAATTCGAGCATGAGCGACAGGCCGTAGAGCAGGGCATAGAGTTCGATGAGACGCTGCAGACCCAACCCCAGGGCCACGGACCAGGCCGCGGTCAGAGCCACAATAGATACCCAGGGCGCGCCGGTGCTGGGCAGTTGGCGAGCAAACACCCGCGGCAAGCGGCCATTTAAGGCTAGCACCAGCGGCAGACGCGAATACGACATGACCAGCGCATTCGCCATGCCCAAACCGCAGAGCATCCCACCCACGCCCACTGCCAGCGCGAGTCCGCGGCCGCCCACGATGTCACCCACGTTCACCCACGACCCCGTGGTCCAGCCGCTCGGATCGATCCCCGCATGTGCGGCCCCGGCCACGGGCACGAGGTAGGTCAAGGTCACCAGGCCGACCGTGATGAAGATGGCCAGTGGATAATTGCGCTGCGGTCGTTCCACCTCACCCGCCACAGTGGAGGCATTGTCCCAGCCCGCGAAATTCCACATGGCGATCAACATTCCTCCGAAGAGATCGCCGCCCGCTGCGGGCGCGGAAATGGCGCTGCGCGCGCCCGGCCCAGTGAAGGCAAGAATGGCCATAACAACAAACGGCCCCAAGAGCAGCACGGCCATGAGTTCGGACGCTCCGCCCACGGCACGCGAGCCGCGCAAGTTGAGCGCCGCACAGGCCACCAGAATCGCGACACCCATGGCCAGGCTGACGCTTCCCTGGGACGCCGCAGGCCACAGTCGCCCCAGATAGAGCAGGAACAACGTCGGGTAGATGGCCATGTCAAAGACGCTGGCGCAAAGGGAAAGCCAAGCTTCCTGAAAACCCCAGAACGGACCCATGGCCCGCTCGACCCAGACATAGTATCCGCCCTCGTCGGGAATCGTGCTGGCCAACTCGCCCACCATCAAAGCCGTGGGCAAACTCCACACAAGCGGCGTCACCAGAAGGAGCAGCAGCGCGGTCCGATAGCCCACATTCTGCACCAGCTCTTCCAGGCCATAAGGGCCGCCCGCGACCATGAAGTAGGTCGCAGCCACCAGCCCGGTGAGCGTGAGTTTCCGCTTCACGCGCGCGGTTCAGCGGGTTGTGTGTCGGAGGAGATCATGCGGCAGTGGTTGGCAAAGATAGCAGCAACGGTGTGGGCTCCGCTCGACCGACTCGATCGGCACATCAGCCGAGAATGACCGCAAGCACCTGGCGAAGCGCGCTTTGGTCTTCGGCGTGCAACTGCCCAAGCTGACGGATGACGAGGGTGGCCTCGACGGTGGTGAGCAGTGGCTTGATTACCGAAGGCTTCAGAAGCCCGGCTTCTTTCCAGTGTGCAATGACCGCATCTCCAAATTGCGGGAACGAGCCGATGCTGGCCGGTGATGGCCATCAGAATGAGATCCGGCCGTTGGCGCTGGTAGGCTTCGGAGCAGACCACGACCGCGGGACGTTTCTTGGCCGCAGTCTGGTCGGTGAAGGGAAACGAAACCAGGACGACGCTGCCGAACTCGTGGATCATGGCAGCGAGCGCCTAGAGCGAGTCGTACACGTCGTCTTCGGGATTGTCCCAGACCTTCGCGAAGGCGGGCCCTGAAGCTGCGGCCGCCGCACGGGTGAGTTGTCGATCAGTGTCACGCTGGGAGAGGAAATCGACGAAATCCTCCACCTCCGCCGCATATTTCTGGGGAAGGCGGCTAATCTTTTCGAGAAGCTGATCTCGGGGTGTGGCCATGACGTCCTCGTCCCCTCATTTTAGCTCCCGTTCTTGCCGGATGGGAGACTTCTGCGCCGCTTTGTCTTAGAGCGTGTCTGAAAAGTGCTACCAGGGGTGAGCAACTGTTTTGTTTTGGGCTGCGTGAATGCTGCTTTTTCCCCCGGCCGCGGCAGCGGCCGTATCACCTCGCCCGCGGTAGCGGGAGAGGTCG